>ERZ773185.244-NODE-244-length-52545-cov-6.455744_pt1 | contig 52545 bp, 39 predicted proteins | sample MGYA00580531_ERZ773185 | MGnify/ENA primary metagenome ERZ773185 (study PRJEB29015, sample SAMEA2737799) | human gut metagenome | biome: human gut; feature: human-associated habitat; material: faeces | place: China | collected 2012 ...
TCTCCCACATCTCCTTATAGGTCTTGGCAAGCGCATGGTGCGCCTCGTCAATCACTATCATTCCTGGTTCTTCCTCTATTTCGTCGTAGTGTCTCATCAGCCACTGAATGGACATCGCTTTGACGGATGACAATAGGGAAGAGGTGTTTGATGCGGAATAGGAATGGAACTTTCTTACGGTTTCGTCTATCTGCGAAACAAGCTCTCTTCTATGGGCTACAATCCATACTTTCTCCTTGGGATTGTTGCTCACAAAAGAGTCTATGACTGCTGTTAACAGGTATGTCTTACCAGTTCCGGTCGGCATTTGTGCCATTACGGACCGATGAAGGCGCAACGCCTTCTCAATCCGTTCCTTCATATCCTCTTGGTAATCAAATAGCTTGATTTCCTTCATTCCAAAGAAATTATTTCTTCAACAGATTCTCAACATCCTTGATGGCTTTATCAAGGTCAAAAGCCACTTTACCTTTGAAAATTTCCCAATCATAAGACTTCAATTGCTTCAGCATCTTCACAAAGGCTTCTCGCCAGTTGGATGGGTCGTGTGGCAATGTCTCCATTACCACCTCATAGCCATCACGCACAATCTTCTTCATGCGAGTAGCCTGTTTCGGATAGTCAGCAATATACCAATCTGAGTAGTTGGCACCACTGAAGACAATAGAAGAGGCGATAAAATTAGCATAAGCATAGTTGTTGCCTTCTAGATAAACATGCGCTTGCTTCATCCAACCTTCCAACACACGCAAACCATAGTTGAGGTCAGTAGAATCCTCCACCGTCCACTTAAATACCTCGTTGATTTTTCTTACAAAATATTGTGAAGGACTCTTACCCGTAGGCTTGTACTTGTAATTCGGTTGCTTACGACCTTCCTCTCTGTTACGCTTCCGCCTCCTTGCTGCTTCCGTCTCAATAGGGGCCTCACCAAGATTGAAATCAAGATTTCCCCATAAATCGAAATCTGAAATCACATCAGGATCTTCCTCGCCATAAGCATCCTCATAACAGCTTACATGCTCACCTGAAGGTGTCGTGAAGTAGGAACAGAAACAGTCATCACGCTCATCCTCCTCGATACCATCCCAAAGTTTCTTGTTGTCCCATCTTTCATAGACAGCAATATCCATCCACATGCCGGAACCATTGATATAATACTCGCCATTCCATCCCACTATCTGGCAGATAAGGCACATCTCCAGGTGTCCATCAGGAATAGAAGTCGTGACAACAACAGGAGCGTACTGCTCGTTATCCTTGTTCATCAAGGTCAACTTACCATCCTTCGATGCCACTACACGATAACTGTCCAACCGAATACCTCGGATAGTGGAAAGGGAATGTGCCGTTACAGCATCTCCCATCCGTTCAAAGCAATGACCAAGGCGTTGCATCACCGTTACTCCTTCCTTATCCTTCCAGTTGAATGCAAAGTCTGAAGATACCATGTTGGATGCAATCCTATCATTCTCATTGAAGAGTTGCAGATACACCTCTTCACGGTAATTACTGTTCGGAAAAAGTAGGCCGACAGCCAAGTCAGCATGGGCAAAGAACAAAGCTACAGACTTCAATTCGTTGAAATCATGAGACGCCACGCTCTCTTGAACCCATTTCACAAGACCGCTCTCTGGTGCTTTTCCTATGGCTTCACCTACAATCATCTTCACTGCGTTCACTGTTGGAGCAGACAACTCCATCAATCCGCACCAATGCCCCACCATATCTTCCGAACGGCGATACAGCTGGGCATATACGCCATCCAATTTCAGATGTCCCATGTTCTCCACATACAACAGTATCTGGATAACATAAAACTCATTGAATTTCTTGCTTCCATCTTTCGCAATGGAGCAAATCCTTTGATATATATCGTAATAGAATGGTACCTCAGCCTGTAAATCCATTGTTGGATAATGTTGATGCTGCCATCTCTCAGCAAATTCTTCTCTTGTCATTCCGCTAAATAAGCACTAAACATTAAACATTACTACAGAATGCTTCCCAAATAACTCTTGAAATAATATTTGTCGGGATAATCCGCAATAAGCTGTCTGATACCATTCTTGATAATCTTATCCACGGCAGCAGACTTTCTCATTACCCTCTCTATCTGTCCCAACAGCCAGTTGAACTCCTTTGGCTTTTCTTTGAGCAGAGCCAATCTCTTGATGTCCTTGAATAGTATCTCACCCACAAATACATGATCTTGCTTGGGCACAAACTTGATATATTCCGGATAAAGTTCCCACAGGTTCCAATGCTTATGTACAAACATCTCCTTGAGCAAGTCCAACCGTTCCTCTTTGATGAGAATTTTGGCTTCTGCATCCTCATAATCATGCTCCCAATCGGGCATTTTCCAAAGCTCATCAAAGAAGGCTGACCATTCATTTCTGTCTATCACCTCCTTCAGAGCCTCATAATATTTGATTCGATAACCACTGATGATAAATCGTTTCTTGCATTCTTCTATCAGCCAATCTTTATCACCTGATAGTTTCAATGCCTTCACCACTTTGTCCTCCCATTTCTTGGAGTAGGAGTGAAAGTCATCTTTGTTATCGTCTATCACCTCTACGGCTTTCTTATACTCACCCCATTCTATGAGGCAGTCGATATAATGGTCACGGATATTCTCGTCATCACGTTTCTCCCACATCAGTTTCTCTGCCTTTGCACGATTACCATGCGCTGTCCAGTAATCAGCCTTTTGGATGTAATAGCGATAATGGAAGTATTTCTCTTTCTTGTTTTTCAACCGCTTGCTAATATGAGCCAGATACGCCTTTTCATCATCACCGCAAAGCAACGGCATCGCCTCATCCACAAACCACTCAAAGCGCATGAAATAGTTGTCACCAATTTCCTCACATTGCTCTGCTATCTCTCCAAGCATACCCAAACGGGAATCCTCCTCTATCTCATTACTCTTGATCAGCAACTCCCTCACCATGTCTGCCGACTGGGTGACAATGTCCTGCAAAACCTTGTTTTCTTCTGCCCAAACATCATACCTGGCAGGAGTATAAGCCAAGTGGTCGTGCTTGAACTCTCGACAAGTGATGGTCATTACATATCCAGCAATCAAGGCAGCATCAATCAGATTACCTTTCTTCTTCATGCTCTTGGCTTTTCTCATCATTGCAGCCAGGTCTTGCTCTATCTTCCTCCAGTCCAATTGGGGTTGTCCGAATCGTTTGCCCGACACTCCTGCATGAGCAAAGCAAGCCTCCACCTGTTCCTTATAGTTACCACGCTCTGGTTTCCAATACTTTTCCACCAAAGCAGTGGCGAAGTCCTCATGCGTAGCTGCATACTGTCGCACAAAGGCTTTCATCTCCTTGCCCGATATTTTCGAGAGTACTTTATCTATCTTGTCTATTTGAGTGTTTGTGTTCATTGTTTGAAAGATTATATCAATATAGTTTTATTATTCTTTTGCTCCATTTTGTTTTGACAACTCAGCCAATTCTTTTAATCTATCAATGATAGCACTTGAACTTTGCTTGGGCATGGCTAACCATTTTTCAATTGGCATCCCTAAACCATATTCATCTTCACCTTCAGACTCTTTTTGTGGTTCCTCTTTTGGTTCAAATCTCAAAGGCTGTATCATTTCTGCAACATCATTATCTTTATACAAAGCCGCACCTGTTAAATCATGTCGAACTAGAATTTGATAATGTGGAGAAGAGATAAGGTTCTTTTCTCCGAGAAGACAAAAGAATAGGCATTTCCTTTGCTTCTTTAAGTATTCATTAAGAAATGTTCTCTTAATGAGTAGTCCATGGAAACTTTCACCTAAAATCAATCTATTTATTGCCACAATTTCTCCATTATCACTTTTTCTTACTATTCCACGCTCTGCCGTATAAAGCCCAAGCGAATCCATTATATCACGGCATGGAGCATAAACTGTCGATGCAATATTTTCTTCACTTTGAATACCTCTAAAATCCTCCTGCAACTCTGCTTCGTATGTCAATTCTACATCACATGGTATCTTCTCATCAACATACCCATCCTCATATATAGAAGACGTGTATGTGTTCGCCCATGGATAGTCATTCCATAAAAAATCAATAGACCCGGTTGATTCAGGCATCCATCTTCCATAAAAATTGGCCGTTTTTGCCCATTCTGCAAAGATTGACTTGTTTTTCAAGTCCACAAGACAAGTGTTATAATACAAGAAACGTTCTCGTGTTTGTTCTTTTTCAACATCATCCTTTTCTTTTCTTGTATCATATCCTTGAAGTACAACCCACTCACCCCCGTCACGATCAAGTTGAATAGGATTAAATGGTGGCATACATTTCTCATCATCAATCCAAGATTTCATACTCTGTTCCATAGTAGAATCTTTTGGATACTCATCAAAAAGATTCTTGACTACATCGTCCAAGGTATCATTTTCTCTTAAAGAAGGATCTAAGTATATGTGATTGGAAGCCAACCAAGGATAGTTGATAGTCCTAAATTTCTTTTTCTGTGACCATCGGTCTTTGCAAAGTTTACAGGTATCTAACAGATAGGCATATACTTCGCTCAAACCAATCCATTGGTATTTCTTTCCTATTCGTTCCGTTCTATGATAATGCCCTGATTCGTATGGCACACTACTATCATACTCATCCAAAGCCTCATTCCATCCATATTTGTTTTTTATCAGCAACGCAATGGCTTTTGTCGTATCCTTGATGGAAATATGCTTGTCATCTTTTCCTATAAACTTGTCCAAGTCGTCAGATGTATTTCCACCCATAGTGTAACGATAGAAATCCCATACAAACAAGGAACGGTGCAAACTATCTGCACCATGATTCGTCCCGAAAAAATCTTCTGGAATATCTTCGTTTGGAATATTTTCATAAGGATTACTGATAGGTGGATCATATGGAGGTTGAGCTGCTTTCCAATATGTATCATCACAAGAAAGATGCCTCTGCCATTCCAATATCTTCAGCGTCCAATGGCGTAAGACAAAATCATTAGGAGCTTGGCCATGCTTAGGATACAGCATTTCAACAATTACCTTACTGATGGACAAATTACAGTTTCTTTTTCTTACTATATATCCGTAAATGGCTGCATACAGACCTTGCAAAACATAAGGGTCATTCACATCTTTGAAAACACTCATTAGGTATAAAACTTCATCTACAGTATCTGTTTCTTCTAATTGATTTACAATATGCCTTAATGCAGGAAAACGCACACTTGGGTAAGAAGCACTTAACAGCCAGACTTCAAAAACAAGCAATGACTTCTTGTTTATTCCATTATTGTTCCATAATCGCTTCAACTCATCATTTATATAATAGAAAGAATTTGCAGATGCAGACCATATCGTATCTCTTTCGCTCATCCTCATGGAAAGTAATTTTTGATGAAACTCACTTATCACTGATTCATTATGACTTTCCAACAGATTAATGAATACATCTGGCTGTAGATAATGAGGATTAGCATCCAAAATTTCCTCCATTATTGTTCCGTCTGTTTGCATAAGGTCATTTGTAACATTTCTGAAAGCCAAACTCTCAATAAACAAACGGGTCAATTTTCCATTTATAATATCCTTTTGGTGCCATAATCTTACAGGAGGATTCCAAATAGACAAAAATGCCTTTATGAAGTTGAAGATTTTCGTACTATCTATGAATGTTTGATATTCAGTATGAGTAAAATCAATAAGCCGACACATGAACTTAAGCTTAGAATAGTCGTCATCTTTATGTTTCAAAAGAACGTTAGCTTTCAAATAGTCTCCCATACTGTCATATTCAAAGGTTATCCATTCTTTGCCATCATATGTCTTGTATTCCATAAGCAAATTAGCTTTGAGTGTATTGTTGAGTAAATCATTGCTCCACATTCTATATGGACATAAATGGTATGAATAAGATTTCACCTTTTCTCTTGACACATCTCCACATTGTAAATTCCACAAAGAATAATAAGCGATTTTGTCCAAAAGGCATTTTGTATAATTCATACGTGGATCAACATCTGCACCGACAGAGACTAAATGATTTCGCTTGTATATATAGCTCTTGTATATTTCTATGATATTAGGAGATTTAGAATCTCCATAGTACGCTTCACTATAGGCTTCGCAAAAAATTTTTAAGAACAAAGGATTGCTGAATGACTGTATCTGATTAAAATCATCAATATCTTTATCTATATTATAATGTTCGAAGAATTTCTTCACTGCTTCTCTAACATCTCTAAACCCTGGAATCGATAATCTTGTAAAACCTTCTATAGTCTCATTCAGGACATCAGTCTGCACAGCTTGTTTTCTGATGGATACAATGATTTTAATTCGACTCCATTTTCTAATTTGATTCAACAGAGTTGGAAGTTTCTCTTGCCAAAAATACATTCCTGCGCCCTCGTTGATGGCATCAATAATAAATATAGCGAATTTCCCTTCTTTCTGCATTTTATCGTTGAGCAAATCAAAGGAATTAGGCTGTTTCCATTTAAACTTTCTTAAAATGGTTTCTAAAGGCATTTCACTGGCAGAAAAATCGGTACCAAAAAGCAAATAAGCATTTTCCTTCTTACACAACTTTTCGGAAATCTTACACAAAGTGAAAGTCTTGCCACATCCTGCATCACCAACGATAGCCAACCCCTTTTCGTCCAGATACTTTTGCATCCGAAGATATTGCTTTGCCTTGGAAATTATATCAGATATTTGTTCCCTTTCTTTTGCAGTAAACAAATGCACAGAGGAGTCAGAATATGACTTGTTTCTTAAATTTTTCAACTGATACAGTTCTTCAACAAATTCATTCGTTAAAATCTGATTATCAACATACTTTTTTTTGAACTTTTCAATTTCTGTCTTTTTCTTTACCTCCCTTGTTGTTTCTGAAAATTTCTTATAGTTATTTGCAATTATCTCTAAGTCATCATCAAATCCGATACCAGCAAACCTCGATATTATTCTTTCGGTATCTTTATCATCAACTTGTAAATCATGCGAATATCTACTTCCTGCCTGTTCCTGCGCTTCCAAGATATACTTGGCACATGTTCCAAGTCCGAAATCAGATGTATCTTCCAAGTCTGCGTTATCTTCATACTTGATTCCTTTTTCAGTCAGATTTTCCATGATTGAATGAATGGAAGTGTAACCTAACGAATTATAAAGCTCATCCGTAACGATACCCACAACAGAGCCAAAATCATTGACTACAGGAGAACCTGACATTCCCATATAGGTTGACAATGCAAACGTGTCAATTCTCCTAACAACAATGTCAAACTGATTTGGAATGCTTGTTATGGTACGGACATTCACCACAGAGAACGAAAAGGCATCTACGCCGTTACCTAATTCCTCAGGATAGCCAACAACGGACAAGACCTGCCCCTTTCTGCAATCAGAAGCCAATAATGAATATGGAGAGCACTCATTTTTATAGGAAACACATGTCAGTATGGCTATGTCTCTACCTTTTGCCAGTTCCTCACAATTGCATTCCGTAGTTATGCCATTTACATTTATAAATATATCACTACCGTCAGCTACATATTCTGCTACAACATGAAATGCTGTCAGCAATTTCGTTGGTGAAATGAAGAAGGCTGTTCCTCTTTCACTTCCACACCAGACTGGAACCACAATGCTTCCAGCAACATCCTCAATATTCAAATGTGTATTCATTTTCATTGGTTAGTTTTGCCTTACAGCTTTCTAAGAGTTCTTTATATTCATCTTTTATCAAACATTGAAGTTCGGTAAGGTTCAATATTCTGTTATAATGAACTGTGTGGGACTGAATTTCATCCTCAATAGGATGAAGTATGATTTTCGCCAACGTTTCATAGTTTGGACCTTCATCTTTCTTTCCTCCAGTTAGAAAATAATGCTCAGAGTCAATAAGCAGAGAAAGTTCATTACTCATATTGTTCTTGCTTCCATGATGCGGTATCTTGATAGCTTCAAACAAAATATAATTACCATCGTAGTGCTTCTTTATCGCTTCATACAATTGAGAGGCAATAGCATCACCACCCAATAATATTCTCTTTCCATTGAACTCCCATACCAAGGCCAATGAAGCTTTGTTGGGTGAAGTAATACTAACCTCATTCGGATTTGCAGCTGCTTTTTTCTGCAAGAACGATTTGGTTATCATAGATGAACTTATTGGTATCATCTTTTTTATTTGTGGCTTCGATGCAGCTATCCTTATAAGCATCTCCCAATAAGCATCTTGATTTTCAAATGCTCCTTGTGGTGGTCTTGAGTGAACGCATTTCACATATTCCTTTACAAAGTAATCTTTCAGATTTTCCCATGCTTCACTTGACGGAGATAAAACGAGGAACTGCCCCCATTTTGTATCGTTTCCAACATTTATTGTGTCTCCTTCTATAAGTATTTTCCTGTTCCACGCTTTAAACCATTTGTCATTTGATTTCAACAACAGACTGAGAAGCGCAGCTTGAGGAGCACTGATCTTTGTATTGCTTGGATTGGGTGACAGATGTATGTTTGTAATATATTTGTTTAACAGATCCTTATCCCCGGATGGAATCTCGACATTTGCATTTTCATCATAATCCTGAAAGCAGTTGAATAATATCTTCCCTATTTCTAATTTCTCTAACTCTAAAAGCATCTTAATGATGCCCGCTATATGGTCATCATCGTAGTGAGTTACAATAAGCAAATCAAGCCTTAGTTTAAGTTCTTGAACTACAAACGTCTTGATTTCTGGCGTAAATACTCCACAATCAATCATGATGTGAAAACTTTCACCACTCATTCCATCCTCTAAAATCAGAAAAATACAATCGCCACATCCAGATTGAAATGTTCTAATAGTTGCTTTCATAGCCCAATATTGCATTTAACTTTTGTACACTAACTATTCTGCCTTGAACTTGCCATTTTTATAAATGCATCATCTTTCAGATTTGATACATCAGTCAAGCTCCTACAATGATTATGTAATGTTAAGAGTGAATGGAATATATCTTTCTCGTCAGGAAAAGCTTCAGCTAACCTAGATAAGAGATTGTTTTTAGGTAAAGATGATTCTCCCAATATAGCTCTTTTGTAATGAAAATTCCATTCTATATTGCCGTTATTGTAGAATATCACCAATCTGCAAAATAAATTCAAGCAAGTGTCCTTGTCTTCCTTTATCAACTGTTCGAAACGTTTATTCCAATGTTCCCTCATGTCATAGTCACATTGTATCTGTAGAATCGTGTCTATTTCTTGTATGCCAATGTTACCCTTGCTTTTTTCAACTTTTTCCTTGAAGAATCTATCTACCAATAGACTATTTGTTTCATCCACATATTTTCTGTCAAATATAAAGTAGCCAAGTTGGTTTGACATGATATTTAAGCAGACCAACAATATGTTGATGTTTGAACAAGTCGAACACAATAAAGTAAAATCATATAGTTTGTCCTTTACATTAACTTGTTTGTTTCTTCTATACATACAAGCAAGCACATTGAACAACTTATGTCTGCTTGGTTCCCAACCTTCATAATCAGCCAAAGACTTTATCATGCTGTGGTCGGTCATATCTCTCTTGTATTTATAGGATAATGCTATAAAGATGAAGAAACGTTTCAGAACATCAGTCTCCTTATATTTTTTCACATAAGGTATAGAATACGTAAACTCCGACAAAAAATGAGCATCCCTTTGAGTTTCAAACATTTCAATAAGCCTACTACGATATACATTCTCGTCTGAGTTCAACATATCTATAACTTCCATTCTTGATACCATATAGCTTGCATCTATATTGGCAAAATACTTGAAAAACATATTATGTCGGCAAGCACGATTAGGAGCTACATTTTGTGTACCTTGACCAAACAAAAGATTCATTAAGCCTGGCAATATGTCATTAGGGGTTATAATCGTTTTCTTTATAGTCTCTTCAAAGTCTGGAACCACAACTTCTTCTGAGCGTTTTTCTTTATATGGGGTGTTAATATCTTTAGCGCGTATTCTTTCCATTTGTACCATGGCTTCTTTCTCCTGTCTTTTTTGAATGACATTCAAATCACCTTTCCATTGAAGTAGTATATCATTTCCAGAATGTACTACATTTAATAAATTCAGACTGTTGTCTCTCAATTGCAAGTAATATTCAATATTCAATGTCTGAATCAATGTCAACAAGAACAAATCATAGAGATTTAATTGTCTAACCTCTTGCATTGAATCTATGGAAAGAAAGTAGGAATTGATAAAACGATACACATCTCTCATATTAGGAAATGCTTCCCTAATGTATGCTACATTCCGGATTTGCCAAACATACCATGCACTCGTTTTTTCATCTATTCCCAAATCTTGGAATTTCCCTTCCAACATTTTCAGTAATTCCCTAAAGGCAACATTCTCATTGGCAGGTAATTGAAATTCTAAATTAAAAAATTTCTTCAGATACTCATCAGGATTGTTTATATTCAAACTTTTCAACATCCGTTTAAGATGAATATTGTCTGCTGCAACAATATAAAACACATTCGGAAAGTCAGCTGTATCACGGATGATTTTCAATACCATCATTAATTCCTTACCTTGTAAACGATCGACATCATCAATGGTAATTATGATGGGGCAATCTATCTTCATAAGTTCATCCCTTATCAAGTCATGAGTCGTCTTCAAGGTACTTTTGCAACCAAACAGTGAAGCTAAGGACACTGTTAACCACCTCGACTCATATTTAATAGAAGACAATAGTAATCTGACATATTGCTGCATTGTTCCATTCAAACGGGGCAAATATTTACCGACTTCTATTCTGAATGTATCAAAGAATTCGTTAATTATGCCTGTTTCAGAATCGCAGAGCCAAGGCTCAAAATGGATATTGACTACAGGAACTTTTCTACTTTTGATTTCTTCTTCCAACATCATTAAGAAAGATGTCTTTCCTTGTCCATAGTGTTCTCCAATATGAATGACAAAAGAATGTTTGTTCCTTTCTTTACTGCAAAATGAAGAATATATCTTGTTCAACAATAGTTTTGCATAACTTTTTCTATTAAATAAGTCGGACGAAGTTGGTGAATCAAAATATAATGAAGAAGCAGACGTTGCATATATTTTAGGGGACTGTCTTTTATATTCATGACGATGACTATAGAAAAATTCCACCAATAAAGCAATACAAGCCAAAGAAATAGAAGTCCATAGATTTTCCTTTGCAACATTGTGACCTAACCATTGCCATTCCATTTTTACAAATGAAATCATGTTTGGTAGCAGTAATACCACCAAACACACAAAAACATACAATAATATTCTATTATTCTTTCTCATTATTCAACAGCAACACTCATTTTGATTACCAAGGCGTAATCCCAATCAGATCTTCTTTCATCTTTCGATAGGGATTATGCTCTTTTCTATCAATATCTATCTTAAATTCTCTTTTATAGATTGCATCTTCACTGCACCCTTCAAGATTTGCATAGTCATGCAGCATCTTAGGTGTGAATCTGTCTTTTTTATCCAACCATCGCAAAGCCTCCATCAAGCAATCGGTGTTATAGCGTGATTTCAGCCCAAACAAATCCACAGACTTTTTATATGTTGCATCCTTGTAAACAAAGTCTATCTCAAAATTATTTGGTATATCCTCCCTTTTCTTCCAAGCTATATTCGCTTTCGAATTGACAACAAACAAAACGTTATTCCAAAAATCGTATGCAGGATTTGTTGGGCTTAATTTGACGATTTCATCTTTTGTGTCTCCAATCGTTTGCGTTCCCTTTATCGCAGGTCCATTGCATGTTGCACAAGAAGGTACAAAATTATATAAGGACAAAGCTACTAATGGGCAATTCCCTTTATCAAGTACATGTTCGGTATCAAACCGTCTTACACGTTTTCCTTTATGGTCAAAAGGTGAAACTTTCGCCATGTCACAATACACGCAATTCCATATCTCGAATTTGTGAACAGGATTGATCAGAAACTTCCTAATCTTGTTTTTGAAGGAATCGTATGTGAATACTTCTTTAGCAGCGTCATTAACTTCTTTAGCTTGTATATCAGTCAATCCTTTTACATAATTTCTATAATGGAAATACACATCTGCAAGTTTCTTAAAGTCGGCAGTAAGAAGTTTCTTTGCTGTCATGCCAGGAAGCATTGCTCCAGCTAATAGTGGAGTAATGCAGACCTTCTCGTTCCATTTTTCTTCCAAATCATGAACATATAGCGCATTATATGCTCTATGTAATGCCCTTTTGTCTTGTGAACTTACAAACTTATACATAATTAGTGCGCTTTTCTTATATAATCTTCCATATAATCAAGCATTCTTCCTACCAAATCTTTCAAGTAGGGGTCTGCTACATATTTATATACATATTTGAAGCGTTCTTTTTTCTTTTTGAAAGTATTGGTGATGTTTTCTTCTCGCTTCGCAGTTTGATACAGATTGACTATCTCTTGTATTTCTCTTGATGCCACATTACCAATTACAGAACTTAGGAAAAAGCTGTTGCCCAACAGTTCTATGATATTGGCTCCCAAAGTACCCTCTACGTTCATTGTATCTTCACCCAGACAAAGCACATTCGAATGAGGTATGTCGCTTAGCAGAAATGGAGAATGCGTTGCCAATATGATATTTATTCCATACAAGTTTTTAAAATGTGCATTTTGTAATGCCTGTAACAATAATCCCATAAAACTACGCTGCAATTCTGGATGGAAATATAACTCAACCTCATCGAATATCACGTTGACAAAACGATATTTGATTATTTCCAGATGGTCTTTGTCTCGATAAAAATCATTCCATTCGGAATCCACGTTTATCAGATGATACATAAAGTTGCTGATAGTATAAGCTATTTGTCTTTCTCCCGAACTTAGATTCCGAAAATCAATAATGCCGTTGTCACCATCTTTTTGCAATAGCAAGAAATGTTCAAATATCGGTGGTGGAAGTAAGTCTGTCTCTTGTAGTTGATGCTTTGGATGAACACGCTCCCCAACCATAGCATTGATAGTATTGCCCAAGTCATCTAAATTATATATATTGTCAGAATCCAAATAAATGCCCTTCTTCAAATACATAATTGTACGCAGTAGTTTCTTTGTTACATGCGTGAAATCTTCTGATAATGGAATCAATTTTTCACAGACATCTTCATATTTGGCTTTTGTTTTGCTGAGGTAATTGTAAATTGAACTATATTTTTTGTAATTTGAGACAATCTTTAATGTCTTATATACAATATAGTCATAGGCATCTTCACGTAGCTTTTGTCCTTGTTGAATAGTGCAGAAATGATACAGGCTATCCCAGAAGCCGATAATCCAATTGTATATATTATCAAAATTCTGAGCGATATTCTGTTGTCTACCGATACCTATGTGGCTAAGCATATTTTCCCTAGAAAACGATTTGTTGCTTATCGGTTTTATCCGTATCGCTACAATGTGAAGATTTCCATTGACAACACGTTGTGGATAATGACCAGCATTATCCTTATAAAACAGCAAGTTCTCCATGCGTTCCTTGGCAAGCAGGTTTTCCTTTGTTATCTTCAATATGCCATCCTCTCTCATGGGATGTAAGACTATTGGTGTTTGATAACCATCGTTTTTATGGAATATTCCTTTCAGCCAAATTTGGTCTTCCGTGATACGGTTGCTATCAAAATTGCATTTCTTGAATAGTTTTTCAAGACGACTAACAGGCGTAGCTTCTTCAAAGTAATCCCGATAGTTGAACCCATACATAGAATAGTTGCATACAAGGGTATAGAATAACGATTTTAGAATTACTCGTCCTTTTGAGTGCTTGTCAAGCAACTCACTTGTCGTTTCTGTAGTAGTCCGTTCATTGAGTATAATATCTTCCTTGGTAAGTACGAAGCGTAATCCTGTCACTCGTTTACGCATGAATTTTTTTAGAACGACTTTTCGTCCCCTTTCTTCCAATATATAAATGGCATTGTCTATCCTGATTGCCATTTCGGCATATACATGGTCTATGAAATGCAGATGTTCTGCGGCTGAGAAATTGAATTTTTCACCGAGAAGAGCAGCTGACAGATTGTTTATCATTCTGATTACCAAATCCACAAGGCTACTCTTACCGCTGCCATTTTTCCCGACTATAGCACAGATCGAAATTTTCAAATCATCTGTGTCATATAGAGAATAATCTCTTAGAGCCTCTTTGGTGACATCTACATAACTGTTATCATTAGCTATGGAATAGCCTTGATACAACATGTGCCATACATTGTGTTCCCACAAAGCTTTCTGTATAGCTTGAGCCTTATTTGCATAAACAGGATTCTCGTCTTGAAATGTTGGCATTAAAGGTTTAATGCCAATGATGTAAAAATGATGTGCCATTTATCTTATAATTTCATTAGAAAGAAAAAACGGGCTACTACCTCCATCCCTAAAACAAACTTATTATAGGGTAGAAGAGCAGTTTCCCAATATTCATCACTCTTTCAGCCCCTCTCGACACCAGTCGAAGAGTTTCTTGTTGCAGCATACTTTCCAATCACCCCATAACATACCAACGGTATGAGAAATGCAATCGCCATACTCCCCTTTGTACCCGCTTTCCTCAATGCCAAAGAGAATATGGTCGTAAACATGATGCTCTCTTCCAGATACAGTGTGAAGGTTTCTTTCGTTCTGAATACTTCCATTTTACAATTTAGTTATTCTCCTTTCTCACCAATATACCTCCAGAATACCTTTATCTTCTCTGGTGTTTCCGTCAGAGACAGACTCTTGGTAATCACGAAGTAGATGAATCTGAACTTATACACTATCCAGTATAATACCATAGTTAGGCATAATTTGCCAAATAAGGAGCCAAGCAGGAATGCTATGCTAACATTCTCTGTAATAGTCTTGATGAGTGCCTTAACGGTCTGATCTTTTTGAAAATCGTATCCGATGATTTTCATAAACTGCTCTATATTTGCTTCTACTGCGTGATCGCTGTTAACAATATAGTTTGTACCTTCCGCCAACATTGTTAAAGGTCCGAACATTTGCGATATGGCATAGAAGTATACCATGAGATTCAGCAGAATAGGTATCTGTAAGTAGAAACTGTTCAATTTTCCAAGAAGGATAACAAAAGCAAAAGTTGCGAAAGCCCCCAAGGCTAGATTTACCAATGTCATGTAACCAAATGCTGCTATTTGTCCTTCAACAGATAGGCTATAGATAAACAAGGCACCAATAATGCATACACACACGATTAAGAATAAACCACCATATCTTAGTTCGTTTGGGTTCGCTTCTTCTCGCTTTTGCCTATAAACAGTAACATTGTTCAATATTAGATAGAGAATAAATAACAGAATACTTGTTATGAAATCTATTACACATTTGAATGCGTAGTGTAATTGTATGCCTGTTAAACTGGCTGTTTCTGGCAGCAGTCTGCCAATGCTCTCCACACCATAGAATAATATCCAAAGCACCCAAATGCCAATCAAACACTTATAAAACTGCTGAACCGTATCACTGACCACAGTGAAATGCTCTGCCAATGGTGAATCTTCTTCGTTCCTGATATGGCATTCTTTCTGAAAATATCTCATTAGCATCTGTTCCTTTTCCTTCAACTGTCTCAGTATCGCAGAGCGATTCGACATGATGAAGTAGAGAGATATAATCAAAAAGGCAAATTGTGAGAAATACAGCATGGTTACTATCCCATGATTGTTCAACCTGATTTGCAGCAACTGACTCACCAATGGGATTACGACGCTCAGCATCGGACACAATATCGTTCCGGTAATCGAGACTCGTTCATCTTTTAGCCACGACCATATACTATTGTCTATCTTTCTCATATTTGTTTATTTCTCGTTGTTCATAAATGCGTTCACGTCCATGTCCTCCAATTCCACGATGTTGGATTGGAAGTCAAACGTTCTTACGTCCTTACTATCAAAATTCTCTACACATCTAAACAGCTTGTAGATGTTCTTCACCTTGCCGCAATACATCTTGCTTGGTGTATTGGAGTACCCGGCAAACTTCTCCACGAATACCAAGGGATGTCCATCTTCGTCTTTCTTGGTCAGTACCACGTTGTCTGCCAAAGCACGCAATGCCGGCAGCATCCCTGCATTGCGGTCGCAAAGCACATAGAGTATGATGTCATGTACCCTGCACATTTCCGCCAAAGCTGCGAGGAATAGTCCTCCTGCCTTTTTGAGCTGAGGAAAACAGAAATCGAGTATCTGCATGTCGTCAATCACAATTCTGCGAATACGCTTTTTCAAACTGCCATCGTATGTCACCTCTATCTGTTTCTCCAAGTAATACAGAAACTCTTCTGCGGTGATATTACCCATACAGATATTCATGAAGTGGATATACTTATAGCAATTGTTGCATTCTTGATACATGTCGCCTCGCAATGGTCTGGCAGGGCAAGTCAATCGTCTTCTTATTATCGACTCCTCCTTGTTCATCAGGATGATGAGCGTATGGTCTTTCGTTGCTGCCGAACCAAAGATACCCCCGAATGTCAAGAATCGCTTATAGGTGTTGGCTTCACCTATCACAGCTGTCACAAACCCTGCATTACCATACATATACTCATTCTCCCAGAACTCACTTTCTTCACCCGACTTGTGCAACAGGTTGTTCAATGGATTCAGGGGCATGAAAATCTTGTTCAGTAAGTCTATTGACACCAACTGCATATAGTTTTTGGGGTAGATGGATCGGAAGTGGTCGTTCTCTTTCTTGTCCAATTCCTTTTCATAGTCTTCATACATGTTGTCAGAAGTGTCCTGATAGTATTTCTGACGTTTTTGATACTGCTGATAAGTCTCATTCAGCACGCTGGCATGGGTATATACCAAGGAATTTTGCAGATACCGTCTTTCCACGATATACAACGATAGGCGAGGATATACCTCAATGCCATAGTCTCTTTTCTTATATTGGTGCAGACCTGGCATAAAATCCTGCAGGTCGCTTTTTGTGATTTGCAAGGTCTTGAAAAGAAAATTGCCTTCCAAACGTGAAGACAGATTGATGATGATGTTGGCTCTATGCTCGGGTATCTCAACCTTTGAGTCAACAACAAGCACACCAATCTTCGCACTTTCCAACTGGTCAAAGATATGGTCAATTTCATTCGATGCAACATTTTTCTTATCTGAAATGTCTATTGCTAACAACTCCTTATCTGTAATTTCATTTTCAATCAAAGGTTTGCTATGTTCATATCCGATGGGGTGAAAAGATATGGCGTATTGTCCAGTATATGTATGCAGTCTATTCGAATCAATATCGCATCTACTATAAGTTGTAAGATTCACCAAATCCTTTTTTCTTTCATAGATAAGGTTATACTTCGTATCATTATCCTCAACCTTGAAGTGTAGAGAATTGGTTCGATTGTTATAATACACAATGCCATCACCAATCAGCGAATCCACTTTATCCTCTATGGCAATAAAGGGAATATTATGATAGGGTGTAATAGGTTTACATTTAATATCTTTGCAATCAAACAGCAGGTTGGCATATTTGTTGGAAGTCAACACCACACCATTGTCCTTGGACGCCTTCTTCCGAAGTATCTCTTGGATGCCCGATGAAATGAAATAGTCCAAGAATAGTTCTTGCAACATTCCTGTTTTATAGTAGGTAGAATACATGACAGGCTGATTGACAATGCCTTCAAATTTGGTATATTCATCTTTGATGCTTTCTATAGACTGAGCCAATCCATACAAGATTTGCATACCAAGCAAAGTCTTGTCATTTTCCTCCACGTCACCTTTGATAACGATAAGTATATTATTATCGCCATCTACGGTATTAACGTTGATACCATCATAGAGGAGTTTATCAAGCCCTCTAATGCCAGTCGCCAACTTGGGTAGGCATTCTTTGTTTGTATTATTTTTATCTGCCATAATTCTCACATGTTATAAAACGGGCTACTAAGCCCCACCCCCGAAAAGTAGTTCAAAAAATGGGAGAGGGAGCCGTTCGCCCGTAAATTTATTACTTGTTACTTGCCTTCACAATATCCCTTGTTTCTTCTTTTGCCTCTGTCACTGCCATCTTGATAACCAAGAACAATCCAGAAAGCAAGGCTATCACAATTATTCCTACGTATTGTAAAGTCTCCTTTATAGTGATAAATATCTTTTTCATCCTTTCTTTCCTTTCTCTATTTTCTTTTTCCAAAAGAAACGTTTCACCTTTGAAATCATCCACCATCTTGCCTCGCTTGGACAAACAAATCCAAGACGAATACATCTCTTCGCCACCCAGCAGTAGTTCTTCCAAGCATCCATCAGCCCATGATGTTCAAACACATATTCACCTCTGCCAAAGTTACCCACTCTCATGATGTCTTCCACCAGTGCTGCTGTCCATTTCCTTTCGTTATAAGAAAATGATTCCACTTGTGATGGTAATGATAAACCTAAATATTCCACACAGATACAGGTAAAAATCCTCCATGCCCTCTCCATGCGCATACGATACAGCCATTCATGATGCAGCATCCAGTCTATCTTGTCAGCACAGTGATGCAAGAACATAGCATAATCTATGACCTGACGCAAACCAAGTCCTTCTTCATACACATGATTCACCATGTGGGAAATTAAGAAAACGCTTTCAAAGGTTGGAGAGAATACAGGTACAGCATATCCATCAATATCAGCAGAAAACAACTTGTCCGGAAAGACAGAAGAAAACATCTCTTGCATAGCTTGGTCAGTGGATGGACGCTGATAGTTGTGAACCTTATAGTGAGGCTCCACCGTCACACCGTCTACCCACGCCATACCATGATGCTCATGTACCAATCCATGATCCACTTTCCCTATATTCTCCATCACAGCCATTGTTCGGTCAAAGTCCTCAGGAGCAACAACGAAGTCTATATCTCCAGGAGTTCTATGCAAAGGATTCGGATAGCGCAAAGCCACCGTTTGCCCCTTCATAAAAACAGCTTGAATACCCTCGGTCTTCAAAGCCTTGTCTATTTTGACAATAACACAACGATGAAGAGTATTTATCTGCTCCATTCTTTGCATCTTGGCAAAAAGCATCATCTTTTTATCAAAGGTAATTTGCAAGACAGAATGTGGCAACATACCTATACCATCCAATACCAAAGATGATACTGTCTGTATATCTGAAAGATTAAAAATTTGTTTCCAATCTGCTTCAACAAATTTCGAAGCATCAATCTTCTCCTCAAACAGTGTTGCACGGAGAAGTAAAAAAAGTAATTTTTGTGATTGATTCACAAGCAAAAAAGATTATTATCGATTAACTCTTTTCTGTGCCAGCAACCATTTGAAGTATTCCTCATGCTGATCCACCAAGTGCTCCCAAGAATACTCATTCTTGATTTCCTCCACATTTCCATCCGTGAAATTTTTCTTATGCTGTGTGCAGATACTTTCAATGTCATTCAGCATCTCAGTCAGCTTCTCTGCATTTGGATAATACAAAGAGTTCTTCTTCAACACGGCACGATTAAAGATGTTGTCGTGAGCAAGGATAAAACATTCTGATGCCATCGCTTCCAACAGAGAAGGGTTAGTTCCACCCACACTATGACCATGGAAATAAGCCTTGGAGAAGTGACGGATAGAATTCAATTTATTGAAATCATAAATACCACCTACAAATTTCACGTTCTTCTCCTTGCCATACTTGGCAACCAATTCCTTACCATGAGGAGTATTGGTCTTTCCAACCACAATCAGAGGCCGCTTGCCATTCTCCTTAGAATGCAAGTAGCCCTCAATGGCCATCACGATATTGTTCTCCGGCTCCAGTCTGGCTACCAATATATAGTATTCCTCAGGTTTCAAGCCATACTCTTTCAGATGTTCTACGTTATAATCATCATGGATATCGGCACCGTATGCCAGGAACTTACTGTCCTTGCCATACTTTTCCTTGTAGTAATCATGAATACCCATGTTGTCTGCAATCAGATAATGACTATGTTTCACGGCCATTCTCTCCTCCCAGAACACGAACTTGCGAACCCATTTGTTGAACTTGGTACGCTTATATTCCAGTCCATCCATGTTGGTAACCACAATGCTCTTGGTAACATTCTTCACATCAAACCAGATGAAAGCAGGAATGATACTCGTATATCCTGCCTCATAGATGATATCAAAGTTTTCACGCTTCAAGGCATCCTTCAGCGACATAAAGTCGTAGAAGAACGAACCGATACTTCCACCCATCCAAGTCTCAGGACTATAGATATGTTTGATTTTCACACCCTTGTACTCATCATCCTTATAAGGGTGATAAGAAGGAGAATACACCGTAACCTCATGGCCACGCTTTACCAAGCCCACTGAGATATACTCAGCGAACTGCTCAAAACCTCCGTAGTTATTAGGAATACCACGGACGCTAACAAATGCTATTTTCATTTTTGAACTAAAAATTTTTCCAATAATTTATCTTATATCAATAAAAGCCTATTCATTTTTACAGTCTCTATTAGGTACTTCATAAACTCAGAATGTAATCCCTGCTGTTTCTCCATTTGATGGATTAGGCCTTTTCTAAATTCTGTAGGTTTATCTTCTAATATTTTCCCAAAGATATTCATTACATCAAAGGTGTCTGATGGAAGTTTTATGGTTGAGTTTAATATTCTATTGGCAAGATTTAATCCTGCCTTTGTCAAATACACATTAATTCTAAGTGCTTCCAAGCATTCCCCCAATGTATTAGAATAATTACTAACCTTCCTGTGGTATTGCTCAAACATATAATCTAAGTCAACGTTTACTCCTACAAAATGCAAGTCTGCTAAGAACTTAGAAATATTTAGCTTTTCCTTGACATTCAAAAGATATAAGAAAGCTTCTACATTGAGAATTTTAAAGTTCTCATAATTTGTCATAAGTCCCCAATCTTCACTTATCATACATCTTTTGTTATCAATCGTCAGTAGCATACTTTCACTTTCGATTTCAAAAAAGGAGTGACCGCTTTCTTGGAAATTGAGGTTTAGTTTTTTTGTTGCAACTTCAATAGTACAATATTTTTCTATCCAGTCAAGTATATATTGCAATATCTCTATATGAGAACTTTCCGAAGCTTCTTTATTCAATCTCAAACACTCAACTACATCCTGTGAAATATAACTTGGAATATTAACTTTCTCTCTTTGTAAAGTTTGCTGCAAATAAATTGACAAGCCTTGTGGTATAATAAATTTTCTATCAAAAGTTAATCCATAAATTTTGTTGAGCATACTTAGAAGAACAACCGATGTTATGTCCAATACGCATTCATAGTCACCAATTGGACATTTTTCATAATTTTGATATGGCAAACAATATATCCTGTCATTTCCAAATATTCTATTTATGCATTTTTCATACGCATTGTTGTTACCAAACGAACTGATAAGCATTGCCTCGCCTTTTGCATAGCGCTTTTCCCAATCTTCAATTTGCTTTTTGTTATCAAGCCCACCTGCCAACATCATCAGATTTGTCAGCATATCTCCATCTCCACCTTTCAAATCATCTAAAGTGAACATACGGATACTCTTACTTTTACCTTGCTGTAAACCTTGATATATTAGTCTTGTAAGAGAATGGTATTTGTTGTATATACACTGTATTTTTGCCGTTGAAATTATGCCAAACCTATCCAATGTGACGTTTTCTCCAACGTGATGTCCAATAAGTTTCTCTGTATTAGAATTAATGAATATATCTTCACTTTTCACTTGGCCATTTTCCTCATACACAACAAAATCACCATTCTCAACAATGTCTTTTTCTTCATTAATAATAGGCGAAATATGTGGAGTGTGCATATATTCAAACCATAAGTCTTTCAATTCTTGTGACTTTGTTCGCGAAATTGCACTATACAAGAAATCCAAACCTTCTTTATAATATTCTTGTAATACCAATAAATTGAAGAAATTGCAATTTAAAATAGGATTGTCTTCTACCGTATTTAAAACCCTGCTTACATATTGAGAGAACTTGTCCTTTTGTCGTGTTAGATTCAAATAATTAAGATAATTATAAAATACGCTATTGTTATCTGGATATTGTTCGAATAATAAACAGATTACTTCTCCTGCATCTGTTAAGTCATTACAATTAATCGCCAAATAGTATTCGTCTTCCAAGAACTCTTTTACATGTGTGATGCCGTTTCTTCTAAGTTTCTTCAAAGCATCGAAGAAAACATCTTTATAGTCTTCATTTTCACGTAATATAGATAAATACACACCCATTTCTACAGAAAACGTTCCTTCTTGTATCAGTGGTTGTATTATCTCCAAAGCCTCACTTATATGATTTTCTGAGCCTAATATTTTTGCCAAAATAAATTTAGCTTCCTTTGGTGCTTTTTCTGCAAGAGTTTTAATTGTTTCTACATCACAATCTTTTGTTGAAAAATACATTAATGTATATTCAAATATCTGTTGTGTGATTGGATTTTCAAATATCTTTAAATCCTTGAATCGCAGAATGTCCCCTGCATACATAGCCACACAGCTTAATACAGGCTGGCAATGCATATCTGGCAATAAAATTTCTGTTTTCTCTAAATGCTCAAAAGCTTTTGCTGCAAGCTGTTTATCAAAGGTTCTTGTCGGCAAAATGAATTCAACCAAAGCTAATGTTTCATCTTTGCAATCTTTATGTTCCTCTATAATTCGTGCAGCCTCATTAAAGTCCTTGTTTATCATAAGCATTTCCAATAACATCAGCACATAAGGCATCTTGTTTTCTTTCGATGGCTTACTGTCTTTCATGGATTTAATAAGGCTATTCCTTCTATTTTTATCTTCTATCAGAAGAAATTCAGAATACAAAGCCATGAATTCTACATCAGGGATGATATTCTCTATGTCGGTACCAGCCGACAGAGTCTTGTATCTATTCGTTATATCATAAACGTTCTGTAGCGTCGGAGTAATTTTTCTGCCATCGCAGAAATAATGCCCTTCATGCAAAAGCTTCGTAGAATAGATTGACATGCAGAAACTCCATTGCCGTAGATTGTCATAAGATAAGTTTTCTGGAACATCACACCGGATATCATCCATATTCAACCATTCTTGTTCAGGATGATTGAACACATAATAAAAAATGACGAATTGGAAATCAGTCTTTTCCAAAACTGACTCAGGAACATCCTTATAAGCTTTTTCCACATCATCTGCCAGCACTACTAACCCAGCATGTGCCATAGCATTATTCGGTTCACGAACCAAAACTTGATTGCACAAGTCTATTATTTGCGACTTATCCTGTCCTTTTATGTTGACATAAATATATTCTTCTGCTATTTCTATCAAGAACAAGTTCGCATTCTTCATTTCATCGAAAGCTCTAACGAACTCAGCATTTTCATCATTTCCTCTAATAAAGCGAGAACATTTTCCCATCAGATAATCTATTGTTGCAAGCAATTCATAGTTTGTGGCTCTTCGTTTACTGACGATTCTTCTAATTGTTCCCAAATGTTCATAGGCATCCTTTAGATGCAACTTCTCTATGGAATTTCTATACAAAGGCAACAATTCTTTAATTTCGTCATTTTTGTTTGCCAATGCTTCCAATATTCTCTCTGTTGTATTTTCTACCAATGTCTCATCCTTTGGCTTGTAAAACTGCAATATGAGATAAATTACAGCAACAATAGTAAGAAGTATGTCAATAACAAGTATAGAAGTATTTATGGGGTCAATGGAGAACTCCAACATAAAGTTATCAGTACTCACTCTAAACACATTGAAGAGCAAGGATGAGCCATTTATAGTCAGCATTGTTCCAAAATAACGATAGACAACCTTTTCTGTTGTAACTCTACGAAGTAGATAATCACGCCAAGGCTTACCTATATGTCTCCAAGTCCAAGCCACCAACCATAATTTTGAGGATGACCTTTCTGGACACAATACGGAAAGTATTGCTGACAACGCTAACAAAAAAAGTATTGTAAAAATTAATCCCATGCTCTTACTCTACAACTTATAATTTGTGATTTTCTTAATTTTGTCCAGATCAAAAGTTTCCTGTGTAATGACGTCAACAGCTCTAATACGAATACATTTTCGCTTTTCTTTTGGAGGCATATATATCGAAGCGTAACAACCGATGAACAAGTCGAAATGCTTGTCCTTCTCTGCCTTTAACTTAACTTCACCAGTGTCTTGTATTTGCCATATATTCGAATAAAGAATTTTATCCTTCTTATCGTCTATAAGTTTATACTTATTACCATTGTATTTTTCTTCATCAAAAGACACAAATGGCAAAAGACTCTTATTGATAATGATAATCTCCGATTGTTTGGAATAGATAAAATGAACATCAGGATTATTGTCGTATCCATCAGGTAGCAGATGAGTACCGATACTTCCTACAAGAACGACATATCCCTTAGGAATACTAAGTTTAGTCAAAGCTGTCGAAATATCTCTATATCTGACGTTCAAGGTCGCTGATGCTTGATACGTATTCAATATCTCCGTGTATCTAAATATAGCTCCTGCAATAATATGCCGAATCATTACCGATTCTCTGTTTATATTATTGTAGCTCCTTCCTTCCAAGAAATCATATTTCTCTAATTGGTCGGCAGATTCAGCGAACCATCCCTCCTTTATAAAGTCCTTCAAGCTACTGTCTTTTGGAGTAATTAAGACTGATTGCTGACGTACGAACTCATCAAGCAGTGTTTTGGCTATATAATCTATTTTATCATCATCTACATGAGCACCGGTATTCAAGCGATTTTTGCAGGCATTAATATAATCTTCCAATAATCGTAATGCTTGATCATTACCTTTATTGCTCTGACATGTCTCGTTAATCGTTTTTCTCAAGAACTCAGCAATACGAATATTTTTAAGATTCACTGATACAAAATTTTTCTTTTCATTAGAAGCATCACCATAAACATGAGGCAATGCCATAGGGTCAACCAATCTAACATTGAAGTCCATTTCTGGCAAGCGGCACATCATCAAAGCTAAATATTCCACAATTCCCTTGTAGAGATTTGCACCTGCTCTTACTCCCTCATACTGCGAATACAAATAATACTTAATATCCAAGTCTATAGACGATTCTACCAAGTCATCAAAATATTGCAGCCAATTGAATATCTCAGAAAATGTACTTGGTATCAAGAAATATTTTGCGGGCAAACAATTTGTAAATGATGCAATATGCTCTATCCAATCATACTTTTTGTTCAGAGCAAACAAGCCACCTACTGCTACATGGAATTCGAAGAATCTTTTCCCTTCCTCGCTACTGCTTCCGTAAGCAAAAGTATTGCTATAATATTGATCAGCAAACTCCCAATAACGATACATCCAATTCTTATCATCATTTCGGACCACTTGGTTGATGGCATACCATAATCTTTTATATTTGAACTCAGATAGTCCTTTGAGCCTTGTATCAAAGAAGAGAGCAAAGACTCCCTTATCATTCTTCATCATCAAAGGCGTATCCTTCCGAAAAGAACATTCCAAGAGTTTGGCCATAGCCTCCTCCCAAACATCTTGTTTTTGTTTATCATTCTTTTTCATCATCATCCTTTAGTAAGATTTCATATACACGTTGAATACAGGCATTATAAAGACTTACATCTTCTCTTTTTGCAGCATACTTCGCCAAATCAATCAACTCCAACACGAAATTTCCGTTTTTCTTTATCAAATGCTTATAAAATAGATGAGGGTCATCATAAATCAAGATCAGTCTATACAATGCTACAACATGTAATAGAAGGACTAATACAAGTAAGGTATGACCAACCAACACCAGCATTTGCATCCAAAGAATACCGCTCATTATATATAAAGCAAATGGATCTATTACGGCAAACGCAATAGACAATAAAAGGAGGTGATTAAATCTGCCATACACAATTTCTTCCTTAAAGAGTTCTACAAACCTGATTACATGATACTTCTCATCTATCCTGCCTATCGCCTGAAGCATCAAGGGATAACACATACCTATGATGGCAGAGAATATTCCTATTAGTCCACTATATGTATAATCGGAGAAATCAAAGTTCATATTACTTCACCTTATATTGCTGCAATATTTTTATTTCCAAGTTCAAGCTATCTACGATATGCTGATAGCTTGAACTTGTCTGCTTTATGATTCGCTCTTGTTGATTTCGTATAATCAGAGCACTTAATGCGAAGGATACAATGATAGATACTGACCAACGAAAGACTGACAATGTACTTATTTTCCTTACATATTGCCAAGCTTCCTTAACAATATGTTCAAGGAGGTAGGGTAATGCTATGAGATTGATGATAAATCCCAATAGGAAGGAAATGATTGTTATAAGAATAATCATTAGTTTTTATATATCTTGTCAACAATCTCCTTGGCATGTTCCTCCATACCATGCTTCCAAGTCCTATCAAGAATCTTTTGGTTGAATTCTTGCAACAAGCTTCTATCCTTCAAGATTTCCTTCAGCAAGCATTTCAGCTCATCTTCCGAATGATACACAAATCTCGGATCATACTCCTTAACAATATCCTGCGCCCCGACATTGTCTGAGACGATGACAGGAACACCATACGACAAGGCTTCGAGTGTAACAAGCGAGAAAGTCTCTTTCCAAATGGAAGGTACTACCAAGACATCCATGGCATCATATACATCGGCGATAGTAGAAGGACCAAACTTTCCTTTATAAAAGACAGGCAATGATGGATGCTTGCCTACACAACCGCCCCACACAGACAAATCCCAAGAATCTGATTTACCTATAGACTCCAAAATAGAAATCAGCAATGACAAGCCCTTATAAGGAGTACTATTACCAATAAATCCAATATGCAAAACATTTTGGTGAAAGTCCTTATGCTGACGATGATCCTTGATACCATTATGAGTGATGGAAACTACCTTTCCCTTACAAGTCGGAAAATACCGCTTATAAACTAGACCTGCCGTCTCACTATTAAAGTGAAAACAATCCACCAAGTCGAAGCACTCCTTATAATATTCCAACAACTTCTGATAATTACTCATTGCTTCAACCTCCTCCTTGCTATCGTTTTAAACGGAACTACCCATTTGGCATTTCTTACTTTCAAGAACATCGCAGACTTAGCTTGTGCGTTACATACTGCACATCTTTCAGCCGAAGCCCCCAAACAGACCTCACCATCTTGATTGATGAAGTTCACCTTTGGACACAGGCCGAAATAATCATGCGAAGTATAGACGATTCGTATTCCTCGGTCATGCACTATCTGTAGATATTCCAAAGGCAAGCCCATCAAAGTATGAACGTGGAAAACTTCAGGTTTTACATCATCCAGCAAGCACTCGAAAGAATAGGAGTCCAGATTCTGCGAGTTAGTGGCACTTTCTATGTTCTTTACTCCATACATCAATGGCACTGGCAATGGATTCGCCATTTCAAAGCTCCGAATGCCATCGTATGTTTTATCCCAATGCACATGACAAGACTTTTCAAACAGCGAAGTGCCACCAGGATATAAAGCCACAACCAAATGCCCCAGTTTAATCTGGGTTTGCATCAAATCCTTGGCATACTTCACCAACCCACCACTGCGATAGGGAGAGAAGCCAAGGGTATAATGAAGAATGTGCATAACCTATTCTATTTTAATTTGTTCATGACCAACTCCATCAACTCAAACCATGTTTTAATCAGCTTATCAACATCGCTTGTTCTGGAAAGTCCGTCACGAACCACAAATCTTGCCGTCACGTCCACCAAATAGATGAGATAAGCCATCCAAGGATTGTCAAAGAACTCTTTCAATTCAGTTTCTCGACCAAGCATTTCTTCATAAATCTGCTTAGCAGAGAGTTCCCTTTCAAAAATAGCCGTCTGAGTCAAGAAATGGAACATATCGAGATAAGGCATATAAGAATACCTACCATACTCAAAATCGAAGACAAACAACCTTCCAGCATCCTCAAACATGTTCCAAGGAGTAAAGTCGGCATGATAAGCGCAGAACAGCTGTTTTTTGGCACCATAATAAGTCTCGATAGCATCAACCGCCCAACTCATGATTTTCTGTTGAGATACCGTAAGAAGATTTTCATGAGCCTTCAGTGAGCAAATTGCTTGGTATTGGTCTGATTCATGATAAAGCATTTCCACACCAGTTTTGACTTTCAGCATGGAAAGAAATTCCAGTTGCTTTATCCCAAGTTCATGCCCAACAAGCGAATTAAGTGTCTTGGTTGTTGTTTGCAAAAAGACAATATTTCCATCTTCGGTCTTACCGCAATAAGGACATTCGGGTATCTGGCCAACACCCTTTTCATGAAACCAACCAAGCAACTTCTGTTCATGCTGAAAGATACTATAAAGTTCTGGATTTTTTGTCACCTTGCAATAACCAAGAATATTTTCACCCTTGAATATCTGAATTGTTGTCTTCTGATGAACACAAGGTGTACCCTCAAACACAGAGTACTCCACATCATCCTGATTGAACTCTTTTTCGATGATATGGTGAATCTGGGGATCCATGACATATTCGATGTCTGACATCCCCATTTTTCCCATCAAGGGTTTTAACCAATACAACCAAGGCAGCCACCTTTTCAGCAACATCCCCTTCTTAGAACTTGGTTGATAAAGTTCCAAGCCTGTCTTCATGTGTCGCTTAGGCATCAGCCACACCTTACCATCTTTATTTGTTATTTTGAGATATTTTCTATTCATTTCCAATTATTTTTTCAAAGAATTCACCTTTGTTTTCCCACAAGAAATGATTCAATATTCGTTCATGAGCAGCTTTGCCTAGTTTCTCTCGCAAGACTATATCCCCAAGTAACAGATCAAGTTTCTGAGCAAAGGTATTAACAGCCTCATCATGTCCCATCATTGGAACTAACTCTGCACAATCTTTGCTCATCAGGACATGGTTGCCACTCACATCGAAGCACACAATAGCTTTCTCACTCATCATCGCCTCAAACAAAGACCAACATCCACCTTCATATACACTCGGATGTACAATAATAGCAGACTGTTGCATCAAAGCAATAGCTTCCTCGCGTGGTTTTACTCCATGAAAAACAACACGGTTTTCCAAACCAAGAGATTTTGCCAAAGCCTTCAAATTATGTTTTTCTGGTCCAGTTCCAACAAGATTAAACTTGACATGCTGATATTTATCTGCAACTTTCGCAAAAGCCAGAATTGCAATATCCAACATCTTACGAGGTATCATCTGACCGACATGCACCAAATCATCTGTAGAACCCAACTTCTCTGCCGATGCCTTAAAATTCAGACAATCCTCCTTTGAAGCTCCTGTTTCAAGACATACGAAAACCTTATCCTTACAAGAGGATGGAAGGACTTTCTCCACATCCTCAGTCCTGGCAATAATTTTGTATGACTTTTTGCAAATCTGCTTATAAAATGGATTTGAAATTGGAATGTAAGGATTTATCAATCGAATACACTCCACAACCTTCTGCTTTAGAGAAATCTTGTTCCAAAGAATCTTAGGGATTCCTGCTTCACCGCCTATCGGTCCCCAAATATGTTTGACTGGCAACTTATAAAGGAAAGTTGGCAACCACATATTGCCAAATGTCACAGTAAAGGTATAATCCACATGCTCTTTCTTTAAGATTTCCTTTGCCGTTTTATAACAATAATACTGCCATAGGTAATAATACCAATGCACACCCTTACTACCTTTTTTATATTTTCGAATACTATCAGGCACATCACAATAATAAAATGTAATATTATCTATCGGATGTTTCTTCAAATAATCAGATATAACAGGCTCATTGTTGGAACGAGTGATTACAATCACCTTATTACGTTTGGCGATTTGCAAAGCCCAGTTCCAACCTACACCCTGCTCAGAACCTTTATAAGGTTCGCAAGCGTATGCCCCAATAAGAATTGTTTTGTTTGCCATTACTTAACCTTGTTTGTATATTTATCAATCAAGATTTTCAATGCATCTTTCACAATAGCATCAGGCGTTTGAGCTGCATTCAATTTTACAAAACGCTTACCTGACTCTGCCAAACCATTGAAGACTTTAAGTTGTCTGTCAATCTCATCCAATGTTAGCTCTTGTTTTCTCTTATAGATTGTTTGTGCATCACAAAGCAAGACAAAGACGAAATGAGGTTGATAAACCAATTTTGTGTAAAGTTTGCGCAACCACATCGGAAGATTAATTCTTGAACGTTTAGGGTCAACGATAAAATCGTAGATGTATCTGTCGAAAATTGAGAATTTATCAAACTGCACATCCTTCCGTAAACAGATGAGTCCACCCAACAGATAATCCAACCAATAATAGGTCATTCTTATAAATGAACTCACAGGATTAGCAGGTGGATTACGATGGGGATTAGTAAAATCAGTGTCTTGCTTAACCTTACCAGCCGTAGCCTTTTCACCGACTGCACCCAAATTTGGCAATATAGTAGGACGGAAATGATAGACATGCATTTTTTCAATATCCGTCACGAACATTTCTGCCAATTTTACATTCAATCCGTCAATGAATGTTGTTTTGCCAGTGCCATCGGGAGCTTCAACCGCAAAGAACTTCTTAAACTTATTAGGACACCAACCTATACGATATAGTTTTTCTCCGAAAAACTTGGCAACATTCCAACTCGTAGTCAGAGGACGTTTGAAGAATGCTTTATTTTTGGAAACTTTTGAAATCAAGTGAGCCTTATCACAAATAGCATCATAATTCTCATTATCCAAATCACAAATGACTTCCGATGCCAATTTCTCTCCCAATACCTTGACAAGTATCTTGTCTATATGATTTTTTTGAAGCGGATAGACCGAAGATATTTTCTTTCTATAAGAAGACTTCAGCTGCTTGGCTGCAATAACTTTATAGAGCAAAAGCATGGAAACATCCATCGCATCATCCAAGACATGAAAGTTCTTGTAAAGATGTGTCTGCTCATATAGTTCAGAGAATTTGAATAGCTCAAAACCTTTATTCAAATACCCCTCTATCAAATCAATATGAATAGAGAAATCTGCCTCTACATCCATACCGAGCCAACATCTCACACGCTCATATCGCACAACATAGTAGTTTGGTACATTATTCTCTTTCAGCACCTCATACATGAAAGAAGCTGCTTGTTTATAACTATCTGGTTCAATGATAATATCTATATCCTTAGACTCATTAACTTCAGGCAGTCCTTCATAATTTCGAAGAATAAAATACTTGACGCCACTCTTGTTAAGTTTTTCCACAAGGGCATTGAATATAGAAGCATGTCTCGCTTCCCATTTATATATTGCTTGATTCTTCATTTTATTATCTCATTTTATCCCTAAGTTTAACTTCAATACTTTTCGCAAACGATTCACCCATGGTTTTCATCAGGAAGGAACGGATACGTTTCAAAACAGGTCGACAAACATTTCTCCAAAACTTATTAGTTCCACGCTTACGTTCTCTTTCCGTCAACCAACTACCAGCCATGTGATGAATCGTAATTGTTCGGTCTGTTACTCCAAACTTTTTCTCATCATATTTCTTGGGATTAAAATAATCGCGCTCAAATACATGAACACCCTTGATATTCTGCTCAGAGTTTTGCTTGACAAAGCCATGATTCTCCAATATACGAACTAAGATCTGTACATTAGTTGTTGTGTCAATATTTCCATTCTTGTCCGTGAATAGACGTTTGGAATAATAATCCATCATTTCCTGCAACAACCACATGTTAGGTTGCGAACCAATGATGCCTGTACCCAACATTGTTTTATTTTCAAATCCAATAAAGAACTGTTCACCCAAGAACGTATCTATCGGCTTTATCAACTCTACATCCGTATCAAAATAGACGCCTCCATATTTATTGAGCGCATACATACGAACATAATCACTGACAAAAGCAAATTTCTTAGCCTCGTATGCCTGTTTCACGTATGGGACAGCATTGCTCACATCAAAGTTCTGTTCATTCCAGAACATCACCTTGAAATCGGGATGAATCTTTGTCCATGCTTCTATATACGCTTTTTCTTGTGAAGGAATCTCCTTGGTTCCAAACCAACAATAATGAATTATTTTAGGAATTGCCATAATATTTAATCTGTTTGAATACCATACAACTGTTTTTCTTTGCCTATCCATATCCAAAAATTAGGCAGAAAACATCTTAAATATGTAGAAATAACTTTTTTTATAGCTTGCTTATAACCAAAATGCTTTTTCTCAAAATAAAATACTTCTTTTGGCTGTGGTCCCATAATGGAGTACAAAACTTTCCAACGTTTAATAAAAGGTACTTTTGGATTCATCCAAGTAGGTATATTAGTATGCCTATCACATTCACCTAAGAAACATGGAGCCTGCACTAGTCGAAAGCCTTTTTCTTGAACCATTAATGAATAATCAGAATCACCTTTGTCATGCCTATAGTATGGATCCATCAAGCCAACAACATCAAAAACCCTTTTAGGTATAAGAAGAATATTGCCATTCGCTAATTTAACATCTAAGATTTTTCCATTAGGCTGTACGGCATGACCATTAATCAACCTACCTCCATATGAAACTATCTGTGTTTTAGGAACACAAGTAGCACCCACTACGGCACCATTATCATCAATATTATTGGCTACAGCCAACAAAATCTCGAAAATGTTATCATAGATAAAAGTATCATCATTCAACCACAAATAATAATCGTAACAGAACTGCGAGGCTTCTTTCCAAGCAGTAAACATGCCTCTATTCCAAAAAAGACTGCCATCTCCATCTATTATTTTTACAGTTGGAAATCTATCACGAATAGCATCAGGTGTACCATCTGTACAGCCATCATTTGTTACAAAAATATCTAATTCTAAATCTGCAGGTTTAGAACACTTTTTTATATTTTCAAGACAATGTATTGTTTTCTCCTTACGATTAAACACCGTAAGTAATATTGCTAGCCTTTTCATCTTTAATTAAAATAAAAATTTGAAGTTTTTATTGAAATACTTTTCCAATCAAATTCGTCATTATGACCATAAGTTAAGCTTCCTTTGGATATTTTTTCAAGTAAGTTTTTGTCTTCAATAACTTTTCGCATTTTATCTGCGAATTTATCCGGATCATTAGGAGGCACTAGAAGTCCATTCGTCATATCTATAACTGATTCTCCGATTGCACCAACATTTGTAGCTATTATAGGCTTGCCCAACATAAATACTGTTGGAATAATACCACTTTGAGAAGCACTTTTATAAGGCATAACAATACATGAAACAGAATCAATTAATGATAACATTTCATCGTTATCTAAATATCTATTGATTATATAAATGTTAGGATATTTAGAAAGTTCATTAAGCTCTGGAACTATTCCCGCACCCGCAATAATTAAATTGTATTTTTCTTGAATATCTTGCAATCGTTTAATTGAATTATATAAAATATCTAACCCTTTATACGGAACTATATAGCCTACGAACAAAAAATTTACACTCGCTTTTTTTAGAGGTATATTAATCTTTACGTTCTTGCGGTACAGAAGCAATGTTTCAAATTTCCCAAAAGGAATATTTGCAACAAGTGAGTGATTAGGAGATTTTATATGCTCTATAAAACGTTGATAAGTTGCTCTTGAATACAGGATTGTTTTTATCTGATGACTAATTATATATTTTATCAGCGGTGTATAAAACATGCCATTCGTGTGATTTCCAACCTCATGAAAACTCTGTATTACATTTTTACCTTTCAATGCTTTATGAATTTCTATCAATAAATTATTTTGCCCTATAATATTATAAGCATCGTAATTTTTCTTTGCAAGTTTATGCCCTAAATATCTAAAATAATATTTTATCAAAAAATCGGTTTGTTTACGTAACAAAGGAACTGCAAATAAAAAGATATTTAAATCAACATTAGAAATCCATGACTGTAATTCTGGTATATGCTCTTCCATCAATTGAACCAGACCACATTTTTTTGGAGCTCTTCTATAATCAAATCCAGCCACATATCCTCTTCTCTTTATTACATCTGTTACAAAATAGAAATCCACTTTATAGCCCAATAATGCCAATGATTTTGCTAAACATAAAGATGCCTCAGAATGAGAAAATGTCAAAATACAAATTTGTTTATTCATCTTATAAATTATTTTATCAACAATAATTCTTGCTGCTACTACGGAAATTATACATAGTGTATTTTAGCCATTGCCTAACAAAAATTATTTGTTTATATACTTTTGATACGTCATTTATCGCTAACCATCCTTCTATCCATTCTGTACAAGAAGGCATATCTTTCAATAAACAATTTCTCTTCTTAAATGTCTCATGCATATTTAAAATTTGCCTATCTTCTTCAACATCATCATCCCAAATCGTTCCCAAAAAGAATGCTTCCATCTTTTGAGGGTTCAACAGTAGTCTCATATATCTTTGAAAGCCCCAACCGAATAATGGAAGGGAAAGATTATTCTTATAGTCCTCAATGAATTTTAGAGCATAGTGCTGAACACTTTCTATTTTTTTAAAATTCAACTGTTCTTTTCTGGGTTTGTCACAGATAACAGTAACATTTCCTTCTGTTGTCAACGAAAACTTTAATGCTGTTCCTTGAGTTTCAAACAATAAATGTTCTAATATAAGTGACATTTCGACAAATTTCATCGTCTTAAAAGAAGGCTTCATTCTTGCATTGAGCCATCCCTCACTACGATTTTCTAACAATGAAATACATTTTTTGCTTCTAACAAATTGGAGCCCAAAGATATTATATGACATATTATTATTAGCCATAATTTGTTCGCATAAGGACTGCCCGCTTCCATTAATACTATTGTTAATTAATCCTATATGTTCAGATGTTACACCTTGTTCTATAAGATATTTTTTCAACATCGTACGCTGAAATGAAATTTCTTTTTTTTGAAGTTCAACAGAATAATTAATAATATCATGAATCTTGTCATCAAAAAGAAGCTCATGACGTTTAATTAATTTGTTAAAATCATAATCAATGTATTTCATCTTTAATTTGGATATAAAGCTCTCGTGATTTTCAACAGCTAAATATTCCATAATATCCAACCATGTTACGGTGGGTCTACTAGGTATTGACCTTATAAATTTTTCCACCACATTATCACCATATAGAGCAGGAAGTCGAAGAAGATTTTTATTGAGTCGGAAATAACCAACAAGTTCCTTATCCTCAGGATACATCAACAAGTAACATTTCTCAATAAGCCATCCTTCCCTTGCTACAAAAAGCAATCTGTCTAATTTTTGTTTTACCTTTTGTTCATGGACCCATTCACAAAATTCCCACATCAAAGGCCCCAATATAGAATAACCGATGATAGATTCTGTCGTGTCTGTATATTTTTGTAAACTACGTTGTAAAAACACATTCAGATGATTTCCAGTAATGGTCTTCAAATCATTGGAACCAGCATAGGGGACAGGAATAAGTTCATTTTGCATACGCATAAATGCTGTAATACCATATTTTTGCGGTTGAGCTATATCATTATTTAAATCATCTCCAATATGAGCTAATTCTGATGCCGATATCCCCATTTTTTTAAGAACAACAGCAAACAGCTCTCCACTTCTTTTTGTAACCCCCTCCTCATTTGAAATGAAAAGACTATCATAACTTACACCTATCTTCATCAAGATCTTCTCCAATATATTCCTTGGTAGATACATATCTGTAGTTATCAAAATACACTTTCCACTTTCTTTGCATAAATCAAGAACTTTGATCATAAGAGAATTTGGAACACAATTTTCTATTTCTACATTACATTCCATTTCCTTTAACAGAGAACATACTTGAGGTACATAAGGCATATTGAGGTAAATTGAGTCTAATGTTACTTCTTTACCTTTACTTTCTTGACGTGCTTTTTTTTCTGCAAATATTCTTTGCTTCTTAAAATTAGCAACTGGAGAATCCGGATGCAAAGAATTATATCTCAATTCTACAATATCAAAAACATCTGTATAATGTAATACTGTACGAAACATTAATGTATCAAAAATATCAAAAGATATATATTGATATGGTTTTAATTTATTTACAAGATATTCTATCATTTTTTTTATTTTCTAATTGCATTTCATAATTAGCCCTAAATATAGAATACAAAGCTAACCCAAACGTGAACATTCCAAATTCAACCATTGCGTTATTTGTAAAAGAGATTAAGGCATAATAAACTAAAAAAAGTCTACCAAATTCATATTTCTGGGGAACTTTAGTCTTTATACCCCGATAAAAAACAATTGTATATATTATCAAACCAACGATGCCCATATATATATATATCTGTGTAATTCCTACATCAGACAAAAAATAATGTCTATTAGAAGATAAAGTCATTAGTTTGGTTGAATAATTACTTTTTGCATCAGGGAATCCATTTCCAAATATTGATTGCAATATGTTAGAACCATTAAATTCTGAAAACATATATTTTGACATTTCAAGTCTAATGTCATCTTCACTTTCATTGTTCTCCAACTGTTGTTGGGTTATTTTTACGTAATTTGTAATAATATCGTCACTGTTAGACTCTAGTATTTTATCATAAAGTAGTGGTATAGAAAAAGCGATAACTATAGAGAGCAAAACTGCTAATATCTTTTGTTTAACACTCAATACAAAATAGCCTAAAACCACTAAAAAACACATAAAGAGGGGAGTTCTTGCCCCTTGAATGATTAAAAATACGAATAATGGTACAAACCAAAAATAGTAGCGTTTATTATTCTTATAATATGTCAACACCCAAAATATTGTAAGTGGAATTATTTGGCTTCCCAAAATGAAGAGTCTTAAAACACCTCGTTGTTGTTCTGATCCTATAATACTATCTTGTTTGTCAGAATTAGAATCATAACCAAAAATTTGATTGGGAAATGTTATTGTTCCTAATAAATAGGCTATACAATACATACTACAAGCTATAACAATGGCCTTTACTAGTACCCTCATAGATATATTGTATTTCTTTAAGAAGAAAAAAATAACAACCATCAAAGGGCCTGTATTCATAGAGACACCTCTTATAGAGTAATATCCAATCTGACCATGAAATAACATTCCCCAAACAAGTGTGCTGAGAAAAAGAATTACTAATAAAGATACATCTCTCGAAAAATCTCTATTGCGATATTGATGCATTATATATCCAAACATAAATAAAACAGATAATGCTGTAAATAGCATAAATACACTATCAAATTGAGGTATATATTGCATAAGAGAGCTCTTGAATAATTTACAGGACAAAGCATAGATAAACGCTATTGTAAAAGCTTGTCTGTTTTCTTCTTTTCTTTGCACTAAAATATTTTTATTCATACAATATCTATTTTACCAATAACATGCCCCTTCTACCTTATTAGCACCAAAAGGTTTCTCAGAATCATTTGGTCTCACCCAAAATTCATTTATATATTTTCTGTATTCAGGCTCTTGGTCTAGCCAACGTTTACCATAAATACCAAATAACATTTGTGTCATACTAGCAAGATGTATGGCTTGTTTACCCATTCTCTTAACATGAGCAGCCAAACACATACCATATGCCCCACATCCAATCAAAGCTATATCATAATCATACTGATCAATTTCATTCTCCATATATTTTAAAGCCTCAAACCAATTAGAAAAGCGGTTATCCACAGAGTCCGCCATTGTTTGAACTGCCTTAATCAAGATTAATTCTTTAAATTCAGGCAAGACCATAGGATCTTTGAACAATAAGGAACGTCTATTTTCATATTGAGATTTTATTGATTCTACAAAAGGGTGAACAACTAAAACTTTCTTTCCTTTAAGAATTTGACTCCACGGATTATCATACATATAAGGAGCAAAATAACCTTCAATATTAACACGCTTACAATTCATCAAAGGACTTACATACTTTTCCTCATAAATATAACTTCCTAGGATATCAACTTCCTGAATGTCATTTATCATTCGTTGATACCACATCTGCGACATTTTCATGCTCTGTGGGAAAAAACCAGCATTATTGCATAATGAATACAATGCACGCCTAGGAGTTATGCATACATTATTATAGTGCAAATAATCATTTATAACTTCTTTATTAAAAATTCCAAGTTTTTCATTTATATAACGAGAAACTAAGTTGTCTAATTCTACTGTTCCAAACTTTGAAATCATAAGTGGTTTGCCAGTCAACAACTCATTGAGTATAAAATCATTGGCTTCTTGACCCTGATAATCCAAATACGCATTGTATCTAAGTTCTTTGTGATCTCTTGGATCACAAAAAGCATTTCTATACAATGTTAGAAGTTTATTTATAATTTTATTGTTCTTTATAATCATTTTTATAGGAGGATAAAACTTAATAATAATAACTCATCGAAATTCAAAAGATATAAACTACTTTAGCTTATCTAATATTTCTTTTTTTATCATAAATGGAGCTGATTCCAAAATGCTTTTTTGAATTCTTTGGAGAGATATATGTGGCAACATAAAAGTTTTAACCTTCTCAGGAATTTCACAATATGTTTTCCCGACAAAATCTGACATAGTAAAATTACCGCCATCGTACAAAGCTATACCAACAGAAGCAAAATAATCATCAAATTTGATGCCATCAGTATAAATATAATCTCTCTTTACCCAAATAGCCGGAACGCCATAAGCATGAGCAACTATCACTCCATGTAATGAAGTACTAATAATATATTCACATGACTTGATTGAGTCTATAACTTTTTCTATTCCGTCTTTTAAGTTTATAATCTTTTCTTTTGGATATCTTTCTCGTATCGCAGGTAAATCTATCATATGAGGAATTATCCCATATTTATAAATCTCCTCAACATGTGGCTTATAAACTAAAGGAAGAAGTAAAGCAGGATCACCGAAAACATTGCATTTTCCATAACCTTCGTCTTCAAATTTCTTTGCTGAAAAAGGTCCTCTTAAAAGGTATGGAGTCCCTCCATTCGAATGCTCAGAACGATCCATAAAACCAGCTCCCCAAATAATATAATTCGAATGAGAGCGTGACATTATAGACCCAATTGGCAAGAGAACAGGCTTGTCTAATACTGGAAGAGTCATCTTTCTAAAGTCATATTTTTTAAGATGTTTAAAACATCTAAGCATTTCCATAAATTCATGTCTAAACTTAGGAGGTTCTGTTGTGCAGAATTTAACCTTCTTACCACTTAATTTACTTAGAAGATAAGGATTTAATGCGTCTCCAAAGTTATTACAGTAACACCAATGTGCTAAGATTTTTTTTTCAAACATTTTTTTTAATTTTACTAAAAATAAGATTCTTAATATATAATCGTTCATATGTGTTTAAACCTATCAATGCAGATACTATCATGCATAAAATTTCAGCAACAAAAGCAACAGCTATTGCTTCAAGTACAGAAAAATGGCAAGACAGACAATATAATGCAAAGCATAAAGGAATTATATAAGCAAAAAATTCTCTAACAATAACTTTGTTAACAAATTCTTTAATTGAAAATTCTTGAATTTGTCGTTTTACAATAGCAAGTTGTATAGCAACTCCTATCCATGATAGAATTATCAGCACATATAAATACGTCTCAATTGGAAAGCCAAACTTGTACAACCCATACACTATTGGCATTGCCGATAATTTAGTCAATCCATTAGTAAGTTGATACATTTTAACGTCACCAGTTGCTTGAATCATATTTTGCATGGAACCAGATACAGAATTTGACTGTACGAATAGCAAAGAAAGTACACATAATATTCCGCACAAAGGTGGAACCTTTACAAGCCAAATATGAAGTATAGTATCTATTATACATATTAAAGGAATCGACAGGCACATAAATAACAAGAAGCCCATTTTAGAGCAGACGATAGATAGTCGTATCATTTCTTTAAGATTTCCAGCAGCATAAGCTTTTATAATAGGAGGGACAGAAGGTCCTGTAAAATTATACAAAAAAGAAGAAACAGCACCTTCAACTGCTGAAGCTATACCTCTCGCTGCATTAAAGGCCGGACCAAAAAAGATGTTAATAAGAAAGTTCATTCCTTGTGTATTAAAAGTCCAAGCCATATTTCCTATTAAACTCCAACTTGTATAACCTGCTAATTCCTTAAACAAAGGAGTTGACCAATACCGTCTAAAAGTGCAAAGTTGAAAGTGTTTAACACAATAACCCCGATAGATTATCGCTATAACAACAGCAACTACCATCATCAAAATTCCATAAGCTAACAATTTATCAGAAAAGAACACTTTTAATGACAACACGGCTCCTAATTTCAATAATGCCTCAAATATACTAATATAAGCGTATACGTCCATTTTTTCATTTCCATAAATAGCGGCATTATAAGGAACTTGGGTAACCGAAACTAACATTGATACAATAGAGCACTGCATTACCCAAAACGCCACTTCTAAACGACCATTTGGTATTACAAGTTTATTGAACAACAACCAAAGCCCAATTGTCTCACATAAGACAAAAATAATAAGAGCTAATAATATATGCACATTCAACAGCATCGAAAAAGTTTTCTGCTGAGAATCTATACTGTCTTTACCAATTCCAAAAGCCACATATCGTTGCGAGGCTTGTGCTAATGCAGTATTCATAAATACAAACATGGCTACCATACCTCCTACTACGTTATATACACCATAATCTACTATACCTAAACAATCTAGAACAACCCTTGATGTATATAAAGTTACTCCCATCAAAAGTATCATTCTAAAATATAGAAATAATGTATTTTTGGCTATTCTTTTATTCGTTTGAACTTCTTTTTCCATTAAAAATCTATCTTACATTTTTTAACTTTTTAGCAGGTTGTCCTACATAGAGACTATTTGGCTCAGTATCAGAAATAACCAAACTGTTACTTCCAATTATACAACCTTGCCCAATAGTTACTCCAGGCATTATAGTAACATTTGCCCCTATCCAACAACCATCTTTGATTATTATCTTATCAGACTTACCTTTACCAGCACGTTGAAATTCTGTACCAAATTCATGTGTTGAATTGATAAAAGTACAATTAAAAGCCACGGAAACATTCTTACCTATTATAATGTCTCCCCCCAAATCTAAAAAGCATCGATAATTTACATATGAACCTTTACCAACAACTAACTTACCTCTTCCTGCACCACAAAAACATTGAGGATAGACCCTTGCTGCACTATGAATATGATAGCCAAAGGCTCTATAGATTACTCTCTGAAAAATGGGGGGCAAATTACACTTGAAGCCACACTATTAAGGAGAATATTTTTCGTGTTATAAATAATATTTCTGTTTATGTTTGTTATTTTTTTTGTAATTTTAGAGCAGACCATTATATTCTTTGCTATTCGTTTATTATTATCTGATGTTTGATTTGACATAAATTATTTTCCGAATTCCTTGATTCTTTGCTCCTCTTTCAAAGAGCAAACAAGCAGTCGTCCATTATTCTCGGCTACGACATAGCCATCCAAACCTTGAACTACCACCTTGCTTTCATCAGCTGCATGAACCACGCAGTTCTTGCATTCATACAATCGGATGTTCTTACCTACCTTGGCATTGCCTGCCTCATCTTGTGGAAGCAAGGTACGGAGGCTGCCCCAGCTGCCAAGGTCGCTCCAGCCGAACTCGGCGGGGAGGGTGAAGATGTCTTTCGACTTCTCCATTACGGCATAATCGATACTGATTTTGTCGCAGGTGGGGAAGAGTCGGCCAACGACTTCTTTTTCTTTGTTGGTGTAAAATGATGGTGCCATCTCATCCATGATGGCTGCAAGCTTGGGCTGGAACGTGCGGATGGCTCGGCTGATGGTGTCGATGTTCCACACGAAGATGCCAGCGTTCCAATAGTAGTTGCCAGCTGAGAGGTAGTGCTCGGCGGTCGTGAGGTCGGGCTTTTCCTTGAAGGCTTCTACCTTATATATCTCATCCACGTCCGTTGGCTCGGCTGCAGCTATGTAGCCATAGCCTGTCTCTGGACGGCTGGGCTTGATGCCGATGGTCACAATGGCTTCTTTGTCGGATGTATAGCTTAATGCCTTGCTGAGAACACGCTGATATTCTGGTGTGTTTATAACCAGGGCATCGGATGGGGTTACAACGATGTTGGCATTGGGATGCTGTTTCTGGATTTTCCAGCAAGCGTAGGCGATGCAGGGGGCTGTGTTGCGTGCCTCTGGCTCGGCGAGGATGTTATCTGTGGGCATGTCAGGAATCTGCTCCTTGACGATGCTGATGTATTTCTCGTTGGTGACCACCCACATATTCTCTACCGGACAAATCGGTTTCAATCTGTCAACGGTGAGCTGTATGAGCGAACGTCCCACCCCCATCACGTCTATAAACTGCTTGGGATACTCGGGAGTGGATATAGGCCACAAGCGGCTACCTACGCCGCCAGCCATAATGATTACTTGTATGTTGTTGAAATTATTCATCGTATTTTTTTTGTTGTTATCCCTGTACTTACAGCACCTTTTATATTATATTTTATGACTTGCATATAACGACACCGCCATCATAAAGAGCATAGGAAAGTAAAGAAATAGAGTTTTCTTAGCTATCCGCTTGTTATTATCCGGTGTTTGGGTTGACATTAAATATATGTTTTACGTTTTAATTGTTTTTATAGTATTGCGTTAACCTTGCACAAAGCAACGAACTTAAGTTAGTACTCAATTTAGGGCATAGCCCTTTGTATAGGCACTTTTGCCTTTCGATATCTCAACCGTAACCCATGTTGTGGTAAAAATGCAGCATAAATTTATTGGAAACTCAAAAAGGCTTTTGCTTTATCATATTTATCAGGATAGTTTTTTACATATAGCTTCATCAATGTGTACAAAATACACATTATAAAAGACAATATCATAGAAATTAACTCAGGATGATGTAATTGTAATGTTACCATAAAACATTTGTTTTTTATTCATCATATTTACCAAGTTTGCCTTTTTTTGTTTCCTCTTCCAACTGGTAAAATAGAGATTCTTGATAATCGGAGACTAAAGCTTTTCTGCTATAGAAATTGAACCTATGGGTCTTGTACAAAAAATAAGTACGAGGCGCAGTCAACTTGAACAAATTAGCAAGATATGGACAGATTTCATCATTTGCAGAGTGGGGATGCTGTGGAAAGACAAAAGCAAAAGATAGATTCTTATCAGAAAACAAAAAGTCTTTTTGGTCGTATCGTCTTGAAGACAGATACATGATTCCATCTATCTCTTGGAGTGGCTTTCCTGTATCGTTTGCAAATTTTTCTGCAACACGTTGGCTTTGGCATAATACTTTCATTATCATCTGCGGAACAACATATTGAAAATTGTGTTTGTCCTTATCCGTCGTCTTCGCACAACATAGCAATGCTAAATACGACATCAAGAAGTGTTCTTGATAAATATATTCTCTACATATCATTATTTTCAAGACCTTGACAGCCCTTGTGTTCTGGAACCTTGAAAAATTAACCGTGTCAAAATCAGGGCGACGATTTTCTTCCCAAGCCAAATATAAGTTTGAAGCAAGATAGAGACAGGCATATCCCGATGGGTTAAAACGATAAGCACCTGTTAGACGTTCCAAATTATCTGATACAATAAACAACCCTTTTCTATCATATATCATGTATTTCTCTGCTCCACGAACCCGATAGAAATTAGTTGCGCTTGGGATGCTTGTTACAAGATGTTTATATTTTATAACACCTGTATCTTTGTCAAATAACTGGTCGAACAAATCTTGGGTGGCACAAAGGTTATTGTCCGCCTCATGCTTCACCATATCATTGATTTTATCAATAATTGTCTCTATCCATGTAATAAGCCCGGACCTTTTCATGGTAGCGGTTCTTCCAGGTAAACGTGTACGCCCAAATTCTTTTTCATCCACATTTGTCAATCCTTCCAGAAAATATTGCTTGGCAACTTCACATAAGGTCTCTATCGAATGGTATTGACCTGTAGCATCACCAGCCTTTAACTTGTGAAAGACGTATAACGTATCGGAAAAATTACTTAAAGTGCTCATTGAATAATAAAAATAGGAGCGCCCGCCCTTTGGAGGCGCATCCTGAAGATTTCGGATTAGGAAATCTTATATCCGATTGTGTGTGTAAAAACTGCTAAGGGCATCGGTTGTTATTATTTTTTTAATATACTTCTTCGCTATTAATTTGAAGAATTGCTTCATTCAATTTATAGTCATGCCATTGAATAAATAAATCCTTCTGCTTTTGCGAGAATGCATAAACTTTGTCTGACGTTTCTTTGAACAACAGTGTGGCATATTCTCTTTTCTTGTACTCGTCTATCCAAGGGCAACACATTGTTTCCAAGAATGTGAGTACAGACTCCGTATCGTTTTTTGAGCTATCTGTAAGTGAGACTATTTCTTTGTCTATCCACTGATACAGTTCTCCCTTTAGTTCTGCATATCCATTAGAATCCTTGATAAAATGAATAATCTCAAAGACTGTAAAGAAATTAAGTGCATGAGTCTTGTCTTTGACTTTCGCCCAAAGGTTGTTCAATACCTTTGGGGAAATTTGATTTCTTTGCAACATAACTTTCTCCACCTCTAAGATATTTAAAGTTTCGAGCATATTACTTGATTTCGGAACAACATTCTGAAACAATGTCGCTATCTCATCACTTATCTTGTCGTCAAGTCTTTCAACATAATGTTTGGGAAACTTACTTGACATAGAATACTCGCTTACTTGGTAGTTTCCTCGCACAAAGAGTTGCAGTTTGTTGATGATGGATATGACTTTAACTGATGTGCTCATACGCATATCGCAGCCGAGAAAGTAGAACAACAACTCTATGAGGTTCATGCAAAAATCAATAAACTCTCGTTCATAACGTTCCTTGATACTTTCACCTAACTCGCTGATATATCCTTTTTCCGAAGAAATAGTATATTGTGCATACAAGATATTAAATTCTTCCAAGAGTCTAACCGTTCTTGTTTGTATTATACCAAGCAAAAACGAGGTTATATCTTTATATTTGATGACCTTATTTTCTCCGTCAAGTATGTTGCGGACTTCATTGACAAATGTTTTAAAATCAAGTCTGGTGGGCGTGTCTATATGATTGTCTTGCATTTTGACAAAGCCCTTGAATGTCCGCAATCGATTCTCGAAACGTTCATCAACTAAGTTTAGCAATTGCTGTTTAGCTACAGATATGGTTTCTATAAAAGGACGTTCCTTAAAGTCAATCACCTTTTCTTTTTTTATTCGCAAACCATAAGCAGATAAAGCATCCCAATAAGTGTGAAAGAATTGAGTCTTTATGGAACTATCATTATAAAAAAAGAAGCCGTCATCAACATATCGGTAGAAAATATAATCTATATTTCTTTTGATGCCATTCTTTTCCAACTGTCGCTCAGTTGTCAAATCAATGCGTTGCAAGATAATCTCAGCATAAATGCGAGAAAATTCAGGACCAATGACGATACCTGTCTTTGTATTTAGAAAATCTTTCTGTAGTTGACAGAATTCAAAAGCCATGGTACCGGGACATTCGTTAACGTCATGTCCAAACATGGCTTCCGCCAATAATTTTGGTAAGATATTCTCAAAACAATGTTCTAAGTCAAGTTTCGTCATCTTGCGAAATTTCTTCTCTGCTCTCAGAAAACGATAATCGCCATAGAAAAAATTAATGTTCTTGTATTGTTTATAGGCAAAGAAATGCTTCAAGCTCTCGTGAGTGTCAATTGGCTTCGCATCATCTGAATAAAGTTTATGATAGCCTTTCTGCTTTTTCTGAAGGTCTGCTACCTTATATGGGTAACGGACCGAGAAGTGGCTACGCTGGCAGAAATCTATGAGCAACATCTTATACTTGTCATAAAACTCAACCATCTTAACTTGGTGGAAAGGATGTATGACGGACAGACATCTTCCATCCTCATGTCCATCCTTGCTAATATTATATTGGAAACAAGTGCGAAGAGCTCCATTTTGTCCACCAAGTATCAACAAGAATTCTTTCAGTCCAGGCTCTTCTTCATGGCGAGTTGCCAATAAACTATCATCTTTAGTTCTAATGCCATAGTATTTCAAAAAACGTGCAAAGAAACGGTTTGTAAAAAACACAGGCCGCTCGTAAGGTAACATTTCTGAAATAACAGCTCGGTATTTGGAATTAGAAACATGTAAAATTTTGCTCATGACAGTTCCTTATTTATATAGGCATGGTAGATATGTCGTAACTCCAACAAGACGTGCCCAAAACGTGCATTTTTATGAAGTTTTCTTTCTTCATACCCTTTCACAAAAGAAAAACTATGTAACTTTTGTTTTATAAGGAATACATTTTTGTCATGTCCATTATCCTTCCCATAATTGAAAAGATTGGCAGGAGGATTAAAGCATTTCTCTATCTTTTGATGTAAATATATGTCTAAATGCTTTAGCTGATTAAAATCAGTAATATATTTGTTGGAATAATAGATTCCTGTCGTTACGAAATTCTTACGCCCAGACAATAATCCATTTGATGTGAGGACATCTAAACGGTCAATCAATTGGTGCAAGGCATCTCTCTTTTCATATTTGCATTTTCCGTCCTCGATAGGTCTGCTTTTGGGCTTTCTGTAATGCGAGCATTTGTTATATATATCAAAGATAGAATCTAAAAGTATTTGATATTTGAAATACCGTTTTTGTGACAACCCCAAGTTTAACATACCTCTATGATAGGTAAAGCAGTATCCTAAATAATCAAAAGCGACTCCTGTCGAGTTACCATCAAGTACTTGTATGTATTTCTTGTGCGAATCTTCATGCAAATCCAACCCTTTTTCTTGAATATTATCTTTGAGACAATCCCAGTATTCACCAATGGAATGCTTGGAGGGGTCAGCAACTATTATGATGTCATCTACGTATCTTTTATAATAATAGATTCCATCAATCTGTTGTATTTTCTCGTCTATCGACGACATATAAAACTCAGAAAGATGAGAGGAAAAAGCTAAGCCTCTTGGCACGCCAATCGCCTGAATGTTATTTGCCTTTTCATTATAGGCATAAAGAATACCTTTTAAATACTTGATTGATTGTCGAGATACGAAACCATCATCAAGCAACATTTGTACAAGGTCGTGCTGAGGTATTGATTCGAAGAAGTGGTGAATATCTGCACGTATAATGACCTTTGGCATAGAATTGTCAAGCAAGCCTTTTACTTGTTCAATAATAACATCCATATTGGCAGGATAAAGTTTGTAACTTCTTCGCAATTCAAACTTGATTATCTGAGAGACAAGCATTGTCTCTACATTGTTGGCTATGTAGGCCGAGTGTCCTTTTATTTGTCTTACATCAATTGCCAAATTTACCTTACCTCTACTAATTAGATCTGCCTTGTGTCTGACTTCTCCTTTCTTCAGCTCATCCAATTGATTTTTCAATTCCAGAATTTCTTGTAGCTTTTCTGGACGAGACATCTTTGGGAGCTTACGGTACATCTCTCTGAGTTTCTTCAATTTCGAAGATAGTTCCTGAACATCAGAAGAATAATAGTCTTCACGAAGTTTCCCTCGTCTTTCTTCGCCATTCATTATTTTCCAAAGGAACTCTGGCTGATAGTAGTTGGTCAGTCCTTGTTTCATAACACTATACTCGTAATTCTATGCTTGAAGATATTCTTCCAAACTAACCTCAGCCAAGTCCGCACCAACAATCGTCACTCGATTGTTATACTTGCGAATCTCGTTTCCATTTTTTATTTGCTTGGAGTAGCGATTGGCATCCAACTGGAGGCAACGACACATGTTGCGACTTGTTGCTTCCATGTTCTTGTCGATAATGATGATTTGTGAATCGTGGTTCTCTCGCAACATACCACAGAAATAGTTGTCGGCAGAAGAGAACGAATAGCCAAGAATGACTATCTTACTTGCACGCAGTACCATCTGAGAAGCATGATACCAGTTAGTGCTCAATTTAGGGCATAGCCCTTTGTATAGGCACTTTTGCAAGTACCTATATATTGAGTTGTTAAAAAACTCTTGTTTGTTAACTATTACATACATTTTAAACACAAGGATTTTCGGTTGTACTCGGCATTGTTCAAACAAGTTTGGCTCTGCTCTCGTTGGCACGAAATTTTTTAGGTCGTATACTGAAAAGTAGAAATTCTTTGGAAGAGATTTATCAACGATATTTACACTTCTTTAGAGAAAAAAATCTTGTAATAATTTTTACCTCTATTTTTATCAAAGCCGCGCTCGATAAAATTGCCTGTTTTTATGAAGCACAATTCTACAGTGTCGTCAAGTTTTATCTTACGCAACTTTCTTGGTATCTTCAAGGCTGTTTTGTCAACATCTGTACATGCTTCAATGTTGATGTTCTCACGTTCTTCATATATCTTACGATAATCTTCAAACATCTTTAGAATTTTCTTATCCGAAAATATTTTTGTTTGCAATTCTTCTATGTTTAAACTATCTGATTTTGAAATCAAGTCAGTATAATTGTTTACAATTTCAATCTGTTCAGATCTTGAAATGGTGGATTCTTTGGCTAACCTGTCCTTTACAAAACCCTCCATCAAGCCTATAATAGCCTTTGACTGTCTATAAGGAGTAGGTTTCGTTTCCATACCAAGAAAATCTTGTCGCCAAAATTTAGAATCCTTAGCTTTGTCTATTATGAAACCAATAGGCATATCTTCTGTAAAGACTATTAAACAGGCTTTGTCTATTTTCTGTGAAGAATAGCCTGTCTTAATGGAAACTTCCATGTTGCCATGTGTGTTAACACTTGTTTCTATGAATTCGTTTTTTGTTTCAATCTTAAAAATTCCTACAGCCTCACAATATGCATCATTATCTAACACATCCTCTATTTTTACAATAAAAATGTCACCATCTTTTATTGTTGGTATTGTGGAAACGCTATCTAAATATTTGAAAATAGATATGGAATTTTTAACGAAATCATCTCCTTCGAAAATGTCTACAACTGTGTTATAGACTATGTTATACTTTAAATCTATGGGATGAGTAAATGAATATTGGTCTTTTTCACGATTAAAAGGCTTTATGAAAAAGTCTTTTAAAAAAGCTTGATCCAACTTCCCCATATCCATAGCATTATGATTTATCACACATCTTTGCTTGTCCAAACTAAATCTATGACAAATCATTTTATCTATATATGCTTCTTTAAAATCCATTTTATATTTTCTTCTTTGATATTAATACTTGCAAGAGGCTCGTTATCATATAAACTGTATAGAAAAAGACTTTTACTATCAGAAATATGATGAATAGTCTGTAGATGAATAGAAATACTATATGGCCTCCTAATAATATAGATTCTTTGTTTATGTCTGACAGATAATTAATAAATTGATATTTTGATATGTCCAATGAGAAAAACTCTTTCCAAAATATGATAGGAATCAATAAAAGCAATGTTAATGTAGCAAAAAGTATATTGAAACCTATTGAATAGAAGAATCGAATGGCATAGTTGTGCTCTTGTTTCATTCTAAGGATGTCTTCTGATGTTGGCCTTTTCTTTGCAGGCATTCTATCTATTGCTTCTTGAGAAGGTATCTTTGATATATTCAACTTGTCATAAATCAAAGTCAGAGCGGTTACAAAGAATCCAACAAATATGGCAAAAATGTCTTTGATATAGTCAATGAAGCTTTCATTAACTCCCTTTGGTAAAAAGATTACGCACAAAGATGATATAAACAAGAAGAATATATGGTATGCCAATATTGACTGTTTAGAATACTTCTTGTTATTCACATCCATAGTTATGGCACGATATCCTTTTTTTGCAAATATCTGCATTGCTTTAATCCATTCAATCAACATATTTGTCGGGTCTTAATTCTCTAAATATCTGGTCATTAAACAAATCTTTACAGAATCGATCTAATGCGGCAAGGTTTACTGTTCCATCATCATTGATTGCTACCTTGCCATCAAGATATACAACAGGAGTGAGTTCTGAATCTCTCATGTTCCAATCGAAAGACTTGCTCGACTTTGTGTTTTTATTAACTGTATAGACAGTGCATTTGTCAAATTCATCCAATTGTTTGGTATAATTTTCGGCTCCAAAGAAACGCTGTTTGAGATAATTTCTTATGCTTTCCATAACATTTAATCCTTTATCGCCTTTACCTTTTGGAGTTATGCTTATTTTGACATCGTAGTCGCCCATTACGTCTTTAATTGGATTATCATCTTCTATCTGATTGTCAACGTATGTTGTCTGGAAAGACATACTCCTTAAGACAGCTCCTTGTTTATATTCTTCTTGAAAACATTTTGGAGCAAATATTCTCATGGTTGGCTTTTGATAACTACCTATACTGAACAACTTAGCAATATAATTTCTTGCAAAATTTGTAATGGATTCTTCTGCGCTATCAGTATGTATCATGACAAAGCCTTCGTTATGATCAATTGGAAGATATAGAAAAATATAGTAATACTGTAATACAGGCTGATCAACTGCCAAATTATTCGTTTCCTCTTTCTTGCTTAATTTTGTTACAATTCGTTCTTTTCCGTATGTTCCTCCATTAACAACACCTGCAATGATGTTTTTGTCAAGAATTGGCTTTGGACGTTCTTCCCAATGCTTGTTGATGATGCGTCTTCCTTTGTTGCTAATCAAAGTCATGACTTTCTTTATTGAATCATTTTTAGCAAAATCTGTTTTCAGGTCATTCATAAAATATTCATATAGTTTGCCGAATATTGTTGAGTCAGAATCTCGATCTGTACATTTCCTGGATTCTAACATGAATTCTCTAAAAGTCTTGTTTGTGCCTGACTTATGTTTCAACTTGAAGCGAAAAAAATCTAATTTTGGATTTGCCATAATGTTATTATATTAATATGTATGATTAATGTTAGTATTTAATTTAGGGGATTCTCTTTTGTATAGGCAATCTTTGCTGGTTACTATATATTGAGTGTACCACAATCTTGCTAAAGTATACTAATCAATCTTTGAAATAATTGAAGCACTATCTTTTGTAAGAAGTTTTAAGGTGCGACGATTAAATTGTATAACTTAGCGATATCATTTAAATGACTGTAATGTTCATAGTTTACATCATCAAGATCAAATAACTATATAGTCTCTTTTTAAAGGGTGTTTGATTAAACTATTCCGATTTTAACTGGATACAGATGTTATTCCGATTTATTGATTCCTCATTTCTTTTGCCATATATTCTAAGAGATCAGCAAGTGTTGCGACGTCATCAATTTGCTGGCAGAGCCTGCTTGCCTCTGGTTCAGGATACCTCTGCCGTATATCAGTCTTTAGAAGAAGTTTTACCACTTCCTTGTCAAATGCTTTCTGTAATTCGTACATCATAATGATTGACTACTGTTCCCCTCAAAGTAGAGCAATCGCTTTTTGAATAAAATGAATATAGTCTTTTGCAATAGATTCAAATGTGCGACAATTTGAATTTGTATCTTTGACCAATATCGCTCATTTTTTATTCATACAATTTATCACTTTCACGTAATCGTTGCTTGATTCCATGCAAAGTTATATCTGCCCAATGCTCATAATTATTTTGCATCTTCTCTTTCTCTTCATTAGAAAAAGCTGAGTGTTCGATGTAATCTTTCATACATTCAACCGCAGTTTTCTTGAGAATGTCAAGATTAGAATTCTGAATCTTATCTGTAATAAGATGCTCTGTTATCTTGGCATAAAAATAACCTTCAAGGTATGCTGAGCATATATCTTTGATTTCTAACATAATCATCTATAAATTTTATCATTACAGTCCCGTTAAAGTGAACTAATCGCTCTTTGAATGAACTGAAAGTTAGTATTCAATTTAGAGTATAGTCCTTTTGTATGGGTCCTTTTTGCAAGTGCATAGATATTGGCGTTGAAAGATTGTTGTGCTATCTATTCTGCCACCTCAAAATCTTTCTGGTGCACGCCTCTGAGTGCGACAGCGCGGCCGGCGAAGTCGAAGACGAGTTGGCGGTTGCGGTCGATGCGGATGATGTAGCCTTCGTAGTCTTTGAAGGGACCGGTGAGGACGCGGAGCTTCACGTGGTCTTTGGCGAACTTCTCGATGGGGGCGTTGAGGAGGGTGACTTGCTCGGGGTGGGCTTTCAGTACGTTCATAAAGGGCTGCATGATGGTGTCGCGTATGGAGGCTGGACGCCCGTGACAGCGGTCGTTTACTAAGTGGTACTGAGGAAAATATTGTGATAGGAACTTCTGGATGCTCTTCACGGTGCCTTGCAGAAAGACGAGGCCGCTGATGGTGGGCTTCACGATTTTCTTGACACCGCGTTGTGTCTCCGCATTTTTGTAGGCGTAGCTGGTGGCATGGCGGTATGAACATTGACATAAAAGTCATTGGAACGTACGCCTCTGTCCG
>ERZ773185.246-NODE-246-length-52251-cov-13.562399_pt1 | contig 52251 bp, 44 predicted proteins | sample MGYA00580531_ERZ773185 | MGnify/ENA primary metagenome ERZ773185 (study PRJEB29015, sample SAMEA2737799) | human gut metagenome | biome: human gut; feature: human-associated habitat; material: faeces | place: China | collected 2012 ...
AGGTGTAGCTCAGTTTGGTAGAGTGCTTGGTTTGGGACCAAGATGCCGCAGGTTCGAGTCCTGTCACCTCGACCATATGTAAAACGGCTTAGATGCGAAATTTGACGCATTTAAGCCGTTTTTTTGTGCTCTGATATTTCCGGCGGAAGATGGATTTTTCTTAAAAATGCCAACTTTTTCGGGTATGTGCCAACGAAAAGTGCCAACTGAAAAAAACAAGGGACTTCGAAAAGCCCCTTGCATTCTTGTGGCTTCTGTCATTTTTCAATCGTTCTTGTCGATTACGACCTTGTTGAAGTAATCGTCTATGATGCCGTCTGCCTTGTTGCGCTCGCTGTCAAAGGTTTCCTGGTATACGTTTTTGTATACATCCGGTGTACTCCAGCCGCCCATTTCCATGGCATATTTCTCTGGTACATTCAGCATGGCAGCCGTACTTGCAAAGATATGTCTGCAATCATGAAAGCGAATATCCTCAATACCGTTGTCTCGGAGCAGTCGCTTGAATCGCTTTCGGATGGTATTGGGTTTGACCGAAATAATGTGGTCTGTCCCTTTTTGGTGTGGGATTGCCTGAATTAAGTTGTAGATATGTATGGGAAGATTTACACAGCGCACACTTTTCTCTGTTTTGCAGTGGTTCACTTCTGCCCAGCCGGAATCAACTTTTACGATCTCACGGCGCACATACAGACGCATTGTTTTGGCATCGACATCTCTGAATTGTAGCCCAGCTACTTCGCCGATGCGCAGTGACAACCACATTGCAAGCAGAACAGGCAATTCACTGTCCGTGCCCTTGACGATTTTGTAGATTTCGGGCGCTGTCGGAAGCTTACGTTCTCGAACCTCTTTTTTCGGTAATCTGATGCTGCCCAGCTTGATATCAATGTCATTTGCAATCAAAACGCTTTTCAGGAATCCATAAACATTCTTGATGGATTTATGACTGAGACGGTGTGCATCCAGATTGATTGCGATTTGGATATCCTTTGCCGTGAGTTCTTCGATATTGATGTCCATGATGTACTGTAACTTATTGCGGACAAGTTCTCTGTAGTTGCAGATCGTAGTCGGTTCAAGCACACGGCTTCGGCTGTCAATAAATTGCAGCATTGCCTGCTTTACTGTGTATGGTGCGTTCTTTTCTTCGTCAATGTGTTTGAGCCACTTCGTAGCCTTGATAATGACTTCGTTTGGCGTACTGCCTGTGATCTTGCTCTTTTTGCGGTATTTTCCACTTCCTTCAGATACCCAGGTATAGAAATTGCCGCTGTCTGTTTGCTTGATGTTGAACTTCTTTTTCATTCTGATTGCTCCTTTTCAAAAAAAGAGCAGACGGTACCTCGCATTTAAGGTATCGTCTGCGTTATGTGTGTTATGCGGTCATTAATTCTTCCAGTGTCAACTCGTTCACGCAGAGGAACGTGTCCACTGTCTTTAATGTAAGGTTTTTGGCATCATGATCGTAGTTCTGGAGCGTTCTCGTGGAACAGTTCAGATACATTGCCAGTTCATCGTCAGTCAGATCATGAAGCAGCTGCCAGTAGCGAATCTTGCACCAGATGGTCTTCTGGAACGGAATGCGCTTTTTCGTTTTCATAGCCATTGTTTGTCCCTCCTCACGGCAATAATATATGTTTGTTTTGGGTGATATTTACACATCAGCAGACAGTGCTGAAGAGCTTCTGTCTGTGATCTCAAAGCGTCTGATCTCAGGAGATACGATTTCATGAATGCCTGCAAATAAGAGGATATCATTCACAGTGTCGATCTGGATATTGGATTTCAATTCCTTCGGATAAGCGCCAGTTTCATTGCAGGCGGCTTTCAGTTCCTCCTTGAGGGCCTTCAAAGCATCCGGATCACAGTTGCTGGACTTATATTTGCCCCAGGCTGATACGATGCGCTGCTGACAAGCCTTTGTGATATCGTAATCCAGGAATAATTCTTCCATGCCTTCGGTTGGCTTTCCGTAAGCCTCCAGTACCTTGCGTACAAAGGCGTGGGAATTTTTCTGCTCTTCTGCCTTCAAGGTTCTTATGTGATTCAGTTGGGTTCGCAGCTGCTGAAGACCAATGCGGTTCACCAGAGGCTTTTTTAAGATCGCATCATAGCAAACATATGGGTTAGGCTGGTTCAGATACTGCAGGGCAAAGTCCGGATTATCTGCTGCCTTTTGGAATGCAGACAGCTGCATATAAAGCTTACCCTCCATATTTCCCAGAAGACTAAGGTCATAGTCCGGGATAAGCACCTGAATTTCACGTGGCTTTTTGCGGCCAACTCTTGCACGGCCTATGATCTGTTGTAACTCGACCATATCACAAGTTTCCGCTACAATAAGAGACAGGTTGTCATCATGAATTGACCAGCCATTTTCCGCTACCTTTGTTGTCACCAGTGCACTCGCATCGAAACCTTCCTGCAAAGCAATCTTTTGGATCTCATCCTTCTTGTCATCACTGGAATAGATACGCTGACTGTCTCCCAGCAGCTCTTGCATCTCTGCGCCAGCTTCCATGTCGTTGATGTAAATCAGTGCCTTTTTTCCTTGGGCGCAGAATTTCTGAATGTATTCAGCCAATTCCTTACGTTTGGCTGGGTGGTATACTGCAAATTTCAGATAAGTCCAGTCCGACTGCATGATGTAGGTATGTTTGATTCTGGTGCAGTCTGCATCTGGTGTTACTCGTAGAAAATGCTGTATATTGTCAGGGTCAAACGGACAGAGAGGCTTATCGGACAAATTCTCAATGTCCCATAGAATAGGAAGAACATCACTTGGCGTTGCTGTAATATAGATTCGTTTCGTATTGTCGAGGTTGCCATTGAGAAAATTCACCACATGCTGTGGATAAAGAGAAAACGTTGCATCTTCCGCAAAACAGTGGCATTCGTCACAGATCAAAACCAGCTTTTTTCCTTGGTACTTATGCTTTTTTCTTGCGAATTCCTGGTATGTCATGACTTCCACATTATCATTGACCTTTATTTTTTCGATCAAGGCTCCCGAAATATTCTGGCATTTGACAAAATCCTTGAGCAGCTGTATTTTGTATATGCGGCGGTTTGCCAGGACAATGAGATGTGAATCCGAGGATAAGGCGGTTATGATCAATTCCATCGCTTTTGTCTTGCCTGAGCCAGTCGGTGAGAAGACACACAAGGATTCACCGTATTCCAGCTTTTCCACATCTTTCGCATTGATGATCGAAGTCAGATATTCCTTAGAACCGCCAAGCGTAGAGCCTGTTATCAGGCAGAGGGACGCAAGCATTGGATTCTTCACATTTGCAATCTCTGCCGCATGAGCAGAGACAGCTGCCGGGTCCATTTTTTCTGGGTAAATCATAATAGACATAATTTTTCCTCCTTTATTGCTGCGGCGTTACGCATGAAGCTTAACGCCGTAAAAACCACGGTTGTTCTGTCCGCCAATTCGTTTTCTGGTCTTTTCCAGTTTTTCTACGTTGACACGGTAAAATTCCTGGGAAAAGCTTGTGATATCTTGAAATACGCTGCCATATACAGTGCAGAATGCCGTATACAAGTCAAAGGTGCTTGTAAAAGCATCCGGATCGGAAAAGTCACAGTTGGTACAACTGAAAACTTGGATTGCATTGTATGCGCTGTTCAGTGGTACAAACAGTGACGACTGCATTGTATATGCAGTACAGTTTGGGAATTCATAGTTGTTTTCTCTGAGTGCCAGATAACTGCGAAATGCCTCTGTAGCGATGGTATCTTTCTCTGCCAGCAGCTTTTCCAGAATATATGGATCTTGCTGTTCCTTTGGAATGGAAACCGGATAAGGAATTGTAACGACTCTTCTTGCAAAAGCCGGATCGATATTGGAATACGCCATACCAATATTGTTGTTGCTGGAAATTACGATTTTGCTGGTACAGGGAAAGGATACAAATTCTTTGAACTTGACATTTGCTGTCAAATCATCATGTCCTGAAAAGGTTTTCAGATAACCAATATCTTTTTCACGCAGGTTTAATTCGCCTTCATCTGCTGAGATTTCCATTCTGATATTACGCAGACGTGCTTTGCCAAACTCTGATAAGAGCGTTCTAATGGGCATAAAGTCTACACTTCCTTTTGACAGAAGGTTTTTTTGCAGATTCAGCTCTGTAGATTTTCCATTGTTGCCGGAAGGTCCATATAGAAAGAAAAGGGCTTTTGCATGAGCATCTGAAGAGAGACAGTATCCCCAATATTTCCAGTGCAGATCAATCAACACTGGGTCACCACCGCTAATGGTATACAGGAAATGATCTGCAGCTGGGTGATTCAACACTGGATCTGTCACGTAGTTTGCCTCTACGCAAATTGTGGAGAAATAATCATCTGGCAGGCTAACGATTTGACCGGTCAGATTGGAAACACAGCAATTTCTGAAAACAGTATACTCCTCTCCGTTTGGGATTCCTTTAAATTTTAGACTTCGAAGCATCACCTCCTTCAAAATGTCGGCGCAGTTGGAAGACATCAATGTTACCCCATTCTGAGCTGCTAGTTGATATATCCAGTTGCCAAACTCGTATTTGTCAACCTTTATATCCTGGCATCCATTGCGCACATATAGATCGCCTTCATAGAGCTTAAAGTGATGCGTACTGCATATATAATCCGATATCTGCGCCTCATAGATTTTCAACTGTTTGCCTTTTAGGATAGTGATGTTGTTGTTCTGCAATTCATTCAATTTGCATTCCTCCTAGAATTATTTTCACTTGCCAGTGGTGGCGTTGTGAATACGGCTTTTTGCCTGCTTTTATTATACCATACTTTTAACAAGTTAACAACAATCTAATATATAAAAATTGATTTTTTACTGTTCAACGTAACAAGTATAGAAAAAAGTTTTGCTCCAAAAATAAAATTTACAGAAAAATTATGATGAACAGCACTTTTTCGCATGTAGAAATCTTATTTTGATTTGTGGTTATGGCATGAAATTATACTTTCTTTTTATGGGGAAGTATGATATAATAAAGATGGATTTTGTCACTGATATTCTATAAAGTGATACTAAGAATTCGAAAAGAGGATCTCAAATGTTCGACAATGATTTTGAAACTGCAATTAATTTCTATTTTTTCTTAAAAGAATCAGAATATGTTTTTAGTCAATTTGTTACTACTGTTGGAAAGACAGATCCAGATACCGGAGAGCTGTTTTTAGAAGATAACCCGGCATTTCGTAATTATAAGAAAAAAAGCCGAAAAGCTATAGAAAATCACACGAATGCACCGCATTTAACTCAAAAAACGAAAAACTTTTATCTGGACAAATGCCGTTACTATCTGTATCCGGAAAAAAGAAAACCATATAAACTAAAAAATGGTGAAGGCGTCGACTCAGAGAGTGCATTTTCAAACAGATGTGTTACAATGTTCTTTTCTCTCACTGGAATCGATTTTTCTTTTCTAAGAATTAAGCTAAAAAGAAAAGAAAGTATAGTTACCTGTCAAAAGAAGTGTCTGGAAGATCTATTTTCTTCTGTTTTAACTTTTTTTATGGAAACAAATTGTGTGCCTTTTGGATGTCCACAACTTCATAATTCGATACACATAGACGATTTTAAAAAATGGGTCAGATTTCTGTATGTTCGTTATCGACGCCTCTTGATTCAGGAAAATGTGGAACTTTTTAAAACGTTTTTGCCTTTAGAAGCGAAAAAAATTATAGAATGTGAGAAAAAAACCAGTATAGAATTGTGTCATGTAGTTTATAGGCCTGACGTTCAATACAATCTGTATCGGAATGATGTGGATAAAAAGAATGAATCTCTTATGCAGCGCATGAATACAGTTTTATACAACATAGAAACAGGAATAAGGACCATTCATAATGCCAGAACACTAAAAGATATCGAAGAAAATCTGAAGTACTTGTTTAGAACAAAAGCGCAGACTTTTGAAAAAGCAAGTAAAAAAGAGAAAAAAAGAGATTGGAAAGAGGAATATATCAGACGTTTGATCTGCTACCACACATCAGATCAGACTGATTTGACGTGTCTAAAATTTTATGAGGAAGGAATGGTTAGAAGTATCGTATACCATAGTGCTAATACCTGTAAAGAGAGGACAGACTTGAACCATATATGGTGTGAGATATCAGAGTGTGAACAAGAAAAGGAATGCAGGTACCGATTAAATTGTGAAGAACTGAGCAAAGCTAAAATAAGACTTTTTACATTGCGGGAGTTGTTGTGGGATTACATTGGAGATAAACTTCCAAATCATTTATCAAATGAATTGCGTGAATTTATAGAAACAATAGAGTGGATCTGTATCGCCTATTTCTTGTAAAAAGCATTGCAATTTCGCCGAAAATATTTTTGTGCAAATATTTTTTCATTTGACTCTCTATATAGAAAGAGAAATAAAAATAATTTTGTGGTGTGAGTTGGATGTGGTGTTCCATGTTCCAGGCGATCGAAAACTTCGAGAACAAAAAATGTTGTTGACCTTGCAAACTACCTGGAACGTGGAACAAGAAGCAAGTCAACATTGTCGCAATCGAAAAAAGAAACTGCTTTTCCAAGAGGAAGGCAGTTTCTTTTTGTGTTTATTCGCAGCAAAATTCCTCTTCGCACCGAACCGCACAAATCGTTTCCAAAAGTAAGTTGCTGTCACACAGCATTTCCTCGATCTCATCGGTAGAGTAACCATAGTCCAGCAACAAAAGGATGTCATCTTCTGTCACACCGTAGCAACTGCACATCTCCAACAGCAATTCTTCTTGTTGCGTGTAGTACTCTTCCTCCAACTCGTCGTACCAGTTGTACCACTTGCCGAATCGGAAACTTTCCTGTACCTCAAAGGTAGAGCCGCTTAAAAACCCATAGCGGTCAATCTTCAAGATTGTGCCTTCTTCCACATGCAACACTTCAAACGGATACTTGTGGAAACCGGCTTTCTGCAATGACTTTTTCAAAATGCTTTCCGTTGAGGCGTAGATGTAAAGTCCAAGCTCTGCAAAGTGGAGCAGGCACATGGGATTGCTGCCCTTGACGAGGTAGAGCGTGTTGTTTTCATCCAGAGCGGTAAAGCAGAAACTGCCCTGTACCAATTCCGCCATGCTTTTAAGCGAGTCGAAGTCCAATTTGCCTTGTTGTTCTAACAGCTGTACTGCAACATAGCTGTCTGTTTCGATCTGCGTTTGCGGCAGATGCTTTTCCACACGCAGTTCCTTATCATTGTACAATACGCCATTATGGGCAAAGGCAAAGTCCACATCGGCATGACCATAGAAAGGGTGATTGTTGTAGTTGAACTTTTCGTTGCCCTGTGTGGTCATGCGAGTATGTCCCATAACGGCTCTTGTGCCGTTGGGTGCGTTGAACCGCAGTTTGTGGGCAGGTTTCGGTCTCTTGTAGATGGTGACCTTATCGCTTTTCACATAGGCAATGCCAGACGCATCTGTCCCTCGTTCCTCTGCCGCATTTGCCAATGCCTGTGTCAGCTTTTTCAACAGCCTGTCCGAAACAATGCCTTTGTAGTCCAGCCAACCAAATAATGCACACATATCAATATTCCTCCGTTTCTTCTACTCTGTCATTGATGTACAGCTGACGCTCTTTCAGATATTGAATCAACTCTGGTTCTGTTACGTCAGCCACAAAGTCAGACCACGACAATTTTGCAATGGAATCGTCTGTGTTGTATATGGCAGCATCACAGATTCGATTGACCAGCTGAATGGTTGCAATGAACGTGTTGTACTTCAAAGTGCCTCTGAAAAGTCTGAACTCCACAGTGTGATAGTTGCAAAGGTTTACTGCGGCATACCGACCGTTGCCGCCCTTTTTTGCCTTGTCCATGATTGCTTTCGGGGTATGTTCATAGCCGTATCTTGCCGCCCAGCGGTTCATGGTGTATTCCGAACGGCGGCTGAACTTCAAAAGCTCGTTCCAATGATGTTCCACAAAATACAGGATTCTGGAGATCACCTCGTCTTGCCCCTCTTGGCTATCGGAAAAAGCATTGCGGTTCACATGGAGATGCAAGCCGCAAGTGCTTGTCTGATGCGAGCGGTAGCCTTGACGAATGGCACGGTGCATGATATCTTCCCACGGGAACTCGTTAATGTGATAGTCCATGGTGCAAGGGTGGGAAACCAGTTCCATGCCATCATCCAGCGAGCCGTCTGTTTTGATGTAGAGCAGGTCTGCATGGGCGTTTGCAATGTCCAGCAGTTCTTCCGCAAAGTCATCATCTCTGCCTGCTCCGTCAATTTCCAGTTCGATGCCAAAGTAACGATTGCCCTCACCGTAGAAAATGGGGTTTGGCTTGTAGCCGTATTCGTGAATCAGGTTGTTTTCTTCACGTTCATCCTCATAGCAGTCACGGCAGTACGTTTCACCGTCCAGATAGTAGGCATCGTCCTCATGTAGTAACGCATCACAGCAGCTGCATCTGGTGTAGCTGTGATGATAGCAATGGCTGCACAGCGTAATATCATTATCACCATAAACATCCTCATCCCAGATGCGTTCCCCACAGCATTCACAGGTGGTAGTGTGGTTTTCCAGGCAGTCAGAACAAATGATCTGTCCGTTCCACTCGGTGTAATCGTCATCGTCAATAAGGCATCCGCAGCACTCGCAATACAAGGTTTCTTCGGTTGTTTTTACTTCTTCGCTCATTTGAAATTCCTCCGTAAAATGAAAATAGCCCTACCGATTTTCTTCGGTAGGGCTTTGTGTTTGGGTTTAGTATTCTTCTGCTAAAAGCATGGTGGAATAGTCGGTGTCGTCAATGACATAGACCTTTGCGGTAATAGGTTTCTCTGTAGAAATTTGATATTCCTTGCTGTACTCCGGCTGTTCGGAAAAGTGGTGGATGTGCTGTTTTCCGTCAATTTCTTTCAGTGCAAAGACTTGAAAGTAATCTCGTTCTTCTGGTAGCTGGTCAATGCAGTTCCACAGAAACAATTGCAGCTCCATCGGTAGTTCTGCCTGTACGCCTCTGGTCAAAAATCGCTTGTTCTGAAACATTCGTATACCTCCTTTCGCTGGTTTGTTATGTCCCTATGTTCCGCCCGAAGGCGGCTTTTCTATGCGGTCGACATGATCGTATCATCAGTACCTGGCACAGATTCACCATAATGATATACAACTGAAAAATGAGAATATGACAAATTTCCTTGAAAGAACAGGTGGTTTATGGTATAATAAGGATAGATTCAAAGTATCGGAGGGAGAACGATGAGTACAGAGAAACCACAAATAATAATTACCAATTCAAATGGTCAAGAACAATCAGATTCATATCAAAATAGTATTTTTGAAAATGTGTCAGAGCAGCAAGAAAAATTGTTTTGTCGAGTTACGTCTTCAGATAATCAACCTAAAAATCAACAACCTAATGTAGAAGCAATACCACAGCAAGAAATGCAATATCAAGAGTGCAACGAAAATATGCAAGATCCGTATTTGTCATCTGTATCTCCAAATGTAATGCCGCAGCAAGGTTCATATAATGTGCCGGCTTATCAAACAGGGCCGTCATCGATGATATCAGCCCCAAATGCAATGCCACAGCAAGGTACATATAATATACCTCAAACTGTGTCAGCTCCTCAGAACATAGTGCAGCCGGCAATGTCAAATTCCAATACGCAGCAGCAAGGAGAACAGAAACAAACATATCGTCATACCTATTGTCCAGTCGTGATGGAAGATTGCAATGCGTGTTTAACGTATATTGCTCAGGCAAATGTCAGTGCAGACAGCCGTTTTTCTGTAAACAGAGAAATGCTTGCTTCTATGATCTGCAAAAACGAACTAAAATCCAACACAACTGAAATTGCTCGTTTGTACATCAATACGGCACAGGATTATGGTACAAAGTACAGAGTAGACGTAGAATATATGGATGCAGAATATCACAGACAGCATCAAATCGTATTTTTGGATAAGGAAGACTGTACACAGGGACGTATTGTGCAGTTGTTCAAGAAAAATGGAATTTGTTGTTTTAATACCAATCTTTCTCAAAAGAAAATCAGCGATTATCTGTACGACAGAATTCAGGCAAGGCTGCAAAATGAGAAGCATGAACTGCCCACACACAGTGGATTTCAGGAGATAGACGGCAGCTATTGTTTTGTGACCAGTGAGTATTGTGATAAAGAGAAACTTCCAAGAATTACGGAGAAAACCTTTCTGGTTTCCAATCAACTGTACTCAGAAACCGCAGAGTTCCAATTTTACCAACTTGCACAACAGCATTCTTCTGTAAAACAGTTTTTGCTTTTGAATATGCTGCGGATCATTGGACTATTGTCTACACCGTGGATGGAATGTGGAATTCGATGGAGCAGAGTAGTATTTCTCTGCGGTTCCGGAGAAAAGCTGTCCAGATACCTTCAAATTTATGAAAGAGGCCGTGAAATTCAAAGACCGCATTCTGTGAACGTCAAAAAGGAAGAACTGGAGTCTTATTTTAGGGACGAAAAAGATACTGTCGTTATGTTAGAAGATTCTGCTCTTGCTTCGGATTATTTGAAGAAAAACGGCGTGAATGCAGTTGCCTATCTGAACAACGAAATATTTGACCGTATGAATAGCTGCTCTATGGATTACAACTATCTGACTGTGGTATTTTCGGAACGGCTTGGGCAGCTGATGCCTCATGAAAAAGGCCTGGTGTTGCCTTATCAGAATTTTTCTGTACAGTCGGAGATTTCATGGAGAACACTGTTTTCGGTGCTGTACTATTTGGACAAGAAAATTGTTGAGTATGTGTGCAGTGACATTCAGGATTATCGGCAGTTTGTCCGTTCACGCAGTGAAAACTATGCTGCCTTTGCAAAAAGCAATTCTGTTGATGGCAATGTTTTTTCCTGCCTGATGATGGCATACGATGTCATTGTCAAGCAGTATCAAAGCGTAGAACAATTGGTGTCTCGTGTAGAAATGCAGGAATATCTGTTTACAGTGATTCAGGAATCAGAACGCTCTTATAATGGCGGGAGTATTGCAGAGGAGTTTCAGGAAAAGCTCAATGCAATGCTGGTAAATCGGGAGTTGGAATTGGTTGAAAACTCCTGTCTGAACCAGTGTTATGGAACGTCGGGAACAGTACCGATTTTGTATCATGACGAAAATTGGCTGTATTTCCCCGCAGAGACCTTTGAATACCTGGCCTCCAAAGTGACTCTTGCCAATTGTGTGGGAAATGTACGAAAAGCATTGAAGGAAAAAGGCTGGCTGCGGATGTCGGAGAACATGACCTATAAGGCAACGCTGTATGATACCTGGTACAACGGAAAGGTCAATGTAACTGCTGTCAGCGATACGATTCTTTCAGATGCGGCAGCTCAAATGCAGCTGGGCGGTATGTTTAACTTTACACCATACAGTGCAGAGGATGCAGGAAAACGAATCCTGCTGGGGAAAGACGAGAAAGACCGGAATGTCTACTGGAGCATTCAGCATGAGGATCTAATCAATCGGCATATGCTGGTGAACGGAACTTCTGGCTCTGGAAAAACAACAGCAGTGAATCAAATCGTAAAAGAACTGTTCCGACAAGGACATCATATCGTATACCTGGACTTTAGTCATAGCTGTACCCCAAAACAACTTGCAAGTCATGGCATAGAGGAAACATTTCAAAAAGACAATATTTTGAGATCTCGGCTTGAGTCGGTTTTGGAAAATCCAGAGGAATTGACGAGTGCATTGGAGATCGTGCAGGAAGAAAATTCGATTCTGTTGTTTGAAACAGAAACCTACAGCGATGAAGTGGAATCGTTTCTGACGCTACTATACGAGACGATTTTGGCAAGAGAAGAACTGGAGATTTTTCTGGTGATCGATGAGGTGCATGAACTGAACTATGCCAAGGGAAGTCCGTTGTACCTCATCATGGAAATGGGTCGAAGAAACGGCATCTCTCTGATCAGTATTTTTCAGGGACCGCATCAGACAAAGCCTAAGCAATACAGTATGATGAACCAATCAGATATAAAGTTAATATTCAAACTAACAGATCATAAGGATGCAGAAGACGTTGCAAAATCTGACGCACTGAAGCCGCCTGGAAAGTTTATTGAGAAGATCCGAAAGCTTGCAAAGCACCATTGTCTTGTGATCGGAAACCTGGAGGACAGCGACGGAGAGCTTGAAAATGACCGGTTTGTAGAGGTCACAGTACCAGAAATCTAAACGTGAGGAGATGCCGTGGAGCATCTCCTTTTTTGTTGGAATTATCAAAAAAGAAAAAATAGTTCCAGAAAGCAAAAATGAGATTGGAATATATTCTTTGAATCACGGTATATACCATGAAATATATGATTTGAATTTTGAAAACTGGAACTAAAAAATGATTTTATAGAAAACACGAACACGCAAGCAGTTGGATAGTATATAGCATAAGCGTGAGATACTTAACAGCGGGGGAGAAGGAAGATGACACTTTATGAGCCGTTGTTCGTGATTCCGTGGACTGATCCCGATGTGTTTTGCTTGCGAACATTGGTGTCTGTTTTCAGTTTTACTGCCTGCTCTATGTTGTCTGTTCTACGATCTCTCATATCTATTTTTATTCATATTTATATTGGAAGAGGTATCTTGTATCCAGGTGATAAACGGAAGAAGACGGCTTACAAAAAGAGTCTGTACACTTTTTCATGATTTCGAATAGAAACGATTTACGGAAATTTCACTCGTGTCAGACCGCCTGTTGAGATGGTTACAGGAGCTGTTTTTGAATCGGTATCGTTGCTGGATGCGATTGCAAAGACCGTATGTTTGGCATAACAGGTTCTGGTACTTCAAAGCTGGAAGTCTCTCTATACCAAACCGAAACTATGGTGAAAAATGCACAATCCCCTAATATATATTAGGGAAATGCGCAAAAATCCCCATGTTCCAGAATTGAGTCACTGGTTACAATATGATTGCCTGAGAGACCGGAAATCTTGCAAACACCTTTACCGTGCAGGGATACCGTAAAAGTCTTGCTCTGCCGATTGCTTGTTCCAGATGTGATTCCAGCATCCACAGATGAATCTTGCGGAGGGTATCTGACGAAAAGGTTTTGATTCTGAAATCATAGCCGTTGTAGCTGGTTCTCATGGACTGCATAGGATATGTTTCTGCCCGCATTCCAGCCGCCATACCATAGAGAATGTACACCACATCAGAGATATTGGGGAGACCGATCACGGAGATGTTTTTTCCTTCCAGACAGTTCAGTCCCTCGATTGCACCATAGTGATACTTGGTGTGAAATGCGTTCTCCGCACATAGAAAAGTGATAACGGCATCACTGTCCAATCCCTTTTTCATCTTGTCGATCATTCCCTCCTGTGCCAGTGCATATCTGCTGTAGGTAGATGATGTGTCCAGTTCCAGTCTGCCTTGATATGCTGCCATCTTGCATGGATAATCATACACATTTGCCATAGTGTACATCCGGTAAATATCTGCCTGTGCAGTAGCCGAGAGAATGACTGCTTTCTCACAGGACAAACTCTTTCTTACCACAAAGCTTGTGGTTGTTCCATCGTTATAGACGCATCTGGAACTGCACAATGCCGAGATGTCACCTTCGATGGATTCGAAGATCTGAAAACGTTCCATTTCCACATCAAATGCAGGACATTCTTCTTTGGTGAATTTCTGATAGTCTCTGGTCAGGAGAACCTTCTGGAGCTTTTCATAAACCGGTGCGGACAGGAACGGCTCGTGCATCACACGCAGGATGTCTTCGTTGGAAATGGATTTTACCGATACCATAGCACGTAGAATATCCTCGTCTATGAGAACCGTTCTGTCTTGAAACAAACTGCTGTTCTTGTTTTCCAGCAGGATTCGTTCGTGAGTTGTAATGATGTTCCCGTCATAGGTCTTAATGGCTGCGAGATCATCAAGATAATTTCGGATCGCTGCTGTTTCTGTATCTGATGCTGATTTGCTGTATTCTGTTAGATAGTTTCCCACATATGCACCTGCTCCGATGCGGTACAGATGCTCTAACTCCCCCTTTAATTCATCTGAAAAGCAGGGTAATTCCGGCGTACAGCGAATGTCCTTTACCCCAAGGCAAAGGGCTTTGGCATAGATCTCAGCTTTTAACTGATGTGTCGGAACAGCGATCAGGAACTTCTCATTCGGATGTGTCTGGATGTATTTCAAGTAGAGGCTGGTCTTGCCGATGCCTGTCTGTGCTTTAAGGATATGCAAGCCAGTTTCTTGAGAACGGATGGCTTTCAGGAACTGGTTTTCCAGATCAAGTTCTGCTTCTTCGATAGAAACATACTCCTGCTTTTGTATCGGCAGAATCGTGCTGTGTCCCGGCTTAGCGGTCAGAACCATGTTTTTGGCATGGAGGCAGTCTTTCTCATAAGGGCAGGTATGACAGCTGGTGGGCTGATAATCCATTTCTATGAGCATATGCAGAATCTGTCCCCAGTTTCGTTGGTGATAGGATTCATGGCCTGCGTTCTGTTCAGATTGCAGAATATGCAGGAATTGTGTTTTTCCTTTTTCAATATTGATCAGGTTGGTTGCAATGTGCAGCAGTTCCGGATAGTAGTAATATTCTGAACCATCAAAAAAGTCTCTGTAAAGCCGGCATCTGTCATACAGCGTGTTCCAGTCCAGATTTCGTGTTACTTGTCTTCTGCCGTTTTTGGGCTTGTCAGAGGCATGAGAACGGGCAGTCTGAGGACTTGATTCTGAAATAAAACTGCCTTGATCTGTTGTAACGGGGTGATTCTTTTCAAAGCGAATATGATTGACAGTGTAGAACTTTTGCAGTTCTCTGGTATAGTGTTTGTTGTCGTATTTGTCAGCCATATATGCGGCGAGGGCGAGGATGATCTCTTCCTGTGAAATTTCGTGCGGCTCATCTGCAAGATATCGCAGACCTTTGCCGCCAAAAAACAACCGTGCAGAATCTTTGCAGGCCTCATCGCAGTTTTCGAATATTTTCATAAAGATGCTTACCACAGATCTTGCGGTAAATGAATCTGTAATTTTATGCTGCAACGCAAAGACGACTCGGAATTTTTCATGTTCTGCTGTATCGGAAAATGTCCGGTATGCAAACAGCATTTTCAGGTGATAGTGTTCTGCTCTCTGCTGTATGATATGGAACGGAACGCCATTGTCAAAGTCAAGACCGATCAACTGCTGAGACTTGAAATTCTCTGTTCTGCGTTTGCCATGATACACAGCAGGGCAAAAAGAACAACCAGCTTCTCCTACGGCACGTGCAAGCTCTTTGTAGTTCATCTGTGTTTCTGCTAGATGATTACTGATGTTTCCAATCTCTGTACCGGTCGGTTTTGTTGTGTGCATTGTGTCATGAAAGGATATATTGTATTGATACATCACAAGATCAACTCCTATCTGATTTTTATAGAATAGTTCAGATCGTGTTATTTTTGATTTTGATGCAACATATCTATAAATCTCTTTGCAGGTTTGAGTGTAATAATAACCTGCCTTCTTGAAAAAACAAGCATTTCAAAATGAGGAGAGGTGATGAAACAGACAGAAATAAAAACGATGTAAAAAGCAAGGCAAATAGAGAAAAGGCAAACTTCGAATATCAGTGATTTAGAATACAGAGAGTGGCTGAACCATAGGGGAGAGCAGAAATGCGGGACATATGGTTCAGCCGGGGTGTTTGGGACAGCTGCTTTCTGCCCAGACATTCCCTCTGGAAAAACGCCAAGTCCCTCACTCCTCTAAGGCACCTGCACGGCAGCAGTGCAGGCAAAGAAAAGCCCGAAAGCATTTGTTTGCTTTCGGGTAGTTTTCGTTAGGATTCCATTTTGTGTGCGATGTAATCTGTGATGGATTTTGCCGGAACTTTGTAGCGGTTGCCTTCCAGAAAACCTTTCAGATCACCTGATTTTATGAGCTTGTAGAATGTACTTCGTCCGATTTTCAAGACATCCATAACTTCTTCTCGTGTAAGGATCTCTTCGTCTGTAAAACTATGGTTCATAAGAACGACCTCCTGTTATTTTGAATCAATATATCGCTGTAATTCTTCGCCGCTGATAATGGTTTTTCTGGGGCTGATTTTCTTTGCGACCAGTGCTTTGGTGTGTATCAGCTTGTACACAGTATCCACGCTGACATTCAGCACAAAAGCAGTTTCTTTTACTGTGAGAAATTGTTTGAGTACTTCCAAATGAAAATACGACATAAATGACACCTCCTTGATTTATTATGAATATGTTCGTATTTTTCAAGGGCATTTTGTGCTTTTTTCGTTTGTGCCTATGGAAGTGTGGGTTCTTTCATTTGTTGTTGCAGGCTTTGGAGGGTTTTATGGGATTTTTGCGGATTGTTTTGTGTAGGGGATAAGAGGCAATAGAGGATGTTGGGTATCTTTTTTATGGGAAAATGCTTTTTAGATTGTGGTGAAAACCAAGTACAAGACAATAAAAACAACAAGAGGAGCAGGCGTAAAAACCTGCTCCTCGTTTTGCATCTATTCCGTTTTTTTACATGAGATCTCACCCATTTCTTTTTGTGTGCTGTTCTTCCAGTGAGCAGCCAGCATTGCTGCGACTGCCTTTCCGGTTGATCCAGTCGTTTTTACAGTTGCAACCAGCAGATCGGTCGCAAGTTTGACGGATTCGGATAGCACATAGAGCATTGCTCCTGCTGCCTGTACGCCTTCATCCATGTTCGATCAACTCCTTTTTTCTTTTTGAATATGTATATATATGAAAAAAGCCATTCGTTTTCTTTTGGAAAAGCGAATGACTTTCGTTCTCATATTTTTTGTTGTCTTTTATTTTTCGGCTTCACAGCGTTTCAAAATCTTTTGAATTTCTGCGGTTAGATCAAAAATATCCTTTTCGATACTAAAATCATAGTACTTATAATTAGAGAGCACTGGCAAAATTTCCTGCACATCTACCTGATCCAGCTTTACAATAAACCATCGTATTTTTTTCTGAATCATATCACACACAATGTTTTGCAGTTCAAATTTTGCATATTGAGAATTAGAATATCCGGTGCTTAAAAATAAAACAGCAAGGTCACATTCAGCAATTCCACTTGCAATGGCAGCAGATAAATTTTCTCCATAATCAATACTCTTTTTATCAATCCACAGATTCATGCCGCTTTCTTCCATACAGTCGGTAATTGCATTAACAATCTTTTTGTCCTTATGGCAATAGGAAATAAAGACTTTTTTTCTTGGGAAAGACACTGTTGCATCATATCCTATCTTCTGGAGTGCCTCTTCTTCACAAAAATAAAAGTTACTCTGAAATAGCTGGCAAAATATCTCCTTCTTCTCCTGACGTGGAAGCTGCATCAGATTGTACAGTCTGCCTACACCAGCTTCTTTCATGAGTTCAGCCAATCCTTTTTCATGAATGCAGGAAACTGCATTGCTTTCGATCAAACTTTTAATGGCATCAATCCTAGATTCCTGTATTTCTGTGATTGTCGCATAGGCTTTCAGAGCATAAGGGTTATTGCTGACAAACAGTGTGACATCGCCGTCATCAGAAATGCATTGACAAATATCATACAAAAGATCTTGGTATGCAGAACGTCTGCCATAGGGAATAGAAATGGTAACTTCATATTGCATCTTGGAAATCTCCTTTTTGACACAGATGCAGCGTATGGTGTAATTGGCAACGACAAAAGCGAAACTTTCCTGTGAAAGAGCAGTTTCCACCGCATGAGCCCACCATTCATATTCCCGAACATTGTTTTTTTCCTCGACCTTAGGAAATGCTGAAAACGGAATCAAAATCAGAGAATTTTTTCGGTTGGGCTTTTCGTATTTTTTTACCAATCGCCGCAATGTATCATAATTCATATATTCCATCCAGTTTACCATAACATCACTCCTTTTGTCAAATGTATGATTATTCCACTCCGATCGCACCACTTTGTTTCTTCGGTGCTGTCGGTTCAGTTTCCTGCGGCTGCGGCGGTGCTTCTTCCTGTACCTGCTGCTGGGCAACGATCTTGCAAAGTCGTTTCTGTTCTGCGAAATTCTGTTGCTGTTGGTGCAGCCTGTCCAGCTGATGCACCAGTGCTTCATTTTCTGCCGGATCGTTGCTTGCCGCAAGCTGCTGCTGCAATTCCTTGATCTGCGTATCACACAGCTGAATTTCCTGATTCAGCTTTTCCCGGTAGCTTTGAAACTGCTCTTTGCTGTGAATGTCTGCACCATGCAAAAAAGCAGCTGCCTTTGACATTTCATGCAGCTGCTTCTGTGCTTCCCGAAATTCCGGCGTATACTTGGGGTATGTTCGCTTGGCAAATACACCGATTCGATAGCAATGATAGTAGTACAGTGCCAGAAAACCAGTTGCTTTCTTTCGCTTGCGAAAGCTTCCGTGATAGCGATAATAGGCAGACGGCATTCTGCGTTTGCCGGACGTTTCCTCCTGCATATGCAGCACTCGCTTTGCCAGCGTTTCCAGACTGTCATAACCGGCTCCCAGTTTATATAGGCGAAAGTAACGATCTTTTCCAGGCGGTTTGATTTTGGGATACTTGCCGGAGAAGTTCCAGGTATATCCCATTTCCTCCATTTGCCGGATCAGATCTTGTACGGTATCAGACTGCATGGCAGCTGCATCGAAGTCCAGCCGTATATCTCCACGCACCGTTGGTCGTCTGGATCGGTCAATTGGTTTGCTGCCCAGCTTTTCAATGGCAGCATCCAGATCCAGCCGAATGTCGCCACGCTGGGTCGGTCTGCCTTCCTGTTCCGCTTTCCACTCGCCGTAATGTTTGCCGCTTTGTCCTGGGTGTTCAATGACAGACAACCCATACTCCCGGCATAGATCATCAGACACCTCTCGCATTTGCTGATAGTCAGACTTGCGGTTGACAAATTTGTACCCATCTGCAAAGGCGATGGCATTGAGCATGATGTGATTGTGATAGTGACCGGTATTCAGATGCGTTGCAACCACAACCTGAAACCGATCACCCCACAGCTGCTCCGCTAGCCGGACACCAATTTCATGTGCCTGTTCTGCGGTAACTTCGCCTTCCCGGAAGGACTGATAGCCATGGTAACACACTCTGCCTTTGCAGGGCTTTCCCCAGAGATCATAGACAGCTGCAAATTCTTCGCAGGCATCGTTGGGAGCAGTGCAGTTGATACCAGACACATAGCAGACTTTTTCTTGCTCCAGTTCCTCCGGACTGTACTCGTGTATCATGCTGCCGTTCTGATCGATCTGATGCAGACTGCTCTGATACTCCAGTCCAGTTTGTTCGATTGTCTTTTCTGGGTTTTCAATGTACATTTCTACTCGCCGGATCGCAGCAGCAGTGCCTTTGATTGCCCAGATCGATGTGGTTGCCATGTTCTCACCGTCCTTTCAAATGTTTTGGTATGCCGATCATCGTACCAAAGAAATCAGAACAAACCTTGTGAAAAAAACAAATGCCATACCAAAAACACTACAGGAATACTGACAATGACACTTCCGATGAAAATCGCTTTATCTTGAATTACAACGATACTCAAGAGTGGGTATATGATGAGTGCTGCAATTCCAATGATGATGTATAACATAACAACTTCCTTTCATAGAGATCCTGATCTGGTGAAAAATACAACAAATGCTCCTACGATCACTGCAAGAGAGAGGATGCCATAGACATACCGCATATATTTGACATCCTCTGCGTAAGGAAACATTCCTTTGCCATTGATCAGGTATATGATCATGTCTGTTGCCAATGTCAAGCTGCTAATCGACATGATCGTTACTGCAATGTCTAGCATACGTCTTCTCCTCCCTGAAACGGCTGGTACAGCGGCGGCACTTCACGCAGCTGTTCTTTCCAGTCTGCTTCCTGCCGTTTTTGCCGAACGGTTTGATTGTCTTTCTGTAATCGTTCCAGAACCGTATCCCGAATGTATTGCAGCACTGCGTCCGGATCAGAAGCTGCTTCCTGTCCCGCAAGTGTTTTCTGCACCTCCAGAAAAATGTACTGTAAGTCAGAAATGATTTCCTCTGTGAGTTTTCTCTGGTCGGGGATAAGGAAAGAGCGATGTATCTCTTTCAGGATGTGCTTCAGATCACCGGTCGTTTCTTCCAAAGACTGCGGGTCAATGTAGTGAATGGTATTGGCGGTCGCAGTGAGCTGATTGAGATTGTTTCCGATCCGGCTGAGTGCAAGCAGCAGTTTTGGATAATCCACAGAAGGGGCTTCCCGGACAGTTCCATCTGCAATCAGATGCCGGAGAAATACCTCACGGGGATAACCGGATTTCTTTCGCTTTTCTTCCAACGCTTGAAATTCCTCATCACTTAGGCGAATTACAAAACTTCGATTACGATTTCTCATCATCTTATCCTTTCCGAAAAAACAGGGTCTTAGGGGCTTGCCCCTAACAAGAATTTGCGATTCATCGCAAATTGTCTTTGGATATCCAAAGACGTTGCTTGCCGTAGAACGAACACCCACCGGGTGTATCGTCCTACGAACGGATGCTACGCATCCTGTTTCGTCTGAAAGACGATTTTCCTTAGAGAGAGGGGCAGCTTTGCCGTTCCTGCGTTCTGTTTCGGCTCTGGGAGCGGAGTTTCACGAGAAAATCATTGACATCTTTGCAGCCGATCGGGGGAACATCCCGGATCTGATACTGATTTTGCAGCAAATTGGTGATATGCTGTGTTGCTTCACGTCCCGGTGCATCGTTATCCAGGTGTAAATACAGTGTTTTGATTTGCGGATGGTCTTTCAGAAACTGTTCCAGTGCAAGGGGAACTTTCTGACCAGTTCCGGCAACACCGCCCAGTGCCAGCAGATTCATGTCTTTCCATGGAGCACCCCGTATTTCTGCATAGGTTGCAAAACTTAAAGCATCGATGGCAGCTTCAAAAATGTGAACCGCATTGCTTCTGGGCTGTTCCGGCATCAGGTGAAATGCATAACGTTTATCAGAACCGGAACATTCTCCTTTGAAATCGCCTTTGGTAGCACGGATATTACCGTACCGGGGACGATTTTCTTTGTCTGTTCCTAAAAATACGGCACTGTGGTATTTTTGACTTTCGTACAGTGTCTTATTTTTGATACAGTGGAAGATCACATTCCGGCTGATTCCTCGTCCCTCCAGATAGGCGATCACTTGATTATGATTGTAATTTCGGGCGGGAGGGGAAAATTCCCGTTTCTTTTCTGGCTGCTGCTGCGGCATCACACTCTGGTATTCCTCCGGCGGCAGCTGTAGGATCTGCCGCACTGCATCTGGGAATTTCATTTCCCGTACCTTCATCAAATACTGCAAGGCATTGTATCCGCCGATTCCTTTGGAGTACCAGTGCCATTTTCCATTGGAGATCCGCAGACTGTCATGGTCGATTGTTCGATATTCATTGCCGGCAACCCGTTTCAGATTCCCTGGTTCGTAAATTTGCAGATAGGTCAGCAAGTCCATTTGTTCTGCTTTGGCGATGTCGTTGTCGGATATTCTCATGAATTTCACCTCCGTGTTCAAATTTTAGACAAGGTGGACATCATGTCCACCTTACAATTTCGCTGTTTCTTTTGTGATGCTTGATGCAATCAAAGAGAGGAAACCATAGCCGTGATTCTTTGATTCCTGACTGCATTCATAATTTGTACAAGGTGGACATCATGTCCACCTTGCAATTTCGCTGTTTCTTTTGTGATGCTCAATGCAATCAAAGAGAGGAAACGATAGCTGTGATTCTTTGATTTCTGACTGCATTCATAATCTGTACAAGGTGGACATCATGTCCACCTTGCAATTTCGCTGTTTCTTTTGTGAATCACTCCGCCGTCTTTCTCCGATACTGCAAACTCTCCTTCGGATTGCTGGCGTACTTTTCAACATCTTCATACGTCTTGTAACAGTTTGCCTGCCGCCGGTCGCTTTCATTCCGCATATACTGCATGGACAGGTGAGCCATGGCGTTGAGATGCCGCAGATCATCGATGCTGTCCATGCGATATACTGCCGGATAATCTACCACGTGGGTGTAGACACGCATAGCATTTGCCCAGTCTACCACTTCCTTATCCAGTTCTGGTGCATCTCGATGCAGCAGAACATTCCATGCGATCAATCGGCAAATCGCCACATTGTTCTGCGAGAACCCAGGTTTCTCTCCAAGGATCAGACTGAAATCATTCTTGTCCAGTGTACCCATGCTGTTCCCGTACTGCTCCATGTATCTCTCGATCTTGCTTTTCAAGTCCTTGATAGATGCATGAAATTTCCTCATATCTCCTGCCATTTTGAATTCCTCCGTGTTCCTTTTACTTTACTTTTGATGCCTGTGACATCAAGTATACCGGCAGCCGAAGCTGTCGGTACAGTTCATGTCACATCTCTTACTTTCTACGGGTGATTCGGAAAAAATATAGATTACATGGGACTCACCATTCCTTTCTTATCCCAGTGTTTTTGGTGAATGTTTTGATAATGAAGATTTGTCGATGAGGTCTTGTTTACGCTGCCTTTCTGTTTCTCCGCTTCTTTCTGCGTGTCAGCAGCATGATGAAAAAGCTTGCCAGCAGTCCTGTACCGATCGCCATTACCGGTGTTGCATCTCCGGTTTTCGGTGTCGATGTGGTTTTTGGCGTTGCGGTAGAAGTCGGTGTAGTCGGCGTTGCAACCGGCGGTGTGGTCGGTGTCTTTTCGTCAGTCATAGTAACTGTGATCTCGCCGTCATCCGGAACCGTAAAGGTCTGATCCTTTGCCAGTTCGTATCCTGCCGGAGCGGATTTCTCGTGCAGCGTGTACGTTTCGCCGGCAATCAGCTGAGCCGTCAGAACGTGTGCTGTGCCGTCTGTTGTCCATTCCTCGATCACGTTTTTGTCCTTGTCCAGCAGCTGCATCACTGCACCCTTGATGTCGTTTCCGTCCGTATCCACCTTGCGGAGAGATACACTTGTGGGCTTGTCGTACATTTCAACGTGCGTGATCGTGCCGTCTGCATTGACTGTGAATGTCACATCTTCGGAGATCGTCCAGCCGTTAGGAGCAGAGATTTCACGAAGTGTATAGGTTTCGCCGGCGGTCAGGATTCCCTCGATCAGATGTGCTTCGCTGGTGGATACCCATTCCTCAATGACGTTGCCGTCCTTGTCGATGATTTGTAGCGTTGCACCCGGAAGTTCCTTGCCGCTGGTCAGATCATACTTGGTGATAGATACCTTGGTGGTATCGTCCTTCATGTTGACCTTGGTGACTGTGCCGTCTGCATTGACCGTAAACTGCTGATCCTGTGCCAGCACATAGCCAGCCGGAGCATTGGTTTCGTGTAACGTGTAGGTTTCGCCGGCAGTCAGCTGTGCTTCCATGTAGTTGACATCTGTGCCGGAGATCCACTCATGGATCACATTGCCGTTTTTGTCGATGATCTGGAGCGTTGCACCGGAAACATTCTTTTCACCGGTGATGTCGGTTTTGCTGATGGATACCTTGGTGGTATCATCGATCATCTGTACATAGTCGATCTCGCCGGTTTCGCTGACGGTGAATTCTACATCCTTTGCCAGTGTGTAGCCAGCCGGTGCAGATACCTCATGCAGTACATAGGTCTGACCTGCAATCAGGACACCTTCGATCATGTGCGGCTCACTGCCGGAAGTCCACTGGTCAATGATGTTGTTGTCCTTGTCCAGAACCTGCATCACTGCACCTGGCAGCTCGTCCTCACCAGTGATCGCTTTTTTGCTGATCTGTACCTTGGTGGTCTTGTCCAGCATCTCCACATGGGTGATGGTGTTGTCCAGATTCACGGTGAACTCTACCTTTTCAGAAATGACATATCCATTCGGTGCAGAGGTTTCGATCAGCGTGTACTTTTCGCCTGCGATCAGAACCGCTTCGATGATGTGTGCTTCGTTGGTGGATACCCAGGAATCTACCAGATTGTGATCCTTGTCATACAATTCCAGTGTTGCTCCAGGCAGTTCCTCACCGGTGGTGATGTCCTTTTTGCTGATGTGTACAGAGGTCGGTGCGTCTACCATGGAAACCATATTTACGCTGCCGTCCTCGTTGACGGTGAAGGTCACATCTTCGGCAACCACATAGCCGTCCGGTGCAGATACCTCATGCAAGGTGTATGTCGCACCGGCAACCAGTACGCCGTTGATCTGATGTGCCGTACCGTCAGATACCCATGCATCGATCACATTGTCATTGGAATCCCGTACTTCCAGAGCCGCACCAGCCAGTTCCTTGTCACCAGTGATGTCTGTCTTGCTGATAGACACCTTGGTCACATCGTCCTGCATTTCTACATTTGTCACGCTGCCGTCCGGATTGACGGTAAAGGATACGTCCTCTGCAATGACATAACCGTTCGGTGCGGAGGTTTCCCGCAGCGTATAGGTTTCGCCAGCAGTCAGGACTGCTTCGATGAGATGTGCTTCTTCTGTGGATACCCATTCTTCAATGACGTTGTCATTCTGGTCGATGATCTGGAGTGTTGCCCCTGCCAGAGCCGCACCAGTAGTAATGTCCGTCTTGCTGATGGATACCTTGGTGGTATCGTCATACATAGAAACCACATTGATGCTGCCGTCGGTGTTGACCGTAAAGCTTGCATCTGCGGCAACCACATAGCCGTTGGGAGCGGATACTTCATGCAAGGTGTAAGTTTCTCCGGCAGTCAGAACGCCGATGATCTCATGAGCCTTGTCGGTAGAGATCCATGCGTCAACCACATTGCCCTTGGAATCCAGCAGCTGCATTGATGCACCCGGCAGTTCCTTTTCACCGGTGATCTCATATTTTGTGATAGCCACCTTTGTGGTGTCGTCACGCATCTCCACTCTGGTGATGCTGCCGTCTGCATTGACCTCAAATTCTACATCTTCGGCAACGACGTAACCGTTGGGGGCAGATACCTCGTGGAGGATATATTTCTTGCCCACTGCCAGAACGCCGATGATCTGATGCTCTGTGCCATCTGATACCCAGGCATCAATGATGTTGCCGTCGGTATCCTTGACTTCCAGTGCTGCACCAGCCAGTTCCTTTTCGCCGGTGATGTCTTTCTTGGTGACGTGCAGTTTTGTGGTATCGTCCAGCATGGTGACTTCGGTGACATTGCCGTTTGCATCGACAGTAAACTCTACGTCTGTTGCAACCACATAGCCGTCCGGTGCAGATACCTCATGGAGAATATACTTTGCACCAGCAGTCAGAATGCCGGAGATCTCATGTGCTGTACCGTCGGATACCCAGCTGTCAATGACATTGCCCTGCATATCCCAGACTTCCAGCGTTGCACCGGTAATTTCATTTTCGCCGGTGATGTCTTTTTTGGTGATCGATACCTTGGTGGTATCGTCCTTCATGGCAACGGTCGTGATCGTGCCGTCCGGATTGACGGTGAACTGCATATCACTTGCCAGCACATAGCCGTCCGGTGCAGTTTCCTCGTGGAGGATATATGTCTGTCCGGATACCAGAACGCCTTCGATCAGATGTGCCTTGTCGGTAGATGTCCATTCGTCCATGACATTGCCGTCCAGATCCTTGACCTGAAGCTTTGCTCCTGGCAGAGGATTGGTTCCGGTGATGTCGTACTTGGTGATCTCTACCTTGGTCTTGATGTTGTACAGGGTGATCGCATTGGGTGTGCCGTCTAGATTTACCGTAAAGGTAGAATCCGCAGCGGTGTAGTAGCCTGCCGGAGCAGCTGCTTCCCGCAGGGTGTAGGTCTGACCGGCAGTCAGTTTTGCGGTCAGCGTATGTGTTGTGCCGTCGGTGATCCACTCATCCAGTACATTCTCGTCCTTGTCCAGGATCTGCAAGGTTGCACCGGAAAGGGGTTTTCCGTCCGGATCGACCTTGTCTACTCGAACAACAGTTGCAATATCTGTCATAGATACGCTGGTTACACTGCCGTCGGTGTTGACAGTGAACTGCTGATCCGGAGATACCACATAGCCTGCCGGAGCGGATACTTCGTGCAGGGTGTAGGTTTGACCGGAGATCAGCTGAGCCGTCAGCACATGAGCCGTGCCGTCTGTCAGCCATTCATCGACGACTGTACCAGCCTTGTCGATGATCTGCATCTTCGCACCGGACAGCGGCTTATCATCTTCCGTTACCTTGTTGATCTCCACCTTGGTGGTATCATCATACATGGCAACTACAGTCACTGTGCCGTCCGGATTGACTGTGAATTCTACATCGTTGGCAACTACATAGCCGTCTGCCGGAACAGATTCATGCAGTACATAGGTCTGTCCGGCTACCAGTACGCCTACGATCTCATGGGCTTTTCCGGTCGATGTCCAGCTGTCCAGAACGTTGTCGTTCTTGTCCCGTACCTCCAGCTTTGCACCGGGGATTTCTTTCTCGCCGGTAATGTCGTACTTGCTGATGGATACTCTGGTCTTTGCGTTGTACAGAGCCACTTCATTGGCTGTGCCGTCTGCATTGACTGTAAATGTGATGTCCTTTGCTTTGTAGTAACCGTCCGGAGATGCTGCTTCCCGCAGGGTGTAGGTTTCTCCGGCAGTTAGTTTTGCAGTCAGAGTGTGTGCCTTGCCATCAGATGTCCATTCGTCTACCAGATCGCCGTTCTTGTCCAGCAGCTGTAATTTTGCTCCGGACAGCGGCTTGCTGTCAGCATCCAGCTTTTCCACGGTCACCCGTGTGGCAAGGTCGGTCATAGTGAGAATCTTTTTGCTGCCGTCTGCCGGAACGACAAACGACTGATCCGCAGCTTTGCAGTAGCCTGCCGGTGCAGATACTTCGTGCAGCACATAGGTTGCACCAGCTGTCAGCTTGGCAGTCAGTACGTGTGCAGTGCCGTCAGTTGTCCACTGCTCCACTTCCTTGCCGTCCTTGTCCAGCAGCTGTAAAACTGCACCCTTCAGAGGTGTGCCGTCCTCGGTAGCCTTATTGATCTCTACCTTGGTGGTATCGTCCTTCATGGATACCTTTGTGACAGTGCCGTCTGGATTGACTACAAACGGCACGTCGTTGGAAACTACATAGCCATTGGGGGCTGCGGTTTCGTGGAGGATATACGATGCACCGGCAGTCAGTTTGCCGATGATCTCGTGTGCCTTGTCGGTGGATGTCCATTTCTCAATGGCATCGCCCTTGCGTGTGTAATTGCCGTTGGCATCTCTTTCCGCTGCGTACAGTTCCAGAGATGCTCCTGCCAGTTCCTTTTCACCGGTGATCTCATACTTGGTAAGAGATACCTTGGTGGTCAGGTCTGTCATGGTGAAGCTTTGCAGCTTGCCGTCTGTACCGACAACGATGGTCTGATCTGCTGCAACGCAGTAGCCTGCCGGTGCAGATACTTCATGCAAAGTATATGTCGCACCAGCCGTCAGCTTGGCGGTCAGGGTATGTGCCTTTCCGTCTGTTGTCCAGGCATCGACTTCTTTTCCGTCCTTATCCAGCAGCTGCATTTTTGCTCCGGAAAGGGGAAGTCCGTTTTCTGCCTTCTTGCTGATCTCTACCTTGGTGGTGTCATCTTTCATGATGACCTTCGTCACAGTGCCGTCTGCGTTGACTGTAAATTCAATGTCATTGGAAACCACATAGCCATTGGGGGCTGCGGTTTCGTGGAGAACGTAGGTCTGACCGGCAGTCAGCTTGGCGGTGATCATATGGGCTTCCTTGCCGGAAGTCCAGCTGTCCAGTGCATTGCCGCTGAGGTCACGCACCTCTAGTTTTGCACCTTCCAGTTCTGTGTCGCCGGTGATCGTTGTCTTGCTGATCTGTACCTTGGTGGATACATCGGTCAGCTTGACGCTGGTCAGACTGCCGTCTGCGTTGACGGTAAATTTCTGATCCGCAGCCACACAATAGCCGTCCGGAGCGGATACTTCGTGCAGCGTGTATTCTGCACCGGCAGTCAGCACTGCATCTATGCGGTGTGTTGTACCGTCTGTTGTCCATTGCTCGACCTCTGTGCCAGCTGCGTCCAGGAGTTGCAGGACTGCTCCGGACAGCGGCTTGCCGTCCTCATCAACCTTGTCGATGCCGACCTTGGTTGCAACGTCCTGCATGGTGATGTTCTGCACCTTACCGTCCGTACCGACGGTAAACTGCTGATCTGCTGCCTTGGCGTACCCCTTGGGAGCAGATGCTTCTCGGAGGATATATGTCTGACCGGCAATCAATTTGCCGTAGATCTGATGCACACTGCCGTCTGTGATCCAGCTGTCCACCAGAGTTTCTTTGCCGTCTGCGTCTGCTGCAATGACTTGCAATGCAGCACCACTCAGCGGCTTGCCGTTTTCATCGGTTTTCTGGATCTCGATCTTTGTCGCAAGGTCGTACATCCGAATCCACATTTCGCCGGATTCGTAGTCATCGCTCTTGACAAATTCGCCCTTGTCATTCAGGGTAAAGTGAATGTCCTCAGCTACACAGTAACCGTCCGGTGCAGACACTTCGTGGAGAGTGTAGGTTTCGCCAGGTGTCAATACCTTGTTGATCTGGTGCTGTGCGTTTTCCGTTGTCCATTCGTCCAGAACGTTGCCGTTCTTATCGATGATCTGAAGCTTTGCTCCCGGCAGGAAGATAAGTTCCTGTCCAGCCGTCTGCTCTTGAATGTCGGAAAGCTTTCCGACAGTCAGACCAGTCTGCTTCACATCTTCCATGATCACACGCTGTCCAACTGTAAATTCCAGATCTTCGGAAAGGAAATATCCCTCCGGTGCGGATACCTCATGGAGAATGTAGGTTTCGTCCGGATTCAGAACGGCTCTCATTTCGTGTCGGGTGCCGTCTGTTGTCCATTCTTCGATGACATTGCCGCTTTTGTCCTTGACTTGCAGGACAGCACCAATGACATCGTGACCTCTATCGTCTGTTTTCAGAATGCCTGCCCATGTTGCATCGTCCACCATGCCAATGGATACGGTGTCTTTTCCTACGGTAAATTCCATATCCTCTGCGGTGTAGTAACCGGTGGGGGCTGCTGCTTCATGCAGAGTGTATGTTTTTCCGTAGATCAGTTTTCCGTGAATTACATGAGTAGTGCCGTCTGTGATCCATTCCTCAACCACGTTTTTGTCGCTGTCCAGGATCTGCATCTTTGCACCGCTCAGCGGTTCTTCGCTGTCGTTATACTTGCTGATCTCGACCTGTGTAGCGTGGTCTACCATCTGCAATGTGATGGGATTGCCGTCCAGATCGGTCACGCTGCCGTCAGCCTGAATGGTAAAGTAGATGGGATCTGCCTTGATGTAACCGTCCGGTGCAGCGGATTCCCAGTACTCATACTTCTTTCCGACTGCCAGCTTTGCAGTTACGATGTGGCTGCTGCTGTCTGTTGTCCAGGAATCTACGGCAGAAGTGCTGCCCAGTTCCATGATCGACATCTTCGCACCGGAAAGGGCATTGCCGTCATCATCGACCTTAAAAAATTCAATGGTTGTCGGGTGATTGACAATATCTTCGCCCAGCTGGACTTCTTCATTTGCCTTGTTGACTTTAACTGTAACCGGATAACTCTGATCCGAGAGGATATAGCCGTCCGGCGGTGTGATCTCGTGTACCACATACTTGCCGTTGGGAACGTCCTCAAAAGTGAATGAACCATCATCACCGGAAACCGCAGTCATGCCCGTGTAGGTATTTTCCAGTGTAAATTCTGTGGTATCCGGCGTAAACAGTCCGAGAACTGCTCCGGCAAGTCCGTTGCCGTCCTCGTCCACTTTCTTTCCGACGATGTTGCCGGGGTTTGTAGTATCGATCAGTGTTCCGGCACTGTAATCTGTAACGCCGCTGGAAATGAAAAATTGTCTGGTGATCAGTTTGTATCCGGCATTGTTCTTGCAGCGGAGTTCCTGCAGCTTGTAATGACCGCAGATCAATGCACCCTTCGTTCTGTCTGCCTTGCTTTCATCGCCGAACCACACACCCAGCTGTGTGATTGCTTCGTTTGTAATCGCATCCGGAACTTTCAAATCGCCGTTCTCATCAGTTGAGAGAAACTGCAAATAGTCGTCCAGATCATTCAGCTGTCCACGCCCAGACTTGGAGGAGAACTTACCATGCACGTCTGTCATGATGATGTGCTTTTCTCCGGTGTCTGTGTTGGTCAGCAGAAACGGAATGTATGCCAGCGATCTTTGGTTGCCATCTACCTTATTGAAGCTGAGGTCGCCACGGACAATATCTTCCTTGAAGTTTGCAACATATTTTACCTCAGTTCCAGCTTCCTGAATGACTGCTTTGCCATTTTTCTCAACAATGTGCAATGTGCGTTCCAGACCGCTAAGCTTATATCCAGTTGGAGCTTTAGATTCTTTGATCACTACTGTGCCGAGAGGAAGATAGGCATCACCATCGTTATCAGTAAACAATGTGCCTGATTTCAGCCAGTCTTTTCCCAAATATGCTCTTCCGTTTTTATCTGTAACCAAAGTCCATGTTCTAGTCGGATTGCCAGTTGCAGAAGTACCGGAGTAGTACTTCATGGTGAATTCTGCTCCTTCCAGAGAAGCAGAAGCTTCGTTTTGAGCCGCTGCCTGTCCGGTTTCCGAATCCACCTTCTGAATGGTCAGTCGGGTCGGGTCAAAGTGCGGTGCTTCTTTTTGCTCTGCCCACGGAATGACCACATAGGTGTTTTTCTTTGCTTTTCCGTAGATCTGATTGATGCTGTTGATCTCGCCGGTGGTATTTCCATCGCCGTTGACCGGTCCAGACTGCCACCAACTATTTGATTTACCATCACCCATATAGATGCCGATATGATGATTTTTATCACGATTGCCTAAACCAGTCAATCCAGTACTACCACTTGCTTTGTTGACGCACCAGATAATATCGCCCTTTTGCAGCACGCCGCTTTTCAGCATTTCGTCTTTGTTACTGAATTCGTAATAGTGCAGATTGTTCTGCGTGATAAAGGCGTACCAACCGCCGCCGTTCCAGCACTTGTAGGAATAGCCCATTTGGTTAAACTTTGCAAGGTTCGGGACATATGGGCTTGTTGTGCTTACCGGAACTTTGTTGTAGTACGCCAATCCATGTGAGATGATGTACCAGACAAAGCCCTGGCAGTTCATGCCGCTGTATCCCTGCCACTGATTGCCTTTGGGGGAAGCAGCATACAGACTGCTGTTGTATGGTGTTCCCAGATAGTAGTTCTCTTGACCGCCTGTAGAATATTCGGTCAGAAACGCTTGCCACTGTTCTTTGGTTTCCTTGTACTTATTGCCGCTCAGACGATACAAAGCATCGCTCAGATACACAGAACCATTTAGCTTTGCCGCCGATGCCTGGAATTCCGTTCCGGTCAGAATGCCGGAGGTCAGAACCATGACGGTGGCACAAAGCACAGTAAAACCACGTTTCAAGCTGCCTTTCAGCTTTGAAAGAAATTTCATTTTTTCTCCTTTCGGTTCAAATTCGGATATTCGGATGCACTTGTTCTCACATGGGATTCATTCCTTTCTGTTGGGATTTTGACATGAAAAAACCGCCGAAGTGCATTCCGGCGGTCTTTCCTGTGGGATCTATACAAAAAGCCAATGGCTTTTGTAAGCAATGGATGCTCTCAGCCGCAGATTTGACAAGTATTTTGCCGATCTGATATACTGAAAGCATCTGAAAAGAGAGGAGGTGATCTTGTGAAAGATGTACTCAAGGACAAATTCTCCAGCTTTTTAGACGGTTGGATTCGTTCCAGCACAATAGCTGCTTTGTTTCTCGCAGTCTTTTTTCTTCATGTGATTTTTCTTTTTGAAAGTGATATTGCCGAGTGGGTCGATACACTTTTGAAATGGCATGATTTGCAGTTCCACATGAAAAATTTGAGTGCAATCGGTTTTGACTTTTTCATCTTAGAATACCTAGCAAATATTCTATGGAAAATCAAAAATGAAATAACACATACCCATCGTATTCATGGTTCTTTGGAATATGAGGATTATTTTCAAAAAGAACAAAGACGGCATTACTTTTCCGCTGGAATTCCCTCTATTGTGCTAAGCGTTTTTTTCATTGACATACTCGCAAATAGTCAATGGGATCTTATCATGATTACATGGGATCATCTAAAAAGTGGATTTTGTGCGAAGATCACATTTATCACAATAGGATTGTACTTTATATACGCAGTATTCCAGGAAATCATCTGGAATCGAAGCGTAAATGAAGCATAACCTAACCACCACAAAAGGCGTTTGAGAAATAGCAGTTCCCAAACACCCTTATCTATACAAAAAGCCCGGTCACTTTTCACAGAAGTTTCCGGGCTTTTGTATGCTTATTCAATTGTTTTAGTCCTGCACCCAGACTTGCTCATCGTAAGCAGCCTGGATCACTTGAGTTTCGTAATGTCCTTGGGCTGGGGTTTCTTCATACCAAAATTCATAACTATAATGTGTATCATCACCTTTATCAAGAGCAGCACCGTCATGTGCCACATATTCATCAAACGAATTTAATCTCAACCCACATCTGCACTGGAAAATCTTTTTTTCTCCAGCCGGAGAATCTTCTACCCAAACCTGCTGTGTTACAGCTTCGTGGTGGATGGTTTCGTAATGTCCCTTGGGGGCTGCGGTGGTTTTCTTGGTTGGTGTGGGCTGTGCCGGTTTTGCGGTGGTGGCTCTTGGCTTTTCCACCATCGGCTCAGCTGCGGCGGTGTTCTTTTCCGGCTCTCTCTTGGTTTCTGCCGCTGTAGCTGCTGTAGTTTCAGCTGTTGTGGTGATCTCGGAGGTTTCTGTTGTAGTTTTTGCTGTGGTAGTCGTGGTTTCCACAGTGGTTGTTGTTGCTTCTGTGGTGACTGTAGTGGTCGTTGTGGTCTTGACTTCGGCGGTGCTGCTGTCCTCCGGCTCACTGCCGCAAGCGGAAAAAGCAAGTACCAGCATGGCAAGCATTCCTGCGATCACACCAGTTTTCCAGATCTTATTTTTATTGGTTTTCATATGTCATTCCTCCCGTCTTGTATCTCGTACAAGTCAATCATCGTTTCTACCCTTATTGTACCTGTTCTGAATTTTTTTGTCAAATCTGCAATTGCAGATTTCGTGAATTTGGAATAATGTAAAGTGAATCTACTGTTTCACTTTTGAAAAGAAGATTTTTTGTTCTGGTGAAATCGATCTCGATACCACTGCATCAGCAACCAGATCACGATCAAGATCACCGCTGTCCCCAGAATGGTCAATCCTCCTGCATTTTCTATGGGCAGCTTGGAAAAAAGGTATTCCAGAAAAGCATAGATCAAAAAAGCCACGATCAGCCACTCTCTTTCATCGAAGCGTGCTTCCTGTTCCATTTTTCTGGCACAATCTTCTCTGTATTCACAGCAGCACTGTCTTCTGCAACCGCAGCAGTTACAGCATCGTTCTTGGGTTTCCATATGCTTTTCACCGCCTTTCTTTGATCAGGTGGTCGTATTTCCTTTGCAAAAAAGCGATCCCCACCGTAACGGCAATTGAACCGATCATTGCAAAGATGACCGACAGAATCGCCGGTAATTTGATCTTGATCCAGAAGAAATACAGCAGCAGGATCAGACTGCCGCAAAATGCAAGTACAGCCACAGACCGGGTAAAGCCAGTATTCACGCTGTTCTCGTAGCATTTTTTGCAGTAACCGTTATCGCCCTTTGTGACCTCTACCGGGTTTTCACCGCAGATGCAGCATAGCTGCTTTTTTTGAAAACATGTATCACAATACCATCTGTTATGATACAGCGTAACAACCATATGGCTTTTGCATTGACAACAGCGTCGCTTCTCCGGAAAACCAAAAATCACTTTCATTTTCTTTATGCCCATAACATTCTCCGGTATTCTTCATAGTTCCAGAACCAGTCGGCATTGCTGTATTCTTCCTCCTGTTTCATAGTTTCTCGTGCAAGCATCTGAAAGTCCAGAACACAGTCCGGTTCACCGGAGTTCAGAATCTCTTTGATTTTCACTGGATTCATTTTTGTTACCCTTCTTTCTATTTTCCAGAAGTCGAATCATTTGTTGTTTGATTTTTGGGATTTTCTTTAGGTCATTTTGAACTGCACGAAAATCCATTATGATACATTTGATTACCATCCATACCGCAGCAACAACGGTAAGAAGAGTGCAGAAAATTGAAAAAAAATCAGAATAATTCATCATGCTGCACTTCCTTCAGAAATTCATGTACCAATTCCGGTGTCAGCAGATAAAACTGCATCACACTGTACAACGGTGCGTAGTGTGGTTCTCCGTGGACAGAAAACCGTCCTTTTCCGGTGGTTTTCAGCATTCCTCTGTTCGCCAGCAGTTTCACATCAATGCCGGAGATCCCGAATTTTTGCTGGAACGAATACGAACTTACGCCCATTTGCTCACAGGCATCTGCAAGGCTTTCTACACCGATGGTTTCCATGAGAAATTCGGCGATCTCGTTTTTACTCCAAAAATTGCTGATTGGAACGTGATGTTCCTTTGCCAGCTGGACCAGTCCGTCTTTGGAGATTACCCCTTTGCCGTGGGTGATCCGGTGCAGAACATAGGCTTCTGCGGTCGGAAATTGTTCCATGTATGTCATGATTTTTACCTCCCCAATCTTCAGGTCCCGGCACTTTGCCCCGCAAATATCCCCAAAAAGCAATTCCGCACCTACTACGAGCAACTGTATGGAGGTTTTTGCGGAGAGGATATTTGCAGGGCAAAGCACCGGGAATATGGCGTAATACTGGCATTTTCAAGTACGGACAGTCTGGAAATTCGATGATTGAAAGGAGTGCATAGGGGGTAACTATGCAGTTTGGGGAATGTGACTATCCGCATTTGAAAATGCCAGTGTTGCTATTGCTATTTTTTCTGCAATGTCCGGCAAATCAGATCTGCCGCTGCTCTGGACGGTGCAGAAAAGCCAAACTGTTTGTGGCAGGAAAGGCAAACTGCACGGTATTGATAGCTGCCGGCATATGTCACGCACATCGTCTTTTTGCCGCAGTAAATGCAGGAAATGGCTTCTTTTTTTGCTGATTCCATGTTTTTCACCTCGATGGTTGTCAGCACAAGTTGAAGATAAACGATTCATAAGCATCGGCATTTTCGCTTCTGGGGATTGCCGATGCTGCTATACTGTCAGCTGCATGATACAGACAGGTCAGCAGATAGCTTCTGCGGTTTCGGATTTTTCGGTTGGCAGTATTTTTCATCACTTCTGCGGTCTGATCTGCGGTCAAGGTCTGCAATTTTTCCCGAACGGTTTCTGTCTGCATCTTTACGCCGCCGACTTTCAGCGTTTTCTTGGCGGTTTTTGCAACCCATGCCAGAATGGCAGCGATTTCTGCAATCGCCTTGTTGCCGAACCGCTTTGTTTTTTCCGATGTTACCTGTGTCTGAGCCTGTTCCAGCTTTTTCTCATAGCTTGCTGTTGTGTCGTTCTTCGGCTCTGCCGAAAGATCAGAAAAAGGTAAGTTTGTTTGTGGTAAGTCTGATTCTATATAACGAGTATGATTTTCATACTCGCAGGTATGATTTTCATACCCGACAAAATCCGTCACAGTATGACAAGTTTCCTCGGTAACTGTTTCCTTCGGAACGTCGTTATAGAACCGCATCACATAGATCTTGGGGTGCTTTGCAATACCGCAATCCTCCTTTTCGATCAGACCGGAATGCACCAGTTCTTTGAACGTCTTGCTGACCTTCTGTCTAGCACACTGTAGGGTATCCATGGCTTCGTCCCAGGAAAAGTAGACAAATGCTCTGCCGTTCTTGTCCGTAAAACGATCTGCATTCTTTAAGGAAAGATTGCTCCGGTCCAGCAAAAAGCAGTACAGGACCTTTGCCGCCAGAGAGAGTTCTTCCTTAAATTCGGCGGTCTTAAACAGCACCAGCGGCAATTTCATGTATTGCACGATTTCTGCTTCTGTTGGTGCATTCTTTTCTGTGATGTATTCCAGTGTCATTTTCTTTCCTTACCTTTCTTTCTACACATCACTCTACATTGATGTGCTTGTACTTCAACATATCTTCGTTGCAATAGACGTAAAATTCGTCGGTATCATTTTTCTTTGCGATCATTCCCAGCTGGATCAGTTCCTCGTAGCATTTCTTGCTCTTTCCTGTTCCATATTGCAAAAGGTCTACAGCTTCTTCCAGCGGAAAAGACACATAGACCTCATCGTTTTCGTTGCAGAACTGCTTGCCTTCATGAAACGGATTGTTTGTCCAGTCCAGTGTTCGATTGAGCATGAAGCTGTACAGCACCTTTGCTCCAAGAGAGATGTTGTGATACTCTCTGTGGATGTTGCTGTACATCAGCGGCTCCGGAAAAGGAATCCAGCTGTGCTTTAGTTTTTCGGCGATCTCCGAAAATTCTTCAACGGCGAATTTTCGTGTTACGATCCAAAACGGCAGCGGTTTCTTTTCCGGAATGTTGTTTACTCTAACTTTCATGAATCTTTACTCCTTTTCTCGCTATCACTCATCTTAAATGGAACGTTCCCATGGCTTTCGGTTGCGGTTTGCTTCCTGCATACGGTCTGCAATTTCCTGTGCGTGCTGTTCTTGCAGCGAACTTGCATAAAACGCAATTGCCTTTCCGATAAAGTCGGTGAAGTCTTTAGCTTTCCATTCTTCTGGTTTCAGATATGCCGGTATCTGTTCCAGAAGATCTTCTTTTCGGGGAACATATCGAACGTGTTCGATCTGATTTGGCTTATCAACTTCCATGATGTCTACAACGGCATCCATATCCAATGTTCCTGCCTTGGACAGCTTTCGCATAGCGACCGCCTGTGCTTTGTTTGGATAATGTTCAAATGCGGTGAGTTCCATCTCATCCCAGACATCATGCTGTTCTTTTGCGGTGAGATAGGATAGTTCTACACCGGTCACCATGCCGATCTTATTGTCATCAATGAGATTTTGTAATTCTGGAATTAGATAGGATAAACGAATATATCGCTGCACATTGCGTCCAGTCATGTTATACGTTTCGCCAAGCAAATCTCGTGTCTTAACATTTTTGGGATATTTTTCGTTGTTTGGATTAGAAATACGTTCTCTTGCTTCTACTTCCATTCGCAGTGCATTGCCACGTTCGCACGGAAGAATATTCTCTCTAGTCAGTAAATTGCTTTCTGTCATAGCAACGATAGCTTCATCCATGGTCATGTTATGAATTCTGACTTCCAGACGATGATCTTCCGGAAAAATCTGTCGTGCAACATGGGTTCTGCGGTGTCCGGCGACGATATAGAATGTATCCTCGCCACGCTCATTCTTCTCTCCGGTACGGATCACCTCAATTGGTGTCCGGATTCCGGAATTCATAATGGATTCTTTCAGCTTGCTCATATCCTCATCGTCCCGGATGTAAAACGGGTGATTCGGAAATGTTACCAGCTGCCGGGGATAGATCATCAGCCGCTCTGGCATAGCAGCTTCGTCACGCTGTTCCTGAGTGGTGATGATCTGGGCGTATTTTGCTTCTTGTATGGGGCTGTCCTGCATGATTTCCTCAAATGCAGACCGCAGGTTTTCTTGCGATACGGGCATATGTTCTTATTCTCCTTTCGTGTATTCCGGAAAGCGAAGCTTGATCGCTTCCCAGAAAAATGGTGCATATTCACAACTGAAAATGGCATCCACAGAACTGTAGATGCCATCTTCAAAACTATTCCAAAGATTAAATGCCAACCGAGTTGTCTTTCTGGAAGTATCAGTTTGCCACGAAAGTGACAATGCATTTTCTCCGAGAATCGCATCAGATTCCAGATCAAACAGGTCGGCAAAATGCTGATAACACACATCGTCCAGTGTGAACAGATATGCAATCACAGTGTGATAGCAATCTGATGAACGCATTTGCTTCAATATCTTCCGGCATCGGTCGAAATGCTGTGAATTTCGGAAAATAGTATTCATACTTTCTTTTCCTCCATATTCACGATTTCCTGTACCAGTGTTTCAAATGCCTGGCTGCCCTTGCCGTTCTTGTCCTCTTTGAAAATCGACACGCCATTCAGCGATGCATCCTGAAAACGGACTGCCTTGGGGATTTCCGTATGCAGCACGCCAAAATCGCTGTACTGTTCCCGAAGCATCTCGATCAGTGCCTTGCTGGTTACAACACGGCTCTCTACCATGGTGAACAGGATGCCGTCCAGCGTCAGAGCCGGATTCAGTCCCCGACGTACCTGAGAAATGGTGTGCAGCAGCTGTGTCAGACCTTTGGTAGACAAAAACTGTGCCTGAGTAGGAATCAGCACCTCTGTCGCTGCGGTCAGGGCATTCTGCACCAGAATTCCCAGCGTAGGCAGGCAGTCGATCAGAATGTAATCATAACCATCCTTCACAAATTCGATGTATCGCTTCAGATGAGATTCCCGGCACATACTGCTCATAAGAGCCATTTCTGTACCGGACAGCATAATGTCGCAAGGCAGCAGATCCACGCCTTCCTGGCTGTGCAGAATCCCATACGATGGAGTTTTCGGCAGCTTGTCATCCAGCAGCATTCCATAGATGCTGGAAAGGGTTACTTCCAGACCATCAGAGTTTTTCCAGCCCAGTGCAGCCGTCAGACTGCCCTGAGGATCGCTGTCGATCAGCAAGACACGTTTGCCGGTGTTGGCAAGTCCGATGCCAAGGTTCAGAGCGGTCGTGGTCTTTCCAACGCCGCCTTTCTGGTTTGTCAGTGCGATTACTCTACAGTTGCTCATAGTAGGTTCTCCTTTAATGTGTATTTTGTATTCCCCGAAGGGTGGTGGGCTGGATACGCTCCAGCGGGCGGCAGTGAAACATACATTTTTGTTTAGCCAATTTTACTTGTCGTTGCTCTTACACTCTATCTCGACAAGACAAACAAATTTTATGATGTTCTCTTACGGTCTTTCCATTTAAAGAGTACAGTCTTTCTTTTTCGTTTCTACAAGGTCTTTCAAAAAACTCTCCGTTCCAGAGTTTCCCGTAAGCTTTTCCGTTCTGAAATTTCCAGTCACAATAAAATGCACAAAATCCATCTACCCCATAGCATCTGTGCAGTTTGATAATTCCGGTGGGGGTAAGTCCGATTTCTCTTGTCATTCTCCCATCTTCTTTAAGCGGGTCAGAGCACACCCATTCAAGGGCTTCGAGAAAATCCTCCCTTGTAATTGTGGAATGTTCTCTCCAATTGTTAAAGATACGGCTTTCACCGGCAAGAACGGTTTTCTTTTTGGTTTCAAAAAAATGATTGTTTTCGAGTGCATAACGATTGATGTCATTCACAATAATCTTCCTCCTCATTGGACTCCCATTCGCTGATGATGTAATCTGCTCGTTCATCATAGTTATTTTCCAGTTCATCTAAGCAATCCGCATATGCTTCATGCAGCTTTTTCATCAAGTTTTCATCTGATTTGATAAATGCTGTAACTTCGTCGTACTCCACATCTTCCACAAGTGTTCTCATTTGTTTGCCCTCCTGTTTGTACTTTCAATCATCGTTTTTCCCTCAGCGAATAAAAAAGCCATCTGAAAATTGAAACTGTCCGTTTCATCTTTTTCAGATGGCATTTTCTGTATTTAATTTACATTTTAGAAAAGGTGGACATCATGTCCACCTTACTTAAAATGCAAAAATTCCATCCGCTTTGCAGCAGATGCATCGGAATGTATCCACTGCAAAACAGATGGACTGTTTTGCGATATTTGCAGTGTTACGAGAATTTCTCAGAATGCTGTACGCATTTGATTCTTCCCGAAACTGCGTTGTTTTCGCCTACCCCAACATTTGCAAAAGAACCTTTTTTACTTGGTGATATTGGTAACAATGGTTGTGCGAACTCCGTTTTTGCTGTTGCTTTGTATGGTGTAGGGGAGGGAAAGTGAAGACAGAAATGCGTTCAGTTTTGCCTCCGGAAAGAATCTGCTTGTGTCTTTCCACTTATCGTCCAGAATTCTGCCGTACACAAGCTTATGCAGATTGTTGATTTTCTGCTTTAGTGTTTGTAGTTGGTCAAAGGAACCGTTTTCGTCTGGAGAAATCAGTGCAAGGGGTGTAAGTGTTTCCAGATATGCAGCCAACTGAACTTTCGCCTCTTCTATGAGCTCTTGGAAAGTTTGCGGTGCGTTGATTTTAGGGACTGCAGCAGACGGTTCTTTTCCGGAAAGATGAGACAACAGAATTTTAATATATGATTGCTTGGGGTCAGTCTGCATTTTTTGCAGCAGATACAAAGAAAAGCAGATCTGATAATATGCGTGATAGCAGGCGGGAAGATTGAAGAATCTATTTGCGTCATTTTGCCCTGCATGGGCTCTTGCCATGACATTCAGACTCTGGTGAATACTCTCCTGAAGGAAATCCAGAACCTTTTCAGAGTTGGCATCTTCAAAATATACCCGAACGGTTTCATTCGGAGTACGTTGTTTGACCTGGAGCATTTGCTTTATAGAAGAAATCGATGCAAATGGGAGTACAATGTTTTTGAGTGTTGGGTCTGTGATAGAGAGATTGCTGCATAGTCTGGCTTCAACAATGAGAACACGGTAATTCGATTTTTGCTGTTGTATCAGTTCCTCATAAGCAGCCGCATCTTCTTCGTACAGGAAGCAGGCATCGATATGATTTCCTTGGAGCTGAGCCTCTAGTCGAATACCGTCTACAGCAGTGTTGACAAAGACCAGCCATTTTTCATATGCTGATTTTTTCTGGATTTCCGGACAGATCGCAGTGAGATTTTCATACAAGACAGGCTCAAGAAAAGTGTAATCCATAGGAAGTGCCAAAAGCGTATTTGGATTCGGTGAAAACAGATTGATCTGCTGGAAAAAATCATAAAATTCTTCCATAGAGTTAGATAAAAAAATCTTCGATGGATTCGGAAATGGATTCGGGAAATAATCTTTTAAAAATAAATATGCAAAATAATTGAGGTTATCATCCCAGGAGTCATTTAATATACACGCAGCATCCAGGAAAAAGAGATATCTGGATTGTCCGCAGAAGAAGAAAAATGCCTGATCCCTATTTCTGCATTTTGCTGCCGCAACATCGTATGGAATCACCATTATATTCGATTCAGAATTTAAGAACTTATCGAGCGAATCGGATCCTGTAATTTCTGAAGGTGTTCTGTATTTCCTTCCAGAAAAGATGACAATTCGTTGGTTCGGATCATACGCTGAGAAATACTGAATCAATGTATCAAGAGTTTCTTTGGTTGAATCTGCGGAAAGAAAGACCTTTTCCTGTGGTTTCCAGCTGCTTACAATTTTTTCTGTTACAGCATCTTTAAAACTATGATATACGGTAGAATTATCGGTTGGAAAGGGAAAAACATCTCTGTTCGGGACTGCATTAAGAAACTCTGGATATGATGAGTAGTTTTTGGACTGTAGTCCTTTGTGAGAAAGCAGATGTTTAGAAATTGCTTTCCATGTTTCCTTGTCAGATGCAATGTCACAGAGATCAACTGCATTCGGATGAGATAAGTATTGATCGATCCAACCATAGATCGGTGGTGCGTCATAGATCGGTGGCGTGGTATACATTTTATTGCTCCTTTTTTGTCAGTTTTCGTTGCTTCTGGGGTACGGTTTAATTTGGTCGGTGATGCCAAGCAGATAGTCCGTGCTGGTGTCGTAATATTCTGCAAGAAATATCAGCGATTCCAGTGGGATTTCTGTTGTGTGGGATTCGTAGCGGGAGTAGGTCTGCTGAGAACATTTCAGAAGCTTTGCCATAGCAGCCTGAGACATATCCCTGTCCTCTCTCAAATCCCGCAAACGTAAGTGTAATTTCAAGAAAGCTCACCTCGTAGTTTGGTATGTTTATTATACCATATTCATAAAGTGCGTATTTGATTTTACTTGAAAAATGAGTAAAATAAATGATTTGAGGGCTCAGAAAAAAGTTTGGGATATTGCCAAATGTTTTGCAAAATGAGATGAGCATGGATTCGTAAATAGAATAGAGCAGGCAAAGACCTGCTCCTCCTTTTGTATAAAAACACAGGATCCTGCGTCAAATTTCTTGATTTGCCATTGCGAGTATGATATAATATGTACAAAAGGGCAAGATAAATAAGTGTACCCATAACAGCAAAAAGGAGTACAATGAATGGACATTATCGCTTTGATCGGAGAAACCACAGAATACGACAAGAAACAGGCAGTCGAAGCCAAGAAACCGAAGAGCTGGTGTAAGAGCATCAGTGCCTTTGCAAACGGACGGGGCGGAAAGCTGATATTTGGGATTGCCGATGACAACACGATTATCGGACTGGAAAACGCTGAAAAAGATGCAGAAACCATCAGCGAACAAATAAAAGTGCACCTGAATCCAATCCCGGAATTTACACTTCGCTTTCAGAAGGTGGAAGGCAAAACGCTGATGATTGTGGAAGTTTATGCAGGTGAACAGACACCTTACTACTATTCTGGTGATGGAATGCTGACTGCATTTATCCGCATTGGAAATCAGAGCGTTCAGGCTACACCACAGCAGTTGAGTGAGCTTGTACTAAAAGGCAGCAATGCAACCTATGACAGTCTGCCGTCGAAGTATCAATTTGACGATATGGCATTTACCAAGTTGAAATCTGTATTCTATCAGCAGACCGGGCATTCCTTTGCAGAATCTGATTATGAGTCATTTGGATTAATCGACGAAAAAGGCAATCTCACCAATGCCGGAGCGTTGCTTGCAGATGAATCTCCCATAAAGCAATCCAGGTTGTTCTGCACACGTTGGAATGGACTGGATAAGGCTGACGGTGTGGTTGATGCAATAGACGATGCCGAAATTTCGGGCAGTATTATTATCTTGCTGCAAGAGGGTTTGGCATTTGTAAAACGTCATTCCCGCAAAATGTGGCAGAAAACAGCTGACGGCAGATTAGAAATGCCAGACTACCCAGAAAGAGCAGTTCTGGAGGGAATTGTCAATGCAATCATTCACCGTAACTATAATGAGATCGGCTCGGAGGTTCACATTGATATTTTTGACGATCGGCTTGAAATATACTCACCGGGCGGAATGTTTGACGGTACAAAGGTTCAGGACAGAGACTTGATGAATGTTCCGTCAAGGCGCAGAAATCCTGTGATTGCTGATGTTTTCAATCGCTTGAAGTACATGGATCGGCGTGGCAGCGGATTCAAAAAAATCCTCTCCGCTTATAAAACACTTCCGAACTATACAGAGGGGAAAAAGCCTGTTTTTACATCGGAATATGATTGTTTCTTTCTGACAATGTGGAATATGAATTATGGTGTGGTGGAGGATGTTGGAGTAGGAAACGGAGACACCCAAGAAAAAACCAAAGAAAAAGCCCAAGAAAAGACCAAAGAAAATCACAACGAAATTCAGGACAGAATTCTTAAACTAATGAAAGAAAATCCCCAGATTACAATCGCTAAAATATCCGAGAGCCTTGCAATAACTAATGATTCCGCTAGGTATCATGTTAAGAAGATGAAGAAAAACGGGGTGATTGAACATTGCGGTTCCACAAAGCGTGGGTACTGGAAGATAAAATAACAGAGATGCGAGAACGAACACGAGGTGAAACATATGAACCGCTGTTTTAACATTACCGGCTGTTGCAATCCACAAGAACACTACATGGTCAATCTGGACAGCCGCCTTGCACAAATCAAAGAGATGGTGGACAAGGGGCAGTACTTTTGTATCAATCATGGACAACAGTATGGAAAAACTACGATATTGAAAGCACTGCAAGCGTATCTAAAAGAGGAATATACAGTCATCAGAATTGATTTTCAATTTATCAGCACATCAGAGTTTGCAACAGAAAGTGTCTTTGTCAAGGCACTTGCACGGCTGCTCTGGAGTTGTTATCGCAGAGAAATGCCTGGCGAAATCGAAGAGCAGGTCAAACAAATAAAGCAGAGTCTGAATCATACTGAAGTGGACTTATTTACGGTTCTAAGCAGATGGTGTGCGGTGTCGTCAAAGCCAATTGTGCTGATGGTGGATGAAGCAGATCATCCTGGAAACAGTCAGACTTTTCTTGATTTTTTGGCACAGCTCAGAGGTCGTTTTCTCGCCCGAAACAAACGTCCGACATTTCGATCGGTTATTTTATCAAGTGTTCATGATGTACGAAATCTTCGTCCACCCACGGAGGATAGATATGGTATTCCGTGGAATATTGCCTCTGCCTTTGAGATCGACATGAGTTTCAATGCGCATGACATTGCCGGAATGTTGACGGAATACGAGAATGACCATCATACTGGCATGGATATTCAGAAATTGTCCCAGTTGATCTACGATTATACTTCTGGTTATCCGGTGCTGGTGTCGATGATTTGCAAATACATGGACGAAAAATTCGGTTGGCAAACAGAAGGCGTTTCAGATGCTGTAAAGTTGGTTCTAACGGAACATAACCCTTTGTTTGAGACACTTATTTACACCTTTGAAAGCAGCCAGAATCTTTACGACTATTTGTATCAGATTTTGATTCTGGGCAAAAGGTTTCTCTATACACCAGATAATTCCATCACTCGCTTGGCTATGACGTATGACTTTTTGAAAGAGGAAAACGGCAGTGTTGCAGTTGCCAATCGCATCTTTGAAATGCGTCTTTACAATGCGATTCTGACATCAAATGAAATGCAAGAAACACCGATCTATAAAGCCAGTGAATGGGACAAAAACCAGTTTATTCAAGGCGATTAGTAGTATAGCAATCATAAACCCGCGTATTATCCTATTTTGAACAATGTGCAAACCTGCGCATTATCTCAAATAGTGCTGTTATGATACTAAAATGTATAACAAGCTGCTGACACTGAAAACCAAGTTGAACGGTGAAAGACTATTTTGTGAAGCACATGAACGATCATGACGGGTAAGCGTATTCCATCGAATCCATCAAAGTTATCTATCCAATTCGAAAATCGATATAAAAAATGCAAAACATCAAATTTGCATTGACTATTTCATATCAATGTGGTATAATAAATAACACAGGACAGGAGGCATCACGATGAATGGAACAATTGTTAGGATAGAACAAGTTGAGATTTGGAATTTCAAGAATGTAGTACACGGAATCATCGGATTCAAAAATACACACAAACCGTATAAAGCAAGTGTGCTGGGGCTTTATGGGCAGAACGGTTCCGGAAAGACAGCCCTGATCGATGTGATCGACATTTTGAAATATGTCTTGAGCGGACGTTCTGTACCGACATCTTATGGAGCTTGCATTCATGTTGATGCAGACTATGCACAAATACAGTATAAACTGACAATGGAGAATGCAAAAGAACAAGTGAAATATGATGTGGTCTATCAGTTTAAGCTTCGCAGAGAATCCTTGTCACCGGATGAGATAACCGAAATGCAACCAAAAGACACATTTCGTGTGGTGGTATTTGATGAGGTACTGAGTGCAGCTTACCAGGATGCAGCACAAAGCCAGCGGCTGCAGAAAATCATTGATACCAATGCAAAAGAAATTGCCTTTCTTCCAAAAGTAAAATACGATATTTTCACAGGCGGAAATAAAGCAGTTGCGACAGATCTATTGGTTGCCAAAAGAATGGCTGAGCAGACTGGTCGTTCCTTTATATTCTCCAAAGAGTGCCGCAAAATCTTTCATGAAAACTGCAAAGAGAAGCATCTGACATTTTTGATAGACCGTTTATCTGAATACGGAAAGTCGGAACTGTTTGTCATTGATACCAAAAATACAGCGATGATCAGCCTGAGTAATCTGCCGTTGGCGTTGAAATACCATGATGACCAGATTGGAGCTTTTGGTGAAGTTCCCATTCCGTTGTGGGACGCTGGTACAATTCCATCACAGGTATTGGAACTTTTGCAAAAAGTAATTGCCAATATGAATATCGTCCTGGAACAACTGGTTCCAGGCTTGACAATTGGCGTTGTGAATCTTGGGGAGCAGCTGTTAGAAAGTGGTGCAAAAGCGAATCGAATCCAGCTGGTTTCTTTGAAAAACAAGAAGGCAATCCCACTTCGTTTTGAATCGGAGGGAATTAAAAAGATTATTTCTGTTTTGCAATTGCTGATCGTCGTCTATAACCAGCCGTCAATTACCGTTGCAATTGATGAACTGGATGCAGGCATTTTTGAATATCTGCTGGGTGAAATGCTCCGTATTATTTCAGAAAAGGGGAAAGGTCAGCTGATCTTTACTTCACATAATCTTCGCCCGCTGGAAACCATAGACCGTGGATTTGTGGCGTTTACTACAGTGAATCCGGAAAATCGGTATATTCGAATGACAAATGTCAAGAACAGCAATAACCTGAGAGATTTCTACTATCGGGATATTACGTTGGGCGAGCAGAGTGAAACGGTGTATGAACCCACCAATAATTATGAGATCGCACTTGCATTCCGGGAGGCAGGTGAAAGCTATGCCCCGTAAAAAGATTGTGTTTATTATTGTAGAAGGACCATCTGATCAAGAAGCACTTGGTGCAGTTTTAAGTAACTTATATCCTTCAGATCAGATTTACCTGCACATTGTACACGGTGATATTACCACAGCACGTAACATTACCGCCGACAAGATCGTTGCCGAAATCGGAAAAATGGTAAAGCAGTATGCAGCTCAGAATCATTTCAAGAAAAGTGATTTTAAGGAGATCGTCCACATTACAGATACGGACGGTGCCTTTATCTCAGCAGAAAATGTAGTGGAGCTGCTAGAACGGGATGCCGATGAAAAGGTTATTTATACGACAACAGAGATTCAAGCAGAAAATGTGAAGAGCATCCGAAAGCGAAATGAGCAGAAGTCTTCCAATCTGAATAAACTACTTGGCTGTTCTCAGATTTGGGATATACCGTATCATGTCTTTTATATGTCGTGCAATTTGGATCATGTACTTCACAATAAGCTTGGCAGTACAGATGAAGAAAAAGAACAAGATGCGTATGTGTTTGCAAAAAAATATCATAGAGCCACAAAGGATTTCTGTGACTTTATGATACATTCAGATTTTTCAGTGGTGGAAAATTATGATTATCGTTCTTCTTGGAATTATATCAAAGAGGAACTGCATTCACTAGAGCGTCATTCTAATTTTGGGCTGTATCTGCAAGAAAATGAGGAGACCAGTGATAAATTATTGTAATCTGACATCAACACAAAAGCTGTTTTGCATATATAAAAAATTCATTATTTCGCACCCTTACGCATACCCTTATGAGATTATGAAACTTTATGAATGACTATATATATCAAAGAAATGGCATGAAAAAGCACTGCTTTTCCTTATTTTTCGTTATGAAAAAGAACGAAAAGCAGTGTTTTATAAATCTCATAACCCGAAGGTCGTCAGTTCAAATCTGGCTCCCGCAACCATAATTGCACTGCACAAATGATACAATTGTGCAGTGCTTTCTTTTTGAAAAAAAGCCGAAAATGCGTGATTTTTTCGGTTTTATCAAGCAAAAACAGCCTGCTGTGGAGCGTTTTCCCAGCAGGCTGTTTGCATTTCTGAAACAACAAAAAAACGATAGGGTAAAATAAAACGGTAGGTCGAGGCTATCGTTTTTTTGTTGTAAAATCAAAATTAGAACTATAAAAAATGCCATACCGGGAAAGCACATCTTCTCAGCATGGCATTTTGTTTCTATGAAATGTAGATTTCTTCGTAAAATCCGCCCATTTATTTGCAGAAATTTCAGACAAAACAGCATCGAATCTGCTATCATTATAGCAGATTTTCAGAAAAAGTAAAGTATATATTTCTGAAAATTCATGAATAAATCATAAGAATCGGAGAAAAAGCAGGCGTTTTCTTGCTTTGAACAGTCCGAAAACTTGTCAGGAGGAATTTCAAATGCCGAGAAGAGGCAGCAACATTTACAAGAGAAAAGATGGTCGGTTTGAGGGACGTGTCCCGATTGGTCATAAGGAAGATGGATCGCTGAAATACAAATTTGTGTATGCCAGAACGCTTTCTGAGGTAAAGGAAAAAATGGCACAATTTCAAGCTGTTTTGCAGAGCCAGCCAGTTTCTGCTTTGAAATTGACCGTGGCAGAGGCATCTCGTCAATGGCTTTCTGCGGCAAAACTGCGTGTGAAACCGTCTAGTTATGCGCACTATGAGAATGTCATTCGCAATCACATTCTTCCGGATCTCGGAACAAAGTATCTCACGGATATGACGACACATCAGCTAAATGATTTTGTCTATGAGAAACTGCAAAGCGGTCGATTGTGCGGAACTGGCGGACTTTCCGCTCGGTTTGTACAGGACATTATGCGGGTTTACCACAGCATAGAACAGTATGCGGTGCAGGAGTATCACATTCATGGAACACATTTCACTATGCCGAAAGCAGAGAAAAAGCAGCTGGATGTTTTGTCTTCTGAGGAGCGAAAGAAGTTGGAGCAATATCTTCTTCAGACAGGGTTGACCATTGATCTGGCGATTCTGCTGTGCTTGTTCACCGGTTTACGTGTAGGTGAATTATGCGGCTTACAATGGAGTGATATTGACTTTGAAAACGGAACACTATCCGTGAAGCGAACTGTGCAGAGGGTCTATCGAAATGGCTGTTCAGAGGTACTGATTGGCTCTCCCAAAAGCAGAACTTCTGTGCGGACAATTCCGATTCCATCCTTCTTGTTGACACTGCTGGAGAAGAAAAAACGGCAGGATTTTTTGTACCTGATTACTGGGAAAAGCAAACCGGCAGAACCGAGAACCATGCAGTATCGGTTTCAGAAAATCCTGAAACTTTGTGGTATCCGGAAGGTTCCATTTCATCTGCTTCGACACACTTATGCCACAGATTGTATTGCCCATGGGTTTGATGCAAAGACGCTGAGTGAATTGCTAGGACACGCTGATGCCAGTATTACTTTGAATCGATATGTGCATTCTTCTATGCAAATGAAGCAGGAATATGTAAAGCGACTGCAATTGACGGGATAATGTTTCGCCGTCAAAAAATCGTATGGAAAATGCAAAAAGTATCGGAAACAGCGTGATTTTTTAGGTTTGAATGGTCAATGGGCGGATTTTACGAAACAAAAATGCTTCTTTCCTTTTAGTATCTCCAGTGATAAACCATCTATTCTTCTTGCTTTTTGGGATTTTTTATGGTATTATGGAAATAGAGAGAGAAAGCTAAGAAAGGGGCATATTGCGTGATTCGCATAGCAGTAGTAGATGACAATGAAATGATTCGTAAGCAGGTTAAAAGATTTTTGAATACCTATGCCTTAAAAAATTCTGTGGTATTCGAAATCTATACATATGAAGATGGGCACTTGTTGACACTAGATATAAATCATGAGATGCATTTTGATTTAATCTATTTAGACATTGAAATGCCAATCCAAAATGGAATTCAAGTAGGACATTGGATTCGTGAAATTGCTCAGGATGAGTGGATGCAAATTGTATTTATTTCCGGAAAAGATGGCTATGATAGAAAATTATTCTCTATCAATTGTTTGGATTTTTTAAGTAAACCAATTTGCTATTCTGATTTAGAAAGGACAGTAAATCGATTTCGGAAATTAACAAGACGACCAGAAGATGTTTTTACATTTCAAAATAATCATGTCCTGCAGAGGGTTCCTATTGCAAATATTTTGTACTTTGAAAGCACAAATCGAAAAGTCAATATTATAACTACCACAGATATGTTGGAATTCTATGATAAGTTGGATAATGTTGAATCTCAAGTACCAACTCAGTTTTTTAGAATACATAAGTCGTTTTTAGTAAACTATTATCATATCAGAAAATTTGAGTACGACAATGTGATTATGTCAAATCAAAAGCGACTTCCAATTAGCCAATCGAAAAGAAAAGAGATGCGAGACTTACAATTAGAAATCGAAGATATGGAGGAATGAAATGTAAATGAGTACTTTTACCTATCCTATTTTTTATTTACTTGCAGATATATTTGAAATTTTTATCATATACAGGTACATGGATTTGTTTTTTGGATGGAAACAACATACGAAAGTAACGTATTTTGCTTTTGTATACTATTTTCTTTCTACAGGAATTCTTCACTTAATCATAGATGCTCCTATTTTCAATTTAATTTTTGCTATTTCTGCAATTTCATTTGTTACTTGTACTTATCGAACACGATTATGGAAGAAAATTTGTGTTGTATTGTTTTTGTATTGTTATATGGCTGTAGTAGAATTGATAGTCGGCAATATAACTGGTTATGCAAAAACGGATATGATTGGAGAAGGCAGTTATCAAAATGTCGCAGGCTTAATAATCATGAAATTATTATTCTTCTTAGGTACTTTAATATTTTATAACATAAAGAGCATGAAATTAAACTCCAACCTTTCTATTCCAATATGGTCTGCTTCCTGTTTGATTCCAATTATTTCTGTTATCATTGCATTTACATTGTTTTTTAATGAGGAAATTCATACAATCCAACTTACAATCGCTCTCGTATTGCTAGTAATTGCGAATATTCTGATTTTTTATCTTTATGATCTCTTGGCACAGTTTTACATGAAAAGAGTCGATGCGGAGGTGTTGAACAAAGAAAGACAATATTATTTTCATCAGTGTGAACTGATGAATCAAATGCAAGAAAATACAGCTTCTTATCGGCACGATTTGAAAAATCATATGATGGTGCTTGCTGGATTGGCAGAAGAAAGCAAAATCACAGAGATACAAGATTATATTGAAAAAAATATAGCATCATTACCTACTACAAAAGTGTACAGCAAAACAGGAAATATTTATCTGGATAGTATTATTAATTTCAAATTATCAGAAGCAGAACAATTGGGAACAAAACTGCAGTATAGAGTTGAAGCCGCTTCCGATCAAGTGATTGATCCAAGAGATCTCACTATTATACTTGGAAATTTATTAGATAATGCGATTACCGCTGTTGCTTCTGTTTCAAATAAGACCATCTATTTTTTATACCGTGAAACAAAAGGAAGAATTATCATTTCTATCTCTAATAGTTATGATGGCACAGTAATCATGAAAAACCAGAAAATCATAAGTCGAAAAAAGGATACCCGTATTCATGGGTACGGATTAAAGAATATTGAAAAAACAGTTGATAAGTATAATGGAACTGTCAAGATACTGCATGATGACAATATGTTTACAGTTAAACTTCTCCTCTATGTATAATAACTTTTTTATAGCGTAAAATAAATTACAGAAAGCAGAGGCATTCAAATATGGATGCCTCTGCTTTTTTGTTTGTAACAAAAGTGTATAAGCATAAAATGGAAAATAAAGGATTATAAAATCAAGAGAATACGCATAGTTCCATATGATCTCTTTAAATTTCAACATTAACATATATCAAATTCAACAAGATAGGATGCAAAACTCGAATTTTATGGTATTGTATAGTTGGCAGATAGAAAGGGGTGTATACATGAAAAAAATGTTTTTGCGATTTGGGCAGTGTTTTGCTGCATTGGCATTCGTATTTGCTACTGTAACTGCAAATTCTAGCTGCATGATCATTGCTCATCAGCCGGAGGAACCGGAATCCGTAAAAAAACTTCGGAAATTCTAAATGTTTGCTAGAAGTACTAAAAGAATAATACACTGGCTTTGTAGGAAAAAGATTATTAAACAGCAAGACATGGATGTGTATGCGTATGGAATTCAGAACCTTCTGATATTCCTATTCAATCTATTCTCTTTTATGGTAATAGGGGCTATATTTCACACAATCATGTATACTGTTGTATTTATCTTGTTTTATTCTGTTTTGAGAATATATGCTGGCGGATATCATGCAAGTACAGCTATGAGATGTTATTTCATTTCTAATGTCATTGTTTTAATGTTTATAATTTTATTCAAAAATCTGCCAATAAACAATGTTGTTAGCTGTATCAGTGCCTTCTGCTGTTATACATATATTTTTACGTTTGCACCTGTAGATACTCAAAATAAACACCTAGACCAATTAGAAAAGAAATGTTATGGAAAGAGAGCTCGAATTGTTTTGTCTATAGAATTGCTAGTACAGCAGTTCTCGCTTTGGACTGGACGACAAAAGCTTTCAATTACAATTATGTTTTCACTTTGTGCAGTGTGTATCATGATGTTGATTGGACAGGGTAAAAACAGATACAGTCATCGTAAGCCAGTATGAAATTTGAAAAGCTGCAAATCCTGAAAAATTCGATTTTGTAGCTTTTCTCTTTATGTTCAACTTAAGATAGGAGAATGTGCATGAACAAAAAACTGACAAGAACACTTGCCGGAGTCATGTCCCTAATGTTCATGGGACAGATCATGATTTTTGGCGACGGCAGTGCCCAAGGTCTTTTACATGCTGATACAATTGC
>ERZ773185.248-NODE-248-length-52029-cov-3.821045_pt1 | contig 52029 bp, 38 predicted proteins | sample MGYA00580531_ERZ773185 | MGnify/ENA primary metagenome ERZ773185 (study PRJEB29015, sample SAMEA2737799) | human gut metagenome | biome: human gut; feature: human-associated habitat; material: faeces | place: China | collected 2012 ...
TCGACATCGCCGTGGTTCACCTGCCGCATATTGCCAATTTTACCGACTTTAACGCCCTGGCGGCACAGCCAGACGTCCGGGGGCGCTATGTCCGCGATCCGCAGGCGCTGGCCGACGCCGACCTGGTCATCGCCACCTGCGGCGACGTGCCGACCCTCGAGGCCCTGGCTGCCCTTGACATGCTCAAGGAGCAGGGCGTCAAGGCCACCTTCGTCAACGTCGTGGACCTGCTGAAGATCCAGAACGCCTCCGAGAACGACCAGGCCATCTCCGACGAGCGCTTCGCCGAGTTCTTTGGCACCAATAAGCCCGTCCTCTTTGCCTTCCACGCCTACGCGGGCACCATCCGTCGCCTGATCTGGGACCGTCCCAACCACGACAACTTCCGCGTCCACGGCTACGAGGAGAAGGGCTCCACCACCACGCCCTTCGACATGCTGCGCCTCAACAACATGGACCGCTGGGCCCTTGCTGCCGACGCACTGCGCCTGGTGGATGCCGAGAAGTTCGCCGAGAAGATCGACGAGTGGGAGAACTTCCGCCAGGAGGCCTTCCAGTTTGCCTGCGACGAGGGCTATGACCACCCCGCCTTCACCGGCTGGGTCTGGCCTGACGCCGCTGCTGCCTCTGACGGCGAGCTCTCTGCCACCCAGATGACCGCGGGTGACAACGAGTAGCAGGTAGATTCAACCTGTAGGGTGCGCCCCGGGTTTCTCTTCGGCTCAGTCCTCGCCGCAAAAAGCGCGGCTGCGGAAGTCGCCGACGAGAAACCCGGGGCGCTTTCCCGTTTGAACCAACGCCTGCGGGAGGAGCTTAAAAAGAGCGTGCTGTGAGGTTTTGTGGGGACGTGTCGTCATGGCAACGTTGTTGCACAAGGTGTGCAATACTACGCAGGCTGTGAAATAACGCAGCCAGACCACGTCGAAAGGCATGCATGCACCAGGCCCTCAGAGACGCCGTGGCCGCTCCTCCCGTCCCGCAGAGCACGGACCGCCGCAGCGTCCGAACGCGACGCGCGCTGCGCCAGGCCCTCGCGGAGGAGATAGACGCCACGGGTGACCTCACCCGCGTCACGGTGACCGCCGTGACCGAGCGCGCCGGCGTCACGCGCCGCACGTTCTACTCCCACTTCAGAGACATTCCCGACCTCGTCAACCAGATCGAGGCGGAGACCCTGGCCGAGCTCCGCGCCCACGTGGTGCGCATCTCCGAGTGCCACCTGGGCCAGCTCCAGGAGTCCCTCAGCCGCCAGGAGCCCGCGCCCGGCTCCATAGAGCTCCTGACCTGCGTACGCGAGAGGGGAGACTACCTGCGCCCGCTTCTGGGCGACGGGGGAGACCCCGCCTTCGCGGAGCGCCTCAAGCGCATGGTGCGCGAGGTCGTGAGCGACCGCGCTCTGGACGGCATAGACCTGCGCGCCCTGGGCTCCTTCTTTGACTACTACCTCACCTTTGCCATATCCGCCGAGGTGGGCGTACTTATCCGCTGGCTTGAGGGCGGCATGAGGGAGTCCGTGGGCACCATGGCCCGCCTCATGACGGCCCTCATGTTCGTGCGTCCCGGCGACCTCTACGGCAGCCACATCGAGTTTGACATCCCGAGCTTTGCCCTCGCGACCCTGTCCCCCAAGGAGGAGAGAAATGACCGATAAGTCCGCGGCATCCATCAAGGCGGAGCGCGCAGCCCGCCCGGCCATCGAACTGGCGCAGGATGGCGCCGAGCTCTCACCCAAGAACCCCTGCGATCTCTCCCACGCGCACCTGCGCCTGGGCATCGACGTGGGCTCCACCACGGTCAAGCTCGCCGTCATCGACGACAACGACCACCTGGTCTACGCCAACTACGAGCGCCACCACACCGACGTGCGCGCCACGGCCAAGGAGCTCTTCGCCCGCGCCCAGCGCGTCATCGGCGACACCCCCATGCGCGTCTCCATCACCGGCTCCGGCGGCATGCTACTGGCCAAGTGGCTTGACCTGGAGTTTGTCCAGGAGGTCATTGCCTCCAAGCGTGCCGTGGAGACCCTCATCCCGCAGACCGACTGCGCCATCGAGCTCGGCGGCGAGGACGCCAAGATCATCTACTTCGACAACGGCATTGAGCAGCGCATGAACGGCACCTGCGCCGGCGGCACGGGCGCGTTCATCGACCAGATGGCGTCGCTGCTGCACACCGACGCCTCCGGCCTGAACGAGCTGGCCAAGGGCGCCACGCAGATTCACCCCATTGCCTCCCGCTGCGGCGTCTTTGCCAAGTCCGACGTCCAGCCGCTGCTCAACGAGGGTGCCGCCCCTGCCGACGTGGCCGCCTCCATCTTCCAGGCCGTGGCCAACCAGACCGTCTCCGGCCTTGCCTGCGGCCACCCCATCCGCGGCTACGTGGCCTTCCTCGGCGGCCCGCTGCAGTACCTCTCCGAGCTGCGCCACCGCTTCTACGTCACGCTCAACCTGGACGAGGAGCACATCATCGTCCCGGAGAACGCCCACCTCTTCGTGGCCACCGGCGCCGCCCTTGCCGGCGAGTCCGACAAGTACATCACCTTCGCCGAGGCCATCCGCCTGCTCGAGGACCTCAAGGACACCCAGGGCTCCGAGGTCGCGCGCCTGGACCCGCTCTTCTCCACCGAGGAGGACTACCAGGAGTTCAAGGCCCGCCATGACCAGCAGGTGGTTCCCAAGGGAGACCTGACCAGCTACCACGGCCGCGTGTTCATCGGCATCGACGCCGGCTCCACCACCATGAAGGCGGCCGTCGTCGGCGAGGACGGCGAGCTTCTCTACACCTGGTACGGCAACAACAACGGCGACATCCTGGGCACCGCCCGCACCATCACGGACGATATCTACGACAAGATGCCCGCGGACTGCACCATCGGCCACGTGACCACCACCGGCTATGGCGAGCAGATCCTCATCGAGGCCCTGCGCGCCGACTCCGGAGAGATCGAGACCGTCGCGCACCTGCGCGGCGCCAAGGCCTTCATCCCCGACGTGGAGTTCATCCTGGACATCGGCGGCCAGGACATGAAGTGCCTGCAGGTCAAGGATGGCGTCATCGAGCACATCATGCTCAACGAGGCCTGCTCCTCCGGCTGCGGCTCCTTCATCGAGTCCTTCGCCGTGTCCATGAACATGAGCGTCCAGGAGTTCGCCAAGGCGGCCGTGCACGCCACGAGCCCCGTCGACCTGGGCTCCCGCTGCACCGTCTTCATGAACTCCCGCGTCAAGCAGGCCCAGAAGGAGGGTGCGACCATCGGCGACGTGGCCGCCGGCCTCTCCTACTCCGTCATCAAGAACGCCCTGTTCAAGGTCATCAAGCTGCGTGACTTTGACGAGATCGGCAAGTACTGCGTGGTCCAGGGCGGCACCTTCATGAGCGACGCCACCCTGCGCGCCTTCGAGCTTCTCACCGGCCGTGATGTCATCCGTCCGGACGTGGCTGGCTGCATGGGCGCCTACGGCGCGGCCCTCCTGGCCCGCGACCGCGCCGGCAAGACCGGCACCTCCGGCCTGCTCTCCCGCGAGAAGATCGACAACCTGCAGGTCAAGCACACCAACGTCCACTGCGGTCGCTGCTCAAACAACTGCCTGCTGACCATCAACGACTTCGGCGAGGGTCACCGCTTCATCACGGGCAACCGCTGCGAGAAGGGCGCGGGCGCCGGCAAGCGCTCCAAGAACGACGCCCCCAACCTGTTTGAGTACAAGAACAAGCTGCTCTTTGACCGTCCGGTGCTCTCCGAGGAGGAGGCCACCCGCGGTACCGTGGGCATTCCGCGCGCCCTCAACATGTACGAGAACTACCCGTTCTGGCACGCGTTCTTCACCAAGCTGGGCTTCCGCGTTGTTCTCTCCGACCAGACCAACGGCAAGACCTACGAGGCCGGCATCGAGTCCATGCCCTCCGAGTCCGTCTGCTACCCGGCCAAGCTCAGCCACGGCCACATCATGAACCTCATCGCCAAGGACCCGGACTTCATCTGGATGCCCTGCATCCGCTGGGAGCGCAAGGAGGACGAGGGGGCTACCAACCACTACAACTGTCCCATCGTCATGAGCTACCCGCAGGCCCTGGAGCTCAACGTTGACGAGCTGGGCGAGGGCACCAAGGTCGAGTTCCTTGACCCGTTCATTCCGTACGACAAGAAGAGCGAGCTCAAGCGCCGCCTCTACGAGCTGATCAGCGAGCAGCGCGAGAAGGACGCCGCCGAGGGCCGCGGTCGCGTGCGTGGCGCCCACATCACCCGCGCCGAGATCGACGAGGCCGTCAACGCCGCCTGGCAGGCCGATGTGGACTTCCACAACGCTATGCACCGCAAGGGCGACGAGGCCCTGAGGTGGATCGAGGAACACGACGCCCACGGCATCGTGCTGGCCGGCCGCCCCTACCACAACGACCCCGAGATCAACCACGCCATCCCCGAGCTGGTGCACTCCTTCGGCTTTGCCGTCCTCACCGAGGACTCCGTGGCCCACAAGATGCTCCCCGAGCGCCCCATCCGCGTCGTCGACCAGTGGATGTTCCACTCGCGCCTCTACCGCGCGGCGCGCTTTGTGGCCACCCGCAATGACCTGGACCTCATCCAGCTCTTCTCGTTTGGTTGTGGTCTTGATGCCCTGACCACCGACGAGGTACAGGAGATCCTGGAGGCCTCCGGCAAAATCTACACCATGCTCAAGGTCGACCAGGTGAGCAACCTCGGCGCCGCCCGCATTCGCATTCGCTCCCTCATGGCCGCCCTCAAGGAGCAGCGCGAGGAGCTGGAGCGCAAGAGTGCTGCCGGCCAGATCTGCGAGGTCGCGCCCGAGGGCGTGCTCTGCGCCGACGGTACCCCCGAGCGCGCCCGCAAGGACGAGCCCGGCCGCGTGCCCGTCTACCGCGAGTCCGCCTCCGCCGCCTTCAAGAAGGTGCGCTACACCAAGGAGATGCAGGACGCCGGCTATACCATCCTGGCGCCGCAGATGAGCCCCATCCACTTCGAGCTGGTGGAGGAACTGCTCAAGAACGAGGGCTTCAACGCCGTGCTGCTGCCCTCCGTTGACCAGGGCGCTGTCGACATGGGCCTGAAGTACGTCAACAACGACATCTGCTACCCGTCCATCCTGGTCACCGGCCAGATCATGGAGGCCGTGCTCTCCGGCAAGTACGACCTCAGCCGCACCGCCGTGCTCATCACCCAGACCGGTGGCGGCTGCCGCGCCACCAACTACATCGCCCTCATCCGCAAGGCGCTCAAGGACTCCGGCCACCCCGAGGTGCCCGTGATCAGCCTCACCGCCGCAAGCGGTCTGGACGAGGACAACTCCGGCTTCAGCATCTTCAAGCCCGAGCTGCTGGTCAAGGCCCTGTACGCCCTTCTCTACGGCGACCTCATCATGCAGCTGCTCTACCGCGTGCGTCCCTACGAGGCCGAGGCCGGCTCAGCCGACGCCCTCTACGACCGCATGATGGCCGAGGCCAAGGGCGTTCTGCTGAGCGCTTCTCGCCGCTCGTTCTACGGGCTGTGCCAGCGCACGGTCGACGCCTTTGAGGCGCTGCCGCTGGTCAACGACCGCTCCAAGCCGCGCGTGGGCGTGGTCGGCGAGATTCTGGTCAAGTTCCACCCCACGGCCAACAACCAGGTGGTCCGCGTCATCGAGCAGGAGGGCTGCGAGGCCAACGTGCCTGGCCTGGTGGACTTCTTCCTGTTTGGCATGACCAACGCCATCAACATGAAGGACGAGCTGGGCACCAAGGCCACCAGCCGCTTTACGCACAAGGCGGGCATCAAGCTCATCGAGGGCTTCCGCGAGCCCATCAACAAGATGCTGGAGGCATCCACGCGCTTTGAGCCGTACCCCAGCGTCTGGGAGCTTGCCGAGAAGGCCGGCCAGGTGCTCTCCCTGTGCAACACCATGGGCGAGGGCTGGCTGCTGACGGCCGAGATGTGCGACCTTATCGAGACCGGTACGCCCAACATCGTGTGCTGCTCGCCGTTTGCGTGCCTGCCCAACCATGTGGTGGGCAAGGCCGTCATCAAGCGCCTGCGCGAGATGCACCCCGAGAGCAACATCGTTGCCGTTGACTACGACCCGGGCGCGTCCGAGGTCAACCAGCTCAACCGCATCAAGCTCATGATCTCCGTCGCCAAGGAGAACTACCGCAACAACCGCGGTGAGGGCTTCAAGCTGGAGGGAGACCCCGAGGGCGGCGACGACTTCGGCCTGCCGCTGACGCCCGAGCAGCGCGAGCACCTTGCGGACATCAAGGCCCGCGCCGCCGTGGACTAGAGCCGACATCTAGCTGACTCGCCAACGCAAAAGCCGCCCAATGTGTGCCGATCCTTGACCACATTGGGCGGCTTTTCTGCGTTCTGCGGCTCTTGAGCTGCGATGGCAACGTGAGAGCCGGCCTCGGCACCGCCGTTTTGCGCGGAACTGCCCTTCGTGTGAGTCTTTTGGGCCGCGGCGTGCAGAAGTGGCCTTCGTGTGAGCCTGTTTTCGTCACTTGGACGGCATATCAATAATCCAATGTATATGCCTTGTGGGAAACCGCAGGTAGATAGGCTGAGTGCTTCGAGCGTCTGCATAAAAGCGTCGGGCCTCCGCCGGCTTCCCCGGAAACCGACTCACACGAAGGCCACTTCTGCACAACCGTTTGCAAATTGCTCACACGAAGGTGACTTCTGCGCAGGGTTTGGCGACTCTCGACCTCCTGGGCCGTTCGAGGCGCCTGCAAGTTAGCCGTTCTGCCCCATAACTACAGCATGACCCACGGGAGCTGGGACTCGGGCATGAGCACGCCCAGAAGCACGATGAGCGTAAGGGCGATGATGGCTCCCAGAACGAATTGCGCTATTACCAGTCGCGTGTTTCTGCCTGCCGTCACCTTGAGCAGGCCCTGCCCGGAACCCTCGGCAGCCTCGATGGCGTCTCGAAACGCCGCCGCGCGCCGTGCGTTGGGCGTCCGGCGCATGAAGGCCAGCGCGGCAAATCCAACAAGCAGAAGCACCTCGGTCACGCGGGACGCGGTGCCCACAAGGTCGGCGTCCACGTGCTGAATCCCCACGAGGGCACCGGCGCAGATGACCAGAAGTACGGACAGCCCGGCCATGATGACGGTCTCCTGCGTCTCAGTTCCGTCGATGACCTTGAGCATGAGCTCGCGATCTTCGTTTACCAAATCGGAGATGCGTACCTTGAACGCTCGCGCCAAGAGCAGCAGATGCTCCTGGTCGGGGTACTGGGTGCCCTCCTCCCAGGCGGCAATCACGTCGGGGGAAACCCCAATCTTCTTGGCGAGCTTCTCGCGAGAGAGGCTCTTTTTGGCACGGAGCTCGCAAACAATCTCAGAGAAACGCATGACAACCTCCTGGTACCAACTCTGGCCTGCGGAAACGCATGACAAAAGACGTCTTGGACGAGAAAATACTAGTTCAATGGCGCCCGATGTTGGAGCAAATGTGTTGAAGAAGTGAAGAAATAGTCTTTGAAATCGCTTCAATATCCAAATTAGACTCAGAAATATGCAAAAGCAATTGCGCAACGGTTGGAATGCCAACGGTTCAGCCACGCCGATTCTGCCCCTCGCAAAGATAAAAGCAGTCAGAAAGACAAACAACCAGCTCAAGGTTTACGGCGCTTATCCCTCAGTTATGGTCGTTTAACCAGCAAATGACAGTAAAACAATCGCAGAAACCATCGCATGCCCTCCCTTGAAAGAATATGTAGAAATAGTGTGCAAACCATCAATTTGAAATGAAGGAATATGCAAGCTACTATCGCGATATCAAAAGAGGGGACAAGGTCCCGACGCGCCCGGGGCACCACCCGTGGCCGTTCCAAGATGTGCAATTTGGAGGCATGCATGAGCGAGCTCATTCTTCCCAAGGTGACGGTCATCCTGCGTGGCTATGAGACCAAGCAGGTCCTGTCCGTGGTGGAGCAGCTGGTTGGCACCAAGGTCAACTCCATCGAGGTGGCCAGCAACTCCCCGCACGTGGCCGAGAGCATCGCCGCCGCAAAGAAGGAGTTTGGCTCCGAGGTGCACGTGGGCGCGGGCACCGTCACTACCGTCGAGCGCGCCAAGGCCGCAATCGCCGCCGGCGCCGAGTTCATGCTCTCTCCCATCATGTTCAGCGACGAGATTTTCGCCGAGGCCAAGGCTGCAGGTGTCATCACCGTTCCGTCCGCCTTCAGCCCCTCCGAGATCCAGTTCATGATGGACAAGGGCGCCGACATCGTTAAGGTCTTCCCGGCCGGCCAGCTTGGCCCCGACTACATCAAGGCCGTCCAGGCCCCGCTGGGCAAGCTGCCCCTCATGGTCGTTGGTGGCGTGAACGCCGACAACGTCCAGTCCTACTTCGACAAGGGCGCCACGTACGCGGGCATCGGCTCCGGCATCTTTGACCCCAAGGACATCCAGGAGTGCAACTCCGCAAACCTTGCTGCCTCCATCAAGAACCTCGAGGCCAAGGTCAACTGGTAGCGTCTCGGCCCAAAAGCAGTCACGCGCCGCGCGGGCGGCGCTAAACCAAAGGAGAAAAACGTGGCAGATCTGGCTTTCAACAGCAACCTGGTCACCCTCATCGACGAGGAGGGCCTCACCTGCGAGCAGGTCGAGCGCCGCATTGCCGGCATCCTGACCGAGCAGGGCTACGCCAAGGACACCTACGCCCAGGCCATCGTCGACCGTGAGGCAAACTTCCCCACGGCCCTGGACATGAGCGGCCTCAACGTGGCCATCCCGCACTGCGACGTGGCCAACGTCAACAAGGCGGCGTTCTGCATGGCCGTCCTCAAGCACCCCGTCGACTGGCACAAGATGGACGAGCCCGACGAGACCTGCAAGGTCTCTGTCGTGGTCATGCTCGCCCTCACTGAGGCCCATGCCCACCTGGAGATGCTCCAGAAGGTCATCGCCTTCGTCCAGGACCAGGAGCTCGTCGCCAAGGTCATCGAGGCCAACACCGCTGACGAGGCCTTCGCTCTTGTTGAGCCCCACCTCTGCTAGCTAATGAGACGAGGGGACAGGCCCCTCGTCTCATCTAGATAAGCCAGACAAGGAAAGGAACCAAAATGGCTAAGAAGCGCGTCATCATCGCATGTGGCAACGGCGTTGCCACCTCCACCGTCGTGGCCTCCAAGGTCAAGGACTACTGCGCCGCCAACGGCGTCTCCATCGAAGTCACCCAGTGCCGCATGATCGAGCTCCACGACAAGGCCGACGACTACGACCTCGTTGTCACCACGGGCAAGTTCTCCGATCCCGACATCAAGACCCCCTGCATCATGGCCATCTCCCTGCTCACCGGCATCAACGAGGAGCCCACGCTCCAGAAGATCGTCGCTGCCCTCCAGGACTAGCACGGCAATTTGGCGAGAAGCGCGTGCTTCTTGACGCACTTCTCGCCTGGCAATTTGAACGGTTCCACACGTAAGAAGGGAAGTACATGGACGTCCTCCTCAGCGCGTTCAAGGCGCTTATCGACGCTGGCTCCTACGTCATGCTGCCGATCATCATCACCATCATCGGCCTGATCTTCCGTCTGCCCCTCTCCAAGGCATTCAAGAGCGGCATCACCATCACCTGCGGCTTCGTGGGCATCAACCTGCTGGTCAACCTTCTGAAGTCCGCCGTCTCCCCGGCTGCCTCCGCCATGGTCACCAACTTTGGCCTGAACCTCGACGTCACTGACGTGGGCTGGGGCGCCATCTCGTCTATCACCTGGGCTTCCCCGATCGTCGCCTTCCTGGTCTTTGAGATCCTTGGCATCAACATCCTCATGCTCGTCCTCAAGGCCACCAAGACCATGGACGTCGACATCTGGAACTACCACCACATGATGATCGCCGGCATCCTGGTCTTCTACGTCACCGAGAACATTGTCTGGGCCCTCATCGCCACCGCCATGACTGCCATCATGACCCTGAAGTTCGCTGACTGGACCGCCCCGCTCATCGAGCACTTCTTCGGCATCCCCGACGTGACGCTGCCCACCATCTCCTACACGTCCTCCATCATCGTCGCTGCCCCGCTCAACTGGGTCATCGATCGCATCCCCGGCCTCAACAAGCTGAACTTCTCCATCAAGTCCGTCCAGAAGTACCTCGGCGTCTTTGGCGACCCCATGATGCTGGGCCTCATCCTCGGCATCGCCATGGGCGGCCTTGCCCTGTTCCCCGTGGACAAGGCGTTCCTCACCGGCGTCAACGTCGCTGCCGTCATGGTTCTCATGCCCAAGATGACCGCCATGTTCGTCGAGGGCCTCATGCCCATCTCCGCCGCCGCCCAGAAGCTCACCTCCGAGAAGTTCGGTGGCAACGGCCTGTCCATCGGCCTTGACGCTGCCGTCGTCGTCGGCAACCCCGAGGTCATCACCACCGCCCTCATCATGATTCCCGTGACCATTCTCATGGCCTTCATCCTGCCGGGCAACCGCATGATGCCGCTTGCCGACCTCGCCGTCGTCACCTTCCGCGTGGCCCTCGTCGTCGCCCTCTGCCGCGGCAACGTCTTCCGCTCCATTCTGATCTCCATCCCGGTCATGGCCGCCATCCTGTATGCCGGCACCTTTGCCGCCCCGTACCTCACCGGTCTCGCCCAGAGCACCGGCCTGTCCTTCGACGGCCAGATTGCCTGCATGGCCGGCCCGTCCCTGACCCAGACCGCCATCGTCTTCTGGAGCTGCGTCTCCCAGAACGCCGTCATCGTGGTCCCCGTGGTCATCGTGATCTTCGCCGCCGTCTGGTTCCTCGTCGAGAAGAAGATCGGCATGGAGAAGATCGAGGCCTACGCCGCCGAGTACGACGAGATGTAGTTCTCGCCGCGAGCGTCTTCTGATTCAACCGGGGCGGGTGCCGGCAGGCCCGGTGCCCGCCCGACTGCTACCAAGCATTTAAGTGAGAGGAACTACGCGCAATGCAGCGTGCTATTGACAAGCTCGAGCCCTTCCAGCGAGCAATCTCCAAGGCGCACCTGGCCTCCGCTGGCGTGTCCATCGACTCCCTGGAGAACCCCGATAAGCCCCTCATTGCCATCGCCAACAGCTGGAATGAGGTCTGCCCGGGCCATGAGCCGCTCCGCCAGCTTGCTGCCGAGGTCAAGAAGGGCATCCTCGAGGCCGGCGGTGAGCCCATTGAGTTCAACACCATCGGCATGTGCGACGGCGTGGCCCAGGGTCACGCGGGCATGCGCTACTGCCTGCCGCACCGCGAGATCATCGCCGACTCCTGCGAGGCCATGATCGTCGGCGAGGGCTGCTTTGACGGCGTCGTCTACATGGGCAGCTGCGACAAGATCGTTCCGGCCATGCTCATGGCCGCGGCCCGCATCAACCTGCCCGCCGCCCTTGTGACCGCCGGCCCGTGCTACGACGAGATCAAGCCGTCCGAGTCCAAGGCCCTGCGCGCCCGCTTCCTGCGTGGCGAGGCCACGGAGCGCGAGGTCATCGAGGGTACGCTCAAGTACTATACTGGCCCGGGCATCTGCCCGTTCCTGGGCACCGCCAACACCATGGGCTGCCTCACCGAGGGTCTTGGCATGATGCTTCCCAACGGCGCGCTTTGGCCCAGCTCCACGAGCCAGCGTCGCTTCTCCGCGCGTCAGACGGGTGCCGCCGTGGTCGAGCTCGTGCGTCGAGGCATCAAGCCGAGCGACATCATGACGCAGGGCGCCATCGACAACACGGTGAAGCTTCTTGCGTCCATCGGCGGCTCGCTCAACGCCCTTATCCACCTGCCGGCCCTGGCCCACGAGCTTGGTCTCGAGTGCACCTGGACCCAGGTTGCGGAGACCACCTCGCACACGCCCGTGGTCTGCAACGTGGTGCCCAACGGAGACATCTCCTGCGTCAACCTCTACAAGGCTGGTGGCGTGCCTGCCGTCCTCAAGACCATCGAGGGCGACCTCGACGGCTCCGTCATGACGGTCACGGGCAAGACCCTGGCCCAGAACCTCGCCGGCGACATCCACATCGACCGCTCGGTCATCCGCACCCAGGACGACCCGGCCTCCGTGGCCAACGGCATCCAGGTGCTCTATGGCAACCTGGCTCCCGAGGGCGCCCTGGTCAAGACCAGCGCCGTGCCGGCCGACCAGCACGTCTGGAGCGGTCCGGCCATGGTCTTCAACTCCGAGGAGGAGGCCTTTGCCGCCTACAACGCCAACGCCATCAAGCCTGGCACTGGCGTCGTGGTGCGCTACGAGGGCCCCAAGGGTGGTCCCGGCATGAAGGAGCTCCACCGCGTGACGGAGATCATGAAGGGCATTCCCAACTCCGCCGTCATCACCGACGGCCGCTTCTCGGGCGCTTCCGGCGGCCTCTCCGTGGGCTACCTCTGCCCCGAGGCGCTTGACGGTGCCCCCATTGCCCTCATCCAGGATGGCGACGTCATCCACGTGGACCTCAACAAGAACCTCATCGAGGTCGAGGTCTCCGATGACGAGCTTGCACGCCGCAAGCAGGACTGGAAGCCCGTCATCCACGAGAACGGCGGTCACCTGCTGGCCCGCTATGCCAAGCAGGTTGGCTCCGCCAAGACCGGCGCGGTCATCCAGTAGGAAAGACGAGGTAAGCGGCCGGCGTTGGCCTGCCGCGGAGGGCCGGGTGCCGTCGGGGGAGGCGGTGCCCGGCCCTTCTCGCCTTTTGAGGGTGCACGGTGTCCTGCGGGCGTAAAATAATAAAATGACATGTCTAATTGAGAGGAGTCACGGCGTGTCAAGCAAGTTCGTCGTTGCCTCGTGCGCCGCGACCTTTGGTATCTTTGAGCAAGAACCCGTCGAGCGCCTGAGGGCAGCGGGCTGCGAGGTCCGCATCAACCCGTACGGCAGACCGCTCACGCCTGCGGAGATAATCCGTCATGGCGAGGGTGCCCAGGTGCTCGTTCTGGGCAACGACCACCTTGACGCCACCACCATCAGCGCCCTGCCCGAGCTGCGCATGGTCGCCCGCCACGGCGCAGGCTTTGACAACATCGACTTCGCCGAGCTCACGAGGCGCGGCATCGTAATCACCAACACGCCCGGCGCCAACAGGGAAGAGACGGCCGACCTTACGTTTGCCCTCATCCTCGACCTTGCCCGCATGGTCACCCAGTCGGTGAATCAGCTCAAGGGCGGCGTCTGGAACAAGATCCCTGGTCGCAGCCTCTATGGCAAGACCATTGGCATCATTGGCGTCGGGTCCATTGGTATGGCCGTGGCCAGGCGCGCGATGGGCTTTGGCATGGACATCCTGGGCAACGACATTGTTCAGCGCGACGAGGCCGCGCGCTATGGCCTGCTCTATACCAGCTTGAACGACCTGCTGGCAAAGTCGGACATTGTGACCATCCATGCGCCGCTTACCTCCGCCACGCAGAATCTTTTGGGCGCGCGCGAGCTGAGACACATGAAGGACGGGGCGCTGCTGGTAAACACGGCGCGCGCGGGCATTGTGCGCGAGGCGGCGCTGGAGAAGGCGTTGCTGTCGGGCAAGCTCGGGGGCTATGCGGTTGACGTCTACGAGCGCGAGCCGCCGACGCTCTCCAAGTTCTTTGACCTGCCCAACGTCCTGACCACGCCTCACATTGGATCGGCAACCTTTGAAGCCAACCGCCGCATGGGGGACATGGTGGCGGACAACATCATCGCCTTCAAGGACGGCAACGTCCCGCCCAACCGAGTGACCGCCGTCGATCGCGTGAAGTTCTCGTAGGGTTGTGCGCAGAACTGCCCTTCGTGTGAGTCTTTTGGGTTGCGGTGTGCAGAAGTGGCCTTCGTGTGAGCCTGTTTTCGTCACCTGGACGGCATATCAATAATCCAATGTATATGCCTTGTGGGAAACCGCAGGTAGATAGGCTGAGTGCTTCGAGCGTCTGCATAAAAGCGTCGGGCCTCCGCCGGCTTCCCCGGAAACCGACTCACACGAAGGCCACTTCTGCACAACCGTTTGCAAATTGCTCACACGAAGGTGACTTCTGTGCAGGGTTTGGCGCCTTGCGAGTGCCCGAGCCGCCCAAGATGCCTGTAAGTTAGCCTTTTTCGCAGCTTGCTCCTCCTTGCGCCTGGTCGCGGCCGCAAGTTTGGCGTTGCTGCCGCGCTATGATGTTCCCGCAACCAATCGCAAGGGGAGAATTGCATGCTCAAGCTGGTATTCGTTGACATGGACGGCACGTTTCTGAACTCTGCCAAGAAAATCACGCCCGAGAATCTGGCGGCTATGGACCTTGCGGCGCAGAGGGGCGTCCAGTTTGTGCCCTGCACCGGCCGCAACGTCAACGGCATTCCTGAGCAGATGGTCTCTCACCCAAGCGTCAACTATGCGGTCTGCTGTAACGGCGCCCTCGTCTGTGATGTCCGCACCGGCAGCGTCCTGCACGAGGTTGGCATAGACAAAGAAACCGTTCGCGCCCTCTACCGTCAGGTCGAGGACCTCCCTGTAACCTTCGATATCTTTGCGGACAGTAAGGTCTACACACTGGCCGACCGCTGGCACTACCTGGACGAGATGCCCGTCGATGAGGCTTCCCGCGCCCAGCTCAAGTCCATCCGCGTGCCCTTTGACGGCACGCTCGACCAGCTGCTCGCCGCCTGCGGAACCGTCTGCCGCGTAAACGTCTTCTTCATGACGGAAGAAGCAAAGTCCCAGGTCTGGGCCGCCGTTGACGCCGACGCCTCCCTGCGCCGCGCCTCCTCGCTGCCCTGCAACGTCGAGGTCACTGACGTGAGCGCTCACAAGGGTGCGGGTCTGCGCTGGCTGTGCGGTCACCTTGGCGTTGACGTGGCCGACACCGTTGCCTTTGGAGACGCAAGCAACGACGTCACCATGCTCGAGGCCGCCGGCGACGGCGTCGCCATGGCAAACGCTCTCCCCGAGGCCGTTGCCGCGGCCAATCACGCCACCTCAAGCTGCGATGACTCCGGCGTCGCGCGCTACCTCATGCCCCTCCTGGCCCAGCTCTAGGCGAGAAAGACTACCGCATGCAATATTCTGCACTATCCCTTGACGTGCAGAATATTGCACTTTATAGTAGCATGCAAAATTCTGCACTACAAGGAGCCATGGTGGACAAACGCCCGATAACCATTCCCAGACAGGCCGGCTTTTACGTGCGCCAAGCGCGGGAGGAGCGGGGCCTCACGAGAGACCAACTTGCGCAGCGTGCGGGCGTTTCCAAGCGAATGCTCGCATCACTTGAGCTGGGGGACTCGGCCGGAGTCCAGCTAGACAAGTTGCTCTCTGTGCTTTCCGCGCTTGGCCTGGGCCTGTACGTTGGAGAGGCCTCTGGTAAAAAGGCCGCATCAAAGCAGAGAAGATCTAGCGCTGCCGATCCTGCTAAAACGGACCCTAAAAATCAAAGCTATAACGATTTGATAAGGGCTCTGCTGTCTGCCGATGGCTATGAGGATGACATCCTCCCCCCAATTGTCGGTGGCGAGGTGAACTTGGATGAGTAAAGCTGAGCTTGCGGTCCTCATCTGCGGTAAACCGGCTGGGATCCTCAGCCAGAATCGCAATGGGCTAATGAGGTTCGAATACAGTCCAGATTACTCGGGTGTGCCCTTGTCCGCTGCCATGCCGCTATCCAACCGCGCATATGGTCAGAGTGTCGTCCGTCCGTTCCTCTTTGGCCTGTTACCGGACTCCGAGAGACAGCGGCGCGCAATTGCTAAAGAGAGTGGTATTAGCGCGAATAACCCCATTGCGCTTCTATCGGTCATTGGACAGGACTGTCCAGGCGCAGTCCAGTTTTGCGCTCTTGATGCTGTAGGTGCAGTTGTTGGTAGGCCTGGGGACTACCGTGAGGTCAGCGATGTTGAAGTCGCATCAAAGCTGAAATCAATAAGGACTGACTATGACGCCACGTGGATGGGCCGTGATGAGAGCTGGTCTCTGGGAGGAAACCAGGGAAAGTTTGCCTTGGCCTTTAGGAATGGCCGCTGGTGCGAGTGCCTGGGGTCCGCACCTACGACGCATATCTTCAAGAACGGCGTGGAAGGCTTCAAGCTAGAGGCGCTGAACGAATACATTTGCATGAGGACCGCCTCAAAGGTGGGGATTCCAACTGCAAAAGTCGAATATCAGTTCTTTGGTGGAGAGCCCGCTCTGATAGTGGCTCGCTATGACCGGCTGACTCAGGGGCAAAGCGTGAAAAGGCTTCACCAAGAGGATCTTTGCCAGGCCTTGGGGGTAATGCCAGACCAGAAGTACACCTCGGACGGCGGTCCGACGGCAAGGGACATTCTTGAGCTGCTGTTGGACGTCGACTCGTCCTCCGTCAGTCTCCTCTTGTTTACTCGTATGCTGTTTTTCAACTGCCTGATTGGCGCTCCAGACGCTCACGCAAAGAACTACTCGCTTCTCCTGACGGCAAACGGCTCGGTGCTGGCGCCGTTGTACGACGTGGCATCTGGCCTTGCCTATGACCGGACCAAGGATTTCGGAAGGCTTGCGATGTCCATAGGTGGCGAGAATCGCGTTGGACGCGTGGGCGAAGGCGCCATACGCCGTTACGCTGGTGCCAATGATTCCGAGCTTGGAGAGCGCCTTGCGGAGGTGGGTATGACTGAAGATGCGTGTCTTCAAGAGATGGGGCGACTTGCGGAATCAATTCCTCAGGCTATGGAGGAGGTCTTTGAGGAGGCGTGCGCCGCAAGGATCCCCGGTGCCCTTGAACTAAGCGACCGACTTCTTCCGCGCGTCGAGAAGAACTGCGCAAGAACGCTGGCTCTGCTGTAGGCGAGAAGGGCAGGGCGTTGGGACCGTCGGAGTCTCCCCGCCAAGAGCTGCCAAGATAACCGGCCTGGGCGTTCCCACGTGAATGCCCAGGTCGGTTTTCTCGTCCATTTGACTGCTGTTTCCGAGCTGGGTGTTCGCCTCCGCATGCCCAGCTCGGTTTTCCTGGACGCACGCTTTTGGACTGCCTATGATGCGGGGTTCTGTAGTTCATGGAGCATCAAGGATGATCATGCGTTTTGATTGGATCGCCGAGTAGCGTGTGCTGCGAGGCGCTGATCATGCCATGCTCGGTTTCCCAAGAAAGGAGAGCCGAGCATGGCATTTATGTCGCCGATTCACATTAAGGCCCGAAGAGAGATCTGGAGGATGATCAAGGACTGCAAGGGTTGCGAAGAGCAAGAATGCCCCGAGTGGTGCCGCGAGTTTGTTCGCTGCGAGATGGATGACCTTATCGACTGGCTCATCAAGTTCGGTATGACAAAGGCCACGCGCTGAGGCCATGAAGCATCACGATACCGAACGGGATGCATTGGTGACGCTAGGCGAATCCGATCTCCCTGTTCTCAAAAGAGAAGCGCTGAAAATGGAGGGCCAGCATATGATCGTCTGGCCTTAGCGCATTGTCCTTCGGAATGCGAATTTTGCGGTTTCTTAGAGCTGAATAACTGGAGTTGACGATTTTTTTCGACAAGCGAATTCGGTGAGTGTCCGGCTCGACCGACAGGAGGTGAGAGTCGTATAGCAGATGAATATCAGCTCGGAAAAGGATACCGTTGCTTTCAATTTGAGAGCATGACCCGCGATAGGGCACAATGTGGGCCGCCTGAAGAACTTCTTGTACATTGGTCCCCGTTGCGGCACATTCCCCTTCGTAGGCGTCGATTAAAGAACTGCGGAATTTCTGCTGGCCTTCTCGCCGAATGTGTTCGATTGTTTCTCGGATTCTTTGGTCGGGTTCCTCGGCCGGATCGGCTGCATTGCGAAGCGATGCGAGATCACTTTGATCTATTCCAGAGACGTCGGGATAATCAAAGCGGTGCGCCGCTTCAGTGATGGCATTGACGGGACCATGCAAGATAAAATGGTTAGTAAGTATGTCGTGGCTTTCGACAAAAGCGAGGCCGCGAACGCAATAGCCTTCCCCTGCTTCTGCGGTTATGACGCCGACGGGAACCCCATCTCTTAGGCAGTTGTCTAGAAGCTTGTTGTAGTTTTGAGACAAGTCTGCCCCTGAGTGGCCTTCGTAATCAAGGATCCAAGTATTGTCATCCAACTTGAAAATAGGCTGATCGGCATAACGGCTCTGCTTGGAAGTATGGACAGAAAGGGCATAGTGGTGCCTTGGGTCCTTGTATGTAGCCATATTCTCGCTGGGGCTGTGAATACCCGATTGCCTTACAAGCGTAATGGGGAGAGGTTCTGACAGGGTGTCCGCAAAGGGCAGCCTTTCGAGATGCTCACCCTCATGATCTTTGAACCACTTGTACCCGATGAGGAATTCCGGGGGAACGAGCTTTTCGGCTCTGCGCAACGAGGGGCAGTAAATTGAGCTCTCGATTGTCTCGAAATACATGGCTACAACCTCGCATCAGCTTGCTTCAAAATGGCTGACCTTGTGTTTGACTATACGTCGTCTTGTTCCCGACGAGCTTGATCAGCTGCAGTGCTTTCCGCGGGGGTGGACAAACACGGGCATGAGCGATGGCCACCGCGCCTTCTGCATGGGCAACGCGCTGGTCACGGGCATTCCGCACGAGATCGGCAAGGCACTGGTCAAGTCGCTGGAGCGCTGACGGACAGTTCTGTTGTTGCGAAGCGACCTACGTTTGCGTTTTGTTGTAGACCTGGCGAGTAGCTGCCCAATTGGGACTCTCGCCAACTGGGCAAATGCGGGTGATTTCTCCTTGTTACTCAGGCCCCTCGCAGTAAAACGCAAACGTAGCACTTGTTTGCCCGAGAGGCCGGTGCGCGCAGGTGGGCAAGACCGTCATGGACGACCCCGAGGTCAACCCGGAGTTCTATCGCGACGCCTGCGCGGACTTGGCGAGGCTCTCCGTTGTGGAGGCCTTCTGGCTTGCAACGGCCGGCGGCGGCGAGGCGCTGGGCCTTCGCGTCCTATTGGGCGCGGCCCAGCCGGTTGACGGCGTCAATGCCAGCACGGGCGGCGTCGGGGTCAAGGTAGCTGCCGGCTCCTATGACGCGGGGACGCTCGCCCTGCCTCCCGGAGCACTCGAACTCATAGGTCAGGGGCACTCCGGTGGGTATGTTGACCTGGGAAATCTCATTGGCGCTGAGCCCCTCAAGCTCCTTCTTGATGGCGCGCACCACGGACCCGTGGGTGACGATGAGCACCGTCCTTCCCGCGGCAACCAGCGGTTCCACGCGCGCCTGCCACCAGGGGCGCAGCCTTACCACCACGTCTGCCAGCGACTCCGCGCGAATCTGTGACGGGTCGGCGCCATCCAGCCCGTCCGGGCAATACCGCTCGTCGTGCCCCTGGAAGTACGGCGACGCCGCGTCGATCTCGGGCGGCCTCACGTCAAAGCTGCGCCTATACGCAGAGAAGAGCTCCTCGCCGTAGCGCTCTCGCATGGCCGGGCGGGTCTGTCCCTGGAAGGCGCCGTAGTGGCGCTCGTTGAGCCTCCAGGTGCGCTCCGTCGGAACCCAGAGCCGGTCCACGGCATCCAGCGCGATCTGCGCGCTCACGATGGAGCGCCGCAGAAGAGAAGTGAAGCAGACGTCCGGGCGGAGTCCCGCGCTCTTGAGCAACGCCCCGGCGTGCGCAGCCTGCGCGCGTCCCCGCTCGGTCAGCGGCACGTCCACCCATCCGGCAAACCTGTTGACCGAGGCGTCCGTCCACGTGCTCTCCCCATGCCTCATAACAATCACAGTGGACAGCGCCATGCAAGCCCCCAAGCCATCGCATTAGGTCTTAATTGGGCATCAGCATAGCCCGTTCAACAAGTGAGGGCTCCCCAGCTTTGCTAAGCAAGCTCTTTGGCGCGCGCAGCGCGACGTAGCTTGCGTGCAAAGCTGGGGAGCCCCAACCTCACGTGTGGAGCCGCTAGGCCTCCGGGCAGATCTTCTTGAACAGCTCGACGACGTCCTCGTGCGTGGCCTCGCGCGGGTTGCCGGGGAAGCAGGCGTCGTTCATGGCGTCGGTGGCCAGCTGGTCAATCTCGTCAGCCTTCATGGCCTCGCAGACGTGTGGGATGTTCACGTCGGCAGAGAGCTGCTTAACGGCGGCGATGGCGGCATCGGCGGCCTCGGCGGTGCTCATGCCCGTGGTGTCAACGCCCATGGCGACGGCAACCTTGGCCAGGCGCTCAGCGCAAACCGGCTTGTTGAACTCCATGGCGATCGGCAGCAGCATGGCGCAAGCGACGCCGTGCGGGGTATCGTAGTGAGCGGACAGGGTGTGAGCCATGGCGTGGTCGATGCCCAGGCCAACATTGGAGAAGCCCATGCCGGCGACATACTGACCAAGAGCCATGCCCTCACGGCCGGAGCCGGGCTGGCCGGACTTGGCCTCGGCGACGGAGTCGCGCAGGTTCTCGCTGATCAGCTTAATGGCCTCAAAGTGGAACATGTCGGAGAGCTCCCAAGCGCCCTTGGTGGTGTAGCCCTCGATGGCGTGGGTCAGAGCGTCCATGCCGGTGGCGGCGGTGAGGCCGGCGGGCATGGAGGCCATCATGTCGGGGTCGACGACGGCGACCTCGGGGATGTCGTTGGTGTCAACGCAGACGAACTTGCGGACCTTGTCCGGGTCGGTGATCACGTAGTTGATGGTGACCTCGGCCGCGGTGCCGGCGGTGGTGGGCACGGCGATGGTGAAGGTGGCGTGGTTCTTGGTGGGGGCGACGCCCTCGAGGCTGGTGACGTCGGCAAACTCGGGGTTCTCGATGATGACGCCGATGCCCTTGCAGGTGTCCATGGAGGAGCCGCCGCCGATGGCGACCATCATGTCAGCGCCGGAGGCCTTGTACGCCTCGACGCCGTCCTTGACGTTCTGGATGGTGGGGTTGGGCTTGATCTCGGAGTAGAGGGTCCAGGGGATGCCGGCGGCGTCGAGCTCGTCGGTGACCTTGGCGGTCACGCCAAACTTGACGAGGTCGGGGTCGGAGCACACGAAGGCCTTCTTGTAGCCGCGGCGAGAGATCTCGCCCGGGATCTCCTTGATTGCACCCTTGCCGTGATAGCTGATGGTGTTGAGAACGAAGCGGTTGACTGCCATGCCAATTCCTTCCGTTGTTGGTCTGAGCCCAACTGGGCATCAGTTGCGGAGTGTACCCAACGGGCGACGATATAACCTCTTAAACTTGCAGAAAGCCGCAAAGAACGGATGAACGTACCAAAAGCGCGGGTAGACGGTCAGTCCGCGCCTTTGGCACGCTCTAAGCTGTTCGGTTATACGAACTAAGGTGTTCCGCTATGCGAACCGGGCGGAATCAGGCGAGAAGTGCCTCCCTCCGCTACTCCATGCGCACCCAGGCCCAGGTGCCCTCGCCGTCGGCAAAGTCCATCGGCGCCAGCGCCACAAAGCCGCGGTGCCCGGTGCCGGGAACGGTGATGGCGCAGACCTCGGCGATGACGGGGGAGGGGCCAAGGCTCTTCTCGGGAAGCTCGATGCTCACGTTGCCGACGAGGTGGGAGGCCACGTCCTGGCCGTCGACGCCGTCGACGGTGAAGCTGCCCAGCACGCAGCGCTGCGGGGTGCCCCAGTCAAAGCCGTCAAGGGCGCCCTCAAGGGACTCGTACGCCTGAATGAGCTTCTTGACCTGCGCGTTCTCGCTCATGATGTGCCTCCTTGGCAACGGTGTGCAAAAGTGACCTGCCCGCGAGTATGCCCCGGCCGAGAACGTTCCCACCCCGCGCGTGGCCGAGCGGGCGTATGGCTCGGCGGACGGCTTTTCGGAAGGCGAGAAGCGCCGGCCAGCGGCCGCGGGCACTTCTCGCCGCGCCGCTACCCGAGGGCGTGGCGCCCACATGCCGACACGTGACGCGTGGGGCGGTTCGCTCCGGGTACGCTGCAGGTAACGTCTGGACCCGTTGAAGGGAGCACCAATGAACCGTCTTGAGGGCAAGGTCGCCGTCGTCACCGGCGCAAACTCCGGCGTCGGCGCCGCCATCGCAAAGCTGTTTGCCGCCGAGGGCGCAACCGTCGTCATGACCGCCCGCCGCGAGGCCGCGCTCGAGGAAGTCTCTGCCCAGATCGAGGAGGCCGGCGGCAAGACCTTCGTCATGGCCACCGACATCTCCAAGCCCGACGACCCCGAGCGCCTGATGGCCGCCGTCGAGGAGAAGTACGGCAAGATCGACGTGCTCGTCAACAACGCCGGCATCCTGGAGAGCGGCCTCAAGCCGATCGACCGCTTCACCGACGAGGACCTTGACCGCATCATCGAGACCAACCAGAAGGGCACCATGCGCTGCATGCGCGCGGCCACCAAGCGCATGAAGGCCGGCGCGTCCATCGTCAACATCGCCTCCGTCGCAGGCGAGAAGGGCTGCGGCGGCGCGGTCTACGTCTCCACCAAGGCGGCCGTCATCGGCGTGACCAAGCACACCGCCCTGCGCTTCCAGGCCGAGGGCATCCGCTGCAACGCCATCTGCCCGGGCACCATCGTTACCCCGATGGTCGCCGGCACCACCGCGGCCGACATGGACGCCGACATGATGGGCGCCATGGCCACCCACTCCAACCTGCGCACGCAGCCCTGCATGCCCGAGGACGTGGCCAACATCGCCCTCTTCCTGGCCAGCGACGAGTCCCGCGCCCTCACCGGCCAGATCATGGTGAGCGACTTCGGGGCCATGCTGTAGGCAACGCCGCGCCGAGAAGGGCTTTCTTGGGGGTGGTCCTCTGCGACCGCCCCCTTTTGGGTATTGAAGGGGCAGGGGAAGTAGAATTTCTCGCTCGGAGAAATTTCCTATTGATATCTATTCTCAATAAGGTATAGTTCTAGACAGCACAAGGGAGAGCAACCGAGAGGAGGCGCCATGGCAGGCAGGAACACTGTCCAGAGAGAGATCGTCCTGGAGGAGCTGCGCGGCCTGGCAAACCACCCCACGGCAGACGAGGTGTACGAGTCCGTCCACGCTAAGCACCCAAGCATCAGCAAGGCGACGGTCTACCGCATCCTCAACAAGCTCGCCGAGGAGGGCGTGGCCCTGCGCGTCAAGATCAACAATGGCGCGGACCACTTTGACCACCAGGTCTTTGACCACTATCACGTGCGCTGCGTGCGCTGCGGCAGGGTCGACGACGTGGAGGTCCCCAACCTGACGGGCCTGGAGGAAGAGGCGGCGCGCACCTCCGGCTACCAGATCTGCGGCCACACGCTGCAGTTTGACGGCGTCTGTCCCGCGTGCCAGAAGTCTTAGCATCTACGGCCCAAGGCCGCCGTGCAAGAAGAGGAAGGCGAGGCTCTGGGAAGCCTCGCCACCAAGAAAGGAGTCAGCTATGAAGTGGGTCTGCAAGGTTTGCGGTTACATCTACGAGGGTTCCGAGCCTCCCGCGGAGTGCCCTGTCTGCCACGCTCCCGCCAGCCAGTTCGAGGAGGTCAAGGGCGAGCTCACCCTGGCCGCCGAGCACGAGTACGGCATCTATGACAAGACCGTCAAGGACAACCCCAACATCTCCGACGAGGACAAGGCCTACATCCTCGAGCAGCTGAAGGCCAACTTCACCGGCGAGTGCTCCGAGGTCGGCATGTACCTCTGCATGGCTCGCATCGCCCACCGCGAGGGCTACCCCGAGGTCGGCCTGTACTGGGAGAAGGCCGCCTACGAGGAGGCCGAGCACGCCGCCAAGTTCGCCGAGCTGCTGGGCACCGAGCTCGAGCCCAACATGAAGGCCACCACCAAGGACAACCTGGCCTGGCGCGTCGACTGCGAGTTCGGCGCCACCGCCGGCAAGGTCGAGCTGGCCACCTGCGCCAAGAAGAACGGCCTGGACGCCATCCACGACACCGTCCACGAGATGGCTCGCGACGAGGCCCGTCACGGCAAGGCCCTCAAGGGCCTGCTCGAGCGCTACTTCGGCTAATGGCAGGCAAGCCCTCAAAGAAGAAGGCTGCCAAGAAGAAGGTCAAGCCCTCGGGGCCCGCGCGCTGCGCGGTGCTCTGGGGGCTTGACCCCTCCTTTGGCGAGGGGGCGGCCCAGAAGGGCGCGGCCGTCCGCCAGGTGCTGCGCCAGATGGGCGTGCCGGCGCGGACGCTTGCCTACGAGCGCCTGGGAGACTCGGCTGCCGCGGCCGCCGGCCTGGTGGGCGCGCGCCCGACGCTTGCGCCCTACGACGGGCCGTCCCCGGACTGCGAGTTCGTGCTTCTCTGCGGCTTCAACAACCCGCAGGTCAGCGAGTTCATTGCCCGCTCGCGCGAGGCCGGCTGCACGGTTGGTCCCAAGGCCCTGCTGACCCCGGCCAACCGCTCCTGGCCCATGGCCCGCCTCATCCAGGCCGTCAACGCCGAGCACCACCAGCTGACCGACTGACCGCCCGCCCCCGCAAATTGGGGACGTGTTCGAATTTGCGCAAATATGGGACAGACTTGCCGGGCCGCGCCGCACGGGCCGCGCCGCATGGGCCTTTGACCGGGCGCTTCTCGCGTGCTTCTTGCCAACCTGTCCCCACCTTGCGCAAAAACGAACACGTCCCCAATTTGTGGCTAAACTGGATGGGTTACACGCCGCTTGGGAAGGGTTGCGCATGAGCAACAACGCCGAGAAGATCGTCCTTGCCGTAGACACCTCAACGGACATGCTGGCCTGCGCCGTCGCGCGCGTGGCGGATGGCGCCGTGGAGGTCCTGGCCTCCGCCGACCACCTCTGCCGCCGCAAGGCAAACGTGGAGCTCGTGGGCACCTGCGAGCGCGCGCTGGCAGACGCCGGCCTTGGCATGGCGGACGTGGACGCGGTCCTGGTGGGACGCGGCCCCGGCTCCTTCACGGGCGTGCGCATTGGCATTGCCACGGTAAAGGGCCTGGCCTGCGGCCTGGGACGTCCGCTCTACGGAACCTCGGCGCTCGACGCCATGGCCTGGTCCGCCCACAAGGCCGGCATCCGCGGCAAGCTCGCAGTGGCCGGAGACGCCATGCGCGGCGAGGTCTACCCCGGCATCTATCAGCTGGACGACGCCGGCGCCCACCGCACCTTCCCCGCGGAGACCGTCGTGAAGGCGGACGCCTGCGTCGAGGCCTGGGCTTCCCAGCAGGACCGGGATCAGCTCACCCTCACCGGAAACGGCCTGTTCAAGTACCGTGCGCGCTTCGAGGACGCGGGCTTCCGGCCCGCGCAGGTGGCGCCGGAGGAGGCGTGGTACCCCACCGGCGAGGGCTTGGTGCGCGCCGCCGTTGAGTCCGGCGCCTTTGACGCCTCCGGAGACCCGGCGCTGGTCCTGCCCATCTACACGCGCCTCTCCGACGCCGAGGAGAACGAGCGCACGCGTCTGGGCCTTGCGACCCCGGCCTCCGTTGACCTCACCGGCGTGGACGACGCGCTGGCCGGCATTCGCTGCCAGCTGCGCCCCATGACCATGAACGACCTCACCGCCGTGGCGGAGCTGGAGGCCGCGACCTACGAGGGCAGCGCCCACAACGCCTGGGGGCAGAAGCTCTTCTACGAGGAGCTCTCTCAGCCCGGCCGCAGCTGGTGGGTGGCCCACGACCAGGGTCGCGTCATCGGCTTTGCCGGCGGCTACCTGGCCGGTGCGGACTTTGAGGTCGAGGAGGTCGTCTGCGACGCCTCCCGCCGCCGCGAGGGCATTGCGAGCAGACTGGTTTCTCGCGTGGCCTATGACGCCCAGATGCTGGGCGCCTCCACCTGCTCGCTTGAGGTTGACGAGAAGAACGCGCCGGCCCGCGGCCTCTACGACCGTCTGGGCTTTGCGGAGGAGGGCCGCCGCCCGGGCTACTACGGCGCCGGCCACGACGCGCTCATCCTGCGCGTGGGGCTGCCGCTTGCCGTTGACGCCGAGCTGGTGGGGGAGCGTCCTGAGCCGCGCGCGTCCATCCGCCCCTGGCCCATCGTGCCGGGCGAGCGCAGCGAGGCCTGCCGCGCGGCGCTCGCCGCCGCCGGCCCGCTGGTGCTCTCCATCCTGCGACGAGACCGCAATGGCCGTGACGGACTCCCACGGCGTGGTCTGCGCGAGCGTGGTGGCCACTCAGATTGACTTCCACGCCCGCTTTGGCGGCGTGGTGCCCGAGATTGCCAGCCGCAAGCACACCGAGGCCATCGTCGGCGTGCTGGAGGAGACCCTGGCCCAGGCCGGCGCGCACTTTGGCTGCGACACCCTCGCCCCGTCTGACCTGGCCGCCGTCGGCGTGACCTCCGGCCCCGGCCTGGTGGGCGCGCTCGTGGTGGGCGTGGCCTTCGCAAAGGGCCTTGCCGTGGCCGCCGACCTGCCGCTCATTGCCGTCCACCACCTTGAGGGCCACCTCATGGCCAACCTCTTTGAGACCCCGGACCTCAAGCCGCCCTTTGTGGCGAGCCTGGTCTCCGGCGGCAACACCATGCTCGTCCACGTGCGCGCCTGGGGAGACTACGAGGTCCTGGGCTCCACCATCGACGACGCGGTGGGCGAGGCCTTCGACAAGGTGGCCAAGGCCCTGGGTCTGGGCTATCCCGGCGGCCCCGTCATCAGCAAGCTCGCGGCCAAGGGCAACCCGCGCGCCATCCACTTCCCGCGCGCCATGATGCACAGCGGCGACTACAGCTTCAGCCTCTCTGGCCTCAAGACCGCCGTCATCACCTACATTGAGGGCGAGAACCGCGCGGGCCGTCCGATCAACCTCCCCGACCTTGCGGCGAGCTTCGAGGCGGCCGTGGTGGACGTGCAGGTTGCCAAGGCCAAGACGGCCGTGGAGGAGACCGGCGTCTCCGACATCTGCATCGGCGGCGGCGTTGCGGCCAACCCCGAGCTGCGCGCGGCCTACCAGAAGACCTTCGGCAAGATGGGCGTCCGCGTGACGGTGCCGCCCATGCGCGCCTGCGGAGACAACGCCGCCATGATCGGCATCCCCGCGCTGCGCAGCTACCTGGCGGGCAACTTTGCTGAGCTCACGCTGGACGCCGCCCCCAACGCGCCCCTGGGCACCTGGTCCACGCCGGACGCTCCGGTGCCTCCCACCTGGGAGCGCTAGGGGAGCGCGGCGGGGGCTTCTCGGCTGGCGGGCTCTTCTCGCCTGGCGGGCCGCCTCTGGCGCCCGTGAACGCCTGGCACTTCAATTCAGCCGTTCAGTGAATGCCTGTTTTTCAATTCAGGCGTTCACTGAACGGCTGTTTTGCTACCCCAGCCGTTCACGGCTAGAAGCCCCCGGCGAGAAGCCCGTCTCGCCGTAAGCCCTCGCCCGCTGGCGTCACCCGCCGTTGGTGACAAAAACGCGGCAGTTTGTAACTCGGCGTCCCTCAAGCTCGCGTTCAGGCACAATTGGCCAAGGAGGCAACGCGAGTCAGGGACGGAGGCCGGGCATGGAAGCATTTCTCGCCACGCTGAGGGCGAGCGTGGTCTCGCCGTACAACGCCGCGTATGCCGTCTCCATCGCGCTCATGCTCACGCGCCTGGACGGCCGGCCGCGCCTGTGGCTCACGCTCCTGCGCCGCCTTGCAGTGGCGCTTTTGGCCACCTGGCTCCTCGGCACCATCAGTGACCTGGTGTTTCCCAACTCAATCACGTGGACGGTGCTCCCGGCCTGCGCCTGTGCGCTTCTCGTCAGGGACTTCCGTGCCCCGGCGCGCCTTACCCGCACCTGCCTGCTCATGTGCGCCTGGATGTACTCGCTCACCGCAGCCGAGGTCGTGAACGCCCAGGTCCATGGCGGCATCTACGCCGCGGCGGCTGTGTCGCTCGCCTACATGCTGGCGGTCCTCGCCGCAATCCAGCTGCTGGAGCGGCAGGGCTCGCTGGAGGGCCCGGACGTCTCGCTTACCTCCGTGGTGCCGGTCATTGTGGTCTGCGCGTCCGGCCTGGTGGCCCGCGCCATCCTCTACCTGCGCAGCGACATTGGCGTGGCACCCTACTCGGTGGGCACCCTGGAGAGCGTGCTCACCTGCCTGAGCGGCCAGGTGGCCGAGCTCGTGGTCTACTACGCCGTGCTGCGCCTTGTCCGCGGCTTTGGGGAGCGCCGCCGCCTGCAGGCTGAGCGTCACCTCATGGACGCCCGCCTTGCCGCGCTGGATGCCTACCGAGAGAGCGGCGAGAACCTCCGCGTCCTGCGCCACGAGGTCAAGAACCAGTACGCCTACATCAAGCTTTTGCTTGAGCGCCAGGACTACAAGCGGGCCGAGGAGTTCTTTGGCGAGATGTCCATGCGCGCCAACCCAACGTTTCTGCATGTCAACAGTGGCAACCGGCTAGTTGATGACATCGTCAACCTTGAGCTCTCGCGCGCGACGGCGGCGGGCGTGGACGTTGACTCGCGCATTGCCGTGCCGCCCGAACTCCCCTTCGAGGAGATAGATCTTGCAAGCGTTGTCATGAACCTCATGGACAATGCCATCGAGGCCTGCGCGGACGTCCCGGCGGGGCGGAAGTGCGTGCGGCTGGCGCTTATCGCCGACCAGGGCTCGCTCATAGTCAACGTCTCAAACCCGGCCGCCGCGGCGCCCACCGTTGTGGAAGACGGCCGGCTGCGCACCACAAAAAACGATGCTGACCTACACGGATATGGCACTGGCATAGTTCGCAAGATAGCCGAGAAGTACGACGGCGTCGCCGATTTTTCGTACGCGGACGGCGTCTTTACGGCTAAGGTGATGCTCGCGCTGGCCTAGGCGGCTGGCGCGGCGGTCGGGGAGGGCCGCCTGCCGGGCGCGAGCCCGGCGAGCACCAAGGGGAGGGCACATGCTTCAGTTTCACATAGCCGTCTGCGACGACGAGCCCTTTGCGGCCTCGTCCATCTCGGGCGCGGCGGAGCGCGAGCTCGCGCGCCAGGGCGCGCAGGCGGACATCGAGGTCTTCAACGGCGTGGAGCCTTTGGCTCGTCGGCTTGACGACGCGACCTTTGACCTGGTGCTTCTTGACATAGAGATGCCCAGCGTGGACGGCATCACCTTTGGGCGTGCCCTGCGCGAGGGCGGCTCCAAGACCGAGATCGTCTTTGTCTCCAACAGCGAGGACCGCGTCTTTGAGTCGCTGCCGCTGCGGCCGCTCTCCTTTGTGCGCAAGAGCCACTTCACCGAGGACATGGCGCAGGCCATGACCGCCTTCGTGCGCGCGTGGAAGAGCTCGCGCACCGAGCGCGTGGTGACGCTCAAGATGCCCCACGCCATGGGCACGTTCTCTGCCGACGAGATCCTCTACGTGGAGGCCCGCGGCCGCGACAAGATGATGCACATGACAAACGGCCACGTGGAGACCGTGCTGGTCACCCTGGACGAGCTGGCCGAGCGCCTGGGCCCGCTGGGGTTCTACCGCGTGCACAAGGGCTTTTTGGTCAACTTTGCCCACGTGAGCCAGCTGAGCTCCAAGGGCCTGACCGTCGCCGGCGAGCTCATCCCCATCAGCCGCTCCAAGACTGCCGAGGTCAAGCTGGCCTACATGGACTTCCTCAGCAAGAAGAACGCCGTCATGATGTAGCGCCGCGGCGGGCGAGAAGTGCGTGGCGCAGGGGACGTTGCCGCCATGCCGTGCCCTTCTCGGCTGTCCGTCTGCCGTGAACGCTTCCCGTGAACGCCTGGGGCTTCAATTCAGCCGTTCAGTGAACGCGTCTCTTCAATCCAAGCGTTCACTGAACGGCTGTTTTGCCGCCCCAGGCGTTCACGCGCCGCTCCGCCAAGCCGCTTTCGGGCGAGAAAATCGCCAAACCCGAAAGCGGAACCGCAGCCAAACCCGAAAGTAAAGGCACAGCCAAACCAGAAAGTAAAACTGCAGCCAAACCCGAAAGTAAACTTGCAGCCAAATCCAAAAGTTGTAGAATTGTCGCAGTTGAAAAGGGGTGGTGCTGTGAAGTACATAAAGCGACTGGCAGATGTCGAACTGAGCGAAAAAATGACCCATTCGGGTGCGGTGCTCGTGCGTGGCCCCAAGTGGTGCGGGAAGACGTCAACTTGTGATGTACTGGCCAAAAGTGCCCTTCGTTTGCGCGATCCCGATGTGTACGCAAAGAGTCAACAGGCTCTTTCGATTCAACCGTCACTGCTGCTGCGCGGTGAGAAGCCCCGCCTGATCGACGAGTGGCAGGTTGCACCCATTCTCTGGGACACCGTCATCAACGATGTGGACAAAAGCGGCGGTCTTCCCGGTCAGTACCTGCTTACGGGGTCAGCCACGCCTCTTGACCATGCTGCGCCAGATGCTCCCAAGCATACGGGCACGGGTAGAATCGCCCGCCTAGATATGGATACCATGACGCTTGAGGAGTCGGGAGTGTCGACCTGTGAGGTGAGCCTTGCCTCTCTGTTTGAGGGACAAGAGGAAGTTTCCGGCGTTGGACCCGTAAGTGTTGAAGGCTATGCGGACCTGATTTGCGGAGGGGGCTGGCCCGCCCCGATTGCGCGAGGGAGCCTGGACCCGGGTGTTGCCTGGGATTACGTTGACGCGCTTTGCGAGAGCGATGTCTCCGAAGCGGCGCAGAGCAGCCTCGACCCCGCAAGAACCCGAGCGCTTCTGCGCTCCATTGCTCGCTGCAGTGCGCAAGAAGCCTCGCTGGCAACCATACTTGCCGATGTCAGGGATGTTGGCGTTGGAATGAGCGAGCCCACTCTGAGGGTTTATCTCAATGCCCTGAGACGTTTGTATGTCATTAGAGATGCCAAGGCCTGGGCCCCGACTCTTCGCTCCAAGACCCCTTTGCGTCAGGCGGGCGTTTGGCATCTGTGCGATCCCTCCCTCGCGGCAGCTGCGCTTGAGACCAATGCGGACGGGTTGCTTTCCGACCTTAACAGCATGGGCTATCTCTTTGAGAGCCTTTGTGTGAGGGACCTACGCGTATACCTCAGGCTGCTTAATGGCGAAGTGTGTCACTACAGGGACAAAAACGGGCTTGAGGCCGATGCCATACTGAGGCTGCAAGACGGGCGATGGGCCGGTGTCGAGGTGAAGATCGGCGGCGAGAAGAACATCGAGGACGGTGCCGCAAATCTGCGCTCACTTGCAGAGAAGGTGGACCAAAAGCGTTCGGGTGCACCTGCGTTCCTCATGGTGCTTACCGGGGGCCAATATGCTTACACGCGACCCGATGGGGTGCACGTCGTGCCGCTGGCGTGCCTTTCGCATTAGTCGCGGCCGCGTTGGCTGAACCGACCGTTCCTCTCGCCAAAGCGCCCAGCCGCTCGCCGGCGGAACGTAACCGCTCGCCGGTCGGCAAAAAATGCATCTCGTGACGCAAAACCTGCCATTCGTGCGCGGGCGGACACGTTTGGTGCCGCCGCGCGCAGTTCGTACGGTGGCTTAAAACAACCCAAGCCGGCTTCCTATCTTTTAAGCCAAGAGGTCGATGCCTCGCCTCTTGCCCTCCCTTCCGCGGAGCCGGTCCCTCTTCTGGCCGGCTCCGCGGCCCCGTCGGCGGGCGGTGCGGCATCAAGCTTTTCTGCCTGCGGGCGGACCGGAAACGTCCCACACTGGGGCGTGGGAAGAAGGGAAGAACATGAAGCTCAGCATGACTCGTAGAGGGTTTGTCCTGGGAAGCGCGTCGGCCGCCGTCCTGGCCGGCCTTGCCGGTTGCAGCACGCCCGGCGCCCCCGAGGCCAAGAAGGAGTCCGTGGTCACCGCCACCAAGCCCGCCGCCGAGCACGAGTACTACAAGAGCGACTACGCCTACACCAAGGACGGCGAGAAGCAGCTCGTGGCCGACGAGGCCCAGGCCTTTGCCACCGCCGTGGGCGAGGGCATCGTCCTGCTCAAGAACGAGGCTGGTGCCCTGCCGCTCAGCCCCGCGGACGGCAAGGTCGTCGCCTTCGGCAACGCGACGCAGTTCATGACCGGCTTCGACGCCGCCATGACCGCCGCCGGCTTTGACTTTGACGCCGACGCCTGGGACTTCTACGCCAACGGCACCAAGAACGTCATCAGGTGGGAGGTCAACGAGAACCCCTGGTCCACCGTCACCGCCGCACCGTTCTTCTCGGCCGTCTCTGGCACCGCCATCGTCTTCCTCGGCCGTCGCGTGGGCGAGGGCAGCGACGCCCAGTGGTACCGCGACCACGACTACCTGGCCCTCTCCGCAGAGGAGAAGGACATGCTCAACGGCGTGGCCGAGCTGCGCCGCCAGGGCACGTTCTCCAAGATGATCGTCTGCGTCACCACCTCCAACAGCATCAGCTGGGAGGACGGCCCCTGGTCTGACGCCATCGACGGCATCCTGTGGTTTGGCAACATCACCTCCACCGGCTACTCCGCGCCGCTCATGGGCTCCCCGGTGCTCGTGGACGTCCTGGCCGGCAAGGTGAACCCCTCCGGCCGCCTCGCTGACTCCATCTACAAGGACAACCAGGCCATCCCCGCCATGGCAAACTTTGGCCACATCGACGCCGACCTCTCGCAGGTCTCCGCCGACGTCATGGAGCAGGTCACGGCCGACTGCGACAAGTGGACGCCCGCCCAGTTCTACGGCGACCACTGGCGTCACGAGTACCTCTACGCCGAGGGCATCTACGTGGGCTATCGCTACTACGAGACCCGCTACGAGGACGTCGTCCTGGGCCAGGGCAACGCCGGCGACTTTGACTACTCCAAGGTCGTGGCCTACCCGTTTGGCTCCGGCATGAGCTACTCCACCTTCGAGTACTCCGACTTCAGCGTCTCCGAGGGCGCGGACGACTTCACCGTCAACGTCACCGTGACCAACACCGGCTCCGTCGCCGGCAAGCACGCCGCACTTGTCTACGTCCAGAGCCCCTTCACCGACTACGACCGCGCCAACGGCGTGGAGAAGGCCTCCATCGAGCTCAAGGGCTACGAGAAGACCAAGCTCCTGGACCCCGGTGCCTCCGAGCAGCTCTCCATCAAGGTCTCCAAGCGCGAGCTGGCCTCCTATGACGCCAAGAACGCCAAGACCTACATCATGGACGACGGCGACTACTACTTCACCGTGGCCGGCTCCTCCCATGAGGCACTGAACAACGTCCTGGCCGCCAAGGGCAAGACCGTGGCCGACGGCATGACCGCCGAGGGCTCCGACGCCTTCGTGTGGGTGTGGAGCAACCCGGACTTTGACGCCGAGACCTTCTCCACCTCCGTCATCGGCGCGCAGATCACCAACGTCTTCGACAACGTCGACCCCACGCTCAACGAGGACATCAAGGACAAGAACCAGGGCATCGTCTACCTCAGCCGCACCGACTGGGAGGGCACCTTCCCCAGGCAGGCCACGCGCCTGGTCTACACCGACGCCCTGGTCAAGAAGGCCAGCCCCATCCGCTACCAGGCCGGCTCCGGCGACGCCTCCAACGTTGCCAAGCACGAGTTTGGCAAGGACTCCAAGGTCATGCTCGTCGACATGCACGACAAGGCCTACGACGACCCTGACTGGGAGAAGCTCGTCTCCAAGATGACCTACGAGGAGATGGTCGACTTCATCAACGACCCGGCCATGACCGTCGAGAAGATCGGCAAGCCCAAGGCGACCGCCGGCAATGGCTCCCAGGGCTGGGGCACCACCTTCTGCGTCTCTGGCCTCACGGGCCAGCAGTACTGCTCCAAGGAGACCACCGCGGCCACGTTCAACACTGAGGTCCACACTGCCATCGGCAGCCTGACCGGCGAGAACCTCCTGCACTCCTCCACCAATGAGCAGAAGAACGTCGTCCTCTACGGCTGGAGCTGCGACACCCACCGCACCCCGTACTCCGGCCGCAACTTCGAGTACTTCTCCGAGGACCCGTACCTGGGCGGCCGCTCCTGCGCCGAGGAGACCCTGGCCTCCGTCAACAAGGGCGTTGTCATGTGCACCAAGCACTGCGCCGGCAACGACCAGGAGGAGTACCGCCACGGCGTGCCGTCCTGGGCCAACGAGCAGACGCTGCGCGAGATTTACCTGCGCCAGTTTGAGAAGGCCATCGTCGAGGGCAAGTCCAACGGCACCATGACCGGCTTCAACCGCCTGGGCATGATGTGGACCGGCGAGAACGAGGAGTTCCTGAAGGGCTTCCTCGAGAACGAGCTCGGCTACATGGGAATCAACCTGACCGACCAGTTTGAGTCCTCCTGCATGGACGCCCCCGACGGCCTGCTTGCCGGCTCCCACGCCTGGCTGGGCTCCGCCCGCATCGGCAAGAACGACGTCTGCAAGGGCGTGCTCCTGCAGGACGACTACAAGAACGACCCCGTCATCCAGGACGCCCTCTTCGAGGCCATTCACCGCAACCTGTACAACTACGCCAACTCCCTCTGCATCAACGGCCTGACCAGCGACTACGCCTTCCAGGGCGACAACCCCATCTGCAAGGCCGCAAGCACCGGCGCCGCTGCCGCCTTCTACGGAGACAAGAACTTCGCTGCCATCCAGGCCGGCTTCTTCAGCACCACCCGCATCGTGGGCACCTACGAGCTGGCCGAGGACGGCACCCTCACGCTCAACGTCGAGGACGGCGACGCCATCACGGCCAAGCCGGACGCCAACGGCCTGCTGGCCTGGGAGTTCCCCGGCGGCCGCGAGCCCATCGAGAACGTCATCTCGCTCTACGACATGGCCACCGCCTACAACGCGGCCTTTGGCACCAAGTACGCCACCGGCGACAACCCCACCTTCAAGGTGACCTTCGCCTCCGGCGATCCCGCCGCCACCGGCTCCGACCCGGCCGCCATCGAGTTCCACTGCGGCGACTCCGTCAAGCTGCCCGAGTGCCCCTACCAGGGCGAGAACCTCGTCTTTGCCGGCTGGTCCGCTGGCAGGACCGTTCTTCCGGCCGGCGCCGACTACGCCACGAGCACCTACGCCGACGTCGAGCTGACGGCCACCTTCACCAAGAAGGCCCTGGCCACCGCCACCACGCGTGACGGTTACTTCTTCACCACCAACCAGGGCAAGGGTATCCCGATGGTCCTCTACGCCGACGGCACCGTGGAGCTCGACCGCTGGAAGGGCTACGTCTTCACCGGTACCTGGGAGGTTTCGGGCTCCGGCTCCGGCGCGGGCACCCTCACGATCAAGAACGAGTCCGGCCAGCCTGTTGCCGCCAAGCAGGACGGCACCAAGCTCGTCTACGAGCAGGACGGCTACCAGTACGACTGGAACCAGCCCAACCAGGGCTTTGGCTCTGGCGTCTTCCTGACCCCGATGACCCACACCATCGACCTGGACGAGTTTGCCAAGGCCTACAACGAGGCCAACGGCACCAGCTACTCCTCCATGGACGTGAAGTCCGGCACCGCCGCCTTCGCCTCCCAGGAGAGCGGCGAGCCCAAGTCCACGTTCTAGCCCTTGCCTTCCTCCCGACGGACCGGCTGGCACTTCTCGCCGGCCGGTCCGCCGCACCTCATGAACCACCTCGTCAGACGGAGCTCATAGCATGGCAGCAAGCAAGAAAGACACGCAGCAAGGGGCGGCCGCCCAGAAGGGCAGGCGCAGCGCCAAGCGCATCGTGGGCATCGTGGTGTCCTGCGTGCTGGCGGTGGCGCTGGTCGCCGTCGTCGTGGCGGCAAACACCGTCCTGCCCAAGTTCAACCAGATCATCAACTCCTACTTTGGCGTGGAGCAGAGCTGGGACAACTCCGGCGTTGACACCTCCGGCCTGGACCTCACCTACAACAAGGCCGACTACGACCGCGGCTCCATCGCGGAGGCCGAGAAGACCCTGGACCAGGACATCTCCGGCGAGGGCTACGTCCTGCTGAAGAACGATGCCTCCCTGCCGCTGGCGAAGGGCACCACGCTCTCATTTGTGAGCGGCAACTCCCGCGACCTGGGCGTCAAGGCCAAGAGCATGCTCGAGACCACCCTGGGCCTCGAGGGCGGCAGCACCGACGCCCTCACTCCGGCCATGGAGCAGGCGGGCTTCAACGTCAACAAGACCCTCACGGACTTCTACGCCACCGGCAAGGGCAAGGACTACGTCATGGGCCCCGGCTCGGTGAGCTACGGCGACGACGAGGACTTCTCCATCAACGAGTGCCCGCTGTCCGTCATGCGCGACGCCGGAGTGCTTGACTCCATGGAGGGCACCACCCCCGTCTACGTGCTCAAGCGCGTGGCCGGCGAGGGGCGCGACATGCCCCGCTCCATGTACAACCACGCCGCGAGCGCCGAGGACCGCGCCAAGAGCTACCTTGAGCCCGACTCCACCGAGCTTGAGATCTTGCAGTACCTCAACGACAACTTTGACAACACCGTGCTGGTGGTCAACTCCAACGCGGCCGTGGAGCTTGGCTGGCTGGCGGACTTCCCCAACATCAAGTCCGTGCTGATCGTCCCCACCACGGGCACCTACGGCGTGGAGTCCCTGGGCCGCATCCTCGCGGGCGACGTCAACCCCTCCGGCCGCACCGTGGACACCTACGTGGCCGATGCCAGCAAGAGCCCGGCCGCCCAGAACTTTGGCGACTACCAGTACCTTGACGAGTCCGGCAACCTCACCAAGTACAACTACGTGAGCTACGAGGAGGGCATCTACGTCGGGTACCGCTACTACGAGACCCGCTACGAGGACAGCGTCCTGGGCCAGGGCAACGCCGGCGACTTCACCTACGCCGACGAGGTCTGCTACCCGTTTGGCTTTGGCCTTAGCTACACCACCTTTGACTGGACGAACTTCTCTACGAGCTGGTCTGGCAAGACCTGCACCGCCACGGTGACGGTTACCAACACCGGCGACGTTGCCGGCAAGGACGTGGTGGAGCTCTACGCCCAGAGCCCTTACACCGACTACGATCGCGCAAACGGCGTCGAGAAGCCCGCGGTGGAGCTGGTGGGCTACGCCAAGACCAAGCTGCTGGAGCCCGGCGAGAGCCAGGAGGTCACCGTGACCTTCGACGAGTCCCAGCTTGCCGCCTACGACTCCGAGGGCGCCGGCACCTGGGTGCTTGACGCCGGCACCTACTACGTCACCGCCGCCACCGACGCCCACGCCGCCGCCAACAACGTGCTGGCCGCCAAGGCTGCCGGGGCAAAGACCGATGCCCGCGGCAATGCGTCCCTGGCAGACACCTACGTTCCCGCCAACGCAGACGTCGACGTCACCACCTACTCCACCGACCCCCTGACCGGCGAGGCCGTGGCAAACCGCCTCTCCGACGCCCGCGGCGACGCGACCTACCTCACCCGCGCGGACTGGGAGGGCACCTTCCCCACACACGACGGCGACGTCACCTCACAGGTCTCCACCTGGGGCAACGAGATAAACGGCGACGATGGCGTGAGCTACACCTACGGCAAGGTGGCCTCCGCGGACCTTCTGGCCCAGCTCGACTCCACCGACTCCGGCAACCCCGACCTCAAGGCCTGGGAGGGAGAGCTCGCCTACGGCGCCAAGAACGGCCTGGAGCTCATCGACATGCGCGGCCTCTCCTACGACGACGCCAAGTGGGACCAGCTCCTGGACCAGCTCAACCCCGAGGACTACGACGCGGCCATCAGCCACGCCGGCTACGGCACCAAGGCCCTTGACTCCGTCAACAAGCCCGCCGGCACCGACGCTGACTCTACCTCCGGCTGGAGCTGGGGTGGCACGGGCATGACCTTCTGCAACCCCATGACCGTGGCCCAGACCTGGAACCAGGAGATTGCCTACCGCCTGGGCAACATGATCGGCAACGAGTCCCTGCTGGGAGGCGGCACCGGCTGGTACGCGCCGGCCATGAACATCCACCGCACGCCGTACTCCGGCCGCAACGGCGAGTACTTCTCGGAGGACGGGTTCCTCTCCGGCGCGATGGCCTCCCAGGAGGTCCGTGGCGCCGCCGAGAAGGGCGTCTACACGATCATGAAGCACTTTGCCTTCAACGAGCAGGAGAACCACCGCGGCGACCGCAACGGCCAGTACTCCATGGCAACCTGGATGAACGAGCAGTCCGCCCGCGAGCTGTACCTCAGGCCCTTCGAGATGTGCATGAAGGCCGGCGACGTGGAGCTTTCCTACGTGCGCCAGAGCGCCGACGGTGCGCAGGAGAACGCCACCACCAAGATCCGCGCCTGCCAGGGCGTCATGACCTCGTTCAACCGCATCGGCGCAACGTGGGCCGGCGGCTCCTATGACCTCATCACGGGCATCGTCCGCAACGAGTGGGGCTTTGACGGCTGGATTCTGACGGACAACGCCGACACGGGCGTCTTCATGAACGGCCTGCAGATGATCCAGGCCGGCGCCGACGCCAAGCTCACCGTGAGCGACCCCACGGCGCTGTGGAGCTTTGACTCCGGCGACGCCGCCCAGTACGGCTACGCCCGCGAGGCCATGCACCACCTGCTCTACGTGATGGCCAACAGCCACGTCATGAACGGCGCCGTCCACGGCAGCGTCTACAGCACGGGCACCGCCGGCATGCAGAAGGCCGACATGCTCCGCTGGGGCCTCACCGGCGTGGGCGTCGTGGGCGTGGGCGTCATCCTGGGCGTCAACGTGGCCCTGGAGCTCCGTCGCCGCAGGCGGGGCTGACAAAGGGGTTGACAAAGGGACAGTCCCTTTGTCAACTTCGAGCGCCGGGCGAGAGGGACGCGCGTTGTGATTCTCGTCTGTCACCGCAGTTACATAGTTGTTTCTCGCCGCACCCCGCAGCTTGCTTTCAGGCTGCGGGGTGTATGCTCTCACGTAGCACGCGTAACTTTCTCGCATTAGGTTGCAAGGGGGAGGGGAATGGGTCCCCTCCGGTTGCGTCGTGTGAAAGGGGAAACAGACCAATTCTGGGAGGAACCACCATGAAGAACACCCCCTCTACGCAGGGTCGCGCCTACTCGCGCCGCGACTTCCTCAAGCTTTCCGGCCTTACGGCCCTGTCCATCGGGGGCATGACGGTCCTCACCGCATGCGGTCCGTCCACCGAGACCAAGGACTCCGGCGCCACCGACGCCAAGTCCGACACTGCGAGCTCCTTCGGCGAGGGCGGCAAGCTCCGCGTCGGCATGGAGGTCGCGTACCCGCCGTACAACTGGCAGACCTCCGAGGCCACCGATGACACCATCCCGGTGGAGGGCCTCGACGGCGCCTACGCCGACGGCATCGACATCTTTGTCGCCAAGAAGGTCGCCGCGGCCTTTGGCCTCGAGGCCGTCGCCGTCAAGCTGGCCTGGTCCGGCCTCATCGAGGCCCTGAACGCCGGCCAGATCGACTGCATCATCGCGGGCATGACCCCCACCGACGAGCGCAAGCAGTCCATCGACTTCTCCGACCCGTACTTCATCGGCCACTACGGCCTGCTGGTCAAGAAGGACTCCCCCTACGCCAGCGCCACGTCCTTCGCGGACTTTGCCGGCGCCTCCGTCCTGGGCCAGAAGGACACCTTGCTCGACACCGTCATCGACGAGATTGATGGCGTCAACCACATGACCCCGGTTGACTCCGTCCCGGCCCAGCTGTCCCACGTCAACCAGGGGGCCTGCGACGCCATCACCTACAACGTCGAGAACCGCGGTGGCCTGCTTGCCGCCAACCCCGACCTGGTGGCCATCCAGTTCGATGGTTCCTACCAGCTCTTCCCGGACGAGGTCTCCTGCAACGTGGGCCTCAAGAAGGGCCAGGACGACGTCCTGAAGAAGGTCAACGATGCCATTGCCGCCATGGGCGCGGACGACTCCACCTGGGAGACCATCATCGCCCGTCAGCCGGCATAGCGCACGCGCAACACGTCTGACGTGGGCGTCCGCCACCCTCGGGTGCGCGGACGCCCTTTGCCGTATTTCTCACCTAGGAGGAAACCCCACATGAGCACCACCTCCGAGGCCGCCGGCACCAGCCCGGCCGCCCCCGCCCAGAAGACCCGCGGCCGCCTGGCCTCCTTCTTCTGCGACGACCACCGCTACGTCTTCCTCGGCACGAGCGCCTTTGCCCTCATCGGCTTGGCGCTGGGCAACTCCGCCCACCCCGCCTCGAGCTTTTTGGCCGCGTCCTACGCGGTGGAGTCCGTACTGTACTACGTACTTCTCGCCTGGCTCGTGGTGTCTGCCATCGCGCTGGTGAACAAGCTCGTCAAGTGGCGCGACTACGCGGCCACCTCGCCCTTTGCCAAGCCCGCCGCCAAGCGCGTGGAGCGCATCGCCAGCTACGTGGTCTGGGCCATCGTGCTGGTCTTCATGGCCGACCGCTGGGTCGTGGGCTTCTGCGACCTGGCCTCCGCAGCCGTGGCCGCCGACTCCAACCCCACCGACTTCTGGTCCAGCTCCATCTTCATGCTCTGGAACACCCGCAGCGTCTTTGCCTCAGGCATCCAGAACACGGTGCTTCTCGCCCTGTTCGGCACGGTCATCGCGTTCTTCCTGAGCCTGCTGCTGGTCTTCCTGCGCATTCAGGTGGTCGACCGCTCCGACAACGACTTCGTCCGCTTCCTCAAGGTGGTGGGCTCTGGCTTCGCGCGCGTCTACTCCACCGTGGTCCGCGGCACCCCGATGATGATTCAGGGCCTGCTCATCTACTTCGGCGGCATCAGCGTGCTCAAGGCATTTGGCCTGTCCACCGGCCAGATCGGCGCCGTGTGGTCCACCTTCGTCGCCGGCCTGGTGACCATCTCGCTCAACTCCACGGCCTACATGATGGAGGTCCTGCGCTCTGGCATCGGCGCCGTGGACTCCGGCCAGGCCGAGGCCGCCCGCTCCCTGGGCCTCTCCCAGTGGCAGGCCATGAGCAAGGTCGTCTTCCCGCAGGGCGTCAAGAACTCCATCCCGGCTCTCTCCAACGAGCTGGTCATCAACCTCAAGGACTCCTCGGTGCTCTCCGTCATCGGCGTCGTGGACCTCATGTTTGCCACTACCACTATCGCCGGCAAGTACTACAAGCAGATGGAGATCTACGTCGTGGCCATGGCCGTCTACCTCGTGCTCACCATGGCGGCCTCCAAGCTCCTGGGGCTTCTCGCCAAGCGCCTTGACGCCGCCGAGCCCGGCCCCGTCCTGGGAACCTCCGACGTGCTGTCCACCAAGGGCACCGTGTCTGAGGAGCACTAGGCGCACTCAACGCAAAGACATCAGGAAGTTAAGGAGAAGAACATGGCTAACGCTTCCGAGCCGGTCATTCGCGTCGAGGGCGTTCAGAAGTCCTTTGGCGCAAACCACGTCCTGCGCGGCGTGGACTTCGAGGTCATGCCGGGCGAGGTCGTCACCATCATCGGCGCCTCCGGCTCCGGCAAGTCCACCCTGCTGCGCTGCATTAACCTGCTCGAGACCCCCGACGCCGGCCACGTGTGGTTCCACGGCGAGGACCTGGCCGCCGAGCACGTCAACGTCAACCGCCTGCGCGAGTCCATCGGCATGGTGTTCCAGGGCTTCAACCTCTTCAACAACATGAATGTCATGGAGAACTGCGTGCTGGCCCCCGTGACCCTCAAGAAGTGCTCCCGTGCCGAGGCCGAGGAGCGCGCCCGCAGGCACCTGGCCGAGGTGGGCCTCTTGGACTTTGCCCAGGCTCCCGTGACCAAGCTCTCCGGCGGCCAGAAGCAGCGCGTGGCCATTGCCCGCGCCCTGTGCATGGAGCCCGAGATCATGCTCTTTGACGAGCCCACAAGCGCCCTTGATCCCGAGATAGTCGGCGAGGTCCTGAACGTCATGCGCGACCTTGCCGCCGGTGGCATGACCATGGTCGTGGTCACTCACGAGATGGCCTTTGCCAAGAACGTGTCCGACAAGGTGGTCTTCATGGACAAGGGCGTCATCGCCGAGGCCTCCAGCCCGGCGGAGATGTTCAGCAACCCCAAGCTGCCGCGCACCCGCGAGTTCCTGAGCCGCTACCTGGACGACCCGCGCGCCGTCGAGGGTGAGGAGTAGAGTATGGCCGACGTCTGGCGTTTCTTCTCGCACGAGGACGACCTGCCTGACCTGGACGCGGACGCCCTGTGCGGGCGTCTGGGCGCGGAGCTTTCCATCCCCACGGTGGATGGCCCCACGCACGACCAGACCGACTGGGCGGCCTTCGACCGCCTCGAGGCCTTCTTCCGCGCCAGTTTCCCGCTGCTCTTTGACGCCGCCCGCGTGGAGAAGTTCGACCACTCGCTCATGATCACGGTGCCCGGCCGCAACCAGGAGCTGCGCCCGGCGCTGCTTTTGGGCCACATGGACGTGGTGCCCGTCGTGCCCGGCACCGAGGCCGACTGGACCCACGGCGCCTTTGACGGCCACGTGGACGACGAGTACGTCTGGGGTCGCGGCGCCCTGGACATGAGCGACCAGGTCATGGGCAACCTCGAGGCCGTGGAGTACGTGCTGGGCCACGACGGCCTGCCCGAGCGCACCATCATCGTCTGCATGGGCCAGGACGAGGAGACCCTCCAGACGGGCGCCCGCACCATGGGCGCCGAGCTGGCCCGTCGCGGCATCCGCTGCGAGTTCTCCCTGGACGAGGGCAGCTACGTGGTGAGCGACCTCGCGCCCTACGGCGCGCCGGGCCGCCACGGCCTCATGGTGTTTCTCGCCGAGAAGGGCTACGCGGACGTGCGGCTCACGGTCAGAAGCGCCGGCGGGCACTCGTCCAACCCGTTTGGGGGCACGTCTTTGGCCACGCTCGGCCGCGCCATCGCGCGCCTGGCCGAGGCCGAATGGGGCTGCGAGGTCACGCCGCTGCTGCGCCAGACGCTTGAGGCCGTGGGGGCGGGGGACGGCGCCGATCTGGACCCGCGCGAGTTTCTCGCCGACCGCGAGCTCTTCCCGTACGTGACCACCACCTGCGCGCCCACCATGATCTGCGGCGGCAGCGCCCAGGCCAACGTCATGCCGCAGGACATGACCGCCACGGTCAACTTCCGCCTGCTCACGGGCACTACGGCGGCAGACGTCCTGGCCCGCGTGCGCGAGCTGGTGGCGGACCTTCCCGTGGAGGCGGAGCTCGTGGCCGAGGTCTCAAACGACCCGTCGGCCGTCTCCGTGCTGGAGGGTGCTGGCGCAGAGGGCCTGCGCGCGGCCTGCGAGCGCTACTTTGTGGATCCCGCGACGGGCGAGCCCCTGCCGCTTGTGCCCGCGCTCCTGCTGGGTGCCTCAGACTCCCGCATGTACGAGTGCTGCTGCGGCACCTGCCTGCGCTTCTCGCCGTTCGTTGCCGACGCCGACGAGGTCTCCCGCGGCATCCACGGCACCGACGAGCGCATCACCCGCCGCGCCTACCTCCAGGGCATCCGCCTCCTGGTCCACCTCCTCCGCACCACCTGCTGCTAGGCCGCCCGAGGCCGTGAGTTGACAAAGGGACAGTCCCTTTGTCAACTTTTTGCGGAGCGCGCTTTTGGGTATAAGCCCCCTCACCGATGTCTAGGGTGAGGGGGCGTTGCTATGCCGAGAAGTGCGCGCGTCAAGGCCGAGTCCGGTTTCTACCATGTGGTGGCAAAGGGGAGCGGCGGGCAGAACCTGTTCGAGGGGCCAGCCGACTACCAGGCGTTTCTTGGCTTTCTGTCCCAGGCATGCGAGAAGAACGGCGTTGCTGTCATAGCCTTCTGCCTCATGACCAACCACGTGCACCTCCTTGTGGAGGACCCCGATGGCAACCTTAGCCAAATGATGCAGTCTTTGATGACATCCTATGCCCAGAGGTTCAACTCGACGGGCGGACACATCGGCCACGTCTTCCAGCAGCGCTTTAAAAGCCAGCCAGTCGAGGACGATGCCTACCTGCTCCAGGCGGCCCGCTACATCCACAACAACCCCGCAAGGGCGGGCATCTGCGCTGCCTGGGAGTACCGGTGGAGTAGCTACCGCGAGTACGTCGGGCGCCCCGAGGTGGCCAAGACGTCCCTTTTGCTGGACATGTGCGGTGGGCGAGAGGGGTTTGTCGCCTTCAGCGCGGGCGCGCAGGACGGCAGCTATCGCTTTTCTCAGCGAACGCGCGTGTCGGATGCCGAGGCCCAAGAGATCGCACATGCCGTTCTGGGCGGACTTGACCCAATTGACCTCAAGGCGCTGGGGCGAGAGCGCCGCAATGCGCTACTCTTTGACTTGAAGGAGGCCGGCTTGTCTGTCAGACAAATCGAACGACTGACCGGCATCGGTCGAGGCACCATTGCCAAGGCATCGCAAAGTTGACAAAGGGACTGTCCCTTTGTCAACTTTTCCGGGCGTCACTACCAAGGAGGAAGCATGCAGGACGGGTTTGTGAAGGTCGCGGCCGTGACGCCCGAGGTCAGGGTGGCTGACGTTGCCTTCAACGTGGACGCGTGCGTCCGGGCGGCGCAGACGGCCTGCACGGTGCACGGCGCCATGGTGGTGACGCTGCCCGAGCTCTGCCTCACCGCCTACACCTGCGAGGACCTCTTCTGGCAGGACGCGCTTCTTTCCGCCGCGGACAAGGGCCTGGCGGACTTTGCCCGTCGCACCGCGGACCTCAATGCGCTTCTTTTGGTGGGCCTGCCCGTCCGCGTGAACGCCAAGCTCTACAACTGCTGCGCCGTGGTCTGCGGTGGCACCATCCTTGGCGTCGTGCCCAAGCGGCACCTGCCCACCTACAACGAGTTCTATGAGGGTCGTCACTTTGTGCTGGGCACCACAGACGTCGTCGCCATTGACGTGGGTGGCCAGCTTGACGTGCCCTTTGGCACGAGCCAGCTCTTTGCCTGCGACGAGCTGCCCGAGCTCGTGGTGGCCGCCGAGCTCTGCGAGGACCTCTGGGTTCCCAACCCGCCCTCCGTCGCCCACGCCATGGCCGGCGCCACCCTCGTCTGCAACCTCTCTGCCTCAAACGCCCTGGTCGGCAAGGCCGACTACCGTCGTGACCTAGTGCGCGGCCAGAGCGCACGACTGCTGTGCGGCTACGTCTACGCCAGCGCCGGCACGGGCGAGTCCACGCAGGACGTGGTCTTCTCCGGCCACGACCTCGTCTGCGAGAACGGCCGCCTGCTCGCGGAGGGCAAGCCCTTTGGCGACGGACTGGCCGTTTCGGAGGTGGACGTGCGCCAACTGGCCGCCGAGCGCCGCCGCATGTCAACGTTTGATGTTGCCGCAAGTGGCGTCCAGCGTGGCTACCACGTCACGCACTTCTCGCTTGGCGAGTGTGAGACGCGCCTTACGCGTTACGTGGACGCGCACCCCTTTGTGCCGGCAGACCCGGCCCGCCGCGCGGAGCGCTGCGAGGACGTCTTCAACATCCAGGCCCACGGCCTGGCCAAGCGCCTGGCGCACACCCACTCCAGCCACGCCGTCATCGGCATCTCCGGCGGCCTTGACTCCACTCTGGCGCTGCTGGTGACCGTGCGCGCCTTTGACCTGCTCGACCTGGACCGTACCGGCATCATCGCCGTGACCATGCCGGGCTTTGGCACCACCGACCGCACGCACGACAACGCCACCAAGCTCTCCGACGCCCTGGGCGTCGACCTGCGCGAGGTCAACATCGGAGACGCCGTGCGCCAGCACTTCAGCGACATCGGGCACGACGAGTCCGTCCACGACGTCACCTACGAGAACTGCCAGGCGCGCGAGCGCACGCAGATCCTCATGGACGTGGCCAACCAGGAGGGCGGCATGGTTATCGGCACCGGCGACCTCTCTGAGCTGGCGCTGGGCTGGGCCACCTACAACGGCGACCACATGAGCATGTACGCCGTCAACGCCTCCGTGCCCAAGACCCTCGTGCGCCACCTGGTGCGCTACGTGGCCGACACCTGCGACAATCCTGAGGAGACCGAGGTCCTGCTGGACGTGCTGGACACGCCCGTCTCGCCGGAGCTTCTGCCCGCGACCGGCGACGGCAAGATCTCCCAGAGGACCGAGGACCTCGTCGGCCCCTACGAGCTGCACGACTTCTTCCTCTACGAGGTCCTACGCCACGGCGCCTCTCCTCGCAAGGTCTTCCGCCTGGCCTGCCGCGCCCTTGGCAAGACGTATGACGAGACGACCATCCTCTCCTGGCTCAAGGTGTTCTACCGGCGCTTCTTTGCCCAGCAGTTCAAGCGCAGCTGCCTGCCCGACGGCCCCAAGGTGGGCTCTGCCGCGGTGAGCCCGCGCGGGGACCTGCGCATGCCCTCCGACGCCTGCGCCACCGTCTGGCAGGCCGAGCTCGATGAGCTCCGGTAGACCGGCTTCCAGCGTCTGCTGCCGCGCGGTGCCGTTGATCGTGCACGGCGCTTGGTTGGCCGCCCTTATCGGCCCGCCTCCTGTGCTGGAGCTTCCGGGTGCCTTGAGCTGCGAGGGATTGGCGCTCTCCTTCTCGGGGCTACGGGCACTCGCGGCACTCGGGCTCCTTGCCGGCATCGCCTTCTCTGGCCGAATTTCCGCACGGCCTCGTCGTGCCCTCCGCGCGGCGGGGATGGCCTCAACCGTTGCGTATTGCGCGCTTACGGTGACGGCGCTGCTCAAATACCTGGCTTTTGGCGCAAGCGAGGCGATCGTCCTCGGCTGCTCTGCAAATTGCCTCGTCTTGTTCGGCTCTTTTGCGTGCGGTGCCGCCTGGCAGCGCGGTCTCGGAAAGGCCGAGGCAGGCGCAGCCTCCTTTTCGCGCGGCTTCGCTGCGCGTTTCCTCGCCTTTGCTTTGCTCGTGCTCGGCGTCCTCGCGATCTTGGTGGGAAATGAACCCAACTGGACGTTTGCCCGCCTTTCGTATTCGGCCGCGCCCGGCTTCGATGCGTCGAGCTGCTGGCACGTGCTCGCCTACAGCATTGCCGGCTTCGCGGGGCCGGGTCCCCACCTGCTTCGAAGCGGCGTGCTTGACCCTGGACCCATTGATGCCGCTTGCTGCCTTGCATGGTGCGCCGCGGGCATGCTCGCCGCCTGGCTTGACAGGCGGGGCAAAAGCGCCTCGTGCCTTGCGGGCACGGCTTTTGGCGTGATCGCGGCGCGATGCCTTGCCGAGCTCGCGCCGGCGCTGTTTGCCGGTCGCAGCGCGGTCGGATTCGTGGCGCTGGCCTGCGGAGCAGCGCTTATTGCCGTGAGTTCCGTCCGCGAGGCGGCCGACCTCGCTGCTCGCCCACGGCCTGCCGCGGCGGAGGCCGGGCCATCGCCCGACGCTTTCGACCTATCGTCCCTCTCGTCGCGCGAGCGCGAGGCGGTTCTCGGCCGTCTTGCAAATAAGAGCTCCGCCGAGGTGGCGCGCCAGATGGGCATCAGCCCATCGACGGTTAGAAACCTGCAGTCTAGGGCCGCAAAGAAACTCGGCGTCGGGTCCCTTAACGAGCTGTTGCCTTTCCAGCAGGCTGCCGTGGAGCCCAAAGCGCCGCAGCATTGCCCGATGGCCGCGCCGCTCCCGTACTTGTTTGTGTTCGGCTCGGTGCTGCCTGTGGGTGCCGCTTGGGCCGGGGGATGGATCGAGGCGGTTCTTGCGGGCCAGATACTGCTCGCCTTAGGCCTGGGACTCGTCGCCGCTTGCTCGGGGCGCACAAAGGGGACGGCCATTCCGCAGGCGCCCCTTTGCGGCGCGGCCGCCCTCCTGGGCGCCTGCGCCGTCGCCGAGGTTGCCGGCCTGGCGCAAGGAACCCTTTTTGTGTTTGTCGCGCGAGCGGCCGCCCTTGTCTCGCTGGCTTTGGTCGTGGCTTCCGCTCGCGCGGCTGGGGACTGCGTGTTCGCGCCGCGCGACGTCGCATGCATTTCTGCTGCCTGTCTGCCTGCGCTGCTCGTCGGAGGGCCTGGAGCCGCGCTTTGCAGCTGCAGTTTCGGAATACTCGCCCTTTATGTCGGAAGAAAGAAGGACGCATGCTCGTTGGCTACGCTGGTCGCGTCCTTTGGCCTGGGTTCTGCCGTGGGCGCGCGTTTGTCTTGGTCTTTGGTATGCACGGGCGAGCTTTTGGCGCTGGCGGGGTCGATGGCGGGCGTTGCCGCCGCGGCTTCTCTTGCGAGTCTGGCAATGGGCTCCGTCGTCGTCGCGGGGATCGCCTCGGCGGCCGCGCTCTTCTGGGCTTGTCTTGCCCGGCGCGGCATCTTTCGACTGCGAGGGCAATCAATCGACTTCGGCGCTCGGGTGAGCGCCCTTTGCCGTCTGCGCGGCCTCAACGAGACATGCACTTCCGTTGCGATAGCTCTTATTGGGGGGATGAGCGGCCCTGAGATATGCGAGGCCCTTCTCATTGCTCCCGGCACCCTAAACAGCGCCAGGCGCGAGGTGTTTCGAGTCTTTAATGTTCATACCGTGGCGGGTCTCGATGCGCGCGTGGCTCGGCTTCTGGGCCTTCTTGAGGGGCAATAAGCGGCCTCGGTTTTCGTGGTCCTCCTTTCGTCGCTTGCTTTGATTGCTGCCTGCGGGCTCTTTGCTCAGAACCTCCTTTCTTCATAGAACTCTCGATACAGCCGCTGGCAAGAAGTCCCATCGAGGTCTTTGCCGCTTACCGTCGCGAGCCGCCCCTCGCGGACAAATACCGCGGCGGTGCAGAACAAATCGGCAATTCCAAGGTCATGTGTTGACATGACGACGGTCCGCCCCGTCGCCGCCCACTTTGCGAGCGCTCGCGTTGCCCGCTCCTTGTTCGTTGGGTCCAGGGCGCTTAGCGGCTCATCGAGCAAAAGCAGGCGTGCGCCGGTAGACATGGCAACCGTCAAGGCTATGAGCTGGCGCATGCCGTCGGAGCACTTGCGCACGGGGGTGTCGATGATGCCCGATGCCCCGCACGCATCCGCGATCTTCTCGATTGAGGCGTCGGAGCGCCACTGGCGTCTCGCAATCTGCGCGTGCTCGCGTCCTGTGAGCAGGGGCTCGAGCAGCTTCGCCGCGGAAGGTAGGTAGAAGCAATGCCTCTCCCACTCGCCTGGCGTCGTGGCCGCACCGTCGACCAAGAGCCTGCCGCTTACGCGGCGATCCCAAGGAGCGGCAAGGGTCTCGAGCAGCGTCGTCTTGCCGCTCCCGTTGGGGGCGATGAGCCCAACAATCCCTCCCATGAGGCTGAGCGAACTGTCCCGCAGGATGATCCGGGAGCCCCTGCGCACGCAAAGGTCATCGAGCTCGATCATCAGAGCCTCCTTCTGCCAAGCGATGCCGGTCCCGAGCGTTGCCCCATGCCTCCAAGGCAATGCCCGCAAGGCATGTCGCCGCCGTCGCGAACGCAAGGATCGCCGCGCCGCGCCCGACCGTCGCTTGCGGAAACGCCGAGATGTCAAATGCAACCGAATAGGTCATCTGCCCGACGACCTGGTCAAGCCTGAGGTAGGTGGGGGGAAGCCACGCCCCGAATGCGGCCCACGGCGCCGAGCTGGTGGAGTAGGGGGGTAGCAGGGGAAGCACGCATAGCGCGACGCCGGCGGCGAACGCTCCGGTCGCTCCAGCCCTGCCAACAACGCACATGACGGATACGAGGGCGACGCCCGCCAGGGCAAGAAGGGCGATGTCCTCCGCGATTGCCCGGCCCGCAGAGCTCGCGACGACGTCGCCGGCAATTATGTGGACAAGGGGGTAGGCGGGGTCTCCAATCCCGTTGCGCAGGAGCGCCACAAGCGCGGCCGGCATGAGGACGGCAGCAAGGCCCGCCGCGGCGCATGCGATGCTCGCCATCGTTGCTGCCGCTCGTCGCGCCGCCTTGCCAATGGGCGCATTGGCAAGGAGGGTTTGCCCTCGGAGCCGTCTGACAATGCTTGTCGTGGCGACGACGGCGGGAAGAAGCACAACGATCGCCGGCATGAGCCCAAGGGCAAAGGAGAGGTACTCTAGCGCCGGCAAGTCCGCCGCGGTGGCATACACGGGCGTGCCGTCGATGTTCGCGAGCCCGTCGAACAGCTTTGCGTAGGCGCTGTGTATGTTGTCGCCGGTAAGGTAGCCCGCGCGCTGCTCGGCATCTTCGACCTCGCTGGCGGCCGCCATGGCGCGGAAGAACTCTTTGCTCGGGTACTTTGCGGCGACCGCATCGGAATAGTGCCGATACTGCTGCTGCGTGAGGTCGTATAGCTCCTCGGGGAACTCATCCTTGTAGGCGGAGAGCTCGTTTCGGACGATTCCGAGCATCGAGAGCGCCCGGTCACGGTTGATGGCCTCCTCGTTCATGGGAAAACCGACAATCATCGGCAGCAGCAGGAGCGCCTGGCAGGCTATGAGAGACGCGGCGATTGCCTTATCGCGCAGGCAAACCCGGAGCAGGTCCGCTGCGTAGGCGAGCGGCGGACGCAGAGACTCTGCCCTTTGCCGTTTCGATGCGATGCGCATGCCCATATGTCCTCCTGTCGAAGCGTGAGCTGCGCTTACTGTGAATCGCCAACTGGTTCGTGTCTGTAGACGAGGCATATGAAATGAGTAAAGATGCCCGTCTACGCCGCGTCGCGCCGGCGTCCTTCTTTCCCGCGAAGCCCCTTGTTTCCGACCGCTCACAAAATCTAAGTGCCACCTGTGAGATTTTTTCTATCGCAGTGGTATAAGGCCGGCTGTCTGGGTATTATTCAGACCGTTGGACAGAGCGCCCCGGTGGGGGCGCACCCAAGAAGGAGGAAATCATGACTCTCAAGCCTCTCGGCGATCGCGTTCTCGTCAAGCCCGCCCCCAAGGAGGAGAAGACCTCTTCTGGCCTCTACATCTCCAGCGGCGCGCAGGAGAAGCCCCAGCGCGGCGAGGTCATCGCCGTCGGCGCCGGCAAGCTCAACGAGAAGGGCGAGCGCGTTGCCATGGACGTGCACGTGGGCGACGAGGTCTACTACGGCAAGTTCGGCGGCAACGAGGTCAAGGTCGACGGCGAGGACTTCCTGCTCCTCCGTGCCGATGACATCTACGCCATCATCGAGGACTAGCACCAGCTGACCAAAGACGCCCCGCCCGCGGCGGGGCACACCTCTGAAAGGGATTCACAATGGCTAAGGACATTTACTTCGGCACCGACGCTCGCGCCAAGCTTGCCAAGGGCGTCAACACCCTGGCTGACGCCGTCACCACCACCATGGGCCCCAAGGGCCGCTACGTGGCCCTTCAGCGCTCCTACGGCGCCCCCACCATCACCAACGACGGCGTCTCCGTCGCCAAGGAGATCGAGCTCAAGGACCCCGTGGAGAACATGGGCGCCCAGCTGGTGAAGGAGGTCGCCACCAAGACCAACGACACCGTGGGTGACGGCACCACCACCGCCACGCTGCTGGCCCAGGTCATCGTCAACGAGGGCCTGCGCAACGTCGCCGCTGGCGCCAACCCCATCGCCATCCGTCGCGGCATCGACAAGGCCGTCGACGCCGTCGTGGCCGAGATGAAGAAGTCCGCTCAGCAGGTCTCCACCAAGGAGCAGATTGCCTCCGTCGGCACCATCTCCGCCTCCGACCCCGAGATTGGCAAGAAGATCTCCGACGCCATGGAGGTCGTGGGCAAGGACGGCGTCATCACCGTCGAGGAGTCCCAGACCTTCGGCATCGACATCGACACCGTCGAGGGCATGCAGTTTGACAAGGGCTACATCTCCCCGTACTTCTCCACCAACAACGACACCATGACGGCCGAGCTGTCCGACCCCTACATCCTGATGACCGACCAGAAGGTCTCCAACATCCAGGACGTGCTTCCCATCCTCGAGGCCGTTGCCAAGCAGGGCAGCCCGCTGCTCATCATCGCCGAGGACGTGGACGGCGAGGCCCTGGCCTCCCTCATCCTCAACAAGCTCCGCGGCGCCCTCAACGTCTGCGCCGTCAAGGCCCCCGGCTACGGTGACCGCCGCAAGCGCATGCTCGAGGACATCGCCATCCTGACCGGCGGCCAGGTTGCCATGAAGGAGCTTGGCGTCAACCTCACCGACGTTACCGCCGAGATGCTCGGCCGCGCCAAGTCCGTCAAGATCACCAAGGACAACACCACCATTGTGGGCGGCGCCGGCTCCAGGGACGCCATCGACGAGCGCGTTAACCAGATCAAGAACGAGATCGAGAACACCACCTCCGACTTCGACCGCGAGAAACTCCAGGAGCGCCTTGCCAAGCTCTCCGGCGGTGTGGCCGTCATCAAGGCCGGTGCTGCCACCGAGTCCGAGCTCAAGGAGATCAAGCACCGCATCGAGGACGCCCTGCAGGCCACCCGCGCGGCCGTCGAGGAGGGCATCGTCGCCGGCGGCGGCGTGGCGTTCCTGGCTGCCTCCTCTGCCCTTGACGGCGTCGAGGCCGTCGACGCTGACGAGAAGATTGGCGTAGAGATCATCCGCAAGGCCCTTGCCGCCCCTGTGAAGAAGATTGCCGACAACGCCGGCTTCGAGGGCTCCGTCGTGGCCGAGAAGATCAAGGCCATGCCCGCTGGCCAGGGCCTCGACTCTGCCACTGGCACCTATGGCGACATGATCGAGATGGGCGTGCTCGACCCGGTGAAGGTCGCCCGCGTCACGCTCCAGAACGCCGCCTCCATCGCCGGCCTCATCCTCATCACCGAGGCCACCGTCTCCGATGTGCCCAAGAACACTCAGCTTGAGGACG
>ERZ773185.254-NODE-254-length-51442-cov-53.430459_pt1 | contig 51442 bp, 61 predicted proteins | sample MGYA00580531_ERZ773185 | MGnify/ENA primary metagenome ERZ773185 (study PRJEB29015, sample SAMEA2737799) | human gut metagenome | biome: human gut; feature: human-associated habitat; material: faeces | place: China | collected 2012 ...
ATCGCCTGCCTTGTGCCTCTCATCGGATTCCCCCGGTCCCTGAACGCGCTCGGCTGTGTCAACGCTGTCCTCCCTGACTAGAAAAATTTTTCCGTCATGGCAGCTCGTTCCGATACTTTCGTCGATTCCCACGTCCTCTTCGACTTCGGCCGTTCGTCCCGCATCGGCCTTCCTGAAGCCGTTTTCTGCGAAGGGAAGCCTTTCTCTTCTCTCAAATCCCTGCTTTCGCGCTTCGGACGGGGATCCGGGCATCCCATTCTCTTCACGAGGCTTTCCCCTGACGTCTTTGGGAGCATGCCCGGGGAAATAAAGGAGGCCTATGACTACGATCCCCTGTCCCGCACGGCCTTCGGGGATACCATGCCGGAAAGAAAGCGCGGCAGCGTGGCCATTGTCTCGGCTGGCACGGCTGACGGCTTTGTCACCTTCGAGGCTGCCCGTACGCTGACCTATCTCGGCGTGCATAACGAGGTCTTTGAGGATTGCGGGGTGGCCGGTCTCTGGCGCCTCACGGAAAAGCTTCCCGCCATCAATGCCTGTGACTGCGTCATTGTGGTGGCCGGGCTGGACGCTGCGCTCCTCAGCGTGGTCGGAGGCCTCATCTCAAAACCGCTTTTCGGAGTGCCCACGTCTGTGGGCTACGGCGCCGCGGAGGGCGGAAAAGCCGCGCTGGCCAGCATGCTCGCGAGCTGCGCTCCCGGCGCCTGCGTGCTCAACATCGATAACGGCTACGGCGCCGCCTGCGCCGCGGCAAGGGTGATACATGTCATTGAACACAACAACTGACGCTCTCAAAACAGGTACTGTCCTTACGGTGCGCGCGTATTCCGGCATAGCCGGAGATATGATGCTCTCCGGTCTTATCCGGATGACCGGCATCGGCGGGGAAGGTCTGCAGAAACGTCTCGCCGCCATCATGCCCGATCTTTTGGGCAGCGCGGTCCTGGAGCCCGCCTCTGTGCAGCATATCGCGGGCTGGCGCCTCAGGGTCAGCCTGCCGCACCAGCACGAACACCGCACGCTTGCTGACTGTGAGAAGATCATCGCCGCTTCCGGCATGGACACGGGCGCAAAGGAGACGGCGCTGGCCGCGTTCCGCCTTGTCGCCGGAGCGGAGGGCAGGGTGCACGGCGCAAAGCCTGAAGAAGTTCATTTCCATGAAGTCGGTGCCCTCGACAGCATCCTCGATATCTGCCTCGCCTCCCAGCTTTTTCACGAGCTCAATCCCGGCTGGTTTGTTGTGAGTCCCCTGCCTGTGTGCGACGGCAGCATCGCCTGCGCCCACGGTGTCATCCCCTGTCCCGCTCCGGCTGTCACCGAGCTCCTTGAGGGCATACCCGTGCGGCCGTTCTCCGGGGAGGGGGAAACGGTGACACCCACCGGACTTGCCCTTCTCAGGGCCATGGGCGCGGAATTCGGGCCGTGGCCGGCCATGCGGATTGTGCGTATGGCCCGCGTCTATGGAAATACGGTCTTTCCCGGGGCACCCAATGGCGCGCTCTTTGCCTTCGGTGCCTCATCGTAGAACGGGCAGCTCTTTCCCATTCCGGCTGCGCTGCGGCCAGAGAGCTTCCTCCGGACATTCATGCCGGGAGCTTCTCTTTCTTCCGCTTTCTGCAGCAGCAGTCTGTTCATTCCCATCAGCAGGATACGGACGGCCGCGGCGCGGCCGGTATCTGAACGCGGGAGTTTCTTCCGCAGGAGAAAACCATGAAAAATCTGTTTGCGTATGACGGCGGCCTTTCCAGACGCTCTTTTCTGGCGGCTTCCGCAGCCGGCCTCTGCGCCCTGTCCCTCTCTCCCCTGGATGCCATGGCCGCTGACGCCGGCAGCTGGGGTAAAATTCTTGTGCTCTATTATTCCCGCAGCGGCAATACCAGAGCCGTGGCTGAGGAAATTCATACAAAGGTGGGCGGCGATATCTTCCAGCTGAAGACAGCCAGGCCCTATCCCGAAAGCTATGACGATGTCGTGGAAATAGCCAAGAAGGAAAAGACTTCCAACGCCCGTCCCGCGTACGCAGAACCCGTCCCGGATCTGAATTCCTTCAATACTGTCTTTATTGGCTATCCCTGCTGGTGGGGCACCATGCCCATGGTGTTCTTCACTCTCCTTGGGAAGTATCCCCTTGCCGGAAAGACCATTGTGCCCTTCACCACGCACGGCGGCAGCGGCTTTGGCGACAGCCTCAGGGATTTGAAGAGACTCTGCCCCAAGGCGAAGATTCTCCAGGGCCTCGAAGTACGCGGCACGGCCGCCCACAGCTCGGAGGATCGCGTCAGCTCCTGGCTGAAGAAACTGGGCTTCGTGCTCTAAATTCTTTTTCCCGGATCCGGGCCGCAGGGAGCGGAACGGGACCGGATACCCTGAACAGAACGCCATTCCGAACTGATATCCGGAGTGGCGTTTTCTGTTTTCAGGCCTGCTCCATTTTTTTGTCAGAGTCCCGGAGACTGTCCTGGCGTCAGGGGCCGGAAAGGGGCAGACCGGGGCTGCCGCCGGGACACGGCCGCTGCCAGGTGTGCCGGAGCGGGGGATATATACCGGATCCTCTGAAAAGAACTGTCAGGATAAGAAGAATATTCTTTATATGGTACCGGGGCAGGGCGGACGGCCGCCTTTAACGGGTGATGCTGAAGGAGTGGAAGAATGCATTTCGCTGCAGGGGCTGACACGAAACGGCTTATTCTGCAGTCTGGCGGAATTATTCAGAAATGATACGGCGCGCCCTGTCCCGGTTTATGAATTTTTGTGAAATCATGAACAGAACTAGCATAGACTAGTTAAGCTTTCGCTCTTCCATTTTACAAAAACGTTACAGCCGGAGAAAGCCCCGGACTGTCCGGAGCCACGGGCTGTCATCAGTTTCAGGGAGGATATGCGCCCATGGCGTTCCCCTCAGCGGATCTGCCGGGCAGGAGGAGTGGCGTTTTATGGACAGCAACGGAGAGCTTTTTACCAACAGGGCCGCTGTTTTTGAGCAGATAGGCCGGATACGCGAGGTTCCCCGTGGCACGCTTCTTAGCGGAAGCGACGCCTACTGGCTGAAAAAGGGCGTCTGTGCCCTGACCTGTGTCAATGCGGGCGGAAAGGAGTATTCCTTTCTTTATTTCGAGGAAGGAATGCTATTCGGGTTCGTGCCCGTCCTGGAACGGTATTACGCCATAAATGGCATGGGCAGGGTGAACAGCTCGAAATTCTTTTCCGGTTTTCTCACGAAGACGGACTGCGTCATCGTTGATATTCCCGCCCAGATTTTTCTGAAACAGGTCCGGAGCAACCCCCAGATCCGGTCCGCGGTCATGCGCGCTGCGACGCTCAATCTTGTGAATATGCTCACGCATTCCATGGTGCTTTCCGCGCTGCCTGTAGCGGCGCGGGTGTGCTACCTGCTTCTGGAGTTCGCCCCTGAAAAGCCGCCGTATGTGCTGCCCCAGTTTCTCAGCTACGATGAGATAGCGACGCATCTTGATATGCACGTCATCACGGTGACCAAGATCTTCAGGGCGCTCTTCGCGAACGGCATTCTTGAGAAGAAAGGCCGGCAGCGCGTCGTCGTTGACCCGGACCGCCTGCTGGCCATCGTGAATCTGGAGCAGGAACTCGAATACGCCGGAAAATAAGCTGTCTTCTCCGGGAAGGCCAGCAGGCGTCATGCTGCGCACAGGGCCCGGATCTTCCCCTTTTTTCCGTGTATCGCTTCCCCTGCTGGGGATGCAGAAAAGCCTGAGATTCGTGAAAAGGCCTGCCTCTTCTGTCTGGGCTTCCTGCCGGGGAACAGGGGAAAGCCGGAGAATGTACTTTTTTTCACCCGTACTAGCCCAGACTAGGGTTTCTCCCTGTTCCGTACACTAGTCTTAACTAACTCCTGAGAAACAAGCGGGTGCCGCGCGGACGCGGCGCTGTGTCTGGGCTGTATCAGGCTCCGGCTTCTTTTATGAACGCTGCCGGGGTTCAGGGGATGGACTCCGGAAGGCCGGAGCTTTCCGGCCCCTGACTCTGAAACAGCCGTCAGCTGGCAGAGCGCGGCGGCCAGCCCGGCATCCCGTGATTTCCGACAGGGGAACGGCTGGGGTAAGACAGGTAGTGTATGTCTAAAGAGGTGAGAGAACCCGTAATGGCTGGCAGGCCATTGCGAAGAGGAGAGCATGCGAATGCATTGGCTTAAAGGTATTTCGCTTGGAGTCATAGGCCTTGGCCTGATTTTAAGCACCCCTTCCCAGGGACAGGCCATCGATTTCAAGGTCAAGGGACAGTGGCAGATTAACTTCGGTGTTTCCAATGTGCCGGACGGGCGGAGCAGGGGCTCTGACTCCTTCATGTCCAGTCAGCGTTTCAGGACGACCATCGAGGCCAGGGCCAGCGAGAATGTCAGCGCAACCATTGGTTTCACCATGCCGAACAACACGGCCAACCAGACCTGGGGCCGCGCCGGATCCAGCATGGGTGCTGACGGCGTGGATGTCGGCGTGTGGCAGGCCTATATCGACTGGAATATTCCCAATACGCAGATTGCCACGCGCATGGGCATCCAGTATCTCATCATGCCCGGCTTCGTGACCGGATCGAACCCCGTGTTCAGCCGTAACATGCCCGGCATCAGCATGCATGCCCCGGTCTGGTCCAACAAGGAATGGAATGTGGGCGCCACTTTCTTCTGGGCCCGTCCGTACAATGACAACTATTCGGATCCTGACGAGACGAGGAGCAAAACGCTTGATAACCTGGACGTTTTTGCCCTGTTCGTTCCGATCACCACGCAGGGCCTGAAGATCAATCCGTGGGTTATAGGCGCCCTCATTGGCCAGAACAGCCTCAAGTCTCTCCCGTCCGGCGGCCCCGGCGCTCTCTACGCGCCGCGCGGCGGTCTCACTCCCATCCTCGGCAGCGGCGGAACCTTCGCTTCCACCTTCGACAAAGGCCGGCGCTGGCACACGGACACCGACTGGGGCGGAGGCGGCTGGGGCGGCCTGACCGCCGAGATTAAGACCTTCGCTCCGTGGGAATTTGCCATTGAAGGCGCGTACGGCGAAGTCGACATGGGCGAGATCAAGCACTACACCCAGTTCGGCGACAAGAAGGGCCGCACGTTTGATCTGCACCGTCACGGCTGGTACGTCGGCGCGCGCGTCGATTATCATTTTGACTGGGGTACCCTCGGCGCCCTCGGCTGGTACAGCAGCGGCGATGACGACAACCCGTACAACGGTTCCGAGCGCATGCCCATGTTCAACTCCCAGTGGCCCGTCACGCCTCTCGGCTTCGGCGGCTGCTATACCGACCTGAGCCCCTGGAAAGTGCTTAGCCATGGCGGCGGCTGCGGCCTCACCGGCGGCGTTGCCTACCTGAAGAACGTTTCCTTCATCGACCGCCTCAAGCACACCCTGAAGGTCGGCTATTTCCAGGGCACCAACAGCCCTGAAATGCCCCGCAAAGCCAATATGACGCATTATCCGACGTTCGCTGACGGCCCCATGGCGTATCTCACCACGACTGACCATGCCTGGGACTTCAGCCTGTCGAATACCTACAAGATGTACGAAAATCTCGAGATCAACCTCGAGGGCTCCTACGTCAATCTGTTCCTGAAGAACGACACCTGGAAGGGCGTGGAAGATTCCCAGCACAAGGATAACTGGATCGTGTCGATGACCTTCAACTACACGTTCTAGGTTTCCTTTTTCCAGAGAAATGCAGAAGGCGCTCCTCCGGGGGCGCCTTTTCTGATCCCTCATCCTGACGGGGAAAGGCTTCCGCCGCTCACAGCCGCCTGTCCACTGCGGTTCATGAAGCTGCCTCGTGACGGGCGGGACATTTTTATGGCGCGCTCCGGATTCTTTCATCCGGCCCCGCGGCCCAGAAGGGAATTCAGTGACTGATCCACCAGCCGCCGGTTCAGTTCCGTCACAGTTTTTCTGCCGGAAAATTCCGCTGCAGATCGGACGGAGACGTTTCCGCCAGAGAAACGGGGTGTTCCGGGTTCTCAGGATCTCCCGCTCATGAGGCGGCAGGAGGAGCCCTGATAACGGTCCTCCCGTCCATGCGGGCCGCCTTTCCCTGAAAAGTTCCGGAGGAAACGGGCGGCAAACAATCTGGGAAATCTGTCTTTTTATGGACAAAAAAGCAAAAATGCAGGATTTTGCTTACCAGCCTGCGGAAAATATCTTATACTCACTGGAAAATCGCCAAAAGGGGCGGCTGACTGCCGGAGGGCTGATCCGGCAGACGGCCGCCTTTTTTGATCGTTCCGGAAAGTCTAGAACGGCGCGGGGGCGGGGGAACCGGGCGTTTCCGGCGCCGCTTCCGTGCCGCTGTCCGGCCTTTGCCCGTCCGGGCGCATGATCTGCATGCCGGCCGGGAAGCTGCGCAGAGCCTCGCGCTCCCTGTCGAGTTCTTCCTGGAAGGCGGCGGAGGCGGGGAGAGCGCCGTTTCCGGTCATGAGCGTTACCGGCACGCTGGTTTTGCCGTCGTGGAGGCGGTGAAAACCGGTGACGATGTCGTCCTGGTTGCGGGTGACAAGGTACTGTCCGCCGGTGATCTCCTGCCGCTCCTGTCCCGGGAAGGGGGAGTGCGTGTGCAGGAGGGCCCTGTAGAGAAGCTCACCTGTCTGGTGGAGGACGCGGCGTCCGCCATATCCGGTGCCGAAGGCGCCAGGCTGCGTGAACGAACGGCTGACCCGGCAGCTTTCGCCTGTGAGCACGTCGAAGCCGGCGAGTTTTTCGCCGCTCGTGACGGAGACCTTGCCGAGGATGTCCATGATCCACTCCGCGCGTCCGGCAGGAGTGGCGAGCCGCGCCATGGCGGATCCGGGATCATTCTGTCCTTTTGCCTCGGCCTCGGCCACCCTGTTGAGAAGCCAGCTGCTGAGACGTACGGCGCCGGCGGCTTCTCCTTTTTCGTTGAGCAGGCGCACGATCATGTCTGGAGCCACGGGGCTGTCGCGTTCGGTCGGCATGCCGTCAGGTCCCTGGACAAGCCGTTTCTGAAACTTCGGGTCCGCGAGCCAGGCTTCGAGTGTTCTGCGGGCCTCTTCTTTCCCCTCTCCGTTCAGAACCCGGATGTGGCGTTCCGGATACCAGGACGTGACGCTGAGCCGGCCGAGGCTGGAAGGCTGGGAGCCGTCAGTCTCGGCTGCCTTCGCTGCCTCCCCCGTGAATTTCTCCATGACATCGCGCGCGGCCAGGGAAGCGGCTTTGCCGTAGCTCTGGATGCCGGCGGCGCAGGATTCGCGGAGAGATTCCCTGACTGCCGCGAACCACTTCGCGTCGAGGACCATGCTTACCGAAGAGACGCGGTCCGCGGTCATGTGGTCAAGCTGGCGCACCTCCGCGCCTTCCTCATTTTTAAAGTTGCCGAGCACGGTGAACCAGCCCGCCCGGCATTTCAGGCTGCCGTCCCCGGCGAGAACCGGTCCGCCCGAGCGGGGATCGCGGAGGGGCACCACGCGCTGACAGAACATGACGGGCTTTTCCGCGTCAGGCAGACTCTCGATGTCCACGAGTTCGCCGTACCTGCCGCGGCGTATGCCGGGCGTGGCCGCGTAGACCATGACACTGAGATCGTGACGGTTCGGGGAAACGCCTGTGGCGGAGCCGTCGGCGCGCTCTTCCTGATCCGTGGAGAGGCGCATGAAGACCTTTTCATGGCTGCAGAGCGTCTCGCCGTAAAAACCGGAAATGGTGCCGACAGGACCCGTGCGCACGCTGCCGTCCGGATTGCGGAGGGGCTTTCCGCCCACCATGACGGGGCCTTCCTGTGGCCTGCCGGTCTGTTTGTCCAGGACAGGGACGCGCTCGTAGCGGAGCATCCGCACGGCGAGCGCCGCGTTCCGGGGAACGTCACCGTCAAGACCCGCGCTGCCGTTCCCGGGAGCGCTGCCGGATAGGGGAATGTCGATGCGGCTTGGCATAATATGCCTCCTAAAAAATATCTGGCGTTCCGCGTTTTACGCGGGGCAGGGTGGTGCCGAGTCTGTTTCTGAGTCCCGAGATCACCCTGTCCGTGGGATCCGTGACACGGATGCCGCTTCGTGAGGCGCTGACGGCGACCATGCCGCCGCTCAGCTTTGCCGCAGCGCGGGAAAGCGCGCCCAGTCCGTTGTCCACGGCGGTTTCAGCGTTTGTGACGGCGTAATCGCAGGCGTAATCAAGCGCCTCCCGGGCCGCGTCGTTCATGGTTCTGCGCAGTGCCGCCTCCACGGCTGACCAGTCGATGCTGATGCCGGCGAGGGAGCCTATCCTCATCTGGTAGGCCCTGCGGATGAACTCCGCGCACTGCTCCGCCGCGTCGGCTGACTCTGTGTGAATGAGGGAGCCGCTGCCCCCGGTCAGAAGGCGCACGCGGGCGGCGTGCCGCTCCTGGGGGGTGGAAAAGGAACCGGCAGGCCCGCAGTCAGCCGCCGCCATGGCAGAATCCGTGTCTGTCAGGAGCAGGGGCAGAACCAGGAGAAGGACAGCCGCCGGAGCGGAACGCGGAACAATGGAACAGAAGAGAGTGTGCATGCCTGTTCCTCCTGAAGCGTGTTTATTGAAAAACGATTATAATGTCAAAAACTTTTTAAAAATATATAAAAACGCCTGCGCGGACGGGGAATCCGTCCCGGAGCCGGGCCTTTTCCCTGCCCTGTTCCGGTTCAGGGAAGATAGGTAAAAAGGGACGCCGCCTTGCCAGAAGAGAAAAAACCACGTATATTTCCGGAGTATTGCGTCACGGGCGTCAGACGCTGTGACGCGTTTTTCTTCCCCCTGTGAGAAGCGGCCCTGCCTCAGGCAGCGTTTCTCTTCCGCGTCTTTCTCCGAGGTTTATCCGGTATGCGTGACAGTGTTCTTCTCCTTTCGGCCTCTCCCCATAAAAACGGAACAACGTCCCGGATTTCGGCTCTGATTGAGGATGGGTGCAGGAGGGCCGGATTCAGGACGGCCGTGCTCGATTTCTCGGGGATGAACTTCCTCGGGTGCACGCACTGCGGCACCTGCAGCCAGCGTCTCCGTCACTGCCCGCTTGAGGGAAAGGATGACTGCAGCGAGACTTTCGCCACCATCATTGGCTCGCGGTATCTTGTTATCGTGAGCCCCATCTATAATTATGGCCTGCCCGCACAGTTCAAGGCGCTTGTTGACCGCACGCAGTATTTCTATTCGTCAGGAATCAAGCCCCGCATCGCCCCCCGTGCCGCAGTGCTCCTCCTGGCGGGCCGGACAAAGGGGGAGAAACTCTTCGAGGGGGCGCGGCTCACTCTGCACTGTTTCTTCCACACCATGGGCATCGAACAGGTCGCCCTGAAGACTCTGAGAGGGCTGGAATCCCCCCAGGATCTGAGCGATGAGCTGCGCCTTGAGCTCAGGAAGTGGGGGGCCGGGCTTTTTACTCCCGGGCAGACTGTTGTCACGGCCGGTCCTGCCAGAAGCACCGCCGGCCTGGTTCCGCGCTCCTGACCGTTTTCTCCCGCGCCCCGGAATCCTTCTTTGTCCGCCTTCCGCCGGCCGCCCCCCATGCTTCCGTGCCCCGGCGCTGTTTCTGTCTTCCGCGCGGAGTTCCCCGTTTCTGCCCTGCGGCCGGAATCTGCCTGATTCTCTCTGCCGCCTGACTCCGGAAAGAGAAAAGGGTCTTCACAAAAGGAAAAGAACAAAATACCCTGCGCCCGGTAAATTTTTCAGGGAGGGTACCATGAAGAAAGTTCTGATTATTTCCACGAGTCCGAGGAAGAACGGCAATTCCGATCTGCTGGCCCAGGCCTTTGCCGGGGGCGCGAAGGAAGCTGGCCATGATGTCGCATTCGTGGCTTTCAGGGAGAAGAACATCCAGTACTGCCGCGGCTGCCTCGCCTGCCAGAAGACGTTCAGGTGTGTCATAAAGGACGACATGGCCGCCATTCTCGAAAACATGCAGAAGGCCGATGTGGTCTGCTTCGCCACTCCTGTCTATTATTACGCCTGCTGCGGCCAGCTGAAGACCTTCCTCGACCGCTGCAACCCGCTTTTCCCCCAGGAATACGCTTTCCGCGATGTCTATCTCCTGGCCTCCTGCGCCGACACCGATCCGTCTGCCATTGACGGCACGGTGTCCGATGTGAAGGGCTGGGTGCGCTGCTTCGAAAAGTCCTCCTACCGCGGTTCCGTTCTGGCAGCGGGTACGGAGAAGCCCGGCGACGTCAGAAAGACGCCCGCCGTTCTCGACGAAGCCAGAAATCTCGGCAGAAATCTCTAACCGGACGGCCCCTCTGGAACGCCCAGACGGGGCCTTTTCTGATCGCGCCGGCCGGTTTGGGTCGGCGGGGAAGAAAGAACGATGAAGGAACAAGAAAAATCCGGCGTGGAAATCCGTGAATTTCCGGTTCCCGGTTCGGTGAGTCCGCAGCTGGCCGCGCTTATGCGCCGCAAACCCTATGCCTGGTGGAACACGCACCTCTCCTCAAAGGAGGAATGGAAGGCATGGGCCGGGGAGCTTTCCTCCCGAAACGGTGCCCTGCTTCCGGCTCTCTGCCGCAGAATGCGCGTGCGGTGCGAAGAAGGGCATATGGGAGGCGTGCACGTTTACCGGCTGATCCCGGAGGAGGAGAGTCCGGCGGGAAAAGGCAGGATGCTCCTGCACTTCCACTCGGGCGGCTTTCTCATCAACACAGAAGACGCGGCGCCGCTCGAGGCTGTCATGATGTGCGGCATCACGGGCATGCGGGCGGTCTCGGTGGATTACAGAAGCCTGCCCGATTACGCCTATCCCGCGCCCATGGAAGATGCCGTGAACGTCTACCGGGAGCTTCTGGAGAGCTTTGCTCCCGGATGTGTCGGCGTTTTCGGGAGTTCGAGCGGCGGTGCCCTTACGCTGGAGCTTGTTCTGCACGCGCGTCTGGCCGGACTTCCCCAGCCTGGCGCCCTGGCAGCCGGCACGCCCTGCACGGATTTCACGCCCACAGGGGACTCTTTCGCGACCAACGAGGGAGTGGACAATGTTCTCGTGAGTTACTCGGGGTGGCTCACTGACGCTGTGCGGATGTTCGCGGCGGGCCACGATCTGACGGATCCCCTGATTTCTCCCATCCGCGCCGACGTTTCCGGTTTCCCGCCGGTCATGCTTACCTGCGGCACCCGGGATCTTTTCCTCAGCAGCACGGTGCGCATGCACCGGAAGCTCAGGGAGGCCGGCGTTCCCGCGGACCTCGTGGTCATCGAGGGCGCGTCGCACATGCAGTACGCCATGCTCCCCGACGCCCCGGAAACAGCGTACCATTTCAGGGAGCTCGGACGCTTCTTCGATACTTACCTCGGCCGCTGACACGGACCTGGCGGCATCCCGGAAGAACGGCATCCGTGCCCCGCGTGAAAGGAGTCAGTCAGGCTGGCGGTCAGCGCCGCGGCGGGATCTTTCCCTGCAGGAAGCTGTTTTCTTCTTCCGGCGCCCTGGCTTTCTCCCGGGCTCCGGAGTCGGCATGTTCCGTAGCAGCCTGGGCCTCCTGATATTCCGGCCCGGCAGCGGGATCCTCCTCCGTGTCCCCGTGCCAGGCGGTCTGGCGCCTGCCCTGATCCATCTGCGTTTCGGGGAAGGGAGGATGCCTGAGCTGCGTCCGGGGGGCTGCGTCCGGGAGGATCGCGCCCAGGGCGCCGGCCGCGGCGGCACCGGGAGCGAGCACAGCGGCGCCGCGCTGCATGGATCCGGCGGCGAGCCGCACTGTCTCCCCTGCGCCGGAATCGCCGAGAGGCGCGATAAGCTGGCCGGCCCAGCGGATGATGCGGTCCGGCATGACGGTGACCAGGGTGAAGAGTTTCCAGGTCCCGATGCCCACCACGGAGCCGAGGAGGACGAGTGTGCTTACCGCCGCGGTGACGCCCCATCCGCTGAGGCCGAAGGCGTTATCCCGGAAAGCCTCGTCCTGGGCGTCGAAGAAGGGCATGAGGAGGGAACTCACGAGGTAGCCCGATACGCTCAGGATTATCATGCACAGGAAGAAGGCCAGGACGAGGAGCATGGGCCGGAGCAGAACCGAGAGCATGAGGGCGTAGCCGGAGCGCGCGCTCGCCCCGGCGAATCCGTCACCCTCCGGCATGCAGTGGCCCACAAGCCAGACGGGGCAGGCAGCCACGGCTTCGAGGGTGAGCACCACCCAGCCGATGACAGCGGTGAACCACGCCACGAAAGGCAGCATGGGCACCATGTAGGCGTAGAACCAGCACACGGCCCATATGGGAGCGGCGATGCAGACTGCGATTTTGCCTGCCGACTCCACGAAGGAAGGCAGGGCCTTCGAGGTGAGAAAGTTCCCGGCGAAGGGGATGCGCGACACGCCTTCCCTGATGGCGAGATAGGTGACGAAGGCGTTCTCGCAGGCATTCATGACGCGGCGGGAAAGACGCACCGTGCTGAAGATGATGTCCCCGCCGTCGATGATGCGCCCGAGGGCCAGGGCGCCCGCGTCGGGAACCCTGAGCTCGGAGAGCCACTGCATGGGGCCGGAACCGAAGAAGCGCGCGATGACGGACCCTGTGTCGTGCACGCCTGCCGCGTCCCGCGAAGCCTTTTCTGCGGCCTGTCCCGTGGCCGTAAGCGGATTCGTGATTTTTTCGGGATCGGCCTTGAGGAAGAGGGTGAGCCTGTCGCGCATTTCCGCGGCGCCTGTCAGGACTTTTCTAAGATCCCCGTTGACGAAGCCGGTCAGAGCCTGGCCGCTGACACCGGAAGCCGTGGTCTCGTCCCGCTGCATTTTAACGGCGTCGGCAGCGGTCCTGGCGAGCGTCCAGTAGTAGGAGCCCGCCATGAACCAGCCCTGCCTTCCGGCGTAATCCCTGAAAGAGGCGAGCGCCTTCTGCGCCGCCTCGTCCCCGGAGACGGCGGCCCGTGAGAGGGGAACCGAGACGGCCGCCTCGTAGGCCGTAAGCAGGGAATGGAGTCCCAGGGACGCGGCCGGCCCCGTGTCCGGCGCGATGAGCCTGAAGTCGTCCCCTCCCGTGGCGTTCTTCACGGCGTTGTAGACCTGCGTGTAGAGAGGACCGGCAAGGGCGTTTCTGAGGGCGAGGGTCGCTTCTGGCACGGGCGTCGACACGGTGACGGAGCCCATGTCACCGTTTTCGGTGACGGCTTCGGCTGTCTGTCCGTCAAAGGGATTGGTGCAGGTGAGAGGGCGGGGCAGCTCGAAGCGCACGCGCGTGCCGGCGCTGTCCTCTTCGAGAATCCTCGGGGAAGAGGCAAAGACGCAGCCCTCCGCGGTTTCGAGATAACGGCGCACGTAGGCGTGCTCGGCGATAACAGGCAGGACGCGCGCGGCGTTGTCCGCGAGGCCAGGGCCGCCCACTGCCGTGACGGCCCCCGTGCGGCTGATATACGCGAGACCCTGCTCCCACATGCCGTCCGCGAACTGGATGCTCAGCCCGATGGCGGAAAGAACCATGACCTGCATGGCCGAGAGACCGTGGAAGACAGGAGTGATGGCGCCCATGGCAAAGGAATAGCGCAGGGGCAGCCAGGCACTGCTGTAGCGCCTGCCTCCTATGCCTGTGCCGTCCTGGGCGGATCCGAGGGCCGCGGAGAGAACCGTGAGGATGAAGAGCCAGGCCACTGCCACGGCGCAGCAGGAGTTCAGGACGTACATGAGATCGAAGATGAGCGTGCCCATGACGCCGTCAGCTGGCGCGCCGGAGGCGAGGGAAGCGAGGCTGTCCCAGCCGGTGCCGAAGATACGTGTCAGAAGCTGCGCCGAGATGTCGTTCTCAAGCGATCCGGCGGAAAGGAGCGGATCGGCCATACTGCCTCCTTGGGGAAACGCCTTTTTACGGAGAGGGCTGCCCGGACGCCCTGCTTTTGAGAAGCCCGCGCATGCGGGGTGAAAGCGGCGCCGGAGGAACGCCGGGTCCGGGTCCTCCGTTCGTGGGCTGGAGCAGAAAGCATACGGCGCGGCAGGCGCCTGCCCGTACGCCGCAGTCAGCGGGCGTGAGGCCTCCCGCAGTTCTCGCGCTGAGAGAAGCGCCGCACTCTATGAGGAGCCGGCACATGTCCGGCCTGTCCCTGTACGCTGCGATATGCAGGGGCGTGAGCCCGTGTTTTTCCCTGGCGTCCGGGGAGGCGCCTGCCCTGATGAGCGCTTCGGCGATGGAGAGACCCGCCCCGGCCGCGGCCCAGTGCAGGGGAGTGATGCCATCCCTGTCCGCGCTGTCAGCGGGAGCGCCGCAGGCGAGGAGTTCGAGCGCCGCGTTTTCCTTTCCGGCGCGCAGGGCGGCGGAGAGCAGGGGCTCGCTGTTTTTCCCCGTGCGCTGGCGGATGTCGGCTCCGGCGCGCAGGAGCGCCGGGATCATGAGGGAGCGGCCGAGGCGCACCGCAAGAGCTAGGGGCGTTTCGGAAAATCCCCGCATGCTCCGGAAGTCGGGATTTGTCCCGCAGCCTGTCATTTTGGCGAGCGTGAGCCTGAGCAGCGCAAAATCGTCAGCCGTGACAGCTCCCATGAGGGCTGCCCGGCACCGCTCCTCAGAGAGCGCGATGCCGGGCAGGGGGAGGCTCAGCGCCGCGCGCGCCGGGGAAGGCCGGCTCTCTGTGCCCGCGTGAGAAGAGACAAAACGGGCTGACACGCGCAGCGGGGCGCGTCCGGGGAGGGAACGGGGGAGCGGAAGACGCGGCGTCACCTTTTTCCCCCGGTGAGCGTCCGCCGGAGCCAGGCGGGGAAGGGGATGAACCTTTTCTCCCTCAGCACGGCGATTCTCCAGCGGGCGCAGGCCGCGAGCGTGAGACCCGCGCAGAGCACGGAGAGGCAGGCGGCCGAAGAAAAGAGGCGGATGGGGAGCGGCGAGCTTTCAAAAAGAGCCTGCCTGAGGAAGCCGAGCGCGGCAAAGCAGCAGAGTCCCGTGCCGCAGAAAAACTCCGCCCGCCGCATGCGGATGAAGTTTTTCTCCTGTCCCGGCCTGATATTCCAGGCAGCGGACACGGCGCTGAAAGGGGCTTTTTCGAGGGCCGCGCTCCGCTGACGCGCCCCGGAGAGCCGCTTCATGCCTTCCCGGAAGAGGTTCCGGAAGGGGACGCGGGCAAGGAGATCACGGGCGAAGCGCCGGGCGAGACCCGTTCCGAGGGCCTCGCCAAGTTTTTCTCCTCTTCTCTTTTTCTCTGTCACGCGGAGCCTCCCGCCCGGAGGGGCGCTGAGGGGAAGAGAAAGGTGCGCAGGTCAGGCATGGTTTTTCTCCCCGTCCGCTTCGGGCCCCACGGACAGAATGGGGATGCCGTCTGCGTCCTGGAAGAAGAGGGCCCTGCCGTCCCCGTGCTTTTCCCTTTCGAAGCACGCGAAGACCATTGAGCCGGCGTGCGGACCGCTGCGGACGCGGATGTATTTTAAGGGGGAGCCGCAGGAAGGGCAGTCCCACTGTCCTTTGGCCCTGGGTACGGGTTCCTCGGGCGTGCCGTCGTCATTGAAGAAGAGGACGGCACCTCCTTTATGTTTTTCCTTCTCGAAACAGGCTGTGTAGATCCGGCCGTTTCTGCCCGTGCGGCGGCACAGTCCCTGATGGCACTCCGGGCAGACGTAGGGCAGGGGGGCTGCGGGATTTTCGGGATCGGGATAGCGTCTGCCGCGGCAGCCCGTGCTGCCGCGGAATTCGTCGCAGCCCCAGAAGAGCACGCGCCCCTCCCGGAAGACCGGATGCATGCCGGATCCGCACAGGGGGCAGGTTACGGGCTCCTCCTGTCTGTTTTGCATGTTTTCCTCCTGCGTCAGGCCCTGACGCCTGCCTGAAGAAGAGCGCGGATTTCCCGGAACCAGGCTGCCCCGGCCTCGCGCGGCGTGGGTTCACCGCCCTCCAGGACAAAAGCTCCCTGGAGCCAGTCCCAGGGCCTTCTCCAGGGCAGTTCCTGAAGGTCATCCTCGTCGGGATCGTAGAGGGGCACGTCGCAGGCTTCATCAAAGCCCCTGAGGAATTCCTCGCGTTCCTTCCCGCTGTATCTGTGAAAGAGAATGGAGACCATCTTCCAGCTCCTCATTTCCCGCTGCTTCCGTGAGCCCCGGGTTCCGCCTGATCCGGCGGGGGCGATCCGGTTCCGGCGCGCCGCGCGGCCCGGATATTGAGCGCGCCGGCCAGGACGGCGAAGGAACTGCCGCCAAGCGTGGCTATGCGCGCGCCGGATGGCGTCACCCAGAGGGCCGCGGGAAGCCTGACCCTGCCGAGGTGGGATTCCGCGAACGCGGTGTTCCTGCGGACGCATCCGAGAGCGGCCGTGAACTTTTCTCCCTGCCCTTCCGGAGCGAGGAGCCTGGCTGCCGCCTCCGTATCGCCGGCTGGCGCTATGAAGACGGGAAAACGCAGCTCGGACGCCTTTTCGCGGATGAGATTGGAAAGCGCCTGGCAGGCGGGGCAGGAAGGAGAAGAGAAGAGCACGAGCACATCAGCCCCGCTTTCTGGCGTGCCCGCCGCGTGCAGGAGCGGGGAATCTGTCAGAAAGGCCCTCGCGTCCTCATCGGGAACGGTCCGGGCGTTCATGAGCGCGGCGGCCGTGCTTTCCGCGTTTTCCCCGTGAGTTTCGGGGAGGGGAGGGGACGATACGGCAGACATGCCGCCTGGCGGGAGCAGATCCGTCCCGAGCGGGAATGTTCCTGCTTCCTGGGCCGGCGATGGTTTCCTCGTGATGACGGGATCCTCAGGGAACGCGTCTGAAAGGAAACGGAGGATGGCCGGAGCGGTCTTTGAGGAGGACGAAGGCCGCGCTGCGAAAGCCTGCGGACGGGACGGATCGCCGGAAAGGGCTGAAGCGGGAGCGGATCCGGAGGGCTGTTCCTCCCGGCCGGTTCCGGGAACCGGAGGATGGGTTTTTTCCCCGGCCGCGAAAGGACCGGAAGACTTCCCGACAGTCCGGATCCTGAGCGCCTCGATGCGCATCGCGGCGTCCGTGCCGTAGGCTTCCTCGAGACGGGCGCAGGCTCCGGCCCAGTCTGCCAGCGCGTCGGCGCTTTCTGCCTGCTGCGCGGCACGGAGGAGCTGGAAGAAGGCGAAGCCGGCTAAGAGGCCAGTCAGAAGAACAACGGAAGGGGGCAGGTGCCTGAGGGACCGGAGCGCCGCTCTTCCCCGTCTCCCGGCCTGCCGGGAACGGGTTCCCGCAAAACGGGATCCGGACGTCTGTGAGGTGGGGCCATCAGAAGAGGCCATGCTCAGTTTCCTCCCTGCCCGGGCACGGACGAAGGTGAGGTGGAAGCGAGGCTGAGCGCTTCAGCCATGAGCCTGCGGGGCGGCGCGCCGCGAACGGTGAGACGGCCATCAATGACGAAGGAAGGCGTGGCGTCAAGATGGAGTCGCCGGGCCAGTCCGGCGTCTTCCCTGAGGGTGTCCTGCCAGCGCGGATCCCTCAGGATGGAAGCGAGCTTTTCCTTTGGGAAACCGGCTTTCGCCGCGAACTCAGCGAGAACCCGCTCCGTCATGGCCGGCTCCTTCCAGGCCCGTTCCGTGTCCTCCATAAGCAGGTCGTGGAAACGGGCTCCGGCCGCCGGATCGGCGGCCTCGATGCCGAGGGCCGCGGCAGCCGCCTTTCTGTCTTCGGGACTCACGCAGAGGAAGCGGCGGGTGACGCGCCAGGCGAGCCCTTTGTAAAGAGCGTGGGCGCGGCGGCACCATGCGCAGTCGAAATCGGTGAATACGGTCACGACAGGACCTTCCGTTCCGTGCACGGCCCGCGCCGGATCCGGCCCGAGCACGGGTTTCGCGGCCAGCTGGCGTTTCCAGTCCGCGGTCATGGCTTCAGCGCGTTCATTTTCGGCCGCGTCCCTGACAACGGACAGGAGTTCGGCCGGATGCGCGCGGATAATCCGCATGATGTCCGTGTCCGATTTCTCAGGATTGAGGAGCCCGTCTTTTTGCAGGCAGACAAATCCGGCCAGAGTGAATGTGAGTGCGGCGGCGAAGGTCAGAATGGTGAAGCGCGAAAAACCGTTCATGCGCGGGCTTCCTTTCCGAAGCGGAGGCGGGGGGCGCTCCCGCAGGTTCCCGCGGGGCTGGCTGATCCGGTGGAATACGCGTCCGCTCCCCCATCATCGTCGCGCCAGTCGCCGCCTTCCCGCAGGTACGGATTTTCTTCCGCTGAACCGCTGTCCCCGGATTCAGACCCGCAGCCGGGACGGGAGACGGGCGCCTCCTCCCCCGGGGCAGAGTCTGGCATTCCGGACTGGCCGCTTCCCGCGTTCCCGCCGTTCCCGCAGACAGCCTCCATGCCGGGCCATGTGCCGTCAGGGCGGTAGAAGCAGGCGATGTCGATGACAGGCTGGCCCCTGCGTTCCTCGCACCAGACATAGCCTCTGAATTCTCGTCCCCTGAACTGATCCGCGTTGATAAGGTCCGCTTCCCCGAGCCCGCAGACTTCCTGCAGGTTCCGTATGCGGACGTAGCAGCGGCGGCGTACGGTGGGCACGGGCGAGAGGACGTTGAAGCGCACTTCAATGGTTCTGCCGCGCCGCGCCCCTTCCAGAATAAGCAGGGAGAAGACGAGATACTCGCGGCCGCGGAGGAGCGAGGAGCGCGTGTCCGTGATCCGCATATGGTAGAGCCCGGCAGGAATTTTTTCCGGGCGTCCGGCCCAGAGGGCGTTTGCCGAGTAGTCGGGCAGAAGCGCGTAATAGTCTGCGCCGAGAAAGGAGAGATCAAAAGAGTCCGGCATGCTGGTTCCTTATAGTTATAATTTTTTTAATTAATAAACGTTTTTTATAATTGGATTGAGGAGGGGCGGAAGGCGCGGCGCCTGGCGCGATCAGCAAAACTGTCCGGGGCAGGGGGCGTGTCTCTGAGGCGCCCGGGATTTTCGTCCATGCCGGGCCATGTGCCGTCCGGGTAGTAAAAGCGGACGATCTTGGAGGCGGGAAGACCCTCAAAGCGGTAATTCCAGACGGACCCGGTGAACTCCCTGCCGTGGAACATGGCTGCGTTCTCAAGAGGCGCGCCGCCGAGGCCGCAGACGAGCTGCAGACACCGTATGCGCTCGCAGGCGCGGCGGCGTATGCGGGTGAGTGGGTGATAGATATAGAAGCTGAGGTCCGAGTGCGAGCCCGCGAAGGTGCCGTCGCACACGATGAGATCGAATCCGAGGTGGCCGCAGCGCCTGTCTCCCAGGAAGCGGGAGCCCAGAATGTGGAAGCGGTAGTCGCCGGATGGCAGGAGATCGGCTGACGCCGCCAGCTTCGCGTTGGCCGAGAAGTCAGGCGCGGCGAGGAAGAAATCGTCGTCAAGACGCGTGAAGTCAAAACCCGTTCCCATGATGCGGTCTCCTCCTTACTGGACGCTGTCCGACGCGAAAATGCCTGAAAACTGACCTGTCCCGTGGGGAACAGCCAGGCGGGACGCCCGCCTGCAGAAGGAACGGGCCGGAGCCGGCAGCGCGGTCGTCCGGGAGCAGGACGGCGTGACCGGATGCCCCGGCCAGCTGAAGTCGGTGCGGTAGAAGCGCACGAGGTCAATCTCGAGCTCGCCCTCGCACACATGCCGCCACAGGCCGCCCCCGAATTCCCTCCCGACAAAGTCCGCCGTGTTCAGGAGACGCTCCTCCCCGAGGCCGGAGGCGTCCTGAAGCGTTCTCAGGCGCGTGAGCTCGCGGCGCCGCTGCTGGGGATTCACGGAAAACACGTAGATGGAATGGTTGAGGCGCCTGCCGCAGAAGGGGCCGCTGGTCACCTCGAGCCTGAAGCTGATGTGCTCTCTCCCCGGCGTGCCGGAGAAGACGCACGATACGATCCTCAGACGGTAATTGCCCGAGGGAAGGCCCCGTACGGCGCGGGCCGCCCGGAAATTGGCCGAGAAGTCCGCTCTGGCGTCCTCAAAAATGCTGCCGAGCTCACTGAAGCTGAATACGCTGTTCATGCTTTGCTCCCTGAAGAATTATTAAATATTTTTTACGTTTAAAACGTTTTTAAAATTTCACAGACGGGGCACTGCTCCCGTACGCACACCCTTACGCTCCGAAGGCAGGGCTGGTCAAGTATTTTTATTTTTTTCTGACATATATAAAAGTTTTATTTTCAGATGCCCGTCCCGGACTGGAAACAGTGCCCCCGTGCCCGGCAGGCACGTTTCCGGGAGGACGGCTTACTGCTGCGGGAGCCTGTTTCAGCTCTGCCGTTTCTGCCTTTCCGGTCCGTTCTCCGCGCCGTCCTTCACGAGGGGTTCCCACCATGCCGGGAAGGGAGCGATATGTTTTGAGAGCGGAACGGCCTGACCTATGATCGGCGTGAGGAGCTGGTACGCCCTGCCTTCCGACGCCTTCAGGGCGCGGCGGAAGGGAGCATACCATGTGTGGTAGGCGATGCTGAATTTGCCGATATGCACGGGCATGAAATGGCGGGCTCCGAGTTCCTCCGCGGCCTGACATGCCTCCTCGGGGAACATGTGCACGTAGTGCCAGTTCTTATCGTACTGGCCGCAGTCGAGGAGAGCGAGATCCACGGGGCCGTACTGCCTGCCGGTCTCCCTGAAATGAGGACCGTAGCCGCTGTCGCCGCTGAAGAGGAAGGAAAAGTCCGGACTGCGCAGGAGCATGCCGCCCCAGAGGCTTTTGTCGCGGGTCAGCCCCCGGCCAGAGAAATGCCTGCCGGGAAGGAACGTCAGGGAGACGCCGTTGCCGGCATCGAGGGACTGATGCCAGTCGAGCTCGTGGATGCGCGCTCTGTCGAACCCCCAGAGTCTCAGGTGCGCGCCCGTTCCGAGGCCGCAGGCCACATTCCTGATTTTCGGACGGAGTGCCGAAATGGTGGGAAAGTCGAGATGATCCCAGTGGTCATGGGAGAGAAAAAGCCAGTCTATGGCCGGCATATCAGAGGCCTGCACCACAGCCGTGCCGGGAAAGGCCCCTGTCGTGAAGGAGACGGGGGAGGCGTGCAGGCTGAAGACAGGATCGGCCAGAATGTTCAGGCCGTGCAGCCTGAGGAAGAAAGAGGAGTGCCCATACCACTGCAGGGTGTCCCTGTCAGCGGGGAGAGAGGCCGGATTGATCTGGCTTACGGGAAGGGGCGATGCCGGGACAGTGCCGGTTTTTTTCGAGAGCAGGAAGTCAGCCCACAGTCTGATGGTACCGCCTTCGCCGGTGCTCATGGGAGTGGGCACCAGATTGATGAATCTGCCGTCCCTGAAATGCGGGGAGGCGGCGAAGCGCCGGATATCCTCCTCATCCGGAAGGGCGCCGAATTTCTCCTGATGCAGGAAAAGAGCCGCGCCGCCCGCGCCAAGAGCGGTGAACCCGGCAGCGGCGCCGAGAGATTTCAGCAGGGATCGTCTGTTCATGATTTTCACTCCGTTTTCTGGATGGCGGTCACTATGCAGCCGCCGGCCCTCATGCGCAAGTGCGGAATTTTCAGGCAGGCTGGGAAAAAACGGGGACACAGGCTTTTCCCAAAGTATTTTCTGCCCATGCCGGGCCGTGATTTTCCGGGGGGCATCTTGCTTTCGCGCGCCGTATGCCTGAAGATGGAAGCAAAAACGAGAGGGAAAACCATGAAAGGAACCGGCTTTGCCGCTCAGAGCCTGCAGGAACTCGTGGCCAGGATACGCCGTCAGATCGCCGGGGATAAGAAAAGCGGGTACCTCGCGGAAAAACCCTTTAAAAAGGATCTGGCTGAAAGGTACAGGGCGCGTTCAGAAGGATCTTCCCGCGAAAGTACGGGGGAAGAGGGCCGGGATTAGATCCGGACCTGCCGCTTTAGCCGGGATCAGGGGATGTCAGAAGGGCCGCGCTTCTCCGCCGGCCTGCGCCGCGTTTTGGCGAAGGCGCGCATGGTGCCCCGGTCATGGCCCGGACGCCTGCGCGGAAGGGGCTGACTGGTAATCTTTTTCGGAGCAGGCTCCGGGAAACAGCGCCATGGACGTTCCCGGACCTGGCCATCATGATGTCGGGGACGCAGGCAGGACGGAATCCCTCCGGGAGCCTGTCCCGGAACCGCTGTCAGAGATCCGGCGTCTTTTGCCGGTCAGAGCGGTTGAAGATGATTTCCAAGTCGGTTACTATACAGAAAGCACGTATGTCCGAAAAGAAACATTTTTGTGACATTCTGACTACAGGCCCTGCCGCGCTTCAGCCACGCGCCATGGCCGACGCCGATTGGATCCCCCGGACAGGAGCCGGTTCCGATCCCATTATCAAGGATTGTGTATGTCTGAACGAGTATCCGACAGCAGTGTCTGGAAAAAATGGCTGAGCAAGGTCCGCAAGACGCCGAAAAAATTTACCAGGATTCCGCGCAGTGAACTGGATGAAGAGCTGTGCGCGGCCGCCCTGGAGTGTTCTCCAAGGGTCTACAAATATATCCCCGGCGATCTGCGCACGGACGCTGTGAAGGAGACAGCGGCCTCCCAGTGGTATCATTTTGTACGGGAGGATCCGGAACGTCTCGACAGCGTGCCCGGCAGCCTCATGGGGCGCGTGGCGGAAAAACTGGTCACCGATTCCGTCGACTTCTTCGAAATGCTTCCCGAAAGCGCGAAGACGCGGGAGCTGACGCTCCTGGCCGTCAGAAACGGTGTTTCCCTGCGCTTTGTCCCTGAGCGGCACCTCAGCGCCGGATTAATCCGTATCGCCGTTGAGGCGTGGCCGTTAAACCTGGAATTCGTGCCCGGGGAATACAAGACGCCGCAGATGTGCGCCAGGGCCGTAGAGCATGACGGCGCCTGCCTCGCCTTCGTGCCCGAAAGCTTCATCACCCGGGAGCTCTGTCTTTCCGCCGTGACAGGAGTGGGCGGCGCGCTGGCCTCCGTGCCGGTGAAATTCCGCGATCGCGAAATCTGCCTCACCGCCGTGAAGAACGATGTTCCCCTCGGCCGGGCCTGGAAATCCGTTCCCGAATGTCTCAGGGACGGGGAAATGTGCCTGGAGGCTATCCGGCAGAACAGCTCGGCCATTGAAATCGTGCCCAAAGAACAGCGCGTTCCGGAGATGTGCCTGAAGTTCCTGGCCGTTAACGGGCTCGCCCTGGAATCCATCCCCAAAAAACTGCGCTCCGCGGCGTACTGCACCGCTGCTGTCAAATCCAATGCCTACGCGCTCGATTACGTTCCCGAAGAACTCAGGACGCGGGAACTGTGCCTGCTCGCCATAGACGGCGCACGCTGCGGGGATTCCCTGCTGCGCTGCGTGCCTAAAAAACTGCGTGACGGAGAACTCTGCCGCCGTTTTGTGGAGAAGGACGGGACGGCTCTCGCCGAGGTGCCGGGAAAGTACAGGAGTGAGGAGCTCTGCGCTCTCGCCCTCAGGCAGGTCGCCAGGCGCGAGGGGCGTCACGAGCACTACAGCCAGGCCCATCAGCTGAGCGGTGTGCTGGACGCCATACCTCATCCCCTCGCTGAAAAGCTGGTGCGCGCCATCCTTCCCCCGGAAAACACGGAAGACGTGGCCATTCTCAGGGACTTCATCCGCTATGAGGAGAGGCTTGCCGGGATGGGCAATGACAGGAAGCAGAAGAACAGGCTCGCCATTGTGAAGCTTCTGAAGGATATTGTCGGCAATTCCCGTGTGACAGCCTGAAAAGGCTGACAGGAAAGCGGACGTTTTTTCTCTTATATGGGAAGGGACGTCCGCTTTTTTTCCTGAAGAGGAGACAGTCCGCTCCTTTCCCGGCAGGCCGGCACAGAGGAAACGGGAAGCCCGTATTTCCCGTTCTTGCGGCGGAGGAAAGCGGGGAGTAGGGTGACAGGACAGGAGGCGGCGCCGCGTGGCTGCCGGAGAAGCGTATGATAACAATTGACGTCTGGTCTGATTTCAGCTGTCCGCACTGCGTCATCGGCCTCGCCCGCCTCTGGAAACTCCTGGGTGAGCTGGGAGAGGGAGACGTGAAGCCTGTCATGCACGCCTTCGAGCTTCTGCCGGACGCGCCGGAAAACCCGGAGGGAACAGCTGCCGACGGCTTTGCCCGGAAATGTTACCTCTCTCATGACGACGCCGTGGCCTGCATGGACAGACTTTCAAAGGTGGGAAGAGAGGAGGGGCTCACTGGCATGGACTGGGCAGGCGCCATTCCGGCAAATACCCGTGACGCGCACCGCCTCTTTAAGTGGGCCATGGCCCATGGCGCCTCCTGCATGCACGGGCGGCTCATGCGCGCGTATTTCTGCAGCCACCTCAACCTGAGCAGCCATGATGTTCTCGCCGGTCTCGCGGAGAAGGCCGGCCTGAGCAGGGACGGGGCGCTCGCCATGCTCGCTTCCGGTGCCTATCTGAAGGAAGTCCTGGATGATGAGCGCGAGGCCGGTGAGCTCGGCATCCACAGCGTGCCCACTTTCATCGTGAACCGTGAGGCGCGTTTTCTCGGAAGTGATCACTTCCCCGAAATGAAGGCCTGGATTCTCGCGCACAGGGAAAACGGCTGATTCAGAGGACACGCGCAGACAGAACGGGGGCCGTTTTGTTTTCTGTTTATAAAAATAAAACGATTGCAGATATAAAAGCTTGATATTCCCAGCCATCTCTGCTAAGCGGCGGTTCGCGCTCCTCTGGGGCCTCACTGACTGGAAGGTTTCTGGTTCTTCTTTCTTCTGCCCGGCCACGGGCCGGCCATTCCGGGAGGTGCCATCTGAGAGACAGCTTTTTTTCAGCGCATCCGGCGTTTTTTCCCTTTCCGTTCATGTCTGCCGTTCCGCTTCCGCGCGGCGGTGCCGGAGGACGCGTTCCGGCAGCGCGCGGGAATTTCGCGCTCCATCCTGAAAGCGTCCTCTTTCCGGAATCCCGTCCCGGGGCTCCGGGAGAATCCCTGGCTGCCGGTCCGTTTCGGGGATGGAAAGGCGTGAACACTTTTCCCGCGGCGTCCGCTGACGTCTCCCGGATGCCGGGCAGGCGGGCCTTTGTGACGGGCGGCTCCGCCTTTCTTGCCGCTTTCTTTTTCCGCGGTGCCGCGGAAGCCGCTCCGTACCAGGGCGTGACGGCTCATTCCGGGCGCGGGGTGCTTCTCGGGCGCGTGCGCCGCTCCCTGGGACGCCCCTATGTCCTGGGCGCCGAGGGGCCTGCCGCCTTTGACTGCTCCGGCCTCATCCGCTGGCTGTACGCCGGAATCGGCCTCTCCCTGCCGCGCCTCGCGAAGGATCAGGGAAATACGGGCATGCCGGTCAGGGACAGCCTGCGCTTCGGGGACGTCATCCTCTTCAAGCGCGTGGGCCGCGGATGGCACACCGGCATGTTTCTGGCCCGGAGCTTTTTCGTGCACGCGGCCGGCCGGGAAAAGGGCGTGATCATCTCTTCTCTCCGGGAGTCCTATTTCCGGAAACAGTTCCGCGGGGCGCGGCGCTATCTGCGCTGAGCCCTCCGGCCCCCTTTTTCAGGCAGGGAGGTGTCCCATCAGCATTTTTTCGCATTCCGTACGCTCTTTCAAAGGGGGAATCCATGCCGGTTAGACCGTTCAGCGATGCCGAAAAACGGGAATGGCAGAAAAAGCGCAGGGCCGAGATCGGGGAGCTTTCCCGGAACGTGGCCCTGAGCGTGGTGAATATCATCCGTGAAGGGCTCGTGGAAGACGGACTTGGCTGGAGCAGGCCGAGGCCGGGAGGTCTGCCCCGCAGTCTCGTGCGCGGCACCTACTATAAGGGTGTCAATCAGATAAGCCTGTACAGCCAGGCGAGGGAGAGGGGCATGAGCGATCTCGCCTTTGTGACCTGGAACGCCATCCGGCGCCTCAGGGACAAAGACGGGAAGCCGGCCGTCCTTCTGCCCGGGGCAAGGCCTTTCAGGCTCATCTGCCCGAGGCCCGGCAGCCTGCGCCCCGTTTCTCCGGACGAAGACGTGAGCAGGCTCGATCCCGCACGGCTCGAGCGCCATGATGACGGCACCCGGTGGTACAGGACCGGCCGTATGTTCTGGAGTGTCATGAAGGTCTGGAATGTCGAGGAGACGAGCATCGCCCGCCCCGACAGGATCGTCCCCAAAGCGCCCTTCCTCGACAATGACTTTCTCGAAAAGTTCGTGCGGGCCTGCGGCGCCCGCGTGGAGAACAGGTGCGGTCAGGCTGTCTTCATGAAGAAGGAAGACCTTATCCTCATGCCTGACAAAAGCTATTTTGAGAGCGAGGCCGCGTATTACGCCACGCTCATGCATGAGTTCTACCACTGGACCGGCAGCAGGGGCAGGGAGGAGCGCGACCTCAGCGGCCGTTTCGGATCTGAGGACTACGCCCGGGAGGAAATGCGCGCCGAAATCTTCTCGGCGGTCTGCGCTTCGCTTTTTGGACTCAGGGGCGTGGTGCGCCGCCAGGCCGGATATCTCGACAGCTGGAAGCGCGTTCTCCACGCCCGCCCCGCTGCCATCCTGCTCGCGGCGTCCCAGGCCCAGAATATCGTGGGCGCCATCCTGGACGCTGCCTGCGGGCGCCAGCCCGGCCTTTCCTGGCTCAGAAACAGGGACTTCAGTGCCGTCCCCGCCCCCCTGAAGGATGACCGCCTGCGCCAGGAAGCCATAAGCGCCTCCCTGCGGGAAGAGATGTATCCTGAAAGGACGGAGGAGGACGGGCCGGAACAAAATCCCGCTCCGGGAAGATAGCCGCGGAAACGGCCGGGATCGGCGTATGTTCCGGTTCCGGCTCTCTTTTTTTCCTCTCCCCCTTGCCATAGGCCCGCCTGCGCGGGTACTCAGATGGGAGGGGAGGACACTGGCATGAGAAGATACGGGATACTGACCGGCGCGGCGTTTGTCTGTTCTCTTTTCCTGATGGCGGGATTCCCGGCCGCCGGAAACGCGGCTCAGGGTGTGCTCCCGGCATCAGCCGATCCCTACGCTCCCCTGGACGCCTCCCAGGAGGCCGAAGTCGCTATGATTCTTTCCGGCCGCATCCGTCCTGCGAGCCTCATGCCTGCCGAGGCCATGTCCCCGGCGCAGAGGAAGACTAGCGATTTCGGGAAGCCCCGGGCCACGCATGTGCATGGCGGCGTTGATTTTCTTTTCGAAAAGAATGAGTGCGCCACGGCCGAGGACGACGGCTACGTTTCCGATATCCGCGGCTGGGAAGAGGGCGGAAGCTCAGGCGCCAGGGCTGGCCTGCGTATGGAAGTGCATTATACGGGAGACGCGCTCAGAGGGCACCGCCGCATTTTCATGCACGTGGGCCGCATTGCCGAGCCTTTCCTGCAGATGTGCAGCGACGGCCATGTGCGCCGCTTCCCCCACGGGGCGCGCATTCCCTTCAAAAAAGGCCAGACCCTCTTCATGGGCGGCGTCAGGGGCGATCCCGGCGCCGGCAATTCCACTGGCCGCTGCATGCATGTGGAAGCCTGGGACTCCAGGGGAAAGAAATTCAGCGTCCTGCGCTACGCCCAGGCCGAATGGCAGACCTCGAAGCAGGCGGATCAGTGGCTCGTGGGCGGGCCTGATTCCTTCAACGTCACCCCGTACCGTCTCGCTTCCGTCCTCATCGTGATGCAGGACAATTACGCCGGCATCCGCAAAATGTTCGCGGACGCCAGCCCCGGTCTGGAACGGGCAGCCGTTGAACTCTGCCGGCGCAGGGCTGATTTCAGGCAGCTTCTCACCGACGCAGGACTCGGTCAGTACGCGGGAAAGTAGAAGGTTCTGAAAACAGTTTCCCCGGATGGTGCCGGAAGGGCTGCGTGAAAAAATGCGCAAGTATGACTGTCTCAGGGAGCTGCCGCTCCTGTTTCCGCATTCATACTCTCAGAGAGGGGAGGGGGCTGTTTTCAGAGGCGCCAGGACGAAGGCATGTGGAAAACGTTTTTATTAGCGAAAATGAATGCGATATTGCTTTTTTTATAATGCATCAAAATACTGTATTGCTGTTATTGATTGTTTATATGTGCTTTTTTTCACAAAATACTGTTATTGGAGTACCCGGGAAGGTATTGGAAAGGTTTTTCATAAAAAACAGTAAAATTGTATCTTTTGAAAAAGAGAGAATTTTTCTCTTTTCCTCTTCCCTGAGCGCGGATACTGCTCATATTTAAAGAAAGGTTTTGCAATGGAATCTGCTCTGGTGTAACTTTTCTCCATACATCTATGGCGCGGCCCGCTATGCCGCAGACGCGCCGCGGCCGCCGGTTCCGGGTACCTGTTTCCGCTTCCGGCCCGCGGCTGTTTTCTGCCCGGTTTCCCGCCGCGCCGGCCGGACAGGTCACTGTCGGAGGTGGCCCGCCGGGTTTCCCCTAAAAAAGCGAGGCAGCTACAATGTCCAAGAAGATTATCGTCATCGGCGGTGTTGCCCTCGGCCCCAAATGCGCCTGCCGCTGCATGCGGCTCGATCCCACGGCCGAAATCACGCTCTTCGATGAAAACACCCTTATTTCTTATGGCGGCTGCGGCATTCCCTACTTCGTGGGCGGCGATATCCAGAACGTGAAGGATCTCTGCTCCACGCCGTACCAGACCCTGCGCGATCCCTCGTTCTTCAAGGAGATGAAGAACTTCGACGTGCACATCCACTCCCGTGTCACCAAAGTGGACCGCGCCGCGAAGAAAGTGACCGTGCGCGACACCGTCACCGGAGAGGAGAAGGAATATCCTTACGACAAGCTGGTCTTCGCCACGGGCGCCTCGCCCCGCAAGCCTGACGTTCCCGGCAAGGAGCTCGGCAACATCTTCACGCTGACCAAGCTTGAAGCCGCCGACGCCATCCGCAACAAGATTAAGGGCGGTGTTGACCACGCCGTTGTCGTAGGCGGCGGCTTTATCGGTCTCGAGGCCGCTGTGGCCATGGCTGACATGTGGGGCGTCGAAGTCTCCGTCGTGGAAATGATGCCGCACATCCTGCCCGGCGTGCTCTCTCAGACCTACAGCGACTTCGCCCGCCATGACCTTGAAAGCCATGGCGTTCATGTCTACACCGGCGAAAAGGTCGTACGCCTTGAGGGCGACGGCACCGTGCAGCGCGTGATCACCGACAAGCGCACCATCGACGCCCAGCTCGTTATCTACTCCGCCGGCTTCCTGCCCAACGGCCAGCTCGCCGAGGAATGCGGCCTTGAAACCAGCCGCGGCGCCATCGTGGTCAACGAGCACATGCAGACCTCCGACCCCGATATCTACGCCGGCGGCGACTGCTGCTCCATAAAGAACCTCATCACCGGCAAAATGGGCTATCTGCCCCTCGGCAGCATGGCCAACCGTCAGGGCCGCGTCATCGGCACCAACCTCGCCGGCGGCGACGCCACCTTCCCCGGTTATGTGGGCACCTGGTGCGTCAAGCTCTTTGACAAGTCTTTCGCCGGCGTGGGCCTCACCGGTGAGACCGCGGTGAAGGCAGGGTACGACGCCGTAGCCGTGAGCGTGTCCCAGTTTGACCGCGCCCACTTCTATCCGGAGAAGAAGATGATGCAGCTCGAGCTCGTCGTCGACAAAAAGGACGGCCGCGTGCTCGGTATGCAGGGCTGCTGCGAGGATCCCGAATCTATCAAGGCCAGGGTGGACGCCGTGGCCGCCGTTCTGCAGAACAAGCCCTTCGTCAAGGTCGAGGATATCTCCAACCTCGAAGTCTGCTACGCCCCGCCGTTCGCCTCGGCCATGGACGTGGTCAACGCCGTCGGCAACGTCGCCGAGAACGTGCTTGCCGGCCGTATCCGTCCCATCACGCCCGAGGAATTCCTCAGGCTGTGGCATGACCGCAAGAACAACAACTTCTACTTCATCGACTCCCGGCCCCAGAAGGCCGGCGAAGCCGAGCAGGCCAAACATCCCGACTGGCACGCACTGTCCCTGGAAGCTATCCAGACCCGCTGGAACGAGGTTCCCAAGGACAGGCCCATCGCCATCATCTGCAATACCGGCCTGCGTTCCTATGACGCCCTGCTGGTGCTCGCCCGCCACGGCATCACCGATGTGGTGCAGTCCATGGGCGGCATGCAGGCTGTCCATGAGCTCGGCGCCAGCCTCGACGACTAGCCGCCGTATTCTCCTGTAACAAACCGGAAGGGGGGAGGGATCCCAAAGGATCCTTCCCCCCTTCTTCGGTGTGGTCCGCGCCGACGGACTCTGCTTCCGTCCCGGCTGTGCCTGGCGCGGCCGCGATGTCCGGAAATGTCAGATATTTCTGCCGGGGGTGTAGTATTTACCTGTTTTCCTTTGTATTTCGGGGTGTTGCGGAAAAATTCCGCACCAAACTGCACCAAATCAGGACGGAAGCCGGGGGATTTTCCCTGCCGCCCGCTCCTGTGCCCCGGCTACGGCGTGCGTGTAAAAGCTCGCAGTCGTCGCCACGGAAGCGTGACCGAGCTGAGCCGCTACGGCCGCGGGATCCGCTCCGGCTTCCAGCATAAGCGACGCAGCCATGTGCCGGACGGTGTAGAGCGGGATAGGTCTGCCGAGTGTGCGCCAGGCTATACGCTCCCATGTCATGCTTGGTGTGACGAACGGTCTGCCGAAGCAGTTCAGGCATACCCTGTCCTCCGGCTTCTTTCCCTCCGCTCTCTGACGGGCTTCGTCCGTCCACCACGCGGGAGCGATGACGTCCTTCCAGCGGGACACCTTTGGCATCCAGACATGCGCCCGGCTGTGCGTGAGGTCGACGTCCTTCCATCTCAGGCCGGACGCTTCCTTGCCGGGCCTGAGGCATAGGGCAAGACATGTGCGGATAAACCACTGGAGAGGCGGGTTGCAGGCGTTGTACACCTTCATAAAGTCAGTGAAGTCGGCGCAGTTGTGGCCGTGAGGCTCCTCCGGCAGAGGCCGGTATCGTTCCCACGGAACAGCCTGCAGGAAGTCCTCGCTGGCGCACCACCTCCACGCGGCAAGAAGCTTGTTTACGTGGGTGTTGATACTGGAGGGCGTAAGGCGGTACTCGTCCCGCAGGATGGTGCGGAAAGTCATAAGATCGCGCCTGTCCAGGGTGTCCACATACTTCGTGGCCAGCCAGTCACCCATCCTTGACAGGACGAGAGCGAAGTACTGCTGCTGGATCCTGCAGTGTCTGGTGTTCTTAAGAAACAGAAGGATTGACTCAGACACGGTCAATCGGGTATTTTCTGGTTCATCATATTGAATGCTCCTTTCGAAAGCTTCCGCGTCTTCCCGGGCCCGGAAGCTCTTTTGTTTCCATTTGGTTCCGTCTTTATACTTTACGATATAGCGGCCATCGCTACGCTGAGAGATGCTCATGCAGTCCTCCACTGCGGATGAGGGCCGCCGCACTCTCAGCAGATATCGTTTTTTTGCGGACAGGTCTACGGGTTGAGGTTACCTCGAGAATGTCATCCTGCCTGGCTTCGAGGCGTGCAATGGCCTTCTTGTGCTCGATAATCTCCAGCCGGATTTTCCGCAGCTCGGTAATCTCACTCACTCCGTCCATATGACCTCCAGATCCGGATTGCGGTACGGGCTGGCGTGACAGCACCATATCCTGCAGGCTTCTTCCTCTTCTGCGGGGTGGTGCTGATACATGGTGCGTGTCACGCGGTCAATAATGGTTTTTGCCTCCTGCCAGAGTGCGGCATGCTTGTCTCTCCACGTATCGGCGAGCACGTAGGCGTCGCCGAAGGCGTATTCCGCTACGAACCAGATCACTCGCCAGCCGCGCAGCTGCTCATCCTTCGGCTCCGTTGTATCGTAGATCGCTCCGTTCTCCGCTGCGCCGTCGCAGGCGGCCGTGATAGCCCGGTTCTCTCCGGCGCTGAGCCTGTCTACCTTGAGGCTGTCATGGAGGCGCTTCAGGATAGGGCGGAGTTTCTGCAGAGCGGGAGAAGGCTTGCCGCAGGCTTTGGGGTAGTAGTCGATTGCTGCCAGAGGGAAGGATATGCCCAGGACTGCGTCCCGATGCTCGTATGGGCTGGTGGGATAAGCAGCAGCCATTATTCCTCCTCCTCTTCCAGCTCGTTCCCGGACGCGTAATACGCGTTGGCCTGTGCCGCGCGCATAGCGTTTAAAACAATGTCCTCATCGTCATCTGTTAAAATGTTTTCCTTTTGGACAAAATAAAACAGGGCCCAGAGCATATGGCGCATTACCATCTCGCGTGTGTAGCCTTTGGTGCGCAGATGGCGGTATGTCGTCCCCATCATTATTTCGAGAACGCCCAAATAAGGAATGTCGGAGGGGAAGTTGTCCCCGCTGTGTTTTTTAAAAAAATCAAGGCAGTCATCAAAAGTCATTTCTATTTCCTTTTGTCTATATTCTCGTGGGGCGGCAGCAGCGCTCCCATCTCTAGTCCCTCCGTGGTAGGGTGCTTCCGCTAATGTTAACCTAAACCCGATGCAGCTCGTCCGCACCGGCCCCAACCACGGAGGAAATTCTATGGGAACTTATTTTCACCTGTCAGTAGCGTTGCTGTCTCCGGGGAGCATCATAGAGAACGGCAACTTCGGGCGAATGCTGGAATCATATCTCCCAAACGGTAAATTCGACATAAGTCTCCTTTACAGGGAGGAGGTCTTAGAGTTCGTCAGGCGTACTGAATACGTGGATAAGCCTTCACGATTTAAGTCCATATTTCTCCTGAAGAATATGGAAGAGGCTAAGCAGTACATGATGTTCAACGCGCAGTTCCACAACATGTATGAGGTGGAGATAGTCGATTCCTCTAAGCCTCTACATGAAGGCATCTGGTGTCCTGATTTTCCGGTTGGCGGCGCGCTCAGGAAGTACGCGTACGACTATGCGTCGGTGTACTGGAAGGGCGAGATTCGCCCTTTAACGATTCAAGGAGTGCCAGTCTTTCCGAGGGAGATAATCGTAGAAAGCCCTGTAAGAGTTCTGAGGCGAGTCCAGCTCCACTAGTTCTTGCCTTCTCAAGCATGGACATCCTTAGGCATGGGTTGGGAACAGCATAACAGCGACTGCATTCATACAGTATGGGGCAGTCTCCGCACGATTCGTCCTTGAAATGCTTTGGGCAACTCGACCTTCGTATATCCGCAAGGGTGAACTTCGGAAGAGCCATGCCATCTTCGAAGCCACGGTGCGCGGCTTGTGTATGTGCACCGTGGCCTATTTTATCGTTATGCATTTTTCTTCTCCTTTTTACCTCTCCCGTAGATGTCCACCTCGCCGCGGGCGAAGGCGATATCTCGGGGAGACATGTACCTTGTGAGCTTGTCTTCCGGGACGCCGAGCTCTAGGAAGAGGGCATATCTGTCTTTGTCAGACATGTTTTTTCTCTCCCACCATCGAAACTCCAATGGAGCGCCAAAGGGTATGATGAGGTCTTCTCCGTCAAAATGCGGGGCGACGTCGCCCTCGGAATGCCTGGAAAGCAAATCAGCCAGGAGCTCCACTTCGTGAATGCTCATCTCTCCAAGCTTCTTGCCATCAAGTTCATAGAGTTTGATATCAGACCAAAGGGCGGCGCCGTCGCGAATCCTCATGAGGTTACCCCCAGCACGCGCTCGATACCCCGGCGATCGAACTGAAATCCCAGATGGCACATCGCTGCGTATTTCGACATGGCTGTCTGGCCGAGCAAATCGGGCTGCAAGTTGTATCCCATACGGTTAAGCAGCTCTATCTGCTTCTCGCTTGCGGGATCGTCCAGCCAGCGGCGTGTTTTCCTGGCTGCAGTCTCAGTCTCGAAGTTGCGGAGATAGTCATCGGCTGCGGCCATTGCTTGGAGTCTGCTGCCGATCAGGAGCTCCTCGACTTCTCCCGTGCGCTGCTTGCCCAGAGCATGCCAGGTATCGCCGGCATCTGTCGTCATGATACCGGCCCAGGCCTCGAAGCCGGTGGCCATGAGAATAGAGCCGTTCCCGAAGAGGTCGCAGTAGCGGAAGGGGGAGGCGTCCAGTATGTCCATCTCTGTGAGGTCGACATGCTGCAGAGGTTCCTGCTCACCGAGCGGTTCGAAGCGGAAGCCGCAGAGTGGGCATACCTTGACCTGCGCGGGGACTTCGGCGCCACATCCGCACTTCCCTTCACTATCAGGGAAGTGAATCGTCATCCCCGGCCGGTATTCTGTGGGGCAGATTTTTGTAGGGGCGAGAGAGGGATCTGGTATGCGATCCTTCCCATCATCCCCTAAGCCGGCGTCGGCGATGAGGTTCCCATGAACCAGGAGGCTCTGACCGAAGTCCATCACCACGCAGTCTTTCTTGATGACGCCAGGGTAGAGCTTATGGTCAACCGTTCGCAGGCCTCGCCCAACCATCTGGATGAGCGGACTTTTATCAGAGCACTGCCGCAGAAGAACGACGCAGGATACAGGCTGATAATCCCATCCCTCTGTCAGAATCATGCAATTGGTAATGACCTTCGTCTTCCCGGCTGTCATGGAGTCAAGGATAGCCGTACGCTGCTCCACCGACATACCGCCATGCACGCAGGCGGCCGGGATACCAGCCCTGGTAAAGGCTGTAGCGACATCCTCTGCATGGGCGACTGTCGAACAGAAGACGACGGTAGGGCGCCCGTCGGCATATTCCCTCCAGTTGCGTATCACTTCGGCGTTCACGGCGTCGGTGTTGAGTATAGCTTCGACGTCGTGCTGCTCGCCAAAGTCGGAGCAAGTACGCAGGGAAGCAAGGCGCTCTCGTGTACCAGCAGTGTCTATGACGAAGGCGCGCGGCGGAACCAGGAATCCCAGGCTCACAAGCTCGCGTATCGTGATATTGTCACAGACGTTGTTGAAGAACCTGCGAAGGCCTTTGCGGTCAGACCGGGACGGTGTGGCCGTGAAGCCGGCCAGCATGACGTCAGGGTTCTTCTCCCTGGCAGCCTCTATGATGGCACTCCAAGTCGGCGCGGCGATGTGATGCGCCTCGTCGGCGATGATGAGGTCCAACTTCGGTATCCTGCTTAGATGGCCGACTAGTGACTGAACCATGGCAAAGGTTGTCTGACTGCGGAACGTTTTTTTATCAGCTGTCCAGAGGCCGATGGAGGTTTTGGGATTGACTGCGCGATACTTGGCGCAGTTTTGCTGGACAAGCTCGTGACGGTGCTGCAAGACCAGCGTTTTTCCGTCTATGGCCTTGCCGATGGCTGACAGACAGATAGTCTTGCCCGCGCCCGTGGCGGCCACGGCCAAGGTGTTGCCGTGGTCCGCCAGAGCCTTGACCGCCCGATCGACGAGCCTTTTCTGATAAGGGCGCAGGAGCATGGCTAGAACGGAACTGTGTCAGAGGTGTTCGCAGCAGCCGCCATGGGAGGCGGCGTCGCTCCCCAAGACGGCGTAGGAGCTGTGGTCTGGAGAGGAGTGGCAGGCTGCTGCGTGGGGGCCGGCTGTCCCCATGCAGGAGTAGGCGCTGATGCTGCGCTGGCAGGCTGCTGCGCTACCCAGCTGGGGCGCGGGGCGGGAGCTGCCGTGGCAGTCTGCTGCACTTCGGGGACAGGCTCATTGGAAATCATTTCTCCCTGCTGGGTGAGCTGCTGGTAGCAGGAATCGTCAATGGTCACGACGGAGTAGAGACGGTTGTTGATGTAGACCTTCCCGTTGTGGGAAGGCTGCGACTGTTCGCAGTCCACGACGATGAAGCAGGTCAGCCCATCCAGTTCGGACCAGCGCTGGAGCTTACGGGCCTGCGTTGCGGTCGGGCTGTTATCTTTTGGCCTGATTCCTCTTGAAGCCTCGACCATGGCACGGATGCTGCGGATGGAGATGTCAACGGCCTTCTGCTGTCCGGTGGTCTGGGCGTTAGCCAGGTTGAAATTCTGATAGATGACTTTGCCGACGAATGTCCCGCGGGTAACGGTCAGCTTCGTGGCCAGATACTCCAGACCAGAATGCGCCCTGGTGAGCTCAGGCGCAGAAGAGCCTGCGCGGCTGGCTTCGGGATAGATGATGGACAGCTGCACCTGGACTTTAGACTTTGGAGGGATAACAAGATTGGAGCCTGTCTGCTGTTCGCCTGCGTTGTTAAGGTCGATGCTCATAAGTTACTCCTTCAATCAATTTGATTTTTCTTGTGTCGTAGGGATGGCATAAGCGCCATGTGTGGCCAGGTTGAGCGCCTGATGGAAGGCGTTCCATGTCTTGTCCTGTCCGATGAGAATTTTGGGCGGGAGTCCCCAGCGGTTCTTCGCTAAGAAGTAGGGGCGCTCTTCCGTGAAGATGATGCGATCACCTTCGCCTTCTGCCCGACGCTTCTCGCCCTTCTTCTGGTCGCCGATGATGCGGCGGTCGTAATTGCAGAAGAGGACCATGTCCGACCATTCCTGCCAGAGAGCGAATGCCCTTTTATGGACACGGATCTGATAGCGGTCATACGGCTCGCCATCAGGCGGCGTGTGTGTCCTGATCTCGGAGTGAGCGATTACAACTACAGTCATGCCGCGATTGTGGCGGAGGCTGTCCAGGCCGCCCATGATGAAGCGCCAGTTGTCATCAGCCGTCACGTAGCCCTTTCCGTAAGCGGCATCCTCGATATGCTCGATGCCCAGGTCTCCACATGTCTTTGCGAGGACAAGAGGCTCAAGCCAATCGAGGCTGTCAAGGACCAGTGTCCTGAAGGGATGCTCACCATGCAGCGCCTGAATGGCGTCGCATATGTCCTGGTACGAGGCCGCGATAGTGGGGAAGGTCGCTACGTCGAGCGCTCCGGCTCCATCCTCTGTCCGCAGAAGGATAGGTGCCTCGAAGCTGCATCCGAATGTCGTCTTCCCGAGCCCCTGGACTCCGTAAATCAGGATGCGCTGCGGCCCGAAGAGGCCGCCAGTGCGGGTGATTGCGCTGAGGTCGAAGCTCATGCCGGCACCCCTGTAAAAGAGAGAGCCGTACGCCTCTCCACCGTCATGGCGTCGGTGATGAGCGCCTGCTGTTCCGGCGTTGCGTACTTAGACAGGAAGATATCGATGGTCTTCTTGTCCACAGGCTTCCACTCGAAGGTGAAGGCCTTGAGGAATGTCGCGTCGCCTATCGCGGCGCGGGCGGCGTTGAGTTTGTCCTGGTCCCACTTGTATTTCTCCATGATCTGGACGCGCGCCCGGACATCTCCGGCGTCGGCATACCCGGTGCGCTTGCCGTCAGGGACCTGAACCCTGGCGATTATCTCGGTCTGCAGGTCTGTGTACCTGCTCTTGAGCTCGTCAATCTGACGCTTGATAGAAACTGCTTCGGTGATTGCCTGCTCGATAGTCATGATGTGACTCCTGTTCTTTTATCTTTAGTTGGCGGGGCGCTGAGGCCCCGCCTAGTCCAGTGTGCGGGAGGAACCGCATGGCCCTGCCTGTGCCGGGCAGGGAATTTGGGGAAATGTGGTGAAGGGGCGGCCATGTAGAGAGAGGTAGTGGCCTGAGAGAGAGACTGTATCCTCTATGGCCGCCCTGTCTGGTGACTGCGCCGGCAGGCGTCACCTTCCTGCTGGCGCTTCCCTGGGACTGGGAAATTTGGGGGCGCCATTGTCCATGGCTGACGCCCCTGGCGCTTCCGGCGGCGACCTGCGCGCCAGGTAGTGCCGCCGTTCCCGCGGTACGGGAAAGTCTAGAAATTCCTGGCAGGTAAACAGGAAAGGTGTGAAAAACCTGTTTACCTGCCGATGCCTGCGCCGGTGAGGTGGAGGTTAGCCCCTCACCGGCGCATTCCCGGACCGCCCGGGAAATTTCTTGCAGGGAGGCCACATCCGGCCTCCCTTGTTCCCTACGTGCGGCCTTTCTCTTTCCGCACGTCCCAGCCCGGCCACTCCGGGCGGGAAAGCCCTTAGAAATCTGTGCCAACGATGAACAGCATACCGCTAGTGACCATTACGCAGGCCACCCACGCGGCTGCCGCAAAGGTTGTGGTGGATGGCCTCAATGATGCGCTCGCGGCGCGTGCGGCGGGCGCGCTGCGCCATCTGCCAGGCGAAGGCCCTGCGGCCCTCGCGGACTGTCCTGCTCTCGATGGCGGAAAGAAGAGCGGCTGCGTCGTGAAAACGTTCTGTGGCAGTGTACATTTTATGCCTCTGATTTTTCTACGGTGATAACTTCCCCGAAGCGGCTGGTGGGATACCAGCAGACGTCTTCCCGATAGCACACGAGGGCATCTATGCCGTCGGGGAACCTTCTCTCAGTAAAACCATCCAGAAGAATCTCGTCCAAGAACTCGCCGCCTTCATGCTCCCGCATAAATTTCTCAACATCCTCTGCGAGGAGGAATTCGGACATGAGATATTTCATTTTTATCTCCTCCTATCCCGTCTTCGTGTCCCTCGTTCTTCGCACCTTACTGACAAGGCAGTGTGCGGCTATTCCGACTTACCCTATGGTTCAGGCCGTCCCTGCCGGACAGACGGGGCCTTTGGTGGGTAGAGCCTCTGCTTACTCGGGACCTCGGAAGGTTCCTTTCCGCGGCTCTTCTCCCCGCTGGCAAAGACAGGATATATCAATCGTTATAATATGTAAACAAAAAATATCGATTGATATAATTATGGAGATAGAAGGATAATTTCTCGGGCAATAAAAAAGCCCCTCGGGGAGGGGCTGGAGCAAAACATGGAATGCGCCGTCCGTCAGCAGACGCCTGAATTTTTTAATGTGGTTTTGAAAAGCTTGAATACCCTTTGCACTGCAAGCAGGGCACCGACGCCAGAGCTTATAAAAAGAAATCCAACAATTGGGTGGTTCTGAGGCTCGAAGAACAAAGCCAAAATAGAAACCATGATGGCTCCGAGAGTCCACCTGAAGGCTGCAAAATGATAGCGGACATAGAGTCGGAAGACGTTCATCTGCTTCATAGCCTTGAAGAAATCATTGTTGCTGAAGCCTGCCAATAGGCAGAGAGATGAGATCTCAAAACCAAGAGCAATTGAGAACAAAGTGAAGTAGACGTTCTCAAGCTCAGTACAGACTTCATCTAAGCCATATGGGCTGAGAAAATAAAGAATCACAAAGGAAGTCAACGCGATCGAAGCTGGTTTCCAATTTTCAATTGCTCTCTTAAGGGGTGATGTATATGGCAAGCTCATTTGCCTTTTCCTCCAAAGCTGAAATGCCTGCAGAAAGGAGTGAGTGTCGATCCAGTTCCCGGCCTGGAGTCAGGCTCACATCCTGAAATGATACAATTCTGTCTGTAAGCAAATCTATTGAAGAGCATTTGGGATGTCCATCTATATCTTCCTGTATAGTAGCATCTAGAGAGATGATCGCTCCGTCATCCGTCTCATCGTGGTAGGTTTTGAAGCAATTCAGAATGTTACGGAAAAACTCTGGCAGTCCTGCTCGCGTTCGTCCAGCACTCCATGTCAATTCCATTGTGGGGGAAGAGAAAAGCGTTCGAATTGCCATGGCTTCGTCTGTGCTTATGTTCCCAGTCGAAAGCTTTTGGTAGTCCAAAGCACCGGCGAATTTTACATGTGCCTTGCGAACTTCCCTGGCATTCGCCAATCTTGTCAATGCGTTAATAGTTAGTGCCGGAACAAAAGTAAAAGATGCTCCTTGCGCGAAGAGGTTTAAATACTGGCATATTGTATTTGGGTATATGGCATTCCGGTTGGAACTCACGGCCGCTACATCCCCAGAAGGATTGACAGCCATGGAGACAGGTTCGTCCAGAGCTTCAGAAGGAGCTAGCCCTAAAGAAGACATTTCCCAATTTTCATCGCTTTTTGACGGGACCCCCCGTATTCGTTTGCTTCTAAACAGATAGGAGATACCAAGGCTATTACGGAGTGGAGCGCCGTCAAGAATTCTTAAGCTTCCGTTGACATTTTGTTGACGTTCAGCAGTTCCCCTAGCCATTATATTGGAAAGCACTTGATGGATGCCATAGGGAAAATTTGAAGACTTTTGTATTTGAAAAAAGTTGAATTTAACTTTTAACGAGTTGTCTGGCATTCGCCTCTCCTCTGCCTACTGCTTTCTAGTCACCCAAAATCCAATAGCGCCAAGCCCAAGAATAAAAAGATTGATGGCAAGCTTAATCGTCATTGAATTTGTCTTGGCCTTGCTTGAGAGCTTTCTTTTTGGCCCGTTCTAATTGCTGTATGCTTTTCTCTGGGGGTGGAAGATCTTCAGGCATGGTGCCTCCAAGTTCTTTGATTGTCTGGCGGACTTTCTTGCCTACGACCGCTAAAAAATTACGCCACTGTGCGTATCCGAGCATTTCAGCAAATTCCCTAGCCAGCCAAAACTCCATGCCGTTTTCTTCGTGGCGGATGTCTTCAAAAGTGTTTTTGTTGTCAGGCATGTCGTCTCCTGTTGTAAGCTCTCTACTTCTTCCTCACGTCCGACCACGCCCAGATGACGCGGCCAATAACGGCCTTGGTCAAGTCTCCGTCGTAGTCTTCCCTCAAGCTGTACAGCATGGGCGGATTCTCGGCGGCGTTGTCCGAGTAGAACTGAATGATCCAGTCATTCTTAGCTCTGTGAAGTGACACGCGCTTGATCATGCCTGCATCGTCGGGATCGCGCACCAGCATGATGTGCCCAGGATAGCGCACGTCTTTGTCGTCGCGGTCCACAAGCACTATGTCGCCGGGATTCAGAAGAGGGCACATGGAAGTTGAAGTCGGGCCAATTTCGACTGCTATGAGGTTTCTTCTGCCTCTAATGGCTTCGACGTGCCTGTAGGCCAGAAACCAGCTTTTCACTTCGCCTTGGTCGAAGTAGCCGGGGCCTGCGCCCACTTCGCCCACGAGAGGAGCGGCGATGTAGTCTTCAGCCACAGGCGGGGGCACGTTCGCCCCAGCCGGCATGAGCTGGGCGTCGATGAAGCAGACGTCCTTGTCTGGCGTGTTGTCTTCCGGCTTGTCGCTGTAGGTGATTTTTGCGTGGATGGCGTTCATCAGCTTGACTGCGGAGTCCAGATACAGACTCCTTTTCCCAGAGATGAAAGCTGATAGAGCCGGCTGTCTGATGCCCGCCAGCGTGGCCATTTGCTCCTGGGTGAGGCGGTTTCGCTTCATGTAATCCCGAAGGCGCTTACGGAAAATGTCGATGCTCGTTTCCATAGTTGTCTCATATCCATATTTATAACGGCTGTCATATATCGAATCGGAATATTTGGCTTGCTATATTATAATGATTGATATAAATTGGCTTTATGAACACACAAGATTTCCGCATCCGACTAGCTGAGGTTATGGCCAGCAAGAAGCTCACGCAGAAAGACGTGGAGACGCAGTATGGCGTTAAGCAGGGAAGCATCTCCTGTTTTCTGCGGGGAGTCAGAGGGCTTTCTGGGGCCAGCGTCCTAGCTCTTCTGCCGTTGCTGTCAGAAGGCGGTCTCAACGCAGACAAGGAACTTGAGGATGCCCACAAAGACTGACCCTTTTTCAATCACGTGGAGATATAGTCATGACGATGGCGTATAGCTGGTTCCGCGTCTACAACGGGACGATTAATGATACGAAATGGCCACGCATTGCCCGGGACGCAAAACAGTCTGTAGGGGCCGTTGTGTCGGTATGGATGGCGCTCCTGGAGTGCGCGTCCATGAGTGATGACCGGGGATCCGTCGATGACTTCAGCCCCGAAGACATAGACGTCCTCTATGGGTACGACGACGGGACTACGGATAGCATCTTTCAGGCGATGAAAGCCCGCGGGCTTATCACTTCCGACAACCGACTCGAGGCTTGGGCAAAACGTCAATCTCCAGAATCCGGGGATGCGGGAAAGCCGAGCCTGCCATGAAATATTTCCGCGCATTCGGCATTCCGCTGTCAGAGATTCGCCCCGACCTGTGGCCGCCTGCTTATGGCAAAGCTATCGCCGCCAAGCAGAAAGCCGTGGAGCAGGCATCTCCAGCTATGTCAGCAAACGGCGATCAAGAGGGGAAACCCGAATGAAGCTACAGCAGATAATCCTGAACTGGCTTGCCGAACGTGGTTTGACGCTCGCTGAGCTAAGCTTTTTTTCCGGTGTATCTCCATCTGAACTGCAAAAAATCATGGATGGCGGAACCCCCGATCCCTCGGACGGCCAAAAACTTTTCACGTATCTGGAGATAACGGAGCCCCACCGATGAGCGGACTTCACTTCACCAGGCACGCGCTCGAGCGATGCCAGGAACGGGGCATCGACCCGGAGGAGGTGATCACCGCGCTCACCTCCTGCCGGACGCGCGTTCTGGAGGCAGACGCCAGGTCAGTGACTTTCGTTTTCCGTCGGCTGCGAATCATCTGCAACGCCAAAGACGGGAGCATCGTCACCGTCTACAAGGTCAAACCGCTCAAGCGTCAGCTCAAAAAACGCAGACAGGATTTTAAACGTCACAAGCAGGAAAACCTGCATATGGACAAATTTTAAGGGGGAGGGTAAATGATAGATTTAAATTCCCGGTCCGGACTGTCGGACCGGCTGAACTGGCTCATCGACGCGGGCATTGACGCCAGCGTCGAAACGCCGAGAACATACCTTGGATGCTCCGCAATCGGTGGCGCGTGCGAAAGGGCAGTACAGATAGAGTACGCCCAGGCCTATGCCATAAGTCGCAACGCAGGCCGTGATGCAGGATGTACAGCATCGGCTTGTCCCTTCCCGGCCCGTGTCCGCAGAATTTTTGAAAGAGGACATGATGTTGAGGATCGTGCCGCTAGATGGCTGCGCCTAGCCCGCCTGCTGCTTGTGACGGAGGACCCGCTTACCGGCGGACAGTTCGAGGTGTCTTTTCTCGGCGGCCGCCTGCTCGGTCATGCCGACGGTATCCTGACCTGCTGGAGAGGCGAGGGCGACGCGCCCTTACCGCTTCCGGCACTCTGGGAGTGCAAATGCCTTGCCCACAAGTACGTCATGGCTGCGCGCCGTGACCACATCCGGAAGTCTCACCCTAAATACTGGTATCAGATGCAGCTTTACATGATGGGACTGCACCTCGAACGCGGACTGATCACCTGCGTCGATGCGGACACCATGGAGCTGTATCACGAGCTCGTACCGTATGACGAAGGCGAAGCCATGAAGATGCTGCAGCGCGCGACGCGGATTGTCCAGGCAACTGATGCCGGGGAGCTGCTGCCGCGTGCGGAGCTGACCCCCGCTGCCATGGCCTGCCGCATGTGCCGCGTGGCGAAGCTCTGCTGGGGTGCGTGATGTCTGCCGTCATTGACCTCAATGCCGCCGCCAGACAGAATGAGGACTGCCAGCCATGCGCTGATGCGCAGAAGGTGCTTTCCGTTATGGCCCGGCGCATGGAGGTGGACGGCCTGGGCCTGCAGGACATAGTGCCCGATGGCGCTATGCACCGCTTCGCTCTGCCCGGCGAACGTGGCGGCAAGCGCAGCGGATGGTACGTCGCCTATGCTGACGGCGTAGCCTGCGGCGTGTGGGGCAACTGGAAAACCGGTCTCTCCGAGAAGATAACCGGTCTGGATGAAGACCTGGCGACGAACGCTCCGGCGCGAATCGTCAGTGAGCTTGAGCGCACCATGCTCCGCCAGCGCATCGAATCGATGCAGGCGGCGCGTGAGGCCGAACGCCAGGCAAAAGCCAGAGAGGCCAGAGAATGGTCTGCTCAGATATATGCAGCTGCCCATGAGACCGGTCCGGAGAATCCTTATCTCCGGCGCAAAGGCCTGACCTCTGCCCCTGGCGGGGCACGGGAAGACAGCAGCGGGGCGCTGATCGTCCCGCTCTATGATGGCACAGGCTCTATGGCCGGCGTGCAGCGCATTTCCCCGGATGGAAGCAAACGCTTCCCCTGGGGATTCGCAAAAAAAGGCTGTTTTGCCTGGCTGGACGGCGCGCAGGAGACGGTGCTTATCTGCGAGGGCTACGCTACGGCATGCTCACTGCATGCCGCCACCGGCTATGCCGTAGTGGCCGCTCTCGATGCAGGGAATCTGCCCGAGGTCGCACCTGTCATCAGGCAGGTGCTTCCGCAGTCCCGCATTATCATCTGCGCTGACAACGACCAATGGACACAGAAACAGGGCAGGCCCTGGAACCCCGGCATGGAGTACGCCAGACGCGCAGCCAACGCCGTGGGTGGCAGTGTCATCTCGCCCAGCTTCCGTGACCTCGCGGGCAACCCTGCAGACTTCAACGATCTGCAGGTCCGCGAAGGGCTAGACGAGGTACGTCAGCAGGTGACGCCGCATTCGGGCGTCCCCAGAATCGCTGACTGGTTCAGCGGTGATGCGTACCTCGGCGAAGCTCCGGAACAGCAGTGGCTGGTCGACGGCGTACTTCCGCTCGGCGCTCCCTGCCTGCTTGTCGCCAGCGGCGGCACAGGCAAGGGCATGCTCGCTCTGGACCTGGGGCTGCGCGTCGCCGGACCCCCGATGCAGGGCATAGACCTGAACTACGACTCTGAGGATACATGGCTCGGCGGTGAAGTCACGTCACACGGCTCCGTCGTCATTCTCTCTTCCGAGGACACTCAGGACGACATCCACCGCCGGCTTCAGTCCATGGATGAGGACGGTTCACGCAGGGCCGCTGCCCGTGGACGGCTGGCCATAGTGCCGCTGCCGAACACCGGCGGACCTGTCACTCTCATACGCTCCCGCGGCTTCTCGCAGGGCTATGAGACCACACCGGAGTATGACGACCTGGTGCGGCAGCTGTGCCGCATACCCGACCTCAAACTCATCAATATCGACCCACTCGCTGCATTTGTCGCATGCGATATCAACGCTGATCCGCAGGCCGGAGCCTTCACGCAGGGCATATTAGCTCAGCTCGCTGAGCGCACAGGAGCTACCGTGCTCGTCGCGCACCATATGGCCAAGGCACTCGCTACGATGAAGGACGCAAGTCCCGAGAACGCGCGTCTCGCCATCCGGGGAACCTCGGCTCTCGTCGATGGCGTGCGTCTGGCTATCGCTATCTGGCCCGCTGACACCCAAACGCGCAAGGATATAGAGCAGAACATCGGCCGGCCATGCAAGCCAAACGAGGCTTTTTGCGGCGCGGTCGTCAAAGCCAACTGTCAGGCTGATGGCCGTGTACGGCCCCTGCTGCGCGGCGAAAACGGTGTGCTGCAGTCCGTGCTCCTGAAGGATGAAGTCATCATCCCCCGCGAGGATCAGCTGCGCATGCTCTCTGATACTATCGCGGCCAAGGCCGTGGCTGGGGCCCCGTTCACTGCGGGGACCAAGAGTCAGCCAGGAATCTTTAGCCGCAGGGACGAGCTTCCCGAACCGCTGTCCGGATTTAGCAGGCGGCGTCTCGAGGGGCTCCTGGAGAAAAGCCTCCAGAAGAAGATGGTCGTCCGCTGCACGTATCGCCGCAGCGTAGGCCGCTACCTCGACGTGCCCAGCGGTCCGTTCGCCACAGGAAGCGGTGAAGTCGAAGAGGGGGCAACCAATGAGGAATAATTCAACTTGGGCCACTTGCCCAACTTGCCCACTGGGGTGGGCAAGTTCGATGTACTTGAATTTATTGAGTTTTTTAACTTGCCCGCCCAAAAACCTCAAAACAGGGTGGGCAAGTTGGGAAGTGCCTGAATTTATTGAAAAATTGAACTTGCCCACCGGCAAAAAACTAAAGGGCTCCCGCTCCCCAAATATATCCCCCCTTTAGGGGGGGGGATATTTGGGGCGGCCCAGGCGGAGAAAAAAATGGCCCAAGTTGACCCTTCTTGGAAAATCAAAATCGCATGGCCGCCATCGGTAAACCACGTCTGGCGTAAAACACCATCCGGGCGAATCTACCTGACCAGGGAGGCGCGGATGTTCCGGGCAGATGTGATGAGCCGGCTGGCCGTGGCGCGCTGCCATGGAGTTCTCCCAAAAGCACCTCTCGATGGAGACATCGCCATGACCATGGAGCTCTACCCGCCGGACAGACGAAGGCGTGACGTGGATAATTACAGCAAAGCCGTGCTCGACGCGCTGACCCACGCTCACCTCTGGCGTGACGACTCCCAGGTTAAGCGGCAGACGGTGACGGTGCGCGAGCCCAGGGCTGGCGGGCAGGTGGTGCTGACCATCTCCGCACTGGAGGATGAACGATGAATGAAGGCAGATGGACGAAGGACGACGTAGCCAAACTCGTGGCCATGCTCAGAGACGGCAGGACTGCCGAGGAGGCAGCCAACGCATTAGGCCGGACAGCACCCGCGATATGGCAGTACATGCGCTATCACCGCTCTGCCTTTCATGGGCTTCCAGAGCGGCGAGGCGGTCTGCGCATCAGAGCGACGAAGATGGGCGGCGAAGCGTACATGCGCCGCTGCCACGATTGTGGCGCACCCACGACAGACTATCGCTGCCCTGCGTGCTGGGCTAAGCTCCGCTCCAGGGGCGGGTACTCCCACGACAGACACCGTGCAGGACGTCGAGACGTGCCGCAGTACCCTGTATCAGGATGGCAGCCGGATATGACAGACGGATATGCCTCTGTGAGGCCGCTGTACGGCTTGTGGAGGCTTTTTGGAGTAAAAACCTATGGGGCACGGAAAAAGCAGGAAACGCAACAGAGAGTCGTTTTTGTGGCTTCTGATGGCATATGGAGAAAACGACGGGGAAACAGGAGAACTGAGGTGACGAGGAAAGAATGTTTGGATCATGCGTCCTGCGCAGGTCTTCCGGCGGATGATTCAAAGAAGGTCTGCGCGGGCGGATAAAAAGAAAGCCTCGCGTAGCGACGGGGCTTTTTGAATTTAAATATGATAAATAATTTACGTTTCCACAAAAGGAAGTTTGTTCTGTACGTATTTTACTTTTTTTAAAGAATAAAAAAGTTTTCTTAAATCAGCACATTTTTCTATCATGGATTTATATATAGGTATTCCTCCTTTTCGAAGTAATTCTTTGTTTCCAAGAGCATTATCGTTGTTACTATATTCAATTACATATAATGGTTTATTTTTTTTTAATGTTGTCAATCCAGCAGCCATTGTCCCTCCTTTTATACCAGCCTCTATCACGATCATTGCTTTAGAAAGAGCAATAATAATATGATTTCTTGCCATTGCACGGTAAACTTTCCATCGTGCATCTGGTTCAAATTGGCTTACAACTAAAACTCTATTCCAGTCCCACACGTCAATTAATTCAGATTTTATTCTGAATAAATCAATACCTATAGGTAAAACTATTGTAGTTGTTCCACCGCTTGCAAGCGCAGCTTTGTGGACGTTAATATCAACACCAGAAGCATATCCGGATACGACATTGAATCCATCTCTTGCACACTGGGAAGCGCAATCTACAGCAACGGTAAGACCTTTAGCGCTGACTTTTCTGGAACCACAAAAACCTATGCCACAGCTGTATAACAGGTTCTCATTCCCACAACAGTATATTTTTACTTTATCTCGCCGTTCAACATCAATATATTGAATAAATATGTTTGGGATGTTCATATTTTACGCCTAAAGTATTTAAGTGTTATCTGTGTCTTTTCTTGATTTTACAAAATAAAGACCACAAATTTTTTCAAAACCGGCTTCTTGTAGTTTCATTGCAATAAAGTTTACAGAAACACCAGATTGATACAAATCATCTATCAAAATAATATCTTCATTGTTAATGTTCGCAATATTGACACTGATATCTGCTTTTTCCCAAGCATTCCACTTCTCGTTGAGTGAACATTCTTTTACTTGTGGCCTGCTAGAGCCATAAATAAAATTAGATGTTATATCAGTTAATTTTAATTTATTAGCGATATTTTGTGCAATTACAGATGGTAAATCAAAAGTTTTTTTAGGGCGTGGAGGAACAGCGCATATAAATTTACATTTGTTATAATAAGGAAGAGAAGTGATTGCATTACAAAATTCATTTATCACCCAATTAAGGCAGTCTTTGTATCTGTTGTTATTTTGATCATATTTAAGTATATAAAAAACTTCGCCGTGCGAAGTTCTCTTCGCCTCAGTTTCATAGTTCATGTTTAATGCTATAGAACAGAAAAGCAAATCTCGTAGAAAAACTCTAGTACCTTGAGTTTTTTCCCATTTTTTTATTGTATTTATTTCGTTATCACTAACATATGTCCAAAAATTATTATAAATATTAGAATAATTTAATTTAATTCCAGTATCAGAATAAAAAATTGGAATTATTGTATTGCCAAAATTAACTGAAAATGTACTTTTTCCATTATTTTTTGACAACTGAAGAGAACTTAGTGTGAATATTTTACGATGAGTTGTTTTATCATCTTTCATCTCGAAAAACAATTTTTTGCATATTTTTCTTTGACATAAAAATTCATCTTCATCTATTAGTACTCGAATATTATTTAAATTAAGGTCTAGTTTCATATTATTTCCTAATATTATTTGATTAATTTTTAAAATTGCATCATCTTGGCGAGGATTTCTTCCTGTGCAATCTGACTGACCGTAACTCCTGTGCTTGCAAGCCAGTCGAGGAATAGCTATTTATTTTTGGAATTTGATGTTTTTCATACAACCTACTACCAAGAATATCTGCTTGGTAACCTTGTCAATGGGAGATCTTTAAAATCAAAGCATGAATGTAAAATATTACACACTCCACAATATATTGTGATTGTTGCTACTAGGGCAATAAGCATAAACAAAAACCATTTTCTGCCAACTAAATCTCTGTTATCTTTTTTTATCATTCCAATAGTTAAAAATATAATCCCTTGCAATGTAGCTATAGAAACACACAAAGAAAATAAAAGCCCCAAAATTCCTATTCCATATTTTATGATAAAACCTAGTGATTTAGAAATATATTCCATTGCAAATTAATCCTTCGGCAACGAGATAAAATGACAAGTCGCGTGAAGCATGGAGTGGCAAATGGGCGATAAGGAACTCCTTTTTGGTCTGTCAGGGATAGCCGCACGGTTCCGTGTCTCCAGGGGTACTGTACGCACCTGGTACGCCATGGGCGCTCCCATCATCAGGCTGGGGGAGCGCACCTACAGAGCCTTCTACGAAAACGTGGCAGCCTGGCTGGAATCTCAGGCACAAGGAGAATGGGAATGTACGAAGCAAAAATAGTTGACGAAATATGGAAGGCGCTGAACCATCTTCCGAAAAAGCCCCGGCCCCTCTCGCACATTATTTCACAGGCTTTATATGACGAGGCTGAAGCCTGTGGTGGGTTGTCTGATCTCCTTGGAACCATTGGCAGCTGGGGAGATACCCTGGATGATGAGTATATCGCTCAGCTGCTTGAGGAATACAATTCTGCATCATAACTGCGCAATGATACCGAACTTCATTGCGTTGTCATTGCGTTTGTAGCCCGGTGCTGGTTGGAGAAAATGCTCTTCCAGCACACGGAACTGTGCGATTTTTGTGACGAGGAACAGCCTCCAGTCGGGAATGCCACCCTTGGAACTGTCTCCGCCAGTCTGATAGCAACGGAGTAATAACCCTCTGTCGCCTCTGCCAAGACAATGGGGCTCGACAATACGGGGGAATCCGTCATAAAAGCATGACACGAGAAGTTTGTTCTGAATAGCTGTGATAATCTCGTTTTCTATCATTTTTTCTCCATAGAGAGGAGCCTGCCGGGGCTCTTCTCTTTTTTTTGGGCTTTCCGAAAAGCCTGTCAACAAAAAAATTAACGGTCTCTAACGGTCTGTAACGGTTTCTAACGGTCTCTAACGGTTTCTAACGTCACCCAAAAACGCTCATGCAAAACCCTGTGGTACGTTTTCCCCAAAAGAAGGGGGCAGACCATGGGCAGAATTCCATACCGTAAACCGCCGAAGAAGGTGGTGGCCTCGGCAGCGCTTATCGCTCTTCTCGGTGGAGGGGCTGCCTATCTCAGCCTCGATACCGTAGCGGATTTTGAGGGGTATGTGCCGGAAGGCTACAAGGACCCTGTAGGCATACCCACCAAGTGCTGGGGCGATACCCGCGATGTCGTCGTGGGGCAGGAATACAGCTTCGAGGAGTGCTCGAGGTCTTTGAACGAACACCTCTACGAGAATGCCCGTCCCGTCACTATCTGCGTGAAGGATTTTGACAAGCTCCCGGACAAGACCAAGGCCGCGCTCGTATCCATGGCCTACAACATCGGGCCCACCGCCTTCTGCAAATCGTCTGTGGCCAGGTACTTCAATCAGGGACGCCAAGAGCGCGGGTGCGAGCGAATCAGCGAGATATATAAGACCGCCAGAGGGCAGGCCCTTCCCGGGCTGGAGCGCCGCCGTGCGTACGAGTCGGCCATGTGTCTGCGCGGATTGCAGGAGGGGAAGTAGATGTTCTCCTGGCTCACAAAAATTCTGACGTACATTCCCGGCATCGGGTCCATCATCGAAAAGGTGACTGGCGCATCCGCCGAAGCAGAGAAGATTCGCGCGCAGATCGAGCTCGAGGAAGCCCGCGCCTTCAAGTCCGGCAAGGTAGCCCCCAGATATGTCCGCGGATACATCCTGAACGGCATCCTCGCCGGTGGCGCTATTGTCCTCGTTCTGTCGCTCGTCTGGCCGGATCTGCTGACCATCCCCCAGGACCTGCTCTCCCAGATGGAGAAGCTGATCCGCGTACTGGGAGCCGAGTAGTGGCGCAGCTCTCCCTAACCAACGTGCTGCTCGGTCTCCTTGTTAGCGTCGTGGCTTTTATTGGGCGGCGCATTATCGAGCGCCTCGACAAGCTGGAGGCGCAGCGCATCGTCTGTGTTCGCGATTTCGCCAAGCAGACGGACAATCAGAACGAGCACAACAAAATCTGGGAGAAGCTGGATAAGCACGAGTCCAGGATTACGAGGCTGGAGACCTCGCACAGGCTATGAACAACGGGCTGACATCCAAGCAGGAAAAGTTCTGCATAACGTATGTGGCAGAGGGAGGATCCCTGTCTGACGCTTACAGGGCGGCCTATAACTGCGAAAAGATGAAGCCTGAGTCTGTCAACAGGAAAGCCGCTGAGCTCATGGCCAACGGCAAGATTTCGGCAAGAATCAGCGAGCTCAGGGCGGAGGCAAGGCATAATGCCGTTGTTACGGTAGAAGAGCACCTCCGGGAGCTTGCCAGGCTTCGCGACCTGGCCGTTGAGACCAGGCAGTACGGAGCCGCCATCAAGGCCGAAACAGCGCGTGGCAAGGTCTCCGGTCTTTACGTGGACAGGCAGGAGAGCAGGGTAGACGCCAGGGTAGTCTACAGCTGGGAAAAAGACTGATGAAGCGCATTGTCATTCCATACAAACCGCGGTACCCGGAAGCGCACGCGGCTATCAGTAAGGCGCGATTCACTGTGCTGGTGGCCCATCGCCGTTTCGGAAAGACGGTGCTCTCGGTTAACCATCTGCTCCGTGCCGCTCTGACGAGCCGCATGGAGAGGCCAAGTTTCGCGTACATCGCACCGTTTCGTAACCAGGCAAAAGCTGTGGCCTGGGATTACCTGAAGCACTACTCCAGCGTGGTAGAGGGAAGGACCGTCAACGAGTCGGAGCTCTCTATTGAGTTCGGCAATGGCGCCAGAATCCGGATTTTCGGAGCTGACAATCCTGATGCTCTGCGAGGTCTGTATTTCGACGGTGTCGTTCTGGATGAGGTCGCCCAGATGCGCCACGAGGTGTGGGATGAGATCGTGCAGCCGGAACTGGCAGATCGTCAGGGCTGGGCCCTCTTCATCGGCACGCCCAAGGGCACGAACCTTTTCTCTGAGATATACGACCGCGCCCGTACGCGGCAGCAGCAGGGAGACACGACCTGGTGCGCCCTCTGTTACCGGGTGGACGAAACGGACGCTATTCCGGCCTCTGAGGTCGAAAGACTGCGGTCCGAGCTTTCCGAGTCCGCATGGCGGCAGGAGTTTTTGTGCGACTTCACGGCGTCCAGCGATGACGTGCTCATCACCATCGACATGGTGACGGAGG
>ERZ773185.264-NODE-264-length-49998-cov-7.003264_pt1 | contig 49998 bp, 54 predicted proteins | sample MGYA00580531_ERZ773185 | MGnify/ENA primary metagenome ERZ773185 (study PRJEB29015, sample SAMEA2737799) | human gut metagenome | biome: human gut; feature: human-associated habitat; material: faeces | place: China | collected 2012 ...
TAAAAAGCTCAAACCCTTATAAATCAAGGATTTGAGCCACCTGCTATTTTTAGCACCTAAAAACCATATTTTAAACTCTCTTCAATTTCTGATATATATTTGTAAATCTATTATATACCCATTTTATAAGATCTGATGTTAGTACAATACTACAGAATACTACAAGTTGCCAGTGAGTGTAACCTTGAGAAACCAAATAGCTAAAAAGAGTAAAAACATATCAGTTATAAACTGTATGTGACAATCCATTTCTTTACGATCTAATGTTTGCTCTTCAGTTTGCTCTTCAAACAGCAGTCTCCACTTTCCCCTATGTTCCATTTCTGGTAAATAAAGCCTAAATTCTGGATAGTTTTCTGCAATACAATCGAATATCTCTTCTCGTAATTTCATAGGTATTTCTGGATATTTTCCAATAAAAAATTTAACTAACCAATTCCTTTTTATTAGAATGTTATATATAGTATCAATGTATTCTTCTACCGTACCCAGTTGCTTTGCATACATTTCTGCATTTAATGAAATATAGCGAAACAATAAAAGATCCATTATTTCACAAACAAAAGAAATTACAACATAAACTATTATGCTACACGCGAATAAAGAAAACACCTTAAAAAAAGGTACCGTCCAAGAAACGAATATAATAAAACTGAGAGGAATAATACAAAATAAGAATATCAAGAGTGATGATACACAAGTTTCCTTAGCATATTCCAGTGAAAATCTTATTAAACTTTTTTTCTTCTTCGTATCCTCTATTTTAGGATTAGTAGTAGCCTTATTTTTCGTCAAATCTATTGTTCCCATAATAATTTTTCTCTTCCTTTCTAGTCTGATCTGCCATCGTCAGTCTGTATTACAGCATATATATCTTTCCTATCCATATTAAGTATTCCTTTAATCATTAGCAGGATTGGCATAAGAAGTATAATATATCCAAAATAGAAAATGTAAAAATACTTCACGCCACACCAAGTAGTGTCCTTAAACTTTAAAGGATAAAAGGATCCAAAATTATAGTAACTAACCACAAACAAAGGACCAAAACAAATAAATGCCTCTCCAATAATAAAGAGAATACAATATAATTTCATCACACACGCCGCTAATGATTTTTTAGTAACCTTCTTTTTCTTCAGATCTATTTTTTTCATCAGAATTCCTCTCTTTCATTTCTTTCATTCTAGCATAATTTAAGTCTCCAGAATGTATTGTTACTATTGTTACACTGTGTAAATGTCGAAACGTTAATCCCCTTATAAGCCAAAAAACAATAGCATAAACGAGCATATATTTTGGAACAAAAAAACTGTTCCATAATACATGAAAGTTAACCAACAGAAACTGTAAAATTGAAAGTATTACAGCTACAAAAAACTTTCCATATTCTCCCAAAAACAAACATTTAGAAGAAATAACAATCCCAGATATAATAGCAATGCAAAATGTCCATAAGTAAGATCCTGATTCTAACCATACCACTGCTTCTCTCAATGTTCCCCTGCTAAGATGTTCCAAGAAAACAGTTCCTGCCAAAAGAATATATCCTTCCAAAAACATAAGGCTCACATCTGATAGCATATACAAAATATAATTCACATAAAAAACCGCATCCTTTTTTCGTTCATCCATACCAATTTCCTCTCTCTTATTCCGCTTTTAATATCAATGAGAAAATGTAACATATATCTCACGATCCTTATCATTGATTTCTATATTATGGATTCCCATAACGTTCAAATCTTCTATATCACTTTTATTGGCATCCTTGATTTTTTCACCATTAAGAGACAGCTCATATCCATTTTCTATTGCGTTTTTTGCTTCAACTTTTTCATATTGTAAATAAAAAAAGCAACCAACATAGAAAAAAAGCAACAATACACAAAAAAATTCAAGTAAATTAACTATAAATAATTCTGTTTTAGTAAATATATGAAGTTCTTCACCAACTTCTTTAGACTCATATTTCATAATGTGCACCCTCCATCTTTCAACCAAAAGTTTTAAACAGCGAAAACCCGAATACAAAAGAAGAGCTAGCCAAAACAATACAATACCAAAACAGCAAATATGCATGGCATGAATGTATGCTCCATTATTTATAAACAAATTTTCACAGCACCTCTCACATCCAAAACTTTGATATATTCATCATTTTTTCTCCAAGTTGTACCACCTTTGCTATATTCTTATCAGATTCAACCATTGCCATGAAATCTTCTTTTGATAATTCCGTATACTCTAATAATCGGTCAACCCAATCCTGCAGCCTGGCATTTTCACTCTCTAACGCATCTACCCGTTGCTTCAAATTTTCCGCTTCTGCTTTTCTTTTTGCTAAACACTGATCCAGTTCTCTTATTTTCTTTTTATACTGGCAACGTTCCTTTTCAAAAGCGATGTCTTTTGCTGATTTTTTTCGTTCACTCATCCTCATCTACCTCCTATGATGAAGCCTCACACGACTAAAGTCGCGTGCTTCCTAGTTCATCAATTTTTCCTCCATGCATGTTATATTTTTTAATAACTACTTTGATCTGTCATCGTCAGCCTGTTGTGAACCATCTATATCTTTCTCATTGCTACCAAGTATTCTCATTAAAAAAACTAAGAACGGAACAAAAAAGAAAACATATGCAAAATAAAAAATGTAAATATAATCCCAAAAATCAAGGTTAATCTTAAACTCTATACGATAATTTTTCATACGGAAGTAAATAATTGAAACCCAGGGTAGAGTAAAGAACAGCAGCTTTCCTATTGAAAGGAAAAAACTGTATAAAGTCATCAAATATACGGTTATTTTAGATTTTTCATCAATCTTCTTTTTCTTCAGATCTACTTTTTCCATCAGGATTCCTCTCTTTCCCAAAACTCTGATATATTCATCATTTTTTCTGCAAGCTGTACCACCTTTGCTATATCCTTATCAGATTCAATCATTTCCGTATACTCTATTAATCGACCAACCCAATCCTGCAACGTGGCATTTTCATTCTCTAATGCAGCCACGTGCTGTCTTAAATCGTCCATTTCTGCTTTTGTTTTTGATAAACATTGATCCAGTTCTCTTATTTTCTTTTTGTACTGACAACGCTCCTTTTCAAAAGCGATGTCTTTTGCTGATTTTTTTCGTTCACTCATCTTCCTAGCCTTGATAGAAATCATGTCCACTCCTTTCTGCTGCCGGGACTTCCGGCAGCATCCATATATTGATCATTACTTTTTAATAGTTACTTTCATAATATCCAACGGTTTCAAACTCCCCGTCTTCTTCCTTATATACCGGTTTATAATGTTTTCCATTGACATTGGAATGATACTCTTCACCGTTCCACTCTTTATCGATCAGTATTACACCGTTCTCAAGAAAAACCGTACTGTACCATTCCAATCCATAAATACTGATCTCTGGAAAACGATCCTCAAATTCCTGCTGCGTGATCGGACATAAAATGTCCATTTTTTCTCCATCCTCTGCTATGATCAATGCTCCATTTTCTGCTTCATTATAATGTACTGTCTTCACTTTCATTCCTCCTTGGGATGGGAGAAACCTCCCATCCATCTGTCATTACTGTTCTGTTTTCTTTGATGTCTTTCTCTTAGATCCGGCTTTCTTTGGCTCTGGATCTGATGTTTCCGGCTTTGTATCCTCTGCTGCAGGTTCCGGATCCTTGTTTTCTTCTGTACCCGGTTTTGTATCATCCGCTTTGGCTTTGCTTTCTACAAATTCCTGTGATTCGATATAAACATCCGTGGTGTAGATCTTCTGTCCATCCTTATTGGTGTAGCTGCCAGTTTTAATGCGTCCCCGGACAAGCATCTTCATGCCTTTTTTTAAATACTTTTCAGCAAGTTCCGCTGAACGTCCAAAAGATACACAATTGATAAAATCAACATCCTGTTCCCCGTTTTTCTTTAAGCCATCATTAACTGCCAGTACATAATTAGCAACCTTCATCGGTTCGTTACCTTTTGTCATTCTGATCTCCGGGTCTTTGACCAGTCTACCCATTAAAATTACCTGATTCATAAAAAATCTCCTTTCGATGTGCTTTGTTTTTTCTTTATTTACTATACATATAGTATAACATAAAATAGCAAAAAATCCATAGAAACAAGGAAAAAACATCCAGTAAACCGGCGGTTTATTTTTTCTTTTATGGAATATCTCTGTGTCCCGGAGCCTGCAGCATACCTTATGCCGGTACCGTTCATCCATTGCACCGCACCCCGTCGGGACCCGAAAATCGAGCTGCTGATGCTTTGGACAACTTAGGACAGAGGTGGTTGAGCGGAGGGAGCGAAAACGCATCTGTTCTTAGTTGTCCATGCTAATGCAGCGAATCATTTTGGGGTGACGGATACAGGTGCCCAAATAAAAAATTTTTAACCTTATATAAAAAAATTAAAAAAATTTTCAAAGAATCCTTTGTTTATGCGGGTTTAAGCCACCTGCTATTTTTATCATCTAATAAAAAATTTTATTTTTTTCTAAAAAATTGCGTTGGGAAAATTCAGGTGTAAAATAATACCACCAAAAAAGAAAGGAGCAGATTTCATGAGAAAATTTCAAAAAAATCATATCCGAAACCCGACCAAAAAAATTTAAAATGAACTTTACTAAACCAAAATCAAAAATATTCAAATTTAGGAGGAAAAACATATGTATACAACGATTAGAAGTTTTATTTTTTCAAGGGAGACATTTTTATTATTAAATGCAGAAGCAGTGTATAGAAAAGAAGAGGAAGAGGATCTGATGGAAAAAATTGTTTTTGATCAGACTTTGCCGAAAACGAAATTGTTAAGAGATATATCAGAGAAACTTCTTATGCATGTTGCCGAAGAAGAGGATGAGAAAGAAATGGAAGAGGAGCAGAAGTATGTGACCGAATGCATCTTGACCGGCTTGGTATGGCTAGAAGAGCATCCTATAAAAAATCCGGCACCTATTCTAAAAATATTTTTGCAATCCGGTGCTGAAAAAAACACACCAGAAGAAATACATAACCGGATCATAAATACCATAAAAAATTGGGAAAACTATAGAGATAATCCAAAAACCTATCAGGTTTTAAGAAAAATTTATTTAAGAGATCGACTCAACCAATACCTCCCTTGGTACGAAGCCATCAAGTTTTTAAAGAGGATTGAAACAGAGTAGAAGTGTGGCCACACAAGTGGCTACCTTCGCTCTGTCCGGGGAACATTGACAAAATATCCGAAAAATGGTATAAAATAATTAATCCTTTCAATTTGAGGGTTAATTATTTACTATGAAAGAAGGAGTCGGTATACCGGCTCCTTTTTTTCGTTCCCTGCACAAAAGGAAGAGGAAAGAGGCAGGGAAATTTCTATAAAAAAGAAATATCAGATATCCAATCCCTGGTCTTTCTGCAACTCCTGTTGTTTCATCTTTTCTAAATACTGCTGATTATATTTTTCCGAAAACCGTTTTAACCGGAAGGCTTCCTGATCCGTAAAGTTATGCTGATATCCATCCGGTAATTTAATCAATAACTGATTTCCTTTTCTCCAGACAGTCGTATCAAACATCTTGCCATCCATGTGTCCCTTCGCCAAAGTTCTTCCTCCCTCTTTGTGGAAAGAAGAGATGTAAATCTGAGGTTCTTTAGGGATCTCCAGTTCAGCCTCCGTCATCGGAAAAAAATGCAGCGTATGAATGTCTCCAAACTTTGACCTCACATTAACTAAATCCTGATTCCAGTCCTTCGATACCGGAAAATGTTCTGAAAACTCTGTTTCAATCTGATTCTCCTTTAAAAAATCTTTCATATTCTGCACTGAAATTTTCCCAGCCTCATCATTATCCGGAGCCATGAGGATCTGTTCATAATTTCCCTCTTTGATCCTTGAAAAAATACCTTCCAGCTTGCAGCTCCCGGTCAATGCATAATAGTCATATTCCTTAAAATCATACCCCTGTGCATGAAGCACTGACATGACCGATGCAGCATCGATGACTGACTCTGATATGATCAACTTATTTGATCCGTTGTGTATGTAAAAACCTTTTTCATAATCGCATCCCGGAACATCTCCGACAAACCGATTTTGTGTACTGGTTCCACGCAGAAATCCATAATTAGGATTTCCCACATCATCATATCCGACAAAACAGCAGTTATTACGGATATCCTGATACAACATCTTTCTACTCACAAAATCCTGCACTACATCCGGTTCTAAAAAACGGCTTTTCAAAAGATAAGCATAGACACGCCTCATATTCTGTCCACGCTCCGGGAGTTTTAATTCCCTTTGTATTTCCTTTTTTTTAGACTGTTCTGCTGCTTTTTTATCCGGAGAAAAAGTCGGATAGTCCCGGCTTAAATCCAGATTCGCATATTGTTTCAATTCCATAAATGCTTCATGAAAATTCATTCCATTTACATTCATGGCAAAGTCGATCACGCTGCCTTTGGTTGTTCCTCCAATCCCACTGTTTCTGTAAAAACAATTTTTCTTTGGATCAATCCGGATAGAGTCTATTTCCTTTAAAGAAATGTATTTACCTTTTTTAACCGGAGTATAACCTATGGAAGCTGCATAGTCCTGAATCTTTATCTGTTCCTTCATTGCTTCTGCAACCATTGCAGTCTCTTCCCTTGACATCCATTGATACGGCATATATATCACCTCTTTTCTTTTAAATACTCAATCCATCGTCCATATCCATGCCATGATCCGGGTGAGAGAGTGCTGCATCCGGATTTTTCATAGAAGCCTCTTTTATCATACGATCCAGAAAAGACTCCTTTTTCATGTTCAATTCTTCTGCCGGTACATGACGCTGGACACAGGCATCTAAAGCCTCTGTATAACCATTGTAAATAGAATACACATCCGAAAAGATTTTGTCCAACTCTTTTATCAGAGCATCCTCCCCCAATGTACTTATGATCTCTTCTTTTAAGGTGCCGAAATGTTGTGCAAGATGTTCTTTTCTCTTATCTACAGGCATGATTCCAAACCTTGATTCCATCATAATGCCAACACAGTCCCCTTCAAATTCTATCTGTGCCAGACTTTTTTCTCCTGCATCACGATGTATCATTGCATGACCTGTCTCATGAGCAAGAGTAGAAAGCCTGTGGGTATCTTCCAAAAGATGATTGATCGCAATCTCATTTTTAGAAGGTACATAATATCCCCTTAAAGTAACAGATGCCATATCTTCAACCCTGACCGGGCAGGAGAGGGCAGTAGCAGCAAATTCACTGACTGCATCAAACAGCCTGGCATGATAAACTTCCGGATATCCCATCGTAACCAGTTCCGGGTACCGTTCTTTTGGAAAATCCGTTTGTGAAATATCAAAAACATTGCCAACCTTAAAAACTGTCCGTTTTAATACTTCAATTTTCTTTTCCTTATATGCCTTTTTCCATTCCGGGGATGCCTCGCTTAATGGAACAATCTCAGAATCTTTCTTTAAAAATGTCTTCTGAACCGGAACAAACACTTTCATTCCTTTCTGCCCTTTCCGGATATTAACCCCCATAGATTTCCAATTCAAAAATGACTGCACGAATGATGCTCCCCGATTCTGTGAATAAATCAGCATGGTATTTTTCACAGAATAACGATAAAATTTAGAACTAAACGCCATATATTCGGCAATAGCTTCCGGATTTGTAATATAAGTTTCCGCCATTTGAAAAATCATGTCATGCATCTGTCCTTTCATCTGCATAGACTTTTCCATCCATTCTTTTTTATCGAATCTTTCCTTTCCCATTTTCTACCTCCGTTTCAAAAATATACTATAAATGAAGTATAGTATATTTTTGGAAATATCTCAATAGAAGAGCACAAAAAAAGAAAATCCTGAAATATTCCAAGATTTTCTTTTCTTATTGCAATTTTAAACTGGATGCTTTACAATAGTTCCAGAAAAAGTATTAACACACGGCATCTCATACTTCAAATAAATAATAGTGCTGCATCATCGATGACAGCCGAAATGTTTCTTTATCTGAAAAGAAAGTAACTGCGGAAAACAGTTACTTTCTCTTTTTTATGGCTTCTGATCAGTCATGACACATCGTAAATGGGTGACTTATTGTATTGCATATATTTGTTTTTCTTTTTCGTTGACAAGGATCTGATCATCCAAAATGCTACTATCCGGCATAGTTTCAATATATTCATCAATATCAACATCTGTCTTTTCGCCATTAATATACAATGCATATCCACTTTCCAATTTTGTTTTTAACTCTGATTTCTGCAGCTCCACAACCTTTTTTTCTATATTATGCTTTGACTTAGCACTCTCATTTACAATATAAAAGGTTGAACAAAAAGTATATACAGCCAAGAGCACTATAGATATTATAATAAAAACAACTGATGCAATGTGTTCTCTTATCAGTCTTTTTAGTGACTCTATAACTTCCCTTATTGCTAGTTCCTTTTTCATTTAACTTCTCCTTTATTCCATTGATTTATTGCTGTTGGAATGTCTGCTTTTTCAGTATGTCTCCCACATACACTGCAAACGGCAAATGCATTGTTTACCGTTTCACTATTATAATTTAATTTATTCTTTGTATATAGCAATACTGGTCTTTCTTTACATCCACAAAGACATGGTTTTAAATCATCCCATGGATAATGACACCTTCCACTACTTGGTGTTCCCAAAATACTTGCATCTGATTTTAAAGTTGTTTCTTTTTTCCAAAACATATAGATCCACCTGCGTTTCAATCTTGTGTTCCAAGCATACTATACAGCTCATAATTGTAAACGACATACTCTGGATATCGAATCTGTACTGCCTGCCAGAAAAACGGTGCATAAGAACAGCAGAACAATTCTTCTACTGAATATTGCCGGCATTCAAGTAGTTGATCTTCTACTGTATCTTCTTCATTCACACTAGGAGTTCCATTGCAATACAAGTTAAATGCCATACGAACAACCTTAACGCTTCCACTGGTCTGCCATCCGTCATGTAAACATTCCGGCTTTACCAATCCCGTCTTAAAATCATAGATCCTGTTGATATGTTCTCTCGTATCGTTATTAATACCAAGACAGTAACAAAGTGCTTTATGGTACACGTCCTGCTCCCGTACCTCTTTTAACTTCTCATAATAAAAATTTTTGTGCTGTTCACTGATAAATATAATTTTTTCTTCCATAGCTGATATCTCCTTCCAATTATTTACTATATATATAGTATAACATTTTCTTAACAAAAATACAATAAAATTGTACTCAAAGGAGCCACTTATTTCAATGATTTTTTCTTTTTTATGGAAGATTTGTCAACTCTTATTATGTCCGCTTTTTACAATCTCTGTAAAATCTGACCAATCTTCTACTTTAAAAGCTCTAATATCACGAACACTATTTCTGAACCATTCAATCTTTGATAATCGACTGATTGCCTTATATACCGTTGTCAAGCTATTTTCATTGCTTTTATTGATGTAGACACTGCCATGTGTCCATTCAAATCCAACATTGCCCAACTCATGCCTAACTTCTTCATAAGCACAATGATACGAATTACCATACTCTTTCTTTAAAACTTCTAAATTTAACTCAAAAGAAATACCATACATTTCCTATATTTCCTCCTATACTGCTTTCCTGCCAAACTCATGTTAACTGATCCAATGCCCGGATGTCCTGTTCTACAAACTCTTTGACAATTACAATCCTGCGTGATAATATAATGTTAGAAATAGGTACTGCCGATAGACGGTTAGTCCGATATAAAGTCAAACAAAAATAGCTGCTTCACTTGGACATGGGCGGCTATTTTTGTGGTTTATCATTATCTTTACCGAATGTGTATCCGATACTAAAGCAGGTCAAGCCGAAGCTAACTACTGCAATGAAGTCTACAATACTCATTGGCTTAGCCCTCCTTTCCACTGGATTCCATTTTCAGGTTTCTATGTAATCAGAGGGTCACAGTCCCTCTGCAGAAGGACTAACCGCCTACCGTTATGACAGTACCCAAAATATATTATATCACATTTTTACAAGTAGCACCATTATCCGACTTTGCTTTGAAGCACAAAAAAGACATCTTTTCGATGTCTTTTTTGTATTTCCCTATATGCTACTTTACTTTTACCGTCTTTTTGCTGCTCCAGGTTCCGTAGTATTTCTTTCCGTTTATCTTTTTGTAAGAACGGATCCGTACATAGTATTTCTTTCCGGTCTTTAGCTTTTTAATGGTCTGCTTCGTGGTCTGTTTCTTTCCGATCACTACACTCTTTACGTTCTTTTTAAACTTTTTGTCCGTGGAGTACTGCACCTGATAGCCGTCTGATCGGTTATCTTTCTTCCACTGCACCGTCAGCTTTTTCTTCCCGGAGGACAGCTTCTTAATATCACGCTTTCCCGGTACGGCATAAATGGTTACTTTCTTCGTCTGCTTTTTATAAGCCGATGTTTCTTTTGCCGTTATTGTGATCGTTACTTTCCCGGTTCCTTTGATCTTCACTTTGCCTTTACTGTTTACCGTGGCAACCTTTGTATTGTTGCTCTTATAGGTAATCTTGCCTTTAGCTTTTGGTTTTAAGGTAAAAGAAGAACCATACGCTTTCTTATAACTGGAAGAGATACCCGTTATCTTTTGATTTGATTTTTTGGTTTTCTTTTCAGTTGTGTTATCTTTTTTCTGATCGGTTTTCTCAGTCTTATAATTAGCTCGTACAGTGTAATATTCCCAACCTATTCCATCATAGTTTCCTTTTCCAGTGATCGTTACAAGTGCATTATTTACAAAATATCCATCATCATACGGATACTTCTTTTCCATTTCAACCATCTGCTCATAAACACCTTGGTATTCTGCAGCCACTATATAATCAATTCCTTCTTTTAGAACTTTATCACCGTCTTTTACAACTACTTTCGGTATTTCCGGTACTTTTGGCAATTCTCCCGAATGCTTAATGTTGGAAACGCTTATATCACAGTCCCATCTCACGCTTTTTGTAACATGAAATGTTTTCTCTCTTACATACGTCTTTCCACTATCCGTTTCCGTAAGCACTGCCTTAAGCGTTGCAACCCCGACCTTTTGAATGTCCAGCTCCGCTTTACTTCCATTTCCTTTTACACTGATTACAGAAGGATCACTGCTACTCCATTTTACATTGTTTTTATATGTGGCATTACTAGGATTTACTGAAAGATATGCTCTTTTACAGTCATCAGCATATTGCCACTTAATAATTTCATATCCATTTGAATCTACATCTGGAGTATCTGCACCATTTTCTAAAACATTACTATTTCCTAAAGTAACACTTTCAATCTTGGTGAACACAGTAATATTGAGTTTAACACTGTGACCACTCTGATCCCTGCCGGTAATCACACATTTTCCATCAACTTTTCCTGTCACTGTTACCTTACCATTCACACATTCCACTTTTGCAATGGAATCATCGGAGCTTTCCCATGTCACAACATCCGTTGTGTCTTCCGGGAAAAGCTGATAGTCGATCGTACAGTTTTCCTCCGGCTCTAATGTGATGTTCTTTGTCCTGCTTCCATCAGCAAAGGTTAGATCTGTTGCCGATGTCAGGTATGCATTTCTTTCTTCTGCAGATAATTCGGACTCCAACAACACACTGGTGTTTTCCGAATTATAAAAGTCATCTGCCGATCCAATTGCTTCTTTCATTGCCTGATTCTTAACAATGATCTTACAGTTTGTAAGACTGGCAAATATATCTCTTACACGAACCTGTGAAGGTTCCGTATGGCAGAATACTATCGTTGCGTCTGAAAGTCCTGTAAATGCTGATATAAAGATATAACTTACCGTATCAGGAATAACGATCTTCCTTAGATTTTTAGGCTGATAAAAATCTCCTACTGCATCAATATCTCTCGGAATAATATATGTTTCACCCGGCTTATTTTCCGGATAACGCTCAATCATCGGTTTCCCATCATCTGCTGCATACCGGAACAACACCCCATCCCTGGAAAAATAAACCGGATTTCCTTCTTCCACTGTGATCGATCTCAGTGATTTTGTTCCATCAAATGTAGTTATCGCTACATCTCCAGGATGCCCCATATGGATCACTGTTGCCGGTATATGAATGGTTTCCACCGTTGTATTCTTATAAAATACCTCCTGCTCCAGTGATGTTACTGTATGACCCTCAATCGTGGATGGTATGACTACATCCTTATCACTGCCCGTATATTTTGTGATCTCTGCCGTTCCATCTGAATATAATTTACCTTCCCAGTCATGCTGTTCCTGAGTGCCGTTTTCAGCCACGTTTTCCGTCTCCGTGGTAATTTCCCCACTTAATTCATTTTCATTGCTTATTTCCGCCTGTACGTCCTCAGAAACACACTCCGCTGCAGGCTCCTCATCCTTTTTTTCTTTTATGGAATCTTCTTCCTGAACTGCCTGTATGGTGCTCTCTTCCATTCCGGTATTTTCGGCTGCATATACCAGTCCGCTGTTTGTCATGCAGAGTGATACTGCAATGATCCATGCTGAAATCCTTTTTGCCTTCATAAAAAAATCTCCTTCCACCTGTTCCCCATTATTTACTATGTTTTCTGTAAAAAAAGAAAAATCTGATCTTTTTTACTGTTTTTTCCATTATACCACATATTCCCTGCTTGGCAAGAACTTTTGTTCGGTTTTTGCTACCTGCTAAAAATAGCATGTTCCTCAAACCCGCATAAAATCAGCATTTTCACAAAAAAAATCCTGCCGGAGAATATCCGGCAAGACCTTTTGCATCACTATTTTTTGCAGTCTGCAAATTTTGTTAGGAAGGACTGATACCCTTCCGGTGTTGTACAGGAGGAAATCCCATTTTCTTTAATATAAGACTGTACATTTACTACATCTTTACGTTTAAACTCCCATACCTGCTGTGGGGTTTTATTCCAACTTCCCGTTCCTTCGATCTCTTTGGTATAGGCTTCACCAAATATCGGAAGCGGATCTGTTTTCTTTGGATTTTCCCTTTTGTAACTTACGGCTTCTTCCAAGGCTTTCTTATAGTCTTCGTTCTTTTTCCAGATGGAATTATCCGACAGTGTATTCAAGTATTTCTTACTGATAAACCTTACCTTTCCTTCTTCCGGTTCTTTTGGTACGGAACGGCTGTCTATGATATGTACCATAACGGTCTTCTTCGTAACATTTCCGGCAGCGTCCTTGGCACGATAAGTTACACTGATATCCGCACTGTCTTTTAGCTGCGTAAAATCACTTTCCTGATAATCACACAGATCAAATACCGTATGATTCTTTTCATCATTCTTTTTTTTCAGTTTTCCGTCTTTATTACCGGAACTCTTTAATTCCTCATCGTAAGCCTCCGCAGCATCTAGCAGGCTGTCACGGGTAATCGATCCCTCCTGTGCCTCTTCCAGTGTATAGTAGCGGTCATATGCCTCGATCACAGGTCCCATATCCCATACGGCTCTCAGATTGATGTACGGAATCCCATTATAATATGTCCGAACTCCGACAGGAAGCGGTGCTCCATAAACAGATCTATCCTCTTTCAGATCCGTAAGGCTGTCCTTTGGAAATTTTCCATAGTCAGAAGCCGGGGCATTGTATGTAACATTATTTTTTCTAGTAGCATCCTGCATTAACTCTGAACCTAAAATATCTGCTCCCAGATCATATCTTTTTCTTCCTTTGTTTTCGTCAGCATCTTTATCTATACTCCATCCTACCACGGTTCCGCTTACTGTCTGTTTGACTGTCTTCCCTGTTTCAGCATCCACATACGCATCTACTTCTTCTTTTTTATCGAAATGCTCTGTTTTTGGGTTATCTGCTTCTTCCAGGTTGTCATCAAAAGTATACTCAAGACTTTCCTGATAGCCAAGCTGATCCGCACCCTCATCGATGAAGTCCAAGCCTGCCGTCTGTTCATTTCCGATATATGCTACTTTAAAATTTTCTTTCCAAATGGCATAAAGCGTAAGGTCTTCATGCTTTGTGTAGGATGTTCCCGGATCGTATGTCTTATCTCCCTTGCCATCCGGTCTTGTATCCCATCCGACAAATTCATATCCTAATCGGATGAATGAGTTTTGTTTGATCACATAGGTTTGTGTATATTTCTTTTTCTCTTTTTGTACCGTTCCTGTTCCATCATTCGCATTGTAGATGATATCTCTGGTCTGCTCTTTCCAGACAGCATACAATTTTTTATCTGATGAAACGACTACTTCTGCGTTCGGTGTATATCCTTTATCTGCACCGGAAGCATTTTTATTGCTGCTCCAGCCTAAATGATCATAACCATATCTTTCCAGTTCCGGCAGTTTTACCGTTCCATCCGTCCAGTTTGCATAAAGACTGACAACGGCTCCCTGTGTGCTGCTTAAATTTCTTATACTGTCCTTTGCTTCATAATCTATCTTTGTTCCGGTGCTGCTCTTCATCCAACCGTTAAAAGCTGCCGGTACGGTTTTTTTAGAAGGATTTTCTACATCTGTACATCCTGTCTCAAAATCCACTTTAAACTGCCGCACATAACCATTTGGATCAAGCGGTTTCCACTCATCATAAGTATGTATACTGTTTTTCATACTTCCCGATGTTGCCCCGTTGCCATGATATTTTACCTGATATTTAATCGGTTCCCATACTGCATAGAGATGTACCACTGCCCCATTGGTATCTGCAAGATTTTTTACGGATGCCCGGTTTGCATACCGGACGTTTCCATCTGCGGATGTACTCCATCCTTTAAACTGATAACCGGTCCTTACAAATGCATTATTACTAAGATTGACGCTTTTATCATATTCTGCCTGTGTATCATGTATCGTTCCTGATGTTGCTCCATTGCGATGATAACGAATCTTGTAACTGATCGGATTCCAGATCGCATACAAGTCTCTATGTGTAGATGTATCATTTGCAGATGAAGGACGGATGGAATAGATATGTGTACCATATCTGATTGTATTTCCATTGTATTTATCCGGAGTAGTTGCCTGCTGATTCAATGACCATCCCTGGAACAGATATCCCGTCTTTTGTGGATCGGATATGATGTCTACACCATTTAAGTCATCCGATACGTTCTGTATCTGATAATCACTGCTATTACTTGTATTTCTTTTGTAATAATGAATATCATATCCGTAAGATGCCCTAAAATAGATGGAGGATGATGTAGAACCGATTCCCCATCCTTTCAGTTTTTTATCTCCAACATCACGAAATGGTTTAGATGCCCCTACCGGATTTGCTACCATGAATTTACCGTCCTTATATCCCCGTTTGGATGGAGTCAGCCATTTACTTTCACTTGGGTTTGTACAAAATGCTGTCTTACCGTCTATATGGTCCTGAATTTTATAGGTATGGGCTTTTCCATCAATGAAGCACATGGCTTCTGCGTTACTTCCCCTTTTATTTTTATAAACTTTCTTAATCATCTCATATACCGATCCGTCATTACAAGAGCCATAGAATCTTGTATATAACGGTGTAACGGATGATGTTGCTGTAGACGTTCTGTTTGCATTGTTATCACACATCAGGTTAAATACGATATGATGATAAGGAACGCTTACATTATCATAAACTTCTGCAGGATTATAATAACGTCCTGTATTATCCGATGCTCCAAGAGGCTGTACATCCTGTATCTCTACCTCCGGTTTTTCTTTTTTTATGGAAGTCTCTTCCGATGTGTTTTCTCTTTTTCCCTGCTTTTCAGCGTCTTTCTCTTTTGTCTCTTCTGATCTTACCTCTTCTTTTTTGGCTTCTTCTGTCACTTTATCCGGTGCATCTCCGATACGTCCGTTTCCAAAGTATTCTGCAGATGCCTCCGGCATCGATACGGCTTTTTCTTTTAACTTCTGATAACGTTCTTCTATGCTTATCCCTTTTCCAAAAGATGCAGCTACGCCTGCTGTATATGCACAGGAGATCGATGTTCCTTTTACGGTCATCTGTTTTCCTGACACCAGTACGTCCCTTTCTCCATAGGAACAAAAATCAACTGCTCCGTAATTTGTATACTCTGCAGCCTCTTCTTTGTTCTTTATGGAGCTAATCACTGTTACATACTCACTGTTAGCCGGTGCGTATTCCCGGATATCCGTACTGTCATTCCCTGCAGCACAAAGTGTCATGATATTTCTTTCTTTTGCCTCTTTTATTATCTCATCCAGTGCCGGTGATATCGTTTTTGATGATACTCCCAAAACGATCATATCTGCTTTCTGATCTATGGCACTTTGAATGGATTGATATATGGATGAAATGCTTCCCTCTCCCTGGCTGTTTAATGCCTTGATCGGAAGTATTTTTACTTTTTCTGCATTGACTCCATTCTCTTCCAATGCTGCTATGATTGTTTCTGCCATAGCTGTTCCATGTCCATTATCATCCATCGTAGAACCGGCATCTCCTGTTCCGGATAAATTTACCCCGGTATCTTCTATGTAAGCAGTAACAGAGGCTGTTCCAGCATCGATCCCTGTATCCGGAAGAGCGATCCTAAATATATCATCCTCCACCGATTCTTTTGGAATTTCTGTATCCGGTTCCCCCGGTAGTGCTTCCTGTTTTGTTTCTTCTTCTGCATTTGGTAGATTGGTCTGATCCGTTTCCGGTTCTTCATCTTCCATATCCGTTTTAGATGTGTCCTCATCCTTTTTTTCTTTTATGGAATCTTCTTCCTGATCCGAATTTTTCTGATCGGCTTCTTCCTGATCCGCCTCTTCTATATTTTCCTCTTCGGGATTTTTTTCTTCCTGATCGTCTGTATCTTTCGTCTGGATTGTTACCTTCACATCCTGATCAACATACTGGACATCTGATGAATTTATAAAACTTTGATATGCGTTCTTTGCACCTTCTTCATTTTCATAGGATAACAGATATGTATTTGTTCCAATCTCTCTTTTATCCATTGCTCCATGTATGTCCAATTCAGGATTTTCGGATTTTACTATCACATTCTTATATGCAGCTACTGTATTTTCTGTTGTTGTGTCTGCATGAACCATGGATATTCCCGGCTGCGTCAGGAATACGGTCATGGCAAGCAGGGCTGCCAGTCCTTTTTTATATCTCATGCTTTTACCTCCAATCTGCATAGAATATCACATCTGATGTTATTTTCTGACTAAAATCTGCCTTTTGTCCTGTCTCTGCATTGATCCACCCGGAAAAGGTACGTCCATCCTCATCCTCCGGTTTCTGTGGCTCGATCAGATCAGACTCTTCTGTCAGCGTGACCTTTTTATATAAATCCTCATCCCTTCGTTTTTTATCAAGGTAGAAAATTTCACTATATCTGTTTTTTTCTTTTATGGAATCTTCCTGTTGATCCAAAATGATTGTTCTCTTGCAGCTTACTCTTCCAGGATTTCCATTAGGATGCTTATAAGAAGATGTCACTTCTGCAGAAAGAATCCCTTTTTGATAATCCGCTTTTAAAACCGTGACGGAAATATCTGAATCGGAGTCCATCTGTAGCATCAGGTTTTCTATAAAAGCTGCCTGAAATTCATCATTGTTTGTATAATTGCCCTCTTCCTTTGTTTTCTGTCCTGCTGCTTCCATAGCAGTTGTGATTCCATCCTGAATCTCCGTCTTTCTCTCTGTCTTTCCCTGTATCGTATACAGTGTCAATAAAAGAAGAATTACAATGATAAATGCTGCCAGTCCGGTTATTAGGTTTTTCATTTATTTCTATGCCCCTTTCCTGTTTACTGCAACATAAAAACTAATTTCTGTCTGGTTATTGTCCTCATCTTTTCCAGATACCTTGATCTGGTAGAACCCTGACTTTGGAAATTTGACAATTCCTTTTTCTGAATCAACAGATGCCTCCGATAATTTGGATCCATCTGAAAGTAATACTTCAACTTCAGGATGTTTTATTTCTCCATCAGAAACTGCCTGTGCCAGAGTCTTTTCACTTTTTCCTTTATCTTCTTTAAGATTGATCTCTTCAAAGATGCAATACTCTTTTTCTGCTTCTTTGGAACTCTTCCCGGTATATTCCAAGATTGGGTTTGCCAGGACTGCTTTTTCAAATGCCGTTGTATTAGAAACTGTGCTTTTATTTTCTTCCACGTTTTTTCCCAGCTTTCCGGCAATCCCCTTATTGTAAAGTCCAATAACGATCAAAACAGCAAGGATCGCTATCAAGAATCCTGCCATAACCCGAATGAAGTTTTTCATATCCTGCAGCCTCCCTTACATTCCATATAACCACTTTGAAAACATTGTTGCTGCTGCTGAAAAGCCACCGCCAAAAAAAGCACCGGCAAATACTCCGATCATAATAACTGCTCCTCCGGCTTCTATCAATGTTTGTCCATGTTGTTTTATAAACTCTATCATCTGTTCTAACGCCTCCTATGAGCTTAAGTACCGTAGCAATATACTAAATATCCCTATCAGTGGAAGATATAATGCAATTTCTATCATCACTCCACCTATCTGCTTTATTATGCTTTGCATTAATTTACGTTCCCCCTTACTGTATGTGTGCTTTTTGATCCTAAAATCGGAATGGAATAATCATATGTCAGCACTAATTCTGCACATTCTACATCCTGGGTATCTCCAATGCTTCCGCTTTCATTCTCACCATAAGCAGCACTCTGCTTTCCACTCTCTTTGCCATACACATTAACTTCAAGAGCATAACCATTTTCCTTTGCGGTACGTCCCACTTCCTGAATGACATTTCCGGAGAAATTCGATTCCGCAATTTCTTTTTTTGCTGAATCCATAAATCCCCTCGCAGAAGAAGCGTCCAGCTCTGCCGATATTGTCCCGACCGCAATATATGTGATCACTGCAGCAATGAATAGTCCTAAAAATCCTTTGATAAACGCATCCATTCTTTCTTATACCCCCTTTATAGTCCGGTGCCGATGTTTCCATATGCCGTAAGCAGGATCAGACCCAGATCTGCCATCATTTTTATTCCTGACGGAATTACCGGGTAAAGCATATATACCATGATCCCGGCTATCTTGTTATTATTTTTGATCTTTTCACTTTGTATGGTCATTTCATTGTTTTTGTCTATGATCTGTAAAATCTGCTCTTCCTGCTTTCCCCCAAGTCCTTTAGAAATCGAATATAAGATTTTCATGCTTTCATGTACTTTAGGTAAATCATAGATTTCCAAAAACTCAAAATATGCATCCGGATCTGCAGGTTTCATCTGCAGTGTTTCACTAAATTCTTTTAAAGGGTACTGCAGTATTTTTGGAGCATTTTCCATGGATTTATAAATTGCCCCCTGTACGCTTTCTGTTTCCATTAGCAGCGTGATCTCAAACAGCCACTTTGGATAATCTCTTTCTACCTCTTTTTCTATCTGCTTTTTCCTTTGCGAATATTCCAATTTATGCTGATTCAGCATCAATACCGTTATCGGAATGCCAATGGCAAAGCATACCAATGATCTCGTAAATGCATAACATACAACGGTAATACACATTGGAATGACCGCCCATTTGATACTTGATACAATTTCTTTATGTTCATCGTAATTTTTAATATATTCGTAATCTTTCAGGATTTCCTTTTCATCGCGTTCTTCTACTTCCGTAAGCCAGTTGACTGCATTTTTTTTCATAACTCTTCTGAACAATAAAAAGATCAATACAAAGTTTAATACTACCAGTCCACGCTCTGCCATCTGGGTCATGATATTCATTTCTTTTGGAAGGAAAAACAGAAGTATTTCCGGTGTAAAAAACAGGGTGATCATCGACAATATTACTGATACCATCATATTTTTCTTTTCACTCCTGCATTGCTCCGTAATACTGATCCATGCATTTCTGCGTTTTTCCAAAATCTGTATGGACTTTTCATAGTCCCCCCCTCTTGTTTCATTCCTGATGAGAAAATCATGGAAAAGCTCCATTTGTTCACATCCATACTCTTCTGATATGATGTCTAAGGCTCTTTTGGATGCATCTGGCTTCGTATACTCTATTTCAATCTCACGGAGTGCCCGTTGCAGCGTGTCTTTCATATCCCCATCTTTAAATAATTTCTCCGTGTCTTTTAGGGACTGATATATTTTTCCTCTCTGCCTGTATGCTCCTTCCATCTGCTCAAGGTAGACACAGGCATCCGTAAATCGTTTATATTCCATCTTTTCTTTTTGAATATTTTTTAAAATACCCGGTATCAAAAGAAAGAGACAGATCATCACTACGATTCCAAATACTACTCCTAATTTTAAGATTCCTGCTATGAAAAGACCTCCAAAGACGGAGATCCCTATATTTTTTATGCTGATTATTTCTTTCATTGTTATGAAACCGCCTCCAGACTTTCTTTTTTCATTAATTCTTCCAGTTCCTCGCAGTAAAATGCATTTGATATTCCGCTCTTTTCCATCCTCAACTCAATATCTTCCGGCAATACGATATCCTCATTTTCCAGTTTTCCGTTTCTTACGATCAGATTACAATAGTTTTTTCCATTCTCTCTTGAGAAAAATCCAATCTGGCTGATATATCTTTCATATATCTCTTTCTGTGGATCGTAACGTGTTTCTAATAACACCCCTACATCCATTCCTACATAAACATCATTTTCCAAGCGTTCTGCATCCTGTTTATTCTCCAGCATATTTAAGATACGGTCCGGTATTTTTCTGACATCATCTGTATGTAATGTGGTAAAACCGGAAATTCCTGTTGTCCAGCATTGAATCAGGTATTTTACTTCTATGGAACGTGTTTCCGACAACATCACTCTTTTAGGTGTTAAACGCAAAACCGTAGACATTGCATCTGCGTAAGAATAATGTTCATTGACACGAATTTCCATACAATCCTTTCCCGGATTAATTTCATGATAATGCAGCTCCAATGTGTCCTCTACTGTGATAACTTTCTCTTCTTCCGGAATAAATGTTGTCAAAAATTTTGCACATTCGGTCTTTCCAACACCCGGTTCTCCGCAAAATACCATATTCAATCTTGCTTTTACGCAATTTGCTAAAAGATGCAGCACTTTTTCTTCGCAATAGTGTTCCTGAATTGCTTTGCCTGGCTTGATCCTTTGTTCCGGAAGTGTTTTCCTGATACAGATACCGGTACCTGTTATTGCTACAGACTTATGTACGACCGTGATCCGGTAATTTCCGGTTTCTGCTTCCAGAGTAGGATTTGTAGCTGTCAAATTTTCTCCCAACATATTTGATACAGCAGCCGTAAATGACTCTATAAAATTTTCTGTAAGCTGTTCTACTACATCTTGATCTGTTACTTTCACCCTTCCAACATTTACATCACGGATCCACAGATCACGACCATTAAAATCAACATCCGTGATATCATCTCTTTTTAAATACTGTAAAAACGGTCCATATTGAATTTCTGTAATTTCTAAATTATCCATTGTCTTCATCAGCCTCCTATAAAAAATTCCAAAGCAGATACCCCACTTTGGAATTTTTTGATCAATCGTTATTCCATCCAAATTTTGCTCTGTGCTTTTTCATTAAAGGTTTCTATAAGTCCTTCAAACACTCCGTTAAATACTCCTGCTTTGTATATTGCAATAATGACGCCAATGATAGCTATTACGGCTAAAATTTCCAATATTACTTCTCCATGCTGTCTGATAAACTGGATCATGTTTTTAATCTTCCTTTCTCTATAAATTTTCTTTATATAACAACTCTGTTACTGCTTTGTGGTATTCCGGATTGTCCTTCATTTTTTCATATGCTTCCTTTGCAGAATACCTTGGTCTACGGTTACGATTTTCCCGCAATGCTTCAAAAACATCCACAGTATGTATTATTTTTGCATATACGCTGACTTCTTCTGTCATGACCGGGATGGGGGTCAAATGCGGTGCATCCCTTCCATGATGAAATAACACTACTTCTGCTATCTTATCCGGAACCTGATTCTCTAAGAGAATTTTATATCCAAGATACGGATGCAGGTTCATTAATTCACGTTCGATCTCTGAAAAGGACTCTGCTTTCCGAAACATATACTCATTGATCAATGTCTTTCCTATGTCCAATACCGCACACGAATTAACAAGTATCTCTTTTTCTATCGAATCCTTTTCTTCTAAATATCCGTAAATTGTGATTGCTGCTCTGTTCACATTACAACAATGCTCAAAAGTTTCATCATCCATTAGATTTGTCAGCTTGGATATTGAATCCAGGAGTTTCATCTAATTCCTCCATTTCTTCTTTCATCTGTTCTAAAAATACTTCCCTGACATCTTTGTTTAATAACGAAAATGTTGCTATGCACGTCGCTGCTCCAAATACAAGAAACACCACTGTCATAAGAACCGTTTCTATCATCAACACCGCCTTCTTCTTACGGGCTTTTTCTTTTTTTATGGAAGTATTCTTATTCTCAATAAATGATTTTTTAAATTTTGCTTGTTTCATTTTCTGTTTTTTGACAGTAAAACCTTGATTTTATGCGGGTTTCAGGCACCTGCTATTTTTAGCATCATTGAAATAGATCTAAAATACCTTTTCTCATTTCCGGCTCGACCTCCTGTAATGGAGTGATATACTCTCCATCTTTCACAATAGATCCAATAGGTGCCTCATTTTCTTTTGCATCAATTACTGCCAGCTTTCCCTCCTCATTCTGCAGAACCGCATAATCTTCCTTATAATGCCCGATGATGTTCCAATAGGCTTTTAATACCTCTTCCTGATTCATGTTTTTTCTTACCCTCCTTTTTTCTTGTACGTCCTTTTTTAGTTACTTTATTCATAATCCCTTTTACAGGAATTATCTGCTCATATATTCTGGTATCTGTAAGGCAGAATGGATCTTTTACTTCTTCTGAAAATAAAACTGTCCCTATATTCTCAAACTGTTTTACGATCTCCTGCTTTTCATCTTCTGCTGTAAATGAAAATATAAAAAATGCATCTTTATAAAAATTATTTTCAAGCAGCTCCTGTGTATATCTCATTTCTGTTGGAAATGATCCGGTAACAAATATCTGTATATTCTTCTCTAAAAAAGACAATTTGTTAAAATCGGTATCTGTATAGACCCCGTAATCATAAACAAAATAGTCATAATCCATTTTTAAGACATCTGTCAGCCTGTCCTTTTTAAAATAAATGTCTGTATTCTGGAATTGGATCAGACCGATCTCCTGATCTACATACTGGCAGTTATACCACTCATAAATATCTCTCCAGAAAGAGCTTCCATTCATCTGTATATAACAGGCTTTATACCCTTGCAATGTCAGATACTTTACTATCTGCAGTGCCTGTGTAGTTGTTCCTATCCGGTGGCAGCTTCCTGCAACACTGATATATTTTCCCTGGAATGTCTGCTCTTTCTGTTTCTTTTGTTCCTCTTCCACATCAATAGGGGAAGCATTGCTCATATTATTTTTTTCATAATATCCGTTAATACACTTTTCAAAGGTATCTTTCTGTTCGGATAAGGTTGCCTCCGTAATAAAATACTTTACCTTTCTTGCCTTTAACTGCATGATGACTTCTGACTTCATGCTGTATCCGCAAGCCAAAATAACAATTTCTGCATTATTGGTATTCTGTAAACGTTTTATTTCTTCTGCAAGTTCCTTTGCCTCATCATGGTATTGCTCAATATCAAATACCATATAAGAACAATTCCCATATGATAAAATCTCATTTACCTGAGAAGCAATATGTGCATCCTCCGGCACATATACGGTTTCTTCCTTTAATCTGCTTTTTGCTACCTCTTCTGCAAAAAAGCCCTTTTCCTCCTGTCCAATAAAAATAATCATTTCTTTTCCTCTTTTCCGGGTTTCTTTGACAATTTCTTTTTCAACACTTCTATTTTTTTGTTACACTCTTCCACGTTCTGTATATTGGTTTTCTTTTTCTCTTCCAGATTTCGGATGTTGCCATATGCTTTTTTTATAATGTTATCTGTGTTTTCCTGTTCTTTTTCCGTTTGAAACTCTTTGGATTCTGTCAGTTCTAAAATCTTTTCTGCATACTCTTCCTGCTTTTTGGTCTTGTCCTGATTTTCCTTTTGATACGTCTGAATTTTTTTATTCTGTTCCGATATCAAAAGTTCCATATGCTTTTTAAAATACTGTTCTTCCGTACACAGGGATATGGACTTTTTCACTTTTACGGATTCATCATTGGTATAAAATTTGACCTGATTTTTATTTCCATCCGAAGATTTCACATAGATATTAAAGATCATTTCTTTCCATTTTTTAGGTACATTTTCAACCCTTACAATGGCAAAATCTTCTGCTTCTACTATGACTTCTATATCTAATTTCTTTAATTCCCTCGTCATAGCTTCATATTCAAAATCTTCCAGTTTATCTAATGAATTATTAGCAATTCCAATATCCAGTTCCATCATTCGCTCTGCCGGTGAATATTCCCATTTTGTCAGCGTAAATGTTACATTTTCTGCTGATCTTTCCGTATACATCGGAGTAGCCATTTGATAATCGTTTCCATTAGGAAACCAGCTTTTGGAAGTTAAAAACAAAAACTGACCACAAAAGAAGATCAGCAAAAACTTCATCATTCCTTTATTCCTGCTTTTATGTAATTGCTCTATCCATTGCTTAAATTCTAATAACATTTAACCCTGCTCTCACTTTACAAAAGATTTGATAGCTGCCTTATTACCGTAAATTTTTTGTATTACATCCTTACACCTAAGATTCTGATCCACCCTTACGATCTGGATCTGAGACCCTGCTGCTTCTTTTATTTTTTGCTGCATGGTATCATCCGGTTCTTCTACGATGACAAGCACATCCGCATCCTCTACATAAGGTGTTAAAACAGCAGATCCTTTATATACTTTATTTGCTTTTTCTAATAACTGCTTTTTTTCTGATTCCCTGCAACACACAAAAACTTTTCTCATATCCTTTTCCTCCTGTTAAAAACGATTCATGATTTTACCATGGGACGATAGAAAAACTTTTCAATTCCCGGTTATATACAGCATCAAATCCGGGTGAGCTATCCATATCTACCACAAAGGATACTGCTACTGTTTTCTTGTTATAATCGATCAAACATTCTCCATAGAAAGACACGGATTTCATCTCTGCCAAGCCATATCCATTCATCCATTCACGGATAGCTTTTTCTAATCCAGCTTTGTCATTATCAATAAAATTTAAGACTTCTTCATTTAAGTCCTTTATCTCTACGGATGATACTGCCGATATTTCACTTCCATCTTCTATCTTTTCAGGTTGATCATCCTCTGTAATCTCTTCTGTCTGTGTCGTACCGTTATTCAATGCCTTACCAATAACATTCTCTATATCCTTGTTATCATATGATTGTTCCTGCTGTGCCTTTTTGGTTTTCTCCTCCGTTTTCTTTGTATTTTTCATGGAAAGATAACCTTCCATAAAACAAAAAATGATAAATACCAGTAAGAATATCATTAGGATTTTCTTTTTCTTCTTCTCAGCCTCCTGCTTTTTTTCTTTTATGGAATCTTCTTCTGATTTACCCATGCCGTATAATTTCCTCCTCGTTGTTATTTGTTAATGTAACTAAAATGCATATAGTCCTTACTGCTACTCCAATCTCCTCCCCAATAAAAACCATATTTTTTAAAAATATTGACCACTTCTGTAGTAACTGCATAGGGATCTTCTCCCGGTTTATAATTTCCGGATGTATACCCGATCATCGGATTGGAGTTCCAGTTCACATCAATCGCCACTCCATAGGAATGTGCAGATACTTTGTTTCCTGATACCATGTTTCGCCAACAATATGCGGATGTATCGGAAGCCCTTACCGGGAAACCAATGTTTTTTAATTCTGTAAATGCTCCTATCACATTCACTGCAATACTTTTATGTACCGTAAGCTGTGCTGTACTTTCTGTGCCCGCTGTATCTATGACTGGAATACTTACCGTAGTCAGATACTCTTGCATTTGTGTGCTGCTTGTAGGTTCTCCATTGGGAAAAAGCCATGACATTCTGTTTTCTAATGGTATTCCGGAAATTTCTGCACTGTCTCCACTTGGCATATAAGGATAATAGCGTAGTACATGATCGGTATAATGTTGATCCCCATACCGCCATTCCCCTAGCCTTTCTGCTCTTACACCAGTATTTCTTACTCCATTACTTTTCTGCCTTGCAAATTCATTTGTCAGTTCCTGTGTCCATTCCCCACCATTTTCTTTTACAAACTTTAAAAATCCTCCACCGAAGTTATAACTTTGCAATGCAAGTTTTATATGTATAATGTCCATAATTCCACCAACACCGGATTCCCTTAAGTAACCGGACATGATTTGACATGCCCTGTCTATGGATGTTGCAGTGTCAATGCTGTTTGGTGGTTTTCCAAGTGATTCGGAACATTGAAATACATCTACACATGCTCCACCACTTTCCTGCATCATTACAGCTAACATTAGATCTGTATATTCCTCTATTCCATATTTTCTGGCTGCCTCTAGCACCTGTCCTCTGTAATTCTCTACTAACGGACTGAGTGGAATATTAGCACTGGTAATATACTGTTCTGCAGATTCTTCCTCTTTCATCTGTTTTTTATAAGCAACCATTTTCTTTCTTTGAAAGTTTTGTACCATACTGACAGAACCAAATATTGCTATTAGCAGCGGTATTATCATACCTATCATTACCATTCTGATTATTTTCTTCTTCATGCATCAAGCTCCACCTGCGAATAAAACCCTCTCCTTTTCTGTCAGGAATACTTTATATTCAATGTTGTGTTCATTCGCTATACAAAGAATGCATTCGCCCTGTCCCAGTAACGGTATTCTGTTTTTTTGTGAAACGGTCAGCATACTTCCAAAAGCTACATCCAACATTGGAATAGCAGAACTTTCTTGATGGAAAAGTACCTTGTATTGTGTTAATTCAAAGATATTTTTTAACTGGTTCATTACCCTGGCATCTACAGAGCCTGTCCCACTTCCATCCAGGGTAGGAAAAAAGTCTCTGATAGAATGTGAAGCGAATAAGAGACTTCCGAAAAACTTTGGTGCCTCTCTCATGAAAATATCTATCATCTCTAATACCTGTGGTTTTGATGTATTAACCCATCGATGCGATTCATCTATGATAATTAAAAATCTGACAACATCCTCCCAATCAATTTGTCCTGATTCCCATTTTTCTTTCATAATGATTCCATTTGTCACACAGTTATCCCACGACAAGGATAATAAGTTGATCAAAATTGCTGTAAATATACTATCTTCCAGCTCTTTCACATTGGACAGATCATAAGTAATGATCTGTTCATCCATGACATTCTCAATAGATGTAATACCGTCAAATATCTTTCCATATGTTTCTTTTAACTTCTTTAACTGATCTAAAATATGATCATAATCAATCATCTTTTCTGCGATCAGAGCTTTCTCTGTTTCGGCATACTCTGTTACTTTCATCCTTTCCATTTCATCTAATGTTGTGTTGATCAGATCTGTTAGCGTAGGATAGGCATTTACCGGAAGTTTGGTTATCTTCTTTCCAACATGAGGTTTTAAATCAAATTTTTCATATAAAACATCCAGGATTTCATGAAATCTGTTCATCTCATGTGAGGCACACTCCACCTTTGCGGAACGATATATAGACTGTACCTTTGCAATATGTCTTGCATAATTGACAAATTCATTGTCTGTTACCTGTTTGATCTCCAGCCAATTTAACATTCCTTCGCTTCCATCAAAATTAATAACTTTTCCTCCATATTCCCGTGTCATATTCTTAAATTCACCGGTTACATCAAAACACCGTATAAAGTTTCCTCTGGCTGCATTGTATTCAAACCGTTTTTTAAGATATGTGGATTTTCCGGAACGCTGCAAACCTATGGCTACACAATGGTACTGCAATCGTGTTTTTGATTTATGAAACTCATCAAAAAGTACACTTCCTCCGGATGGTGTTGCTCCCATATAATTTCCATTGGGATCTCTTAACTCTGATGTATAAAACGGATTTCCTCCGGCTATAGCCTCTGTTTTAAAAGGATTTCCTTCAAAGGATAGCTTTGTACACTGTTTACGATATGGCAGGTACTGGCTTTTCCATTCTTCTTCCATCTCATTTAAGAAAATGGCTGATTTATACTCATCTGTACCTAAATCATTAATGATTTTTTCGCATCTACTCTCTAATTCTTCTCTCGTCATTGCATAAACGTATATCCTGATCTGAAGCATTTTTACCACTTCTCCCATTCTGGATATTTCATCATACAACTGCCTTAATTCTTCCTTTCTTAGTTCTGCATCATAATATTGCTCATAGTTCTGTGCAAAGCGGCTCCTGCTATCCTGCTCTCCTATTGACTTATTGATATTTGCCTGAACAACACCTTTCTCCAACGTATACAAATCTATCGTTGTTATCGTGTTATCCTTTCTACACAAATTCATCAGCCAGTTTTCATCCAATACATCCGGAAACTTAAATGTATGAATACAAGTCTCATATCCCACACCGGTTCTTGCATAATCCGCTTCAAAGAAAATACCGCCCTCCGGCTGTATTTTAGAAATGAGATTTTTGTTTGAAAATGATGATTTTTCGTTATCAATTCTTCGATTCTTGTTATTGATTTTGTAAAGAATCTCCACTTTTTTTTCAAGAGAAATCCTATTAGTCAATGCTCTTTCATTCATTCCTAATACAGACTGGATATTGTCAATGGTTTTTCTGTATTCTTCCTCTGTTTCACAGAAAATCTGCATATAAAACTCTCTTGTTAGATAATTTTCCTGTAAATACTCCACCTGCAGAAGTGCGGTGTCTAAAAGTTCCTTAAACATAGGATTTTTACTCTTTTGGATCTTATCTGAAAAATACTTTTTTTGTTCCGTAGTATCCTCTGGAAAATTTAATGCCCAAATTTTAATATCCTCAGATGTCAGCTTATAGAATTTTTCAAAATAGCTGTTGTCTAACCTTCTTTCATCATCGTCCAGATTTTTTATATCCTTTGGATTTATCTGAATAAAATCCATAATGGTTCCATCTGAATAGATAAAATATTCCTTTTCAAAATCTATTTCCTTGATGGGTATTAAACTTGTTACTTCATTTTTCTTCTTTTTTGTGATCATAACCTCTCATCCTTTTCATAAACTGGCATATACACATTGTTTTTTCTCTGAAATAATCGAATGATAATAGCATGGTAATTTTCTCTCATTCCATTTGTGTTACTTGGCATTGCAAGGTAAATGCCACAACAAGTAGTAAATATCACATACAAAAAACTTAACTTACTTGTAACATTCTGTTTTACGATCCATGAGATCAGAAAACTTCCTGCAATAAGGATAGCCTGGTTGATCTTTACTTTTGACATAACAGTCTTTTTAGAATTGATTTCCTGATAATTTTTGTACATCCCTATTATTTCCTCTCTCTGTTTTGTCTGTTATCTGCTCTTCTGATATTGGTATTATCCATTCGATTACCTTTCTTTATGTTTTCTTCTCTGTTTGTCTTTTCACGACCACTTTCTTTTATTCCTTGGTTCGTAAATCCTCCCAAAGCAGATGTCGAAGGATTTTTATTTTCTTTTTTATGGAAGTATTCTTCTCTTCCAGTTGTACCCATGCCACTATCGGATGGCATATGATTGCTCTGACTGCTTTCTCCATGCATTCCAGAAGCACTTTCTCTTCCCGGTACACTCATACCACTATCGGATGGCATATGACTGCTCTGATTTCTTTCTCCAGCCATTCCAGTAGCACTTCCTTTCTTCTGTCCGGATGCTGCTTTTATTCCATCTTTTTTATCTATATAATTCTTCATTCCATCCATTGCCTGTTTTTGCGGATCATTTTTTGTTTCTTCATCCATTGTTCCGGATGCTCCTAAATTTGATTTTTCCTGATTTTCTTCTCCCTCTATGCCTTTTGCTATTCCGGCATTTTTATCTTCTGATTCAGTTAATGGATCAAGATTCAGTTCAGCTCCATTGTTCCCTGCACTTGTATTCTTCATATCTTCTCCTGGCATTTTTCTGGTTTCTGCTGCATTTCCTTTATCATTATGTACGGCACCTGTCTTCATTGCTTTTCCTGCAGCATTTTGCATCTGTTGATTCTTTGCGTTCTGTTCCTGTTCTCCTGTTTTATTTTTCTGTCCTGATTTCATATGTGCAGCATCTCCTTTCGCTGCTCCAGGCATATTTTTTTCTTTTCCATCTGCTCCCTGAGTACTTCCTGTACCACCACTCATTTTACTTATTCCGGATTTTATCTTCTGTCCTATCGTTCCTGCTGTTCGTATTTTAGAAGCAACATCAGCCTTTGCCATTCTTGCTCCAAAAGCAGCTCCGGCTATCATTCCGATACCACTCTTCATTCCTACATCACGTCCGGAGATAATTTCCATAACATTCGGTCCATCTATAACCGCAATCGCTACAAGAAGTTCCAAGAGAACTTTTACTAGAGGGGTTTCTGCAAAATTCTCTGTAAGAAATGCCTGGAAAAACAAATATAATCTGATATTTAAAACTACCAGAAGCAACGCAATATAAGAATCTCTGATCCCTAATAATATCTTTTTTACCTTTGTATTGTTAGAAAGTTCTCCTGAAAATACAACTGCTATAACTTCACTTGCAAATATGTTGTAAATAAGCTGTACTGTTTTCAAAGAGGCACACAGATAAATTAGAACAATGATTATGAGTGAGATTATGATCTGTCCATATTCCACTTTGTACCGATAGTAAAATTGATTGAATAAGTCTGCATCATCCTTGCTGTTCCACCCTATTCCATTGTAAACATCTTCTATCCTCTCCTCATTTGTAGCACCACTATTGATAAAGAACAGATATTTTCCAAGAATATTTCTTCCTTCATCTGTTGTTAGATAGGATGAATTAGGATTGATAACTTCTTTGATATTGATAAGTTCTATCTGTTCGTCACTTAATGAATCATACTTTTTAGGTTCATCATTTGCTAAATTTATAAGTCCCTGTTCTTTATCTATATAAAGCAGATCATACATATGGTCTTTAATTATGACACTGGAAGAAGTACTCTGACTTCCTTCCAGTGCTTCTTTTCCTAACTCTAATGTTGTATTAAGATCGGATATAATGACGGTTCCACTTCCGGCTACCATGAAAAACAGAAGCATAGAAACAATAGGATTAATGCTCAACTTTTCATTCTTAAACATGAGCATCATTCCTATTGCCAAAAGAGAAATGCAGACAACTGCAACTGCCAATGGCTGCAATTCCTTTAAAAAGTCATTGCTTGTATTCCAGGTTGTAACATTTATTAAGGAAAATGCTTTTTCAAATAGTGTCTGTACTACATCTGCCAATTTTTTCAGCAGTTTTACAATTCCCCATCCAATCGTTCTACAACCATCCAAAAATAGATCATTTTGGACAAAATACTTTTTATTTTTTATAAAATATGGTATCAGTGTGTCTGCTTCTGCAATTATCATCTGCCAAGTTCTCCCTCCAAAACATTTAGTAATGGTTTCTTTTGATTTTCTTCTATCTCATCTGTATCACTGATCAACTGGATCAATGTTGTAATTTCCATATCATTAGTGATTTTCCAACGTTCTAAAACATCATCTCCTAACGATTTTTTCAGTGCCTTGTTTAGTGATTTGTGCTTTTTTTCTGGTAAGTCCCTGATTTTACTACTGTCTCCACCATTCCCTGTTGCAGCAAGAGCATTTTCAAATTTTGCAAACGTCTTATGATAATCCCATACTCTTTCTTTTGGATTGATATAAGAGCAGTCTTCTGTATTAATTTCACTTAGTCTCACTTCTTCCGGATTTTTAATATCCGTCAGGTACTGGTATCTGTATTTGAACCTCTGTCCATTCTTTATGGAATTAAAAATTGGTTTCGGTTTAACATCATTTCCCTTCAGATCTGTTCTCATCGTACTTCTGATCACAATACATTCTCCTTTTTGCAATGACATCAGATCCTCCGGCTTCATCAATGGCTTCTCTACCACATTCTCATGGTATGTTTTATGAAGTGAAAATTTAGATCCTACCCTTTGTATATCCGTAATACTCTCCGTTCCAAGAGAGGAAGAAAATTCCTTTGCTGTCTCTAAATCATTCGATATGATCCAGATTTTGTTATGACAGTTATTTTTTATTATCTTATAGTCTTCTCCATATACCTTTTTTAACTGTTGCTCATCCTGGATATAAAAATCAAAGGTAATTCCAAGACCGGCTCCAAAACTAAGCATAGTATCTGCCTCTTCCATTTTTGGAAAGTTTCCAATTTCATCTCCTATAACTTTTATTTTTCTTTTACACTTGCCATATTCAATGCATTGTTGAGCAATTACAAAATACACCTGTCTTATAAAAACACTTGGTAAGAAGTATTTTGATTTATCGTGACTTGGCACCCCTAAGAAAACTGCAATCGGTTTATCTCCAAAACCTAAATCCTTGATATCAAGTGAACTTTCTGCTGTCATCTTTGCAATGTTCTCATAAGTAAATTCGCCAAGTTTTCTAAGCATTTCTGAGAAAATAGAGCCTTTTGTTCTGTTTCCGGTTACTTTTACTCCGATATAACGCAGCTTTGCCCTGTCAAATTCAGGTCGGTTGTTAAAGTAAATGTCAATTCCAGTTAAGTTTGAATCTGGAATCTCTATATTAGATACTTCCGTGAAAATATTAATGATGGAATAGAAGTTAATACATTTTTCATTTTTATTGCTTTCATAAAAGGATTCATCAGAAGGTATTGCCAAAATATCTCTTTCCATAATGGCATCTTCTGACGTTTCCTTTGTTTCGTAATATAACGCTCTCGCTTTCTCTTGTTCTTCTTCCGGAAGATTACCAAAGGCTTCCTGTTTCCTCTTAAATACTATTTCCCGTCTTCGATTCTCTTTATCATCTTCACTCAGACAATCATCTATTGCAGCAAGAATCATGGCACAGCACATATCCGATGCAACATCAGAAAAGTATTTCATATCTCCCTGCTGTGATTCCTTTCCGGAAAAAAGCATGACAGATGTTGCCTTTGCCAATAATTCTGCATTAGCCTGATCTCCATTCTTCCAAAGAACAATAATATCCGTCAGGCAGTTATACATCATAGAATGTTCCGGATCTGTCAGATTCATAAAATAAACATCATATCCTCTGTCTATGAGTTTTTGTTTCGACATCTTATAATGTTCACACTTCATATCAATAACGACCAATGAACGCTGCTTTTCTGCTCGACTGTATACTTCAATGGATGGAACAACAAAGATCTCGCCTTTACCACCTCTACTAATTCCTATATAGAGATTGTTGACATCCGTCTGATCAATGTATAGTTTGTCTTCGTACCGGGCTACAATGCAGCCTCCCCATCCTGGAAATGGTGTATCTTTTTCATCAATCTCCAGGTATTGTTCTCTGATCTCATCCAGAGTAGTCCAGGAAGCTGTACCTTTTTGCCCTACATTAAAATAATCATCTGAAAACGCTTCTTTGATTCGGAACGTAAACATTACATCTAATACTGCCAATACGGGAACCAGCAGCTTATATAGACCTTTCCAATGTCCCATATGAAACATATTCTTCCAAGAAAAGCAAACTTCTTTAGAAATTTTTCCCGTAGATAGCAATGACATATTTCCTATTGTCACTGCAAAATAATTCACTCCTAGAATTAGGATAATATCGATGATGATGAGTATGATCGGAAGAACATACCAGTTAGAAAGTAACCGGTTAATTCTAAAGATTTTCTTTGGGTTCCGAAAATCTTTAAAAACTCCCTTAATTTGTTTTTTTATATGCTTTTCTTTAATACTCATGAGATTCTATCTTTTTATTCCTGCATCAAATCCTGCTTGTGTTGCCATGTCTGCTCCAAATTGTACTGCAGCAAAAATCAGGAACGCACCTATAATAATATGCGGAATGTGTTCTTTTGCATAATCATTCATTTTTTTTATTGGAAACAAGAACAAAAATCCTATTATTACTACTTCTACTGCAATCAACATCCATGTATACATTTGTACGGATGTGATGTAATTGTATATATTGGTAATAAATACCTCCATTTTAAAATCCTCCGTTTTTCTTTCTTTTTACCCTACTTAACAAACAGTTCTTATAATGTTATATAAAATCAAAAAACCTCCTTTTTGTAATTGGAAAAGTATACTTTTCTTCAATTTCTCAAAAAAGAGGTTTTACGCAAAAAAAAATAGTACAAACGCACTATTTTTTCGTAAAATTTATTCAATTTTTTAGCAAACTTTTCTCAAATTTATCTACATGAAAAAGTATACCTTTCTCACAGATTAGATTATACCAAAATATGGCAAATTGCAAGTTTTTTTTCTTTTATGGAATATATTTTCTTTTTTAGAATATGTTTGCGTGTGGTTGTATTGTTGATTTTGAGAATGTTTGCACAAGAAATTTTAAGAGGGTTTACCATGGTCTGAGAGAGGTAAGTATGAATTAAAAAAGAGAATATATTTAAAGTGAGAAAAGATTTACTTACGTTTTATATGTTACGTTTTCCCTTGATTTTTCAGCCTTTTTTCCATTTTTTCTTTGTTTCAAAATGGAATATATTTCTTACGGAATGCTTTAAGACTTGAATATTAATTTTTCTAGGGTGTACATAAATTGAATATATTTTTTTTATATGTTGTAAAACTTGAATAAATTTTTAAAAAATTCCACAAAAAAAGCAGGGTGCTCATCCTATTTTCCTGCTTACTGGTTCTCCTGTTCCCGATTTCAAATTTTGTATATGATTTATGTAATGCAAACAAGACCTAACACATTTTATGTTAAGCCTGATTACTCTGCATATCCTAATTCCTGCCTGATGATCTTATGTATTAAGGATGGCTTCAATTCTCTTCGCCACCGGTACTTATTCGGCTGCAGCTCATTCATTATTTCAATTGACGCTCCTACGATCCGTGAAAGATTAAATCCCCCTCCTCTACAAATTGCCTCTTTAATATCTCTTCGATACTGGCTGAGCACCGTTAGAATATCTCGCTTATTATCTTCCCGGTACTCACGGATGCGGTTTCTCCTGCAGCTTATCTTTATGATATGTTCATCGTATTCCTGTTGTTCAAATCTGCTTGTCCTCTGTGTATGCTTAGAATTGAGCGAAAAGAAGAACTTGGCTTCTTTGACAAAAACACCAAATAGCTGTTTTAGATCATGAAGATAGTTTTGTATTGCCCGATGCTCTACCCCTAACAGCTTCTTATATTTGTCATAGAACTTGGCTACTCCGATCTGGTAGCTTCGTTTATCTGATGTTGCCCGGCTTGTGACGATAATTCGCAGCATATCTATAGCCATCAGTTTGGCTCCTGCCTTTAATCCCAAAAAGACCGGGTTTACAAACAGGGCATGATTTACATTTAAGTATTTTACGGTTCCGTTTCTATAATCTTCATCCGTATAAAGACTAAAATCATTCCCACAGATCGTAATATCCCAATCCGTATAATCATTCTTTTCCGTTCTTATGATGTGCTTGTCCTCTAGGGAATGGATCATATCATAGAATTTCTGTGCGGAAATATTCAATGCCTCACAGATATCTTTGTAGTATATTCCCTGAATGACTCCCCTGTCATCCTGATAACGGGCTATATGCAATATGAAGTTGATTTCTTTACTCGTAATGTTTTCCCGGAACATCTTTTCCAAGACACCGAGACTTAATTTCTGCATATAGAAAAACTCCTTTTTTGTTACAAAAAATAAAGACCATATGGTATCATCCCATACAGTCTTTTTGTCTCAAACTTCTTGACAACCCTATTATTTATCATTATAATAAACCTTAGAAAGGCTTACTTTTGGCGGTTGCCTTGCTGTTTGGTATGTTGAGGATACCTTTCAGTTACTTATAGATGCTGGTAACATCTTTAAGAACTGCCGAAAGACGATTATTTCAAATTGAGGGCTTCTTAAAGGCTCTCAATTTTTTTTTCGTCTCAAAAACTAAATTAAGTCTATCATAACACCCTAAAATTGTCAATTTTTTATTCAATATCATGCATACTCCATATACTATATACACAATATCATGTGTTTCATATTTTAGGACAAAAAAAACCTACTTACAGCCAATGTCATCTGAAAGATCGTTTTTAGCATCTTAGACTTATTTAAAACGTAAGTAGGGGTTCTATCTGTTGGATATTATATAACTATTCTGAATATTTTGTCAACTTTTTTTGATAAGAAATGTCATTGCTCCCCTTCAGCCTGAAGCTCCTTCAGGTACTTATTGTATGTATAAGAGCTGATATTATATCTTTTCATAAATTCCTGTTTGCTGTATTTTTTATATTCTTTACGGAATACTTCCGGCTTTACCTTTCTAGGTCTTCCATAATCATCCCATTCTCCCCTTGCTTTCTTAGCTGCTATTCCCTCTGCCTGACGTTTCTTACGTTTTTCCATTTCTGCCTGTGCAAAGGTTGCATATAGCTCGATCAGCATATTATTGATCGTATCGATCATGAGCTTTACCATATTCCCATCCAGATTATCCATATTCATCAATGTTGTAGGGATCTCTAAAATCTGTACCTGAATCTCCTGATCCTTATAATAATTCAATTCCTTTAATATTTCATTCTTGTCTCTTCCAAAACGGTCTATTTCCGTTACGATCAATGTGTCACCTGTCTTAATCTTCTTTTTCAGCTTATTGTATTCCGGTCTGTCATAACCTTTTCCGGAAAACTTATCAAGATAAAACTCTGTGTTCTTTAGATCGTTCTTTTTAACATATTCCTTTAATTCAATAATTCCTCTGTCCAGATGCTGCTCTTTTGTACTCACTCGATGATACAAATATCTTTTTCGCTCCCGGCTGCAAAACTGTTGCAGCCCTTGAGCATGGAAATACACTTCACTTTTTTTATTATGGAAGACTCTTTCATCCGGTACATGAAATTCTTCTTTTAGCTGCATACAAAAAACCTCCTGCACAATAAGTTACCACAAAATGGAGATTAAGTCATGCAAAAAATTATACTATACTATAATTTTTAATTTTCCTCATCCCCTATTACCACTGGATAAACAACTGCCAGATAACTAACCAATGCCTGAAACAGTAATATTGTAATCGTAACATCCTGTTTCTTTTCCTGTGTTAGTTTTTTCGCAAGCTCCCGTAATTTTTCTTCTCTTTCCTGATCTAAATATATCTGCTCTTTTTCTGATTTTATTATATAATCCGAACATGAGTGGTTCCTGATCAGCAGCCTGTCATCGACATTCGGATCCGATCCAAGATAATAATCAATCATTCTCCTATGAAAAGATGCTTTACTGATGTCCAACTGCCGGACAATTTCTTCTTCCATCCGCTTTGCAGTTGCCGTAACTTTAAAACTTGTTAATTTCACTTTTTTCTTTTCCATGTAATCACCTATCTCTTTCTATCCCATTCACAGCGGAAAACCACACCCATGTATCAGGTGTGGTAACTATTCCAATTCATAAACCAAGTCATCTGATACACCACCAATTATAGGGGTCTATGACTACTAGCCTATGCAAAGGCACCGAAGCACCTTTTGCAGACGGTTTTTTCGCCATAGAATTTACTGCCAAAGAATTTTTCGGCAGCTTTGGGTTGTATCATACCCTAATTATTACTACTAATGCTCTATTTTACCAAGCAATTCATCATGCATTTGTTTGAATTGTTCAAATGTTTCCTTACATCCGGCTTTGTCTAATTCTACGCCATCCGTCATATGTGTAAGCAAGAATGCCGTATAGAGATTTTTCTGACACCCGGAAACCGAATCGTATCGTTCCGTTACATCCTTTTTTTGATACTCGTCTGTAATATGTGAATACTGACAGAGTCTCGATGATGCACTGACTTTTATATATTCACCATTATTCTGTTCTATTTTTTGTGACAAGAGTTCTAAAAGCATGGCAGGTCCCTTTTCATTGATGACTTTTCCATAATTTTTCCTGCTCGCATAAGAGCCGTCCTCTTTCTGCTTAAGGGGCATTCTTTCCTGCATCTGCTTATAATTCTTATCTACCACATAGAATTTATTTCCCATCGATAAAAGTTCATTAACCAAAACATAGTGCTGATATTTGCGGATGGCTGCCTGTTTCCTCCCCAGTTCTTGTAACTGTAACTGCATCTGTTTATAATGATTGCTTTTCACCCAGACAACTCTCTTGGCTCCTTGTTTTTTTATGGTTCCGTCTTCATTATAATTATCCGGATTCATGGCTCGTCTGGAACGGTCCATCTTCTGTTGCAGTTCTGTTTTTTCTGCCTCTATATTTTTCATATCTACCCGGCTTGCCAGTGGAACGAGTTTTACTTCGTTTTCACAAACGGCAGCAAGTGTTCGTAATCCCGTATCGATTCCAACACGTCCCTCTCCCATTGGGTGTTTTAATTCCCCGGTAATTCTATTATATTTTACTGGCGGTCTTCCCTTAAGGACAATCTGTAAATAGTATTTGCTTTTTCCACGCACAGTTTCCCTAATAATACGGTTAAAGGCAACGTCACACTCCAATGCTTCTTTTTCATAGATGCTTTTTACAATAACCGGTATTTCAAGACCGTTCCAAAACAAAGCTAATTCAGTAGTTCCTGTCCAGACGTTTTTTTTCGATACTGCATCTTTTTTTATACGGATTCCGCTGCAATTTGAAGCTCCCTCTACAGAGTTGAAATTTCCATATCGGCAGAAATGAACGGTCTGTCCGTTTCCATATAAAAACTTGTCCCAAGAGGTCCATAGTCGATAGCCAATTTTTTGTGCTGTTGCACTGTCAATATTTTTGCTGAATGGCTGACGCTGTTTACAGGCGAGACTTCTCATACTAAAATCCGTAAAACCATATTCTTTGTACGTATCGTTTAACATCTGATACAGTTCCCGTTCCCTTTTACTGCGTTTCTTCGATGATTTTTCTTCCTCAGTTTTGGAATCATAAATCTGTGACAGTTCTTCACGAATGTTACGATATCTCTTGGTTTTTATCATTTCATTATAATCATTCTTGGTTTTTGCCACCAGTTGATTATACAAACGGCGACTGATTTCCAATCGCTTATCTATTATATCTTCCTGAAATCTTTGCGTTTTTAATGGTAATTTTAAAACAAATCTTTCTTTTTTTCTTTCATTAGCTATCTTTCTTTTCTGTTTTTGCATTGCAATTTATTTTTCTCCTTTTTAACTGTTCAACCTTACAGCAGTCATATGCAGTCGGTGCTGACTTCATTTTAATTTGAAGTCGTAATACAAACTTCCTGATGCTCATCGTCAATTTTTACAGTTCCATGTAGATTATCTATGTCAATTTTACTAGCATCCACCTTTGTCCCATTGAGATACAGATCGTATCCTTTTTTGATTGTTTTTTGAGCTTCTTCCATTTTTGCATTGTCATAAACACACCACAAAACGATGACTATGCACTGAAAAGCCACAACGATTAAAAGTACATCAATGATTTTTCTTGAATAACTATGAATTTTAAACACTTCCTATATTCCTCCTCTACCCAAAACAGCAAATATCATCGCACGTTATATTCTCGATACAATGTTAGAAAAACATTACCGACACAATACCTCCAAATAATTTACTGCTGAAAGAAGTAAGGCAACTCCTAGAGTAATATGCGGCATAAATTTCTTTGTTTTTTTATTTGGAAATAACAATAATATGCCTTGTAATAAGACTATTATCATTGCCTCTATTATAGTTACCATAATCATATCATTCATGATTCATATTAAATCCCCCCTGTTTTTTATATGCCCTTTGGGGCATTTTTTATAATTCTTGTAATTTTATTTATACAATTTGAATACGTCTTATACTCAGAAGCATTCAATGCAACAGCACCCTCTTTAAGAATATCCTGTACTTCCTTTAGATTCTTTTTTATATCTGTCCATTCAATTTGTACTGTATCCTCTATCTTGTCCTCTTTTTTATTCTTTCTTTTATTTTTTTGATAAACTTCAATATCTCGTGCTTTAATAGGCTTATCAATATCCCTCTCCAACATATGGTCTATTAAAGCATCCTGTTCTTCTTGAGACAAACTAGCAACCTTTTCGGCATTGGAAATAGAAATATGATCATCTTTAATCGCCTTTAATAGCTTTTTACTTCCCTTATCATCCACCTTTTTTATCTTAGCCACCTGTGCCGGTGATGTCTCTAAGGCTTCTGCTATTAAATCCCTTGTCGTAGTTCCTTTTATCTGTTGTACGATATCCTGTCCTTTTTCATCCTTACCTAATAGAAAATTTTCTACACCTGCTTTTCTGAGTTTTATATAAAGTTTATTCCATTCCCTGTATTCAAATAATATATCCGCTTCTGTTTTTGTTCTATGCTGATTTGTAGTTAAAATAGCGAACATTTCTTTTGAATCCCTGTCCAGAGGAATATCCATCTTATCTAAATCCCTGATCGTACACGGAACATACTCACCCTTCCATTTTCCCTGTGAGTCTAGTAACTTGATAGCCTCCAGTCTTCTATGTCCTGTCAGCAACATATAACTATCATCCGACATTTTCATAACTTCTAATGGCTGCACCAATCCTGCCATTTCTATCTGCTGTGCCAGTTCCGGTATTGCCTTTATTGACATCTTATTCTTAGGATTAGGGATGATCTGATTGATCTTAAGATATACAATCTCCATTTTTTCTATTGCCTGTTCTTTAGAAGAATCATTTAAAAGTCCTGCTCCAAGAGACATTTCCTTTCCATTATCGAATCCTTTAATCTTACTAAAATCAAATTTACCACTCATAACCTATGATCACTCCATTCCTACTTTTTCATTTTCTGCTGTTTTTCCAGTTTCTTTAAATATTTTTTCTCACAGGCTTCACGGTCATTCGACTGTATGTATTCTGTAAGTGCCACATATGCCTGCGTTACTCCTAATTTCTGTTTTTTATCTAATGCAAGCAATGTTTCCTGCTGATATGAATTTTCTTCCAATTTTACTGTCTTTCCTATTTCATATGGAAGACGCAGCCCCGGAAGTTCTTCATCCAAAAATTCTCTTGTACGTTTCATTACATTAGTTCTCGGATCACACTGTGTAAAGAAACATCCTCCAATCTCCAATCCCGGATTATAAGATTGTACTGTACGGATAAGATTTAAAGAGATTGCAATTCCTACTAATGAATTTCCATCCGATTTCGTTGGAATAAAAACCTCATCCGATGCTACCAGAGCATTAATATTTAAAAGGTTAATCGATGGCGAACAATCGATCAGACAAAAATCATATTCCTCCTGCAACTTATCCAGATGATGCTTTAACCGAAACTGTTGTGGTGTCCGAACATCCGCTTTTAATCTTTCTTCTACTTCTGCTAATGTCTGGTATGTAGGAATGATATCTAAATTTTTATATTTTGTATGGATAATTCCATCCCTTATATCAAGACTGGAATCTATAAAAAAATCTTCAATTGATAACTCTTCTCCTATTTTTCGTCCGGATAAGATTGAACGAAACAGACTATAATAATCCACCTTGCTAAACTGATTAGACGTATTTCCTTGAGGGTCAACATCGATGAGCAACGTCCTTTTATTAAATACATCCGATAATATTGCTCCTATCGTGGCTACACTTGCTGACTTTCCTACTCCACCTTTTTGATTCATAAATGAGAATATCTTCATTCGTATATTCCTCCCTTTCATTATTTACTATATATATAGTATAATCTTTCCGTGAGTCAAATGCAAGTTTTTTCGCCAAAAATGAACCACAGAAACAACCGAATTTTTCTTTTTTTATGGAATCCTCGGTTTTAGAATATGTAAAAATTTTTCTTAAAAGCCTGAATTTCCGCATCTTTGAGGCACCTGCTATTTTTAGCAGCTACTTTCCTATTTCCTTTTTGTATCTATAATAGGTGCTTTCACTCATTTCTAATTCCCTCATTAATTCAAAAGGTTTGATCTCTCCATTCTCTACTCTTGAAAATTCTTCCCTAAACCTTTCTATTGCCATAACTCTAGGTCTTCCATAATCATCCCATTCTCCCCGTTCTTTCTTTGCCCGGATTCCTTCAGCCTGTCTCTTGATACGTTTTTCCATTTCCGCTTCTGCTCCGGCTGCATAAATTTCTATCAAAACATTATTGATTGTTTCCACAACCAGTTTTGCCAGATCATTCCCCAGGGAGGAGAAATCAATCAGAGTGGTCGGTATTTCCAAAATCATGATCCGGATATGCTTCTTTTGAAAAAAACGAAGTTCTTCTAAGATTTCCTTTTTATTTCTACCCAGCCTGTCTACTTCTGTGATGATCAGGACATCTCCCTCTCTTAATACATCTTCCTTTAAAACCATGTAACGTGGTCTGTCAAAATTTTTGCCCGTTCCTTTTTCTGCAAATACCTTTTCCAGTGGAATATGTTCTTTTTTACAAAATTCTTCTATTTCCCGTATTCCTCTGTCTAAGTGCTGTTCTCTGGTACTTGCTCTTGTATAACCGTAATAGTTCAATTATAATGCTCCTAAAATGTATCTGTTCTTTTTGGGTGTTCCCAAAAATTTTATTATGTACTTTTTGAGTGTACTATATTGCTATATAAAAATCAACTTTTAAAGGTATACTTTTTGGGTGTAATTTGAAAAGGAATCCCCATTTTATAGGGATTCCAGGTACCTGCTATTTTTATCATCTATTCTAATTCCTGATTTTTATACAACTTTGTGATCTCTTCATATTCATAGATATTCTTTTGTATCTCATATTCACTTTTAAGAGAACGCTTGATCTCTTTTATCATTTTTTCAAAATTCGATAATACATCCGTTCTATAGAATCTTTGAAAACTCGTTTTATAGTATTTGTAATTTTTTATATTATTCAGCATTTCCTCTGCTATCTCATTTCCATGCTCTGCAGATTTTCCTAAATATATTTTTGCCTGGTTTATATCCTTTGGCAGATACCTTCCTTTCATGTATTCTATTCCAATTTTCAGCTCTGCAAATTGATTACCCTGTTCTGCTAATTCCATCATATAGGTTATTCCCTTGTTAGGATCATAAATACTTAGTTCCTCATTTAAGTATGCACTAGCAATTTTATACTCAATAACTTCATTCTTTTCTTTGATACTCTCTAAGTATGATATTCCTTTTTCTGCATCTAAATACTCTCCCTCTTTTAAGTAGATCACTCCTAACATATATTTTGCATAATCATTATCCTGCTGTGCAGCCTGATCCAAATAATAAAGTCCTTTTTGCATATCATAGATTTCTAATTCTGGATCTGTATACATTTTCCCCAAACGATATAAGGACCACTCATTCCCTTTTTCTGCAGCTTGTGTAAAATACTCAATACTCTTATTGATATCATATTCGCTTGATGTTTTATCTGCATAGATCTTTCCTAAAGTATACGCAGCCCATTCATTTCCTTTTTCCGCTGCTTTCTCTAAATACCCCAATCCTTTCTTGATATCTAATAATTCACTCTCTGCCTCATCTATATAATATTTTCCCAATGCATATAAAGCCCACTCATTTTCCTTTTGTGCAGCCTTTTCCAAATAATAAATTCCCTTCTCTTGGTTATAGTGTTCTGCATCACGTTCTAAATATATTTTTCCCAATGCGTATTGAGCAAAATCAAATGTATCATTATCTGCAACAATCTTCAAATGTTCTAGCATCTGCCCCTCATATTCAACTCCCATTTCCTTATACAATTTTGCAAGACCATAATTTGCATAAACGTTTCCTGCCTCTGCAGATTCCTCTAAATACTGTTTTGCTAATTCAATATTTTTTTCTGTTCCAAGTCCTTGAAAATACATCATACCTATACGATACGCAGCTTTATCATCCGGTGTCCTGTCATACATTTCTTCAAATCCTGATAATGCTTGTTTATATAATCGACCTGCTTTTTCTTCATCAATTTCTGTTCCAAGTCCCTTATGGTATAATTTTGCTAATTCATATGATGAATATGGAAGTGCTCTATTTTTAAGTGTATTATTTGAAATCTCATACCACAATATTGCTTCCTCATAATTTTGTTCAACTCCATTTCCGTACTTGTACATTGATGCTAAAGAATATTGTGCATAGCCGTTTCCATTTTCTGCAGCATTTAAAAAATACTTATATGCTTCCTCCTGATCCACCTCCGTTCCAAGACCTCTGTTGTACTGCTTTCCAATTCGATAATCCAAATATGACATCGTTCTTTTTTCTTTTCCACTTTCTCCATACAATTGTCCCGGTTCAAATTTCGGATAACTATGATTTCTTAAATGTTGGAATCCTTTTAATGCTTCTTGATAATAGTAATACGATTTTTCTGCATCGATCTTACAACCCTTTCCATATTGATAATAATCTCCTAAATCATATGCAGCCAATACATTTCCTCTTTTATATTCCTGATGCATCAGCTCTACTCTTTTTCCCATATTTTCTTTTATAATTTTATTATTTTGATCATAAATAATATTTCGTGCCGTTTCATATCCATTTTTCCAGTCCATATAGACACTAGCCTCATGTGGATCGCTGAAACGATTCTCGATATTATGATCCAAATCATCTACAATATCTAATGCATCCGGTTCCAATTCAAAATATAACAATGGCACCGGCATGGAAATATCTATATCCCGGTTTGTCTTCAATTCATACTCTGCAATAAGTCTTTCTATTTGATCCGGCTGCTGCTCCATATCAGCATCTAATGACTTTAACTCCTTTAGAATTGCATTACCCATTCTTCTATACAAATCATTATACTTTGTTATCCGGAAATCCTTACCGGTATTTCCATATGATGTCCTATATGCCTTTGCCTGTTTTTTTAATAAAACATCCAACTCTTTCATGTCTTCCATATGGTATTTTCGTAAATACAGATCTGTTACCCGATCGATCTCCGGTCTTACATCTTTTAATATATTATTTCCATACTGCCACAAATTTCTTGGACAATCCGGAAGATCATTATATAACTGAAAAATAGCCTGTGCTAATTCCTGATCCTGTACTAATGGATGCTTCGCCTTCTGCTTTAAGATTTCTTCCCGGATAACTTTATTGATCATCAAATTCAAATCTTTTTCCTGTATCAGCCCATTTACAATTTTACTCTTACAGGCTTCGATGCTGCTCATTTTAAATCTTCCTACATATTCTCTCTTTCCGTTATATATCTTAGTCTTTCTTTGTGGAAATAACTCTACCGTTGCCACATGGACATGAATGTTATCTGTATTATAGTGAATGGCTGCACTCCATGTTGCATTTTCCAGATTTTCCTTTTTTAGCATTTCCCTGATTCCATTTCTGGCTACCTCTTTTAATTTTTTATCATCCAGTGTTTTTGTTTTTGCATCATATACTCCCTGTTGTGAAAGCCACCGATTATCAAAAGAGATAACTGTCTGCCACATAAGCGAACCATTATCCTGAGCCTTCTGAAAAATAGATTTTAAAGATTTCTTTTCTTCTTTAGATAATAAATCTTTCTTCTCTGTAAATATTCCTTCTGTCTTTACAGGATTTCCCATGTAATCATTATATAAATTAAACTTCTCCAGATTGTCATTACGAACAGCCTCTTTCCGATCTATATAATCTATGTAAGAACCAAATACACTTGTACCTGGCATTGTAAATTCTGTCATTATTACACATCCTGCTTTTACTCCTGCCATAATGCCCTCCATTTACTTGTTGATAAAAATAGCAGGTTCCTCAAACCCGCATAAAAAAAGGATTCTTTAAGAATTTTTCTTTTTACTTTCCCTGTAGTCTTTTCTTTGTTTGAAATGCTGTATCTTCTTTTTAATAATGCTTCTACTTTCTGCGATCACAGGAGATTCATATACATCCACCGGAATGAGCGAATCAATTTCCGGAAACTCTTGCTCTAAAATAGTGTTCATCACATCTAATAAAATAATCGTGTTTTGCTCTGCCACTGTCGCAGCCCATTTAATTCTATCTTCATATGGTTTCCTTTGTTCCTGAATCTTCTCATAGATATTCAACAGTAAATGCTCTGTCTCTTCTTGTTCCTGATATTTTTTTATAATATACTGTAATGCCTTTTTTTCAGATCTAAAATTTTGCTCCTGCTTTACCTTCAAAATGACATTCATATCTTCCTGTGATAATTCAAAATGTTTATTCATCCTCGTCTCCTTGATCAGAAATTCTATTAAGTGCTTCTGTATTCAACTTAATAATTTCCGCTATATCTTTTACCAGGTTCTCATACTTATTTTCGATTTCTTTTAACTCTCCAAACATTGCAAGCATTTCTAGCTGCTGTCTTAAATATGATTCCCTGCTCATATGTTTCTTTCTTGCCATTTCTCCCAGCTTTACAACGGCTGCTCCATCAATTCCCCTTATAGAAATATCCGCCATTTACCGCACCTCTTTTTTTACTATGTTTGTAGTATTATATCAAAATGGCTTTAAAAAAGCAATTTTTTATGTACCGATTTTGATATATCTGTATCTATTTATTCCATTTTGCTAGCATAGGAAATCGACTGGCTCTGCCAGTCCTATCACGAAGTGATAGCAGATTTCCCTTATGCTCTTTTTTCTTCCTATTCCAGTGGAGAACCACTGGAGCTTGCACAGCAAGCCCGGCTACGCCGTGATAGGAAGAAAAAAATTTTTCACCACCACATCCTGTCCCCGGTACAACCAATTCAATAAAAAAAGAAAATTGGCAGGGAACTAAATCCCTGCCAACGCTTTAGATCGCCTGCTATTTAACTAACTCATTAACACACTTTAATCCGATCCGTTTTTTTATCGTAAAGATAATATGTATCATCTAAAACCTCATCCCTACGAACTGCTTCATAATTTACATTCTGTACCATTTCTCTATAAAATTTCGATTCGCTATCGGTATTCTGCTTCAAAACAAGCACCTCATGTATAGAGGATGGAAGAATCACTAACCTATCTGCTCTCAAAATTTCTGCCGTTTCTCTTAAGACATCCTTATAAAAGATTGTTCCAGCTCCATACAACTTAGACTGATTGGTCAAAACTAATGTATTTTCTACTGCTTCACAAGGCGGAAGTGTCGGAAACAGTTCTTGTAAGGATTTCCGCCATACCGGAAAAAGTCTTGGTGTATTCTGTTTTGCAAATGTAAACAATTCTTCTTTCGTATAATGTAACCGTTCCATATGAATATTATGAATTACAATAGAAGCCTCGCCCTCGTCCTCGTCTTTTACCAAATTATTAACATTTATCGCAATTATCATAGCTAACGATTCGTAAGTCATATGCGGTACATCCTTTAAAAGCTCTTTATTTCTTTTTTTATTGATAATTCTAAAATAAACGTTTTCTTTGATGTTTTCATCAGAAAGCAACTTCTGTAAATCAAAATTTTCTTTCTGTCTGTGGCTCATCAATATTTCAATAATTTCTACAGCAATGTCATCTATGCTCTTTCCGCTTTCAAACTCTTTGAAAAAGGATTCTAAATATAACACGGGAGTTATATTTTCATTTGTCCTTTTAATCGTTACGGCTTCCAGTTCCAAGCCATTGTTTTTCATCATAGAATTGAAAACAACTTCGCCATCTGTTACCCTTTCCGTGATTTTTCCTTTTAAAATCTCCTTGAATTTTTCCATTGTAGTTTCTCCTTTCAAAATTGTTATTATTTACTACATATATAGTATAACATTTTAACTAGAAAAATACTACAATTTCAGCCAAAAAACGTCGCACATACACCTTTAAATTTTTTTCTTTTATGGAACTCGAAATTTTGAAGAGCCAAAAAGAAAAAGGATGCCATGAAGGACACCCTTTTCCTATTATTATTTATTATCTTTTAACTTTGCATCTGCTGTAATATAATGCTATGATTCCTTATAACCTTTTTCATCACTTGAATATCCTCTTTCATGGAACCAATATCTTCATTCCCTGACTGATACCGTTTGAAAGTGTCAACATAGCAGGCTTGTATCTCTTTCAACTGCGGTAAAACATCTAACTCTAACGTGAGCTTGGTAAAGTTTACACTTTCTTCCACTTTAGTCATCCGCTCATTAAGTGAAATCAATGCCTTATCTACTTTCTTGCTATGCTCTTCAAGTGAATTTAAGGCGTTATCTATGTTCTTGTTATGCTCTTCAAGTGAATTTAAGGCATTATCTATGTTCTTGTTATGCTCTTCAATTTTTCTGTTATGTTCTTCCATGGATGCCAGTCTGGTATCTAACATCTTATACAATTCGCTATTATTCATATTCACTATCTCCTTTTTTTAGAATATCATCCTTTTGTAGTTACGTCAATCTGCTATCTCTATGTACCTCTTCCCATTTTTCTGCTCCTTTCAATATCGTTAATTATTTACTTCATATATAGTATATCATTTATGCTTGAGAAACACTATATTTTCAGCCGAAAAAGTAGAACTCTAACCTTTGAAATTTTTTTCTTTTATGGAATATCTCTGTGTTCCGGAGCCTGCAGCATACCTTATGCCGGTACTGTTCATCCATTGCACCGCACCCCGTCGGGACCCGAAAATCGAGCTGCTGATGCTTTGGACAACTTAGGACAGAGGTGGTTGAGCGGAGGGAGCGAAAACGCATCTGTTCTTAGTTGTCCATGCTAATGCAGCGAATCATTTTGGGGTGACGGATCCAGGTGCCCAAATAAAAATAAAAAGCTCAAACCCTTATAAATCAAGGATTTGAGCCACCTGCTATTTTTAGCATCTTTTATACAAAAGGAAGTTCCTCATCTATTCCATCCGGAAGATTCATGAAGCCATCTCCTATTGCACTGCCTGCTGCATTTCCATTAGCCGCTGCAGCACCTGCATTGCTAGCACTCGCCGACTTGCTCTCTGCAAATTCCTGTTCTTCGACTATCACATCCGTTGTGTACACTCTCTGTCCGTCTTTGTTTGTGTAGCTTCCGGTCTGGATACGTCCGGTAACTGCTATCTTGATTCCTTTATGGAAATACTTTTCTGCAAATTCCCCAGAACGTCCAAAGGCAACACAATTAATAAAGTCCGCTGTCTGTTGGTCTCCGTCACGTCTGACTCTTCGGTCTACTGCAATCGTATACCTTGCAATTGCCATTGAGTTCTCTCCTTGTGAATATCTAACCTCCGGATCTCTTGTTAACCGTCCCATCAATATAACCTTGTTCATCTTTTTCCTCCTATTCTAAATACAAAATCTTTAAGTTAGTCGGTACCTGTTGTAAGTCATTCAATGATTCCGCTTTTTCCAAATCTTTCCTATGGACAATATAAATTCTTTCCCTTGTTTCGCTTGGACTTGCTTGCTCGATATAAGCCACAGCACTCTCATAATAAGCAAACGCAGCACAAATCGAAAATCTGTCTTTTTTATCGTCATACTCCTTACCTTCAATTTTATAACCCACTAGCCAATTCAATTGTTTCTCAATCTTCATTTCTTTTACCATCCTTTTCTTATTTACTATATATATAGTATAACATAAAATAACAAAAAATCCATAGAAACAAGGAAAAAACATCCAGTAAACCGGCGGTTTATTTTTTCTTTTATGGAATATCTCTGTGTCCCGGAGCCTGCAGCATACCTTATGCCGGTACCGTTCATCCATTGCACCGCACCCCGTCGGGACCCGAAAATCGAGCTGCTGATGCTTTGGACAACTTAGGACAGAGGTGGTTGAGCGGAGGGAGCGAAAACGCATCTGTTCTTAGTTGTCCATGCTAATGCAGCGAATCATTTTGGGGTGACGGATCCAGGTGCCCAAATAAAAATAAAAAGCTCAAACCCTTATAAATCAAGGATTTGAGCCACCTGCTATTTTTAGCA
>ERZ773185.268-NODE-268-length-49736-cov-5.446509_pt1 | contig 49736 bp, 39 predicted proteins | sample MGYA00580531_ERZ773185 | MGnify/ENA primary metagenome ERZ773185 (study PRJEB29015, sample SAMEA2737799) | human gut metagenome | biome: human gut; feature: human-associated habitat; material: faeces | place: China | collected 2012 ...
GCCTGCCCAAGTTCCTCAACGTCCCCGGCGAGAACCTGCCCAACGTCTTCTTCGCTAACGAGTACCTCACCCGCGTGAACCTGATGAAGGCCAACAAGTTCCCCGAGTACGACACCCCCACCAAGCACGGCAAGAACGTCGTTGTCTTTGGCGGCGGCAACGTGGCCATGGACGCCGTCCGTACCGCCAAGCGCCTGGGCGCCGAGCACGCCATCATCGCCTACCGTCGTACCGAGGACGAGATGCCCTGCCGTCGCGCCGAGCTGCACCATGCTAAGGCCGAGGGCGTCGAGGTTCTGCCGCTCGTCTCCCCGCTCGAGTTTGTCGCTGGCGAGGACGGCTCCGTGTGCGCCGTCAAGGTCCAGAAGATGGAGCTCGGCGAGCCCGACGAGTCCGGCCGTCGTCGCCCGGTGCCCATCGAGGGCGCCATCGAGGAGATCCCCTGCGACGTCGCTATTTCGGCTATCGGCACCAACGCCAACCCCTTCGCTGCCAAGATCGGCGGCAAGATGGAGCTCAACAAGTGGGGCTACATCGTTGCCGACGAGGAGACCGGCCAGACCACCGATCCCCGCATCTGGGCCGGCGGCGACATCGTCACCGGTGCCGCTACGGTCATTCTGGCGATGGGCGCCGGCAAGAAGGCCGCCGCTTCCATCACCAAGAGCCCGCTGGGCGAGTAATCACCCACAGCGCTAGCCATCAAACGGCAAAGTCCCCGTCGAGCACACGCCCGGCGGGGACTTTTTCTATGCCGGCCGCCCAAACCAGCACAAAGGGGACAGGCACTTTTGTGGTGGTTTGGGACTTGCTTGCTCGTTTTGTCTCAATCTGTAACACCTGGAGCCCGTTGAGCCTTGTAGTTGTTGCAGATCGAGATATTGTGCCAGCCGCCCCCGCTTTGTCTCAATCTGTAACAGTTAGAGGTCAAATTCCCCGCTTGGTGTTACAGATCGAGACATTAGATTGACGGCCATTCGGTTCATCTCAATCTGTAACATCTAGAGGCGTTTTGGGCAGTTTGGTGTTACAGATTGAGATTTTGCTGAGGCCGAGAACGAGAGCCGTCACCCAGCTCTAACGTTTGCGGCGCTTTGTCGCGGCGAGGCCGGCGGCGGCGACGGTTGCGCCGGCGATGCCTAGGGCGGCGACCGTCATCGCGGTGGTATCCCCCGTGGTAGCCAGGACAGCATCGCTCTTCTTGGCCTGCGTGGTTTTCTCAACCGTCTTGGTCGTGGCGGTTGTCGTGGCCGACTTGGCCGCGGGTTTGGTCTCGGGCTTCACTTCGGGCTTGGTCTCGGGCTTAACCTCAGGCTGCGGTGTCGGCTTGGGATCCGGCGTAGGCTGCGGATCGGGAGTCGGCGTGGCTTCAAGCGTAAAGGTCAGATCGGTGTTGAGCCACAGGGTGTAAATCCAGCCGCTGTCCTCATCGGATACGCTATCCGCGACCTGGTAGCCGCACTCCTGGCCGTTGATCACCAGCTTGGTGTTGGGCGTAAAGTAGAAGCCGCGCGCCGACTTAAGGTAGATGCCGTAGCGATAGGTCACGCCAGGCTTAAAGGCATCGATGTGGTTCGTGATGTTCTGATCCCAGAACTTCTGAGAGTTCACTTCGCTGCCATCGCTGCCCGTCCAGAACTCACACTGAGGAAGGGAGTTGGAGCCCGTCGGAACATTCGCCGTAAAGACCGGCTTATCGCCCGCCTTGAAGGTGGTCGTGGCACCGTTGATCTCGATAACGTCGATGGCCCGCCATTCGTCGATCGGCTGCTCGCACAGCATATTGTCAGCGTTTGGCGCGAAGACGCCGTTGACGGTCTTGATGTGGTGCGCCCAATGACCGTTGACGTTCATATTGCAGTCATCGGCCACGGTATTGTCGCCCTTGAGCCTCAGCTCAACGGAGTACATGTAGAACTTTCCCTCTTCGAAGTGGTCAATCTTCTTCATGCCCGGCGTGTACTTCGCGGGGTCGGAATACCAGAAGGCAACGGGTACCGACTCCCCGGATTCCATATCGAGCTCCATCTCTTCCCAGCACTCATAGGCGATCTCGTACTTGTCGGCGTCAGCAGCGGGGATCGTCGCGGTCGCGCGCGGCGCCTCGCCGGGCGCGTAGTCGGTCTTCACGTCGTTGACGTCCAGGTTATGGAGGGCTTCGTTTTCCGATGCAACGAGCGTAATTTCGCTCTTGATGACGTAGCGGAGGTAATAATCGTACCTGGTTTCGTTGAGGATAGTCGAGCTGCCTTCATAGTCAGTTCCGGTATACTCCAGTGCCGTGCCAATATAGAGAGCCTCATTGCGCGTGAGTCGATACGAGCCGCCTGCCGCGCCACCCGTAAAGGTCAGCGTCAGCCTCATGTAATCGCCAACAGGCTCAAAGCGGGCCGTCACATCGGACATAGATGTGTCCTGGACTTCAGCCAGGGTGCCCGAAGCAGCATCGGCCCGGTAGTACTTGGTTTCGACAAGTTCGCAGAGCGGCTCATCCGGCATGCCGCCCTCAACATCGGGAAAATCATAGGTATACGACTGGCCCTTTTCGAGTGTGACATTGCTCGGAAGCGCGCAGTCCGTGTAGCGGGAAACCACGGTCGTATTGACCCTAACGTCGCTGCCGCCAACAACATCAGTCACACCGCGGGGCATGATGGCGTCATTCGCCGGCGTGGCGGCGTTGTCGCTGGGAGTATTTTGTTCAGCGGGTGCCGCATCGTTGGATTCATCGGTGGCGCCAGTCGGGGCCGTCTGCTGAGGCTCAGCGGTGGCTTGCGCCGCCGGAGCAGCATCGGTTGCAGGCGCGGTCGTTGCGGCCGCATCCTCCGCAACCGTCGGCGTCACCGGAGCCGCGGCAACCTCATCCGTCCCAGCGGCGGGATCGGCGCATTCCGTCGCCAGCGCCACGCTCGGCAGCAGCAACTGACCGACCATAAGCGCACACGCGCCGGCGCAAGCGATTTTGGCACCCACACAACGCCAAGTACCGTGAACCAGCGAGCAGGTGCGCTCACGCTGAGTTTGCTTATCGAAGTGACTTCCGTTCATAACGGCCTCCTTGGTCGTAGGGACATACCGCCACAAAGGTGCCTGTCCCCTTTGTGGCGGTCCTGTACCACCAAGATGTGCCAAATGACTCCATATGCCTAGGTTCGTAGATGCGAACCTAGGCCTCTACCTGCGGTTTAATTCAATATGATTTCGTTGTCGTCACACGCGTCCCAGGGACGCTACAATCGAGGACACGACTATTCCGTCCACCCAAAGGACTGTCCTTGAATCTGAGCAAGCCTAAAATCAACGCGCTTCTGGCACTCGCACTGTTTACCTTCGCCTTCCTTGCCGCCGAGTTTCGCTTCGACGTCAACGTCGGGCTGCTCGCCGGTGCCGAACGCGTTGTGATCGCACAGGGCTTTATTCTGGGCGCGAGTGTACTCGGCTTTATCGGATATGCGCCGCTGCTCGGGCTCGCACAGCGCAAAGGCCACTCATTGGCAGCCGCCAACGCCGCTGTTCCCGTCGCCATCCTGGGATTGACCCAGATCCAGTCCCCCACGGGCCCGCTTGCCCTCGAGATTCTGGGGTGCGTGGCGTTCTTTGGACTCGGCCTGCTGGGCGCCGCCACTCACCACGCCTTTTCGTTGGCATTTCAGGATGATCCCAAGCTCGCCACCGGTGCGGGAGCGGCCTATGCCGCGGGCATCCTGATGCAGTTCGCCGTCAACCTGCTCAATTGCGGCGGTATCGCAGAGCTCATCGTCCTTGGCACAGCGACGATCGCCATCTCCGCCCTCAGCGTCGTTCCCCAAAAGGCTGTCGAGAGCTCCAGCCCCGCCATCAATCCCTTTGTTGAGCCCTCTCATGCCCTCGCCAAACAGGCATGCTGGAGCATCGCGCTCGTCATGATTCTTGCCTGCTTGTTCTCGACCCTCGATAACGTGGTCACACTCTCCAACGCCCACGGCACCATTGCCGTGCAGACCTGGCCGCGCCTCTTTTTGGCGGCAAGCGGCCTTGCCGCCGGTCTTATCTTTGATCTTGCCGAGCGCCGATACATGGGGCTTGTCATGCTCGGCATTGCCGTGCTCTCGACCATTTCCATCCTGGCCGTCGAGGCCGGTGCCGATCCCAACCTGGGCCTTGTCGTCTTTTACCTGAGCTCGGGCTTTTTTGTCACGTTCTTTACCGCCACCTTTACACAGCTGGCACCGCACATGCATGCGCCCGCTCTCTGGGCCGGCATGGGACGCGCCGCCAACAATGCATGCGCATTCACTACATCGGGCATCTCGCTTGCCCTTGTGACCTCGGGCAACGTTGCCCTCATCATGATCGGTGCGCTCGTTTTGCTCGTCGCCGCCTGCGCGGCATTCGTGGCAGCCGGCCTGTTCCGCCTACCCCAAACCGAGCAGGAGCGCGAGCGCGAGCAGCTGGCAGAAGAAGTGCTCGCCGCGCCCACCGTCGAGGAGCAGCGCCAGGCCTTCATCGCCAACCACGCCCTCACCCCGCGCGAAGTCGACGTGCTCATAGCCGTGACCCAGGATGAACGCCCGCTCAAGCAGGTCGCCGAGGAGCTCGGTATCTCGATGCGCATGGTGCAGCGCCACCTGAGCTCTATCTACCAAAAGACCGACACGCAGACGCGCGCCGGTCTCGCCAAAGCCTTCCCCTCTGCCTAAAACAAAAACCACCACAAAGGTGCTGTCCCCTTTGTGGTGGTTTTGATCGGCTAGCCTTCGAGCTGCGCCACTTTGTAGCGGTAGGCAGCGGCAATGACGTCTTTACAGCCTTCGCGTCCCAACTTGGCGCGGTTGACAACGATATCCTTACCGCTCGTCATCTTCCACTTTCCGGCGCTGTAGCGCTTATAGAACGCCTCGCGCGCCTTCTGCTGCTGCTTGACCAGCTTGGCGCCCTTCTTTTTGTTAAGACCGCGCTTCTTGCGCACGATCTCGACGCGGTCCTCAAAGGGAGCGGTCACCAATACGGCAATGTGGTTGGGGTTGTTACGCAGCAGGTAATCGGACAGGCGGCCTTCGATAATGCAGCTCTCGGTCTCACCCAGATCCAAAATCACCTGGCTCATCTTTTGGAACAACTTGTCCGAGTACGAACGGGCATCGTAGCGGTCGGGCAGAAACGCCATGTTCTCCACGGCCAGGCGCTCGTCGTAGGCGGCCATCTTGTCGAGCGACTCGCCCGCGCGCAGCGACGCACGCACCAGCAGCTCGTTATCGTACAGCGGAATCCCCAACTCGTCGGCAAGCATGCGACCAATCTCGTGGCCCTCGGCGCCAAAGTCGCGCGCGATGGTAATGACCACAGGATTCTTCTTGTTCTCCAGATCGCTCATCGCGATTCCTTTCTAACAAATGAGAAATAGGCGATTCCTGATTCTCATTTTGTCACTTACGACCGTCCTGGTTTCCCAAGTGCGGCAGATTGCCCCGAAAGAGGAGCGCCGCGTACTAAATGTACGCAAGCGACGATTGAGGGGCAAGATGCCGTGCTTGGGGAAGCAGGACTACGCTGCCACAATACGACGTTGATACGCTCGGACCAGCAGCGAGATACCAAAGTTGAGCACAAAGTACATCGCAAACACCAGGCCGTAGAGCATAAGCACCTGCGACAGGTCGATCGCATGGGCCATCACGACGTTTGCCGTGTACATGAGCTCGGCCACGTTAATGCCCGAAAGATACGAGCTGTCCTTGATGACGGTTGTGCACTGGCTAAACAGCGCCGGAATGATCGTCTTAAACGTCTGCGGCAGAATGATGTAGCGCATGGTGGCAAAGAAGCCAAAGCCCTGGCTCTGCGCTGCCTCAAACTGGCCGCGCGGAATCGAGTTGAGGCCGCCGCGCACAATCTCGGCCATAACAGCGCTGGTAAACAGCGTAAAGGCGATGGTCGAAATCACAATGTCCAAACCCTGCACCGTAAAGTAGATAAACAGAATCCACAGCAGGTTCGGCGTGCAACGGAACAACTCGATATAGGCGCTCACCAAAATACGGAACGGGCGGGGCGCATAGCTTTTAACGAGTGCCAGCACCGTGCCAAAGATGACCGAGAAAAAGATCGACAGCGCCGAGATCTCGATAGTCTTAACAAAGCCGCCCCAAATGTAGAGCAGGTTGGTCGCGTTGAAGATTTCCATGCGCTAGGCCTCCTCTACGTTGTCGAGCCCCAGCTCGGCGAGGCTCACGCCGCGCGGACGCTCCTTGGAGCGGCGCTCGAGCCACTGCACCAGCATGGCGAGCGGAAAGCAGATGATGAAGTACATAAGGCAGCAGACGATGTATCCCTGCAGGTAACCGTACAGACTCACAAAGTTGTCGGAACGGTACATAAGGTCGCCGCCGGCCACAAGCGCCAGCACCGACGTGTTCTTGACCAGGTTGAGCGCCTGGTTACACAGCGGCGGCAGAATGATCTTGAACGTCTGGGGCAGCACGATGTACCAGTAAGCCTGAGCACGGGTGAAACCCTGGCTCTGGGCCGCCTCCATCTGACCGCGCGGAACCGCCTCGATACCGGTGCGGATGACCTCCGAAATGTAGGCCGCGTGATACAGGCCCACGCCCAAGAAGCCCAACACGAACGGCGCGATACGCACCGGCTGGTCGGCACCGGTTATGGCCTGCAAAAACTGCGGACCGGCCATGTACATAAAGAGCACCTGTACGGGCAACGGGGTGTTCTGGTAAAACTCCACGTACACGCGGCTCATGCCACGCAGCACACGCGAACGGGTGGTCGAGAACACGCCCAGCAGCGTGCCCAGCACCAGCGACAGCAGCAGGCCGGCAACGACCACCTGCAGCGTCACGCCAAAGCCCTCCCAGAAGGGCCCCATGTTTTGAAATGTCGTCGACCAACGGTCGGCGTCAAACAATCCTTCGAGCATTTGATTCCTTCCTTGGACGATGCGCCTATACAAGACCCCAGGTCTTGACCTCTTGGTCGAGCCAGCCGTCGGCCAGGCGATCGCAAATCACCTGATCGACCACGGCCGAAAGGTCGCAGCCCTTCTTGGTCGCCACGCCGTAGCCCTGCTCGCCAAACTTGACCTCGGGCTGCAGCAGCTCAACGGTCTCGTTCATGTAACCGGCCAGCGTGGAGCGGTCCATGGCAAAGACGTCGATATTGCCGGCGTCGAGCGAACTCTTGATGATGGGGTAGCCGCTAAAGGCCCTAAACTCGGGCTTGCAGCTAAAGCCGTTGTCCTTGATCATCTGCTCGATCAGGCCCTGCGTGGTAGCACCCTGGCTCACGCCAATGACCTTGCCGTCCAGATCCTCAATCGAGGTAAAACCCGAACGCTTCTTGACCATGAGTCCTACGTAGTCGGTGCGGTACGGCGTCGAGAAATCCCAGCTCTTCTTGCGCTCGTCGGTGATGGTGTAGGTTGCCGCGACCACGTCAAGCTGGCCGTTATCGATCAGCGGGCCGCGCGTCTTGGGCGTTACGTCGGTAAACTCGACAAGCTCCTGGGCGCGGGCCTCTTTGTAGCTCACGCCAAAGACGGCAGCGGCGATCTGGTAGCACAAATCGACTTCCATGCCCTCAAAGCGGCCCTTGGCGGTGTCGTAATAGCCGTAGCCGGGAACATCTTTCTTGACGCCGGCATTCAGATGGCCACGCGACTTAATGGCCGCAAGCTTGGACCCCTTGTCGGAGCCCTCGCCGCTGGTGGAGTTGCCGCAACCGGTAAGCGCGGTCCCCGTCAGCGCAAGCATGCCGGCGCCCGCCAGCTGCAAAAAGTGACGGCGCGACACGGCCGCCCTCGTCATATCCGTCATGTCCATCACCGCGCCTAGTGCAGAATCTTGGACAGGAACTCGCGGCAGCGCGGGTTCTCGGGGTTATCGAAGAAGTGCTCGGGCGTGCCCTCCTCCAGAATGCGGCCGTCCTCCATAAAGATGACGCGGTCGGCCACCTGGCGCGCAAAGCCCATCTCGTGCGTCACGCAGATCATGGTGATGTCCTCCTGCGCGAGCTCAATCATAACGTCCAGAACCTCCTGGACCATCTCGGGGTCGAGCGCCGAAGTCGGCTCGTCAAACAGGATGATGGGCTGCTTGGTGCACAGGGCACGGGCGATGGCGATGCGCTGCTGCTGACCACCCGAGAGATTCTGCGGATACTCGCCGGCCTTATGCGCCATGCCGACGCGCTTGAGTGCGGCGATGGCGATCTCGGTCGCCTCCTCCTTGCTCTTCTTTTGCAGCTTGATGGGCGCGAGCGTCAGGTTGCCGAGCACCGTCATGTTGGGATACAGGTTGAACTGCTGAAACACCATGGAACTATACTTGCGAGCCATCTCCAGGTGGTTCTTTTTGGTGAGCGGCGTACCGTCGATAATGACCTCACCCGACGTGGGCTCCTCCAGAAAATCGACGCAACGGATGAGCGTCGACTTACCCGAACCGGAAGGCCCGATCATTACGAGCTTCTCGCCGCGCTTGACGGTGAGGTTGATATCTTTGAGCACATGCAGGTCGCCAAAGTACTTGTTGAGATGCTTGATCTCGATCATGTCTGCCATGAATGTCCCTTCCCTGCGTTTACACGAGTTGAACTATTGTACGGAAAGAACCACGTTTCCGCAGCCCACACTACATTCCCGTAAAGAACCCGCAATCTTCCACCCACTCATTGGGCACTCGGGCACTCATTGGGGACAGACTTAAATGAGTACCCGGGAAGTGGGCACTCATTTAAGTCTGTCCCCAATGAGTGCCCTTCAGCTGCCATCAAAAAAGGGGCGCGACCTCGTGGTCAGCGCCCCTCACTATCAGCTATGTGTCGATCGGCCCCTACGCGAGTTTGGCTCCAACGATCTTTGCTGCTGCCGGCTTATCGAAGTTGCCGCCAGTGGCCTTACCCAGAGCGCCCATGACCTGGCCCATCTGCTTCTTGGACGTGGCGCCCAGCTCGGCGATGACCTGCTCGATCAGGGCCTCGAGCTCCTCGCCCGAAACCTGCGCGGGCAGAAGGCTCTCCAGAATCTTGACCTGCTCGGTCAGGTTGTCGGTACGCTCTTGGTCGGTGCCGGCCTTGATGGACATCTCCAGCGTCTCGCTCGTCTGCTTAATCAGACGCTTGATCATGCTGTTGACGTCTTCCTCGGTCACATCGCGGCGCTCGTTAACCTCGATATTCTTCACCTCGGCCTTGACCTGGCGAATGATGGACAGGCGAACCTTGTCCTTAGCCTTCATGGCCGCGATCATTTCCTTCTGCAGCTCTTCGTTGGTCATCTGCAAATCCTCCTCAATAGTGCGGGCGACACTCACACGAGCACCGCCCCATGATTACTCAGTCGTCGACGAATCGTCGGTCGAACTCTTGGTAACGCCCTTCAGACTCACGTTATAGGGTACGTCCTTGGGCATGGGGTTGACGGTGATGTCGGCATCCTTCTTGTACTGCTCCAGCCACTCGCTGTACGCAGTGCTGGCCGCTTGCGTCTTCACCACGTTGGAGACGTACTTTTTGATGGCCTTGGGCACCTGGTTGATGTCATCAACCTGATTATCGACATGGAAGTAGTCGGTGCACTTGATGATGTGGTAGCCATAGGTCGACTCGATGACTTCGCTCACGTCGCCCTTGTTGAGCCCCTCGAGCGCCGTCTGGTAGCTGTCGACAAAGGTGGTGAGCTTATCCCAGCCCACATCGCCCTTCTTCTCCTTGGAACCGGTGTCCTCGGAGTACTGCTCAACGGCGTCCTCAAAGCTCAGCTCACCGGAGTTGATCTTGTCCAGGCACTCCTGCGCCTTGGCCTTGGCGGCAGCCTTGTTCTCGTCGGAAGCGTCGGAATCAACCTTGATCAGGATGTTCGACGAGCGGCGGGCGTCGTTGTAGCTGGACAGGTTTTCGTTGATGTAATCGACGATCTCGCTGTCCTTGGGCTTGCTCGTGGGCGCGACGGCATCCTTGAGTTTCTGCTGCGCCAGACTCTCCTTGAGCGAATCCTTGTAGGTATCCTCGGTATAGCCGTAGGTCTTGAGGGTCTTCTTAAAGGCCTTGGCACCGCCCGCGCTCTTGCATGCGTCCTTCCAAGCCTTCTCGACCTCCTCGTCCGACACCGTCACGCCGTTCTCCTTCTGTGCCTGTTGAAGCAGAATCTGCTGCGTGTAGGAGTCGATGAGTTGCTTGCGGTACTTCTTGGGCGTGAGGTCGTTGTCGACCAGGTACTGCGCCCAGTCCTTGTCATTGGTGTAGCCGTAGGACGTGCGCATGCTCATGATCTGCTTGGTCACGGTGTCCTCGGTGAGGTTGGTGCCGTTGATAGTGGCAGCTACACCGCCGGTAAGCTTGTAGCCCGAGGTATCCTCTGCCTGCGACATCAGGCCGGAGCACGCCATGGCCGAGACGGAAAGCAGCATTGCCAGCACGCCGATGACCACCAGAACGATCTTGACGGTCTTGGACACGCGGGTCTTGCGCTGCTTCTTGCGAGAGCTGGAGGCGGCGCGAGCCTGCTGCTCGGGCGTCGGCTCGGGTGCGGGGTTCTTTTTCTTATTTGCCATAGTTGGCCTTTCGCATAACGAATCGAACAAACGCCATTGTGTCACAACGCAGCCCCCGCGGCACGCTTGGTGCATTGGGGACAGGTTAATCTGCACCATTTTGGTGCAAAGGGGACAGCTCTGGCAGCCGGCACCTTAGAAGTGACGGCGGATGGCGTCGACCATGCCCTGGGACGTGGTCTGGCCGAGCACGTCGGCTGCGGCATCGGCGTCCATAAAGATGTTCATGAGCGCCTGCAGGGCCTCGACCTGGCCGCCCGGCTCGGCGATGCCCAGATTGATGACGATCTGCGCCGGCACCGGAGCGCCCATGCCAGCCATAGCGTTAAATGTCACGGGCGCGGCGGGCTTCACCACCGCGATATAGGGCTTGGCCACAAACCCCGGATCGGTATGCGGAATGGCAATGTTTGCCGCCGGCATGGCAAGACCCGTGGGATAGGCATCCTCGCGCGTGCGAACGGCGTCGAACCAACCGTCGGCAATGTAGCCACGCGGTACAAGCTCGCCCTCAAGCCGCGCGAACACCTCATCCGGCGTCGCACACTCCCAATCAAAAAACACCAGCTCAGGCGCAAACAGCGCTTCGTTATCCGCCATGCGCTCACCTCTCTCACCTAGTCATTCAAGAACGTCCCCGATGACTACCCAAAACAAAAGGTGGCCACACGCGCCTTGGCGCCAATGACCACCCTAACCACTCAACTAAATTGCACTGTGCACCGCTAGCCGCGGGGCGCATCAATTGCGACCTTGCCGTTCTCCAGCACGTGGACGCGGCCATCGGCGAGCATCTGCACGACCTCGGGATACAGCACGTGCTCAATCGCGTGGATGTGCTCCTCGAGCGTGTCGACGTCCCAGCCCTCCTCAACAGCCAGCGCACGCTGGGCGATGATGGGGCCGTTGTCGTAGATCTCGTTGGCAAAGTGCACGGTCACGCCGGTCACCTTGACACCGCGAGCAAACGCATCGTCAATCGCATGGGCACCGGTAAAGCTCGGCAGCAGCGCCGGATGCAGGTTGACCACGCGATTGGGGAACGCCGCCAGCAGCGGCGTGTGCACCATGCGCATATAGCCGGCCATCACCACGTACTCGCAGCCGCGCTCGAGCAGCTCATGCGCGATGATCTCGTCAGCCGCGATGGGGTCGGCATAGATATCCTTGGACAGCGTGAGCGTCTGGATGCCCGCACGCTCGGCGCGCTGCAAGCCCTTGGCCGAAGGACGGCTCGACACTACAAGCTCAATCGAGGCGTTGAGCTTGCCGGCGGCGATCAGGTCGATCAGCGCCTGCAGGTTGGTGCCCGAACCGCTGATAAGCACGCCGATCTTGAGCGGCTCGGCCGTATCGGTGCCGGTCGGACGGGTGTAGGGCACAAAGCCCAGGCCCTCGGCAGCAGCCATCTGCTCGCTAGCGCTCATCGGAGTACACGACCTTACCGGAGCCCTCGACGCACTCGCCCACGCGGAACGGCTTCTCGCCCAACGCGACCAGAGCCTCGGTCACGGCAGCCTCGTCCTCGGGGGCAACGATCAGGCACAGGCCGACGCCCATGTTGAAGGTCTTGCATGCCTCGTTGGGCGCGAGCTCGGCCTGACGCGACACGTAGGTGATGACGGGCGGAACATCCCAGCCCATCTCGGCGCCGTAACGGGTGACCACGGCGTCGACGTCGTCGGCGAGCGCGCGGTTGAGGTTCTCGGTGATACCGCCGCCGGTGATGTGGGCGATGGCGTGCACGTTGGCGCCGCCGCGCAGCAGCTCCAGAATCGGCTTGACGTAGATGCGCGTAGGGGCCAGCAGAGCATCGGCCAACGAAGCACCGTCGAGCTCCTCGAGCGGACGGCTCAGTTCCTCGGCCTTAGCGGCGGCCTCGGGCGTGCCCGGCTTGATGCCGTCGACGCCGATGACCTTGCGCACGAGCGAGTAGCCGTTGGAGTGCACGCCGGTGGAAGGCAGACCCAGGATCACATCGCCGGGGCGAACGTTCGCGGGGTCAAGCATCTTGGGACGGTCGACGACGCCCACGGTAAAGCCGGCGAGGTCGTAGTCGGCGGGAGCCATGACGCCGGGGTGCTCGGCCATCTCGCCGCCCACGAGCGCGCAGCCCGCGAGCTTGCAGCCGTCGGCCACACCCTTGATGATCTTTGCCATGTGCTCGGCCTCAATGTGACCGATGGCAACGTAATCCAGGAAGAACAGCGGCTCGGCGCCCGAAGCCAAAATGTCATTGACGCACATGGCGACCAAGTCCTGGCCCACCGTCTCGTGACGGTCCATGATCTGGGCGAGCACGAGCTTGGTGCCCACGCCGTCGGTGCCGCTAATCAGGATCGGGTCTTCCATATCCTTAAGCGCGGCGGCCGAGAACAGGCCACCAAAGCCACCGATGCCGCCGATAACCTCGGGGCGATTGGTGTCCTTGACCATTTGCTTAATCGCGTCGACGGCGCGGCCGCCCTCGGCGGTATCGACGCCGGCGTCCTCGTACGTCACATGCTTGCTGTCGCTCATCTGAGCCTTCCTCTCCCACTACCGTCGCGCCGCGCGGGCGCCAAACGGTGCTCATAATTGCGTTCATTTCGGCGTGTGCCATAACAGCACCCGCCGTCATATCAACAAAACAGCAGGTAAAACCTACCAAAATATACCTGTCCCCATATGGCAGGTTTTAGGCCTCGCCGTGCTCCTCTTCCCAGCTGCGGTCGTCGTATTTCTCGACCACGGCGTCGTCGTCAAAGTACAGCGGCTTGTCCAGGTTGCGGGGCTTAAAGCCCTCCATAAACTTGTCGCGGCCAAAGCTCTCGGGAATCGCCACGGGATAGCGGCCGGTAAAGCACGCGTCGCAGTAGCCGCCCTTGGGCATGACCTTAAGCAGGCCCTCGACCGAAAGGAAGGCCAACGAATCGGCGCCGATATACTCGCAAATCTCGTCGACCGTCTTGTTGGCGCTGATAAGCTGCGACTGCACGTCGGTATCGATACCGTAGAAGCACGGCCAAATGACCTCGGGCGAGTTGATGCGGATGTGAATCTCCTTGGCGCCGGCGTTGCGCAGCATCTTGACGAGCTGCACCATGGTGGTGCCGCGCACGATGGAGTCGTCGATGACGACCAGGCGCTTGCCCTCGATGTTGTCGCGCAGCGGGTTGAGTTTCATACGCACGCCCATGGCACGCAACTCCTGCGTAGGCTCGATAAACGTACGGCCCACGTAGCGGTTCTTGATAAGGCCCTCGCCAAAGGGAATACCGCTCTCGTGCGAATACCCCTCCGCGGGCGGCAGGCCGGAGTCGGGCACGCCGATGACCAGGTCGGCCTCGACAGGCTCCTCATGTGCCAGCTGACGACCCATGTCGTAACGGCAGGCATAGACGCTCTTGCCGTTCATGATGGAGTCGGGGCGGGCAAAGTAGACCTGCTCAAAGATGCAGTTGGCGGGCTCTTCGGCCGCAGGCACGCCCTGCTCGGATACCAGACCCTCGGCGCTGATGCGCAAGATCTCGCCGGGACGGACGTCACGGACATACTCGGCACCCACGATGTCGAGTGCGCAGGTCTCGGAAGCAACGACCCAGCCGCCGGCGCGCGTGACACGGACGGCGGAGTCGACCGTTGCGGCGCCGTCCTGCGACGGCAGCTGCGAAACGGCTGCGGCATCGGCCTGGTCCAGACCCTCGTCCACCAGCTTGCCCAGCACGAGCGGGCGAATGCCGTGTGGATCGCGGAATGCGTAGAGCGCCTGCTCATTGATGAGCGTCATGGCGTAGCCGCCGCGCACGAGCTCCATGGTCTTGCGAATGCCCTCGCGCAGATGGCCTGTACGCTGGGTAAAGTAGCCGATGAGTTTGGTCGCGACCTCGGAATCCGAATTGGAGAGGAACGGCACGCCTAGCTCGATCAGCTGACGGCGCAGCTCGTCGGTGTTGACGAGGGTGCCGTTGTGAGCAAGCGCGATAATGACGCTGTTGATGGTGGAAAGATGCGGCTGCGAGGCTTCCCAGCTCTTGGCGCCGGCGGTGCCGTAGCGCACATGACCCACGGCCAGCTGACCGGAGAGCGTCGACAAGTCGGCATTGGAGAACACGCGGTCGAGCAGGCCCAGATCCTTGCGGACCATAACCGTACCGCCGTCACCCACGGCGATTCCCGCCGATTCTTGGCCACGGTGCTGCAGTGCACGCAGGCCAAAGTACGTCAGTCGAGCCACGTCGCGATCGGGCGCCCAGACACCAAAAACGCCGCATTCCTCATGCAGCTGGTCGGAGTCCGGATCATACGTCGACATGGCGTTCACCTGTCCCGCGGCACGCTCGGCCGCGCGGATGGTTTCTTGAGACATGGCATCCCCTCAGAGCCTCGTATTTTGGCGTTACCCGCCTTATTATACGCACGGTGCGACGCGCTCCCCAGCGCATGAGCAGCGCTTTTTAAAAGCCCACCGAGCTAATAATCCGTTTTGCGGCCAAACATTTTATCGGTCTGTCCAGCGCAAGCGCCCGCGCCCCCAGATGGCCGCCGCGTCCGCCGTTGGGGATTACAAAGTTGCAATTGGGACGTTCGTCCTGTCTTTTGGCAGGTCGGCGGCGTATCCTTATAACCGACAACAAAGCGAGAAAGGTTCTGTATGGATCGAAACGAACTCGACCCCAGCGTCCCCAGCGCCACGGAGGTCAAGAAGATCCCCCTCATCATTAAGGTATACGCCGTCCTGTGCATCCTGTCCGGCGTGGGCACGCTCCCATCGGTCGGCGCCTTTATGTGGCAGGTCATCACCGCACTCATCAACGGCAACGCCGCCGAAAAGCTCGGCGACAATATGCTGGTCTCGGTTGGACTCATCGTCGCCGGCATCATGCTCTCTGCGGCAAGTGCCGTCATCCTGATCATCTTTGGCCTGGACCTTATCAAAAACCAGCGCCGCAACGCCGCCCGCCTGTCCTACATCCTTATTGCATTCACCGTCGTCGAGCTTTTGGTCGACGTGATGCTCCAGGGCATCGGGCCCTTCTTGCTGCGCCCTGCCATTCAGCTCGGCATCCTCGTCGCGCTTTCGGCAACCGTCGACCCCACGCTGCGCCAGGAGCGCGAACTGCAGCGCCGCCTGCAGGAGATGCTCGACCGCGACGCCGCCGCCGAGGGCATGCTCGGCCGCGATGAAACCGGCGAGGGCTACATCAAGCTCAACTACTTCAACCTGTTCTGGGTATTCTTCGTCTGCTGCGTGCTCGGCCTGATCGCCGAGGACATCTGGCATATGACAGTCGACGACCCGGGCGTCTACCAGAACCGCGCCGGCATGCTGTTTGGTCCCTTCAGCCCCATCTATGGCTTTGGCGCCGTACTCATGACCATGGTGCTCAACCGCTTCTATAAAAAGAACCCCATCATCATTTTCCTGGTAAGCGCTGTACTCGGCGCGAGCTTTGAGGTGTTCGTGGGCTGGTTTATGCAGACCTCATTTGGCGTGGTCTCATGGAGCTACTCGCACATGAAGCTGTTTGGCATGCCCGACCCACTCGCCGTTCTTACGGGCGGACGCACCTGCACGGGCTTTGCCTGCCTGTGGGGCCTGGGTGGCCTTATCTGGATCAAGCTGCTGTTGCCGAGGCTGCTCAAGCTCATCAACATGATTCCGTGGAAGAGTCGCTACTCGGCTACCGTCATCTTTACCGTCATTATGCTGGTCGACGGCGTCATGACGCTGCAGTCGCTCGACTACTGGTACCAGCGCGTCAACGGCACGGAGCCGGATATTCCCGTCGCGCAGTTCTACGGCAAGTATTTTGATAACGACTACATGGAAAACCGCTTCCAGAGCATGACCATGAGCCCCAAGGATGCGACGCGCGTGTAACGCCCACCGCGCCCAAAACGCAAAATGCCCGCCGGTATCACACGTACCGGCGGGCATTTTTATAAGAGCCTTCTATCGACGCAAGCCTCTACGCCTCGCGCTCAACCTCACTCACACACTCATTTTTGATGGTACCGACGAGCGCCTGCAGCGCATCGACCACATGTGGGCGAATGTCCCCGCCAATGAGCACGAGCATGATGTCGTCGCCCACTGTAAGCTCGCCACTCGCCAACCACACGCGCACGTAACCGATACCCGGCATCGCGTGCGTTGCCTCGATAGCGACCTGCACCTTTTCGGCATCGAAGCCAAACGCCATGCCGCCCACCTTGTGGCCCGGCGCCACGCCATCGGTCTCGACTCCGCGCACCTCGGCCTTGGGCGTCGCGCGCACCACGCCGTTGTGTGTCAGGTACATCCCACAATCAGCCGCCGAAACATCGGCCTTGGCTTCGCGCAGCCAAGCATCAACCGAAGGCATCGATTTGCCACTTTCAAGCATCATTTCTCCTTTTTACCGTCGTCGAGTAGCTCATTTGGGACGGGGCTCTTTTAGCTACTCTCAACAATCTATTCCTCGACCGGCGTGAGCACCATGACGGCGCGCGTATTGCTGAATGACAGTGAACGACAGGTCACAAGCGTTACGACCTTGGTTGCCGAAGCGGCACGATCGGTAGCATCACTCGCCACGGCAGAAGCGCCGTCGAGCATCTCGGACAGGTAGTTCTTGAGTCCGTCGTCGCCCTCAAAATTGGTCGTGCGCGCCTTGGCATACGTGTCCTCGACCACCTTGGTCGCCAGCGGACGCAGCTTATACGTCGCATCGCGCGTGATGTAGTACACAAACTCGATGCTATCGAACGTCGCCTGATCAGTGGTGTCCGAAATCACGTTGAACATCGATCCGTCGTTCATATGGTGGCCGTAAATCGTGGTCTGCTGGTCGACCATTCCCGGCGCGGTGTCATCACTATCCAAGAAAATGGCACCGGACGCGTTAGATGTACCGTCAAACAGCGTGTTGAGGTATTTGGAGTTGTTGTTGGTCTGCACCACGGGATAGTTGATGTTGGTGCCGGGCGCGTAAATCCAACCCACAACCTCGGGATTTGTCTGGGCAAGCGCATTAAAGTCGATAATTGGCACGCCACTGGCGTCCTTGTCGCTCACATATTGTTTTTCGATCTTTTGGTACGACTCGCTCGCCTGCTTGTAACCAATCTGCGCATTGATAAAGATGGCAGCAGCGGCAACGATTAGGCCGATGCCAATAATGATGAGCAAGATGGGGATAACGGAGCGGCGCTTTTTGCGCGGCGGCTGGGAATAGCTCGATGGCGCGGTATGCGCCGAAGAGCGAGGTGACTTCTTGGCCGTACTGTATGACGAAGGGCGATATGCAGCAGGAGTATCCTGACGGCGATGGGACGTTGGCGTTATGGGACGCGGCGCGCGCGGCTGCTGAGGAGAGGATGTCCGACCCTGCTGTGCCGCACGGGCAGCACCCGGCTTCGACGGATCGGGAATCTGAGAAGCCTTGAATCGTTTTCCCTGATAGTCGGACATGGCTCTCCTTATGCTGCAAATGGACTGGCAGAGCGCTTAGGCGTCAGCCATCTCCTGCTTCATCTTCTCGATAACCTTGCGGTACTCGGGGTCGCAGGCGCCCAGAATCTGCGTGGCGTAAATGGCAGCGTTCTTGGCACCGTTGATGGCCACACAGGCAACGGGCACGCCCGAAGGCATCTGCACCATCGACAGCAGCGAGTCCATACCACCCAGATCGCTCGTCTTCATAGGCACGCCGATGACCGGCAGCGGCGTAAAGGCCGCCACGACACCGCCCAGGTGAGCAGCCTTGCCGGCAGCAGCGATAATCACCTTGATGCCGCGGTCAGCAGCAGTCGAGGCCCACTCATGGACCTTCGCCGGCGTACGGTGCGCGCTTGCAATCACGAGCTCATAGGGCACGCCTAGCGCCTCGAGTTCGGCGGAGCAACCTTCCATAACGCCCAGATCGGACTTGGAGCCCATGATGATCCCGACAACCGGCTTCTGATCTGCCATAAACAAAGACCTCCTGTTGAGAGCGGTGACGCGGCGAATCCGCGACCCTTAACTACTGAGAGTAGTATAGCCGCCGATGCTGATGTGTTCGGCGGGAGACGGAACGCTTTGCGAGATTAAGGCCGAAGGGTCGGAGCTTTCCGCCCACATTCAAAAAGCGTGCCCACCGTCCTTGGGTGGGACGGCGGGCACGCTTGCTTAGCTGTTGCTGGGGCTACTTAGCCTTGCTGCGACGATGGAAGAAAGCGCCGATCGCGGCGATGATGGCGCCAAGACCACCGACGGTCGCGACGGTCGCCGCCGTCTGGTCTCCGGTATTGGGAATCGCCGAACCGTTCTTCTTGCTGCCCTGGGCCTTGTTGCCTGCGGGCTTGCCCGCCTGGTTGCCGCCGTTCGAGCCATTGCCGGAACCCTGGTTGCCCGAGCCGCCCTGATTGCCGGAATCGGCATCCTTGAGGCTCTCAATAGCCAGCTTGAGCTGGTCATAGGCCGCCTGGAGCTGGGTGTCGGAAGCATTCTCATCACCCAAGACGTCCTCGGCGTAGGTAATGGCATCCGTCAGGGCCTTGACAGACTCGGCCGTCTTGCCCCTGGTGTCAGTCTCCTTCGCCTGCTTGACCAGGGCCTTGAGCTGCTTCTTAGTCGGATTCTCGACCGGGGCCACCGGGGTCTTCTCGAGCGCGCCGCGGGCGCTCTCGAGCGCCCTGAGCGCCTGGTCGACCTCGTCCTGCGTGGCGTTCTCGTCGCTCAAGATGGCGCGGGCGCTCGCCAGGGCGTTCTCGAGCGCCGTCCAGGAGGCCTCGGTGTAGTCACCGGCCTTGAGGTCGCCGGCAGCAACCTCGGCATCAACCTTTTCGATCGCGGTAGCGAGATCATCCTTCGCCACCGGATCGGGGACGGCCGTACCGTAGAACTTGAGCTCCGCCAGGCTGCAGTAGGCATCAACGTTGCCACCGCCGGCGTGAATCACCTTGACGGTCACGTAGCGACCGCGCGCGGCGCCAAAGCTCATCTGTTTCCAGTCGCCACGGTCGGTGAGCACGCGGCCGTCGTTGTCGAAGGCGAACGTACCCATCGACGCGGCGGTGCCCATCTCATAACCGTCGGCAGTGTCGGAGACCAGTATCTCGGCCTCGAAGATATCGCCGTTAGTGCCGCCGTCCTGGCGCGGCAGGAATGTAACGTCGGTGAGATCGTAGTCGCGGCCCAGGTCGACACTCAGATACTGGGGCATACCGGTCCCATGGGCCCAGTCGCTGTGCCAAAGCGTCCGCTCGTCGCCGTCGAGAGCGTTGACGGCGTTGCTGCCCTCGTAGTCGGCCTCACTCGAGAAGCCGGCCACCTTGACGTTCTCGCGGTTCTCGGGCGTGTTGATGAGAATCTTCTCATCGACAGGGCGCATCTTGAGGCCGTCGATTGCCTTCTCGATCTTGGCTGTGGCGTCTGCGACATCCTTCTTGCTATAGCTGCCTTGGCCGCCGTCGAGGAGCTTCTGAGCCGCCTCGACCGCAGCGGTGAGAGCTGCATAGGAATCCTTAGTGTAGACGGACTCGCTGTAGCCCGCGGCCTTGGAAAGCGCTGCCACGAGCGCAGAGGTATCGACACCAGCCTTGACCTCGACCTCATAGGATGCGGTCTTGGAGGGGTCGAGTACCGACGCCACCGTGATCTTTGCCTTGCCGGCCTTGTTGGCACGCAGGTAGTAGCTCACGCTATCGCCAGCCTGAACAGCGGAGACGCTTACCACAGAGGGGTCGGAGCTCTCGACCGTCACATAGGGGTAGCCGGCGCTCTCAGGCGTGGCCTTGGCGTCGACGAGCGTAACGTCGCCTTCAAAGAACTCGGTCTGGTTCTTGCCTAGCTCGACACCCTCGATGGCCTCGACACCCTGCGTGTAGTTGAAGTTGACCTCACGCAGTGTGAGCATCTGGTCACCCGATGCCTCAAGCGGCGTGACCTCGACCTTGGTCGCCTTCTTGCCCTTGTTCTCGGCAGAGAGGCCAAAGGCGTAGCGAGCCCGGAAGGAATCGTACTCCCCGCCCGCGAACTCTTGGGTCGAGCCATCCTCGAACGTCACGACAGCCTTGATCTTCTGCACGGTTCCGTTGCCACCGTCGCGGTTAACGACCTCGACACTATCGAGTTTCGACGGCGTCTTAAATGCGAATGTCATCGTGGTGGGAAGCTTCACGTAACTCGGAAGCTTACCCTCGCTGTCCCAGTTGTCGGGCCAGTTCCATAGGAACTCAAAGCCGTTGTCGCCCTCGTTATTATCGAACAGCGCGTTATAGCTCTTCTGCTGGATAAGTTTCTCGACGTTGGTCCCGTCGTCGGTCGTGAGCTCATCGTTGGTCATCGTGATGTTGAAGGCATCCTGACCGTACTCGGCGACCGTTGGCTGAGGAACATCCGGCATCGTCACCGTGCCGTCGCTCGCAAACTTAAGTGCGTCGCATGCCGGACCGATGAGCCAAGATGTCGAGGGCAGTTCGACCTTGCCGGCGGTCTTGGCCTTGAGCTTGAAACTCGCCACCGCGCCGGTACCGTTGTAGAGCTTGCCATCGCCGCGGTTGGCAAAGGCGAGATTGATAGTCTGCGTTCTGTCCGCGAACTGGACCTTCTCGCGAGACAGGTTCTCCATGCCGGCAGTCGAGCCGTCCTGCGCGATGCTCTCGGACACAAACTCGAACTGGTCGCTCTTGAAGTTGACGAGAGCGCCCAGGGCGTTGACGTTCTTGGCGTCGGCCGCATAGACATCAACGGTGATCTCATCACCGGCCTCGACCTCGGTCTTGCTCGGAATCACCGCGAGCGAACCTGCGACCTTGCCCTTTTGTTTAGTGCCGCCGTCAAGACCCGCCATGGTGAACGAGTAATCGTAGACGTCGTAAACGCCGTTATCGTTGAGGTCGGCGAAGTGGTCGCGGATCTGCGAACCGAACGTCGGGGTATCGGGCTCGCGATTCTCGAGGCCCAGATAGTTCTTCATGTTGGAGTAGTCTCCGTCGGAGATCGTGGCCTTGTTGAGGTTGGAGCCCACGGCGAAGCCATCCGTGCCGTCGGTCTTGTAGATGGCAATCTCGGACGCGGAGAAGAAATTGCCGACCGAGGCGAGCGGTGTCATGCGCACGTAACGGGCGGCCACGGTGCCGTCAAACGCTACCGTCTTACAATCAGCGGAACGTGCCCAATCGACCTCCTGGCTCGTCCAGTGGACGCCATCGAGACTCGTCTCAACACGCATCTTGGTCACAGTGCCGTTGCCGGCGTCATCGCGCGGATAGTACTCGAGTTTATCGAGCTTGTAAGCGCGTCCATAGTCAACGGTAAGCGCCTTGCCCAGATCGTTGCCACCGGAGTGGAAACCGCCGTCGCCCGACTGGAACTCATGGTCGAAGGCGAGCTCGGCCTTATGGCTGCCGTAAAGTGAGCCCTCCCAGGTGATTTGCTCGGCGTCGGGGACGTTCCGCCACGGATCGAGTGCGGAGTTCGCCTCGAGCACATCGCTCCAGGCGGAGTAACCTTCGGCGTTGCGCGAACGAATCTGGTAGGTGTGCTTGCTATTGTAGGCGAGGTCGGTGTGCGTGAACTCGGCCGCATCACCCACGGCAAACACAGTGCCGTCGACCTTAAGGTCGTAGGAGGTAGCACCATCGACCTTTCCCCAGGTGAGCTTGATGCTCGTTGGGGTCGTGGCGTCCTCGGGGGCAGCAAGGTTCGTGGGTGCGGAGAGGTTCTCGTTGAGGCGATCGGCTGTGAGCGTGGCGTCGGCGTTCACGAAACCGCCCAGCTCAAGCGTCTGCGCCGCTGCAGCAACATCGGTCTTCGCGAACTTGACGTAGACCTTGGGGTTCGTGGTGATCTTGGTGTTGTTGAAGCTCTCGCCCTGCTCGGCCTCGGTGCCGTCCGCATCGCTGCCGTAGTGGTTGAGGTTGGGGGTCTCGCTGTAGAAGTAGACCGCCTGGCCGGCCTCGGGGGTCGCGGCGTCAAAGGTCTCCTGCGAGTCGACCTCAACCACGTTGAGTGCGGATCCGCCGTTCTTGGCGACAACGCTCGTGGGCTTGGCGGACACATTGGCCACGAAGGTCGTGGTGCGGTTGGAGTCGTAGCCGTTGTAGCCGCCCTGCGAGGCCTCGGCGGTAAAGGTCGCGGTGCCGCCTGCGGCCTTGGAGCTGTAGACGGTGCTCACATGCTCACCGTAGGAGATATTGTCGATCGTGCCGTAGGAATCGTCCTCAGTCGTGTTGTTCTCGATGGAGGAGCCGTCGTCCTCGTACTGCGTAAAGGTGCCGTCGCCCTCGGTGGCGAAGAACTCGACGATACGCTGGCTGCGGTCGGTACCCTTGGTGTTGGTGTCGCTCACGGCCTCGGGGTTGTTGTTCTCGGCGTACATCGGCACGATAGCGTTGGCCTTCACAAACAGCGGCAGCTTCCAAAGCGGAGCCTCGTAGTTGTTGAGAACCTGGCCGCCGCGATACTGCTTACCCGAGAAGTAATCGATCCAGATGGTGGGATTCTCGTCGGTGCCGTAGTTGGGGAGGTAAATCCCATTGCGAATGTCGTTGCCGTTCTCGTCTGCCTGGGTATCCTGATACACCGGTGCCACTAGGAAGTTCTCACCGAACATATACTGGTACTGCGTCGAAGTGCTTGCGGCGTACTCGGAGTTGTCGGAAAGCAGCATGGCGCGGATCATGGGCAGGCCGGCATCGCCGTTACCCGTGTCGATGTTGGCCGCCGAGGCCGCGCTCGTGTAGATATAGGGCATGAGCTGCGCCTTGAGCTTGAGGTAGAAGCGCGAGATGCCTGTGTAGGGATCGCCGTGCGTCATGGGCGATTTACGGTAGGTGCCCCAACCGTCCATGTCAAGCATAGAGGGCGTGAACGTCTTCCACTGGTAGTCACGCGCAGAGATGATGGGGTCGCCGCCAAAGATGCCATCCATGTCGGAGCCGATGTTGGGGTTGCCCGAAAGACTCTGACCGATATACGTGGGGATATGGAAGCGAATGTACTCCCAGTTACCGCCATACTGGTCGCCGGTCCAAATGCCACCAAAGCGCTGCGTGCCGGCCCAACCATCGAGCGTGATGATGTTGGGGCGCTTGTTAGCGCCGGTCGTCACCGTGTCATAAGCTGTCTTGATGCCATTAAGACCAAAGGAGTAGCCAGATCCAACCCAGGCAACGTCGGTCTTAAGGGTAGTGATGCCTCCCGTCTTGACCTCGGCGTCGAAGTCGCGAAGCAGATGCCACGGGGTCTCAGGGTTGCTGTCGGGCTCAAGGTTGGACTGGGTCCACAAGCCCGTGCTCACACCCTTGGAGTTGGCATACTCGGTGAACTTCTTAAGGTTGTCGACATTGGCACGCACAGCGTTAAGACGGTCGGCCGAGCTCGCTCCGTCGGAGTTGACGCCGCCGGTCTTGTAGTAACCGTTCTGGCCATAGCCGGCGCCGTAACCGTCGTTCGGCAGGAACCAGCCGAGCGGCATGTCGTTGTCCTCGTAGTCATCGATAACCTGACGAGCAGAGAACTGGCGGTCGAAATCGGTCGCTTTCATGTTCTCGGTATCAACCGTAGGGCCCTCACCGTTGAGCGTCTCGGCCGCAAGTGTGCCGTCGAGCTTGTAGCCCGTCGACATGCCAGACTCGTACTTAACGTCGCCCTTCTCGCTCGAGGACTTGCTGCCCTTGGTCTCCCACTTCTTTTGACCCGAGGTCGTTGACCAGCCATCACGGTTATAGGCATTAAGATGACCAAGGTAGAACCCGTACTCGGGCAGCAGTACCGGGTTACCGGTCACCTTGTAGTAGTCCTGCAGCATCTCGGTTGCCACGTTCGAAGCGCCCTCGTTGGTCGCCACGAAGTAGTAGGCATCAAACTCATTCTCGCTGTGCAAAGTCGTGACCGTCGATGAGTCCGTGGAACCGAAGTCGTAGGAACCCTCTGCAAACGTGTTTCGGAGTACGCCGTAGCCGTCACTCGTCCAATAAAACGGGTTGGGCGAGGCAACGCCGCCATCGGTCCAGTTGTTCGTGTTGGAGATGGCGATGGTCTGGTTGGTGTGCAGGAAGCGTCCGTTCTGGGTGCCGCCGCCAAAGAAGTTCTCGGACTTCTCCTTGGCGAGCGTCTGGACGGTACCCTTCTTATCAAGGTCGAGGGACGCGGACTCGGAAACCACGACACGGTCGCCTGACTTGATACTCATCTTGCCAGTCGCCTTGTCCAGGATCACGGTCGCCTTTCCGCCGGTGATCTCGATAGTGTCGCCCTTGTCGGCAACCGTCGCACTCGGCTTGCTGTAGGTGTCCGAGGTATCGGGCTGAGCCTGGATCTTAGCCGTGTGGGACTTACTACGCGGCGTGGCGTACTCGGAAAACTCACCCTTGGGGTCGACGTTATAACGGAAAATACCGTCCTCGAGGAACGTAATACGGCCCTTGATGCCGTCAGCGAAATCGATGTCGACGACATTCGAGGCAGACTGGGACACGGTCGCCGAGTCGACGCCCTTGAGTGGCGTGGCAATCGCCTGCTGGGGATTGGCAAACACGAGCGTCGCTGCAGTGGCAACGAGGACCGCGCTTCCCTTCACCCACCGTTTCGTAAAAATGGAATTCCTGCGCATCTGGTCTCCTTTCTTCCGACATGCTGAGGTGCCGAGGACGCCCCCCCCCGGCAGCATGGGAAAACGTATCAAACGGAGATGTTCGGTACATTCCGCACAATGGGGGCCACCCGTTACCAAGGGGCCAACTGGTAGTAACCAGATAGCCACCTACTAGGTCATATCAACATATGGGAGCACTTGCGCACCCAAGTTCGGAATTCTCCCAGCGGCAGCAAAATAAGCGTCAACGGCAAGGTGGGCTTAATAAGCCATACCAATTGGTTCTTCAGTCAAATACCAATCTAGCAAAAATGTACTGTTTGTCTGGTATTACACAGACCATACCTTTCCCTCGGGAACTGGGCTTCGCGAAGTTTCCCGAGGGAAAGGCTCAGCCGCCATCCTGCAACCTACCGGGGATTGCCATGACGTACGTTGGCTGATTTGGTTTGGAATGAGATGTTGACGGTGGCTGATGGGCACAACTGTCCCGGGTGCATTTCAAGATGCACCTAAATGTCTGTCTTTATCCTTATAGATTGTCCAGGTAGTCGTCGGCATCATAGGTAAGGCTGTAAGCTTTATTCAGGATGCGCACGAGCTCCTGGGCATCGTGCTCGCCGAGCGCCGAGAGTTGTTTCGAGAGCGATGCCACACTCTCGGCATTTTTTTTCGCCGCGAAATCACGGCCTTCCTCGGTAATGCTCACCAGCACACGCCGACGATCGTTTGGATCAGTCCTGCGCTGAACGTAACCCTTACTCTCGAGTGAATCCAAGATATGCGACATGCGCGCACGGGAGAATTTCAGCTTCTTGGCAATCTCGGAGGGAATGACATCACCGTCAATACCCGATAGATACTGTAAAACCGGTGCCTCGCCCACACTGGCGCCGCCGGCAGCACTCAAGGATCCCTTGGCAAGGGAACGTGAGTACACAATCAGTTTTCGAGCGACGTCATCGTAATCCACTGGGGATATTGTCCTTTGCAACTCTAGAAGGACCATAAAACCGTCATTTGCCGTACATTAGTTAACATTCGCAACAATTATTTATGATACCCCAACGCGGAAGTCTATTGCTCGTCCTTCTTGCGTCGCATAAGCTCCTCAACGTCGACACCAGCGGCCTCGAGCATGCGCTCGACATTCTTTTTGGCGTTGGTCGTGCCGACCTTAAGCACGATCGAAAGCGGAGTGCCCACCACCAGGCACACGATGCCCACGGGGACACCCCAGCCGGGGCCGCCCTGCATACCCCACATCCCCATCAAAAAGCCAATCGCCACGAGCGAATAGCCCAGGCGCAGCCAAACATTGAGCCGCTGAATAGCATCGGTCTGCATCTTTGCCTCGCGAATCAAGTCGTCGCGCGAAAGGTCGTGTCCATGTTTCTCGTGCATATGGTCCTCCTCGTGCAAAGTGTGCATCATGCGCAAGTGCATCGTTTGTCGAATACGTCATCTTTCAAGAGCAATATAGCGGGTGTCGTGTAGGCGATGGAGGTCGCTGGCCATATTGCCCTTGAAGGGCGGCGCAAAATCAGAAGGCCGTGCGGTTGAGGCCGCACGGCCTTACAGGGGGCCAGGGGATGATGACTAGTAGCTCAGTGCCGGGTCGAAGAAGCCAATGAGAACGCCCACAAATGCGATCACAACGAGGATCAGCATCATAACGATGGGGTTGACCTTCTTCTTGGTCATCATGTACCAGCAGAAGATGATGAAGATCATCGGCAGCAGGTGCGGATAGATGCCATCGAGCGTGTCCTGGAACTTACCGCCACCGGGCAGCACCAGGTTGGGGCTGCAGGTGATGGAGACCCAGGTAGCACCGACTGCACCGATGACCATGGTACCGACCATCACGATGGAATCACGCAGAGCCTTGGCCTTGGGGCCGACGAGGGCCTCGACCGCCTTGCCGCCGAGCTCATAGCCCTGGTTGTAGGCAAAGCGCATGCCAAGGAACATGAGCAGGTTCCACACGACAATATAGAAGATGGCGCCGAGCGGGGAGCCGCCGGTCGAGAGACCGAGGGCAATACCGAGCAGGATCGGGATCAGGGTACCGACGATCAGCGAGTCGCCAAGGCCGGCGAGCGGGCCCATGAGGCCGGCGCGGATGCCGTTGATGGCGTCGTCGTCGATGGCCTCGCCGTTTGCGCGAGCCTCCTCGAGGCCGGCGGTGACGCCGACAATCATGGTGCCGATCTGCGGCTCGGTGTTGAAGAACGCGGAGTAGGTCTGGAGGGCCTGCTTCTGCTCCTCGGGCGTGTCGTAGAGCTCCTCGACAATCGGAAGCATGGCGCACAGGTAACCGAAGGTCTGCATGTGCTCCTGCGAGAAGCAGGTCAGGTTGCCATAGGACCAGTTACGGAACGACTTGGCAAGCGTTTTCTTAGAGAGCTTTTTCTTCTCTGCCATTAGATGTCCTCCTCTTCCTCATCATCTGAGCCCGAGGCGATAGCTGCCTTGGGAGCGTTTGCGAGGTCGATCTTGAGCGAAGCGATCTCATAGTTGATCAGGGCGAAGAAGCAGCCGATGCCGGCAGCGGCGATCAGGTTGCAGCCCATAACAGCGGACAGGGTGAAGCCGAAGAAGAACGTCAGGAAGTCCGTGGGCTTAGAGATGACCTGCTTGAGCAGGATGGCGATACCGACGGTAGGCAGCAGCGAGCCGACGGTAAACAGCGTCTTCATCGCGATGCCGTCCATGGGCATGTAGGTCTTCATGAGGTCGACCATGGCGGTGCCGCCCATGGTGATGATGAACGTCGGGAGGAACGAGCAGACGATGTGACCGATCCAAGGCAGAACGTTGTTGACCAGGTAGAGCTTGTGGAGATCGCCCTTCTCGAGCCACTTCCAGCCCATGCCCTGCCACACCAGGTTGATGGTGGCGGTGCCATAGAAGAGCACAGTGCCGAGCGTGCCGACGGCGGCACCGAGGGATGCGGCCATGCCGGCAGCCTCAGCGGAGGCGGGATCGATGCCCGAGTTCTTGATGGCGAGGATCGCCAGCGGGATGCCGATATAGGACACGGCGCGGACGTCGGCGGAGACGGTTCCGCCGGGGGTCACGAGAGCGATGTAGACAACCTGGATGGCAGCGCCGACGAGGATACCCGTCTGCATATCGCCCATGATGATGCCGACGATGAGGCCGGCGACCAGAGGACGACCCAGAGTGTAGTTGCCGATCGTCGTGCCGCCCATGCCAGGCAGTGATGCCAGGCAGGCGAACAGGCCGAACAGCGCGGCTTGGAATGCATTGATTGCCATGCTTTCCCCTTTCTTTATTCCTCAGCCCCTTTCACCAAGGGCTGTAGATACCAAAATGCGGCTGGCACCTAACTAGAAGCCAAACTGACCGCGGAACTTGGGCCACTCACCGATGGACTTCTCCTTGATAAGGGCGAACTCGACCGTGTAACCGGCGTTGGTGAGATCCTCGAGCGCCTGGGCCTCTTCCTGCGTGATCGACTGGTTGTTGCCAAGCTTGGTGGTGCCGGGACGATCGTTGCAGGGACCGACGATGATGCGGTCCATGCCGGGCTTAAAGCCAAAATCGACGAGAAGTTCCTTCATGTCGAGCGGGTTCTTGGTGATCAGGAAGTACTTGGTGTCGGACTTGAGAACCTTCTCGGAGACCTCCTTGAAGTGCTCCTTGGTCCACACGAACGTCTTCTTGCCCGAGGCACTCTTGTAGGCCTCCTTGAGCACGGGGTTGGACGCTGCAGCGTCGTTGACGGCGATAAGACCGTCGCAGGGATACTCGAGGGCCCAACGGGTAACGGTCTGTCCATGGATCATACGGTCATCAATACGGATGAACGAAATCATGCGTTCTCCCTTTCTTTATCACCGGGGGTCTTTCCTCTTAACCCCCGCTCCATCACGAAAATTTGGGCGGATGCGCTGCCTAGATGTCGTCGTCCTCGTCGTCGGCGTCATCGGTCGGGACAACGAGCTCGGACATACCGTTCTTGCCCTCCTGCAGCATCATCTGCTTGAGGGAATCCAGGTCCATGGTGGCAAGCCCCATCATGGCGGTCATAGCCATGGGCAGATTCATACCGCCGAAGGCAATGGTGTGGGCGAGCAAACCCTTCTCGGCCAGCGTGTTCATGGCATTGGTGAGCGGCGATCCGCCCAGGATGTCACCAAGCAGGACAACCTCGTCATCGGCGGTAACGGGAGCGAGCATCGCCTTGACGTTCTCGACATACTCGTCAGCGCCCATGCCGTCCACGAGACTCGTCGACAAGATGTTCGGGGCGTCATTGCCGAGCATCTTGAGGACACTGTGCAGTCCGGGAGCGAGCGTTCCGTGACTGACCATTACCAGATACCGCATGCGGTCTCCTCTCGACCTGCCGTGTGTCGCACGGCTTTGCTTTTTGCTGAGATTATTGTTGCGCCGGGGCATGTTCGGTACAAGAAAATAGTTGCGAACGGCAACTATTCATCGGTTAACGGTAGCAACTATTTTTGTGCCTAAATTATTTTTTCTTCTAATTATTTTTAAAATAGCAGGTAGATTGCCTGATAAATGTTTTATGTTCCTTATGCACCATACATACCAGCAAGAATCGGGCCTGGCATCTCCGGTTTGCCCCGCAGTGTCAGACCATGTCACGTACGCCCACGACATGGAGGTACCCCATGGATATGATCTCGTTTCTCGCCTCCGAACCCTTCGACCGCAGCGGTGATACGCCGCTCTATGTCCAGCTTAAACATCGAATCGCTCTGCTTATCGCCAGCCAGGCGTTCGACACCAAGACGCCGCTGCCACGCGAGCTCGAAATCTGTGAGCGGCTGGAGTTATCGCGCGCGACCGTGCGCCGTTGCTTCCAAGATCTCGTCATCGAGGGGCGCGTGGTGCGCAAGCGCGGCCAGGGCACGTTCATCAAGCCCCAAACTTCAGCACCCGGCATCGACCTGGCCCTGAATTTCAGCGCGCGGATGCGCGAAGCGGGACGGGTTCCGAGCTCGCAGATTCTCGCCTTTTCAAGCATACCGGCCGTCCGCGGCATCGCCTCCGGGCTCAAAGTGCCCGAAGGGACACCCGTCTGGGAGATTCGCCGCCTGCGTCTCGCCAACGACAAACCCATGGAGCTCAACTACGTCTATATCCCCGTGTCACTTTGCCCCGAGCTCACGCGCAAAGACGTGGATGGCTCGCTCTACGCCTACATCGCGGAAAAGACCGGCATCCTGCCCGCAAGCGTCGATGCCGTCTACGAGACAGTCAACCTCGACAAGCATGAGGCGCGTCTTTTGGGACAGAACACCGGTAAGGCGGCGATGCGCATCGTGCGTTCGACCTACGACAAGACGGGAACCCCGTTCGAGGTAGGCGTGCTCATCAGCTGCGACGGTCAGGCAAAGCTGCACGTGCACATCGCCGCCGACAAAACAACCTTCACCGCCACAGCCCAATAAATCCAAAACGTGGGCGCCGTCGTTCAAACGAACGACGGCGCCCACACTCATTTTCTATTCAGCCCTAGTCATCGCACAAAGCCCCTTCGGCAGCACACGGTGCAACCGAGTCACCGTAGGCCGGGGCGGGAGGCGGTCCTTTCTCTCGGAAAACTTCGCGAAGCCCAGTTTCCGAGAGAAAGTGTCCGGCTGCCGCCCCGGCCGACCAGGTCACATTACACCGTGTGCTGCGGCAGGTCCTGCAGGGCGATGACGTCCATGCCCATGTCGTTGGCGCTGCCGTGACCCTGCTGGTCCTCACGCACCGCCTCGATGGCACTCACGTACGTGTTGGCGGCAGACATCGCGGTCACGCAGGTCACACCGCGTCGCACTGCCTCGGTGCGCAGCAGATAGCCGTCGCCGCGCGAGCCCGGACCGTACGGCGTGTTGATGATCACCGCGATCTTGCCATCGGCGATGAGGTCGCCGATGTTGGGGCGCTCGCCGTCGTGCGGGCCGCTAATCTTCTCCACGATCTCGCACGTCACGTTGCCTCCACGCAGCACGCGCGCCGTACCCTCGGTAGAGCAGATGTCAAAGCCCAGATAGCGCAGGATACGGGCGACCGAAAGGATATGGCGCTTGTCGCGGTCGCACACGCTAATGAACACCTTGCCGCAACTCGGGTCGGGCAGCTTGTAGTCGATCGCCAGCTGCGTCTTGGCGTATGCCTCGGGATAGCTCTTGGCGATACCCATGACCTCGCCCGTCGACTTCATCTCGGGCCCCAGGATGACGTCGGCGCCCGGGAAACGGCCCCAGGGCATAACGGCTTCCTTCATGCAGAACCAGTCCAGCTGACGCTCATCGCTCGGCAGGCCCAAGCTCGCGATGGAATCGCCCGCCATGATACGCGCCGCGCACTTGGCCAGCGGCACGCCGGTGGCCTTGGAGATAAACGGCACGGTACGGCTGGCACGCGGGTTGGCCTCGATCACGTAGACGGTCTCACCCTTGATGGCATACTGCACGTTGACCAGGCCGCGTACGCCCAGCGCCATCGCGATGCGGCGCGTGGTCTCGCGGAGCTTCGCCTGCAGGCTCTCGCTAAAGCTAAACGGCGGAATGCAGGTCGCAGAGTCGCCGGAGTGAATACCGGCCTCCTCAATATGCTCCAGGATGCCGCCGATGTAGACCTCTTCGCCGTCGCACAGGGCATCGACATCGGACTCAATCGCACCCTCCAGGAAGCGGTCGAGGTACACCGGGTAGTCGGGGCTAATGCGCGCAGCCTCGGCCATGTAATCGCGTAGATGCCCGGCATCGTAGGCGATCATCATGCCGCGGCCACCCAGCACGTAGCTCGGACGCACCAGCAGCGGGTAGCCGATGTGCGCGGCCACGGCCTCGGCCTCCTCAAACGAGGTGGCCTGGCCCGCCGGCGGGTACATAATGCCCAGCTTGTCGAGTAGGGCGGCAAAGCGCTCGCGGTCCTCGGCAAAGTCGATGGCGTCGGGCTTTGTGCCCATAATGTTGACGCCGCTCTCCTCGAGCATGCGCGCCAGTTTAAGCGGGGTCTGGCCGCCGAGCGTCACCACGACGCCGTCGGGGCGCTCGACATCGATAACGTCCATGACGTCCTCGTAGGTGAGCGGCTCAAAGTACAGACGGTCGGACGTGTCATAGTCGGTCGAGACGGTCTCGGGATTGCAGTTGACCATGATGGTCTCGAAGCCGCGGGCCGCCAGCGCGTAGCTCGCGTGCACGCAGCAGTAATCGAACTCGATACCCTGGCCAATGCGGTTGGGGCCGGCGCCCAGGATCATCGCCTTGGGCTTGTCCGCCGGCGTGGTCTCGTCGGGAGCCACGCACTTCTTGGCATCCGGGCTCGTGCGGTAGATGTTCTCGTACGTCTTGTAGTGGTACTCCGTGGCGCTCGAAAACTCCGCAGCGCAGGTATCGACCGTCTTCATGCTGGGAACCACGCCCAGACCCTTGCGATAGGCGCGCACAAAGCGCTCGTCCGAGCCGGTCAGCGCGGCAATCTCGGCGTCGCTCGTGCCGTACTGCTTGAGCAGGCGCATCGCGTCGGCGTCGATATCCTCCACACGCAGGCCGCGGATGCTCTCCTGGACCTGCACCATGTCGTTGATACGGTTGAGGTACCACGGATCGATACCGCAGATGGCATGGATGTGGGCGATGTCCCAGCCACGGCGCAGGGCCTCGACCACAAAGAAGATGCGGTGCTCGGTCGGGGTTGCCACGGCCTGAGCGAGCTCATCGTCGCTCAGCTTGTCGGCACCCTCCTTGCCACCGCCGCAGATGCCCTGGTGACCGTCCTCCAGTGAGCGCATGGCCTTGCCGAAGGCCTCCTCAAAGGTGCGGCCGATCGCCATAATCTCGCCCACGGCCTTCATGCGCGTGGTGAGCGTGGGGTCGGTACCCTTAAACTTCTCGAAGGCAAAGCGCGGCACCTTGACCACACAGTAGTCGATCGTGGGCTCAAAGCAGGCGGGCGTTGCCTTGGTGATGTCGTTGACGATCTCGTCGAGCGTGTAGCCCACGGCCAGGCGAGCGGCGGCCTTGGCGATGGGGAAGCCCGTGGCCTTGGAGGCCAGTGCGGACGAACGGCTCACGCGCGGGTTCATCTCGATGACGATCAGACGGCCGGTCTGGGGGTTCACGGCAAACTGCACGTTGGAGCCGCCGGTCTCGACGCCAATCTTCTCCAGAATGGCGAGCGACGCGACACGCATGCGCTGGTACTCAAGGTCGGAGAGGGTCTGCGCTGGCGCCACGGTGATGGAGTCGCCGGTGTGCACGCCCATGGGGTCGAGGTTCTCGATGGAGCACACGATGATGCCGTTGCCGGCGTGGTCGCGCATGACCTCCATCTCATACTCTTTCCAACCCTCGATGGACTCCTCGACCAGCACCTCATGGGCAGGCGAGAGCTCAAGGCCCTGGCTCACGATGGAGACGAGCTCCTCGTGGGTATGCGCGATGCCGCCGCCGGCGCCACCGAGGGTAAAGCTCGGACGCAGTACGCAGGGATATCCCACGCGCTCGGCGATAGCCTCGGCGTCGGCCACGCTGTAGGCATAGCCCGAGCGCGCGACCTCCAGGCCGATCTCGGCCATGGCCTCGTTAAAGAGTTTGCGGTCCTCGCCGCGCTCGATAGCGGCCAGGTCGCAGCCGATCATCTCGACGCCGTACTTGTCGAGCGTGCCGTCCTTTGCCAGCTCGACGGCGGCGTTCAGACCGGTCTGGCCGCCCAGCGTGGGCAGCAGCGCGTCCGGGCGCTCTTTCTTGATCACGCGCTCGATAAACTCGGCGGTGATAGGCTCAACATAGGTGCGGTCGGCCAAGCCCGGGTCGGTCATGATGGTCGCCGGATTGGAGTTGACCAGGATGACCTCAAAGCCATCCTCCTTGAGCACCTTGCAGGCCTGGGCGCCGGAGTAGTCGAACTCGCAGGCCTGGCCAATAACGATGGGGCCCGAACCAATAACGAGGATGCGCTTGATGTCAGTACGTTTAGGCATGTTAGTTCTCCTCGGTCGCAGCGTTCTCGGACTCGGCGAAATTCCAGCCGGCGAGGCGGTCCTTCGCGGTGTCGATGTCCAGGTAGTTCTCCTCGCCGTCCATGAGTCGCGTAAAGGCGGTAAAGAGATAGTGGGCATCGGTGGGGCCGGGCGAAGCCTCGGGGTGGTACTGGACCGAGAAACACGGGGCGTCGAGCAGCTGGATGCCCTCGGCGGTGCCGTCGTTGAGGTTCACATGTGTCAGGCGAATGCGACCAAAGCGCTCGTTCATCACGACCGGCGCGATTCCGCGGCGCACCCAGGCGCGCAGGTCGCCATCGGCCGCATGCTCGGTTTCGCCGCCGGAAAGCTCCGGAATCAGTTTGCCCAGACTGGGGAACAGCAGGCCAAAGCCGTGGTTTTGCGCGGTGATCTCCACGCGACGGCTCACCAGATTCATAACCGGCTGGTTACCGCCACGGTGACCGAATTTAAGCTTTTCCATTTGGGCGCCGCAGGCCAAGCTGATCATCTGGTGACCCAGGCAAATACCAAAGACCGGCACCTTGCCGATCAGCTGCTGCAGCTGCTCGTAGGTCTCCACCACGGCATCGGGGTCGCCGGGGCCGTTGGACAAAAAGACGCCATCAGGATTCATGTCGAGCACCTGCTGGGCGGGCGTATCCCACGGCACGACGGTGAGGTCGCAGCCGGCACGGACCAGGCCCTCCAGAATACCGCGCTTCACACCGCAGTCGTAGGCGACCACTTTGTGACGGGCAGGAGCGGCAGCCACAAGCGCAAAGCCATGCGTGGCAGGCAGGTCGGCGGCCACAAACTCGTGAGGCGCGGGACAGCTCACGGTCTTGACCAGGTTCTCGCCCACCAGCGTGGGCGCTGCGTCCAGACGCTCGGCGAGCTCGTCGACGTCGAAGATCTCTGTCGAGATAATGCCCATCTTGGAACCATTGTCGCGCAGATGGCGCACCAGAGCGCGGGTGTCGACACCCTCGATAGCGACGATGCCGTGAGCGCGCAGGTACTCCGGCACGCTGACGGCCGAGCGCCAGTTAGAAGGCGTGGCGCACATGTCGCGAACGATCATGCCGCGCATAGCCGGAGCGCTCGCAGGGCGCACGGCGTCGCCGGGGAAGGCCGACTGGACATCGGTCTCGTCGATACCGTAATTGCCGATCTGCGGATAGGTCATGGTTACAATTTGGCCGGCATAACTCGGGTCGGTCATGACCTCAAAGTAGCCCTCAAGCGAGGTGTTGAAGCAGACTTCGCCGGTCGCGGTGCCCTCGGCGCCGCATGCACGTCCATAAAAAATGGTCCCATCCTCAAGATACAGGATACAGGGACCGCAGGCGCCCTTGCTGGTTTTGGCCAGCATACGCTGGCAAAGCTCGCTGGGCGCGAAGGTGCGGGCGGCAGCGCCCGCGGTATGGTTGTTCGCCATAATTCTCCTTCCCGGTCTCACAGGACCGGCTTAAAGGTGTGTAGTTAGGCCTCGCGGTATTGTAACCGCAAGCATGCCTCATGGCGTTAATTTCATCGAAATGTTTACGAAATGATAATTATGACTTTCTATGCATAATGATTTTTTAATCCCCGTCCCGGAAAAATCATCCCGCGGGGCTTGTGGCTCACGCGGGATGATGGCGTCTTATTTTATCTTGTCCTGCTCCAGCAGTTCGGACGGTGTGCGATCGGGCTTGCCGCCGCGGAAAATCTCGCGGCCATGCAGACGATGCTCCAGGTCACGTTCGGCCTTTTCCTCGTCAATCTTGGTCTGGCTCACCACCGGGTCCTCAATCAACGACGACACCGAGTTCACCTGCTTCTGAATGCGCTCGGCGATGGTGTCATCCATACTCACGATGCGCATCTTCCAGTCGATACTCGTAGCGTTGGATGAGCTCTTGGTCCACACGAACGTCAGGATGGCGCTCTGGTGGCCCTGGGCGGGAAACATGCCAAAGAAGGAATCGTGCTGAATGTTGCTATCCTCGTCGATATAGGCGTGAACGTTATACACCACGCGGTCGATCTTATCGTTGAGCAACGCGTTGGTCGCAAGCGCCGCGGCCTGAATCTGCCCGTTGGACAGCAGCTCGAGCTCGTTGGCAGACGATGTGTCCAACACCGTCACCTCGACCGTGCCCGTACGCTCATCGGCTTCATCGACGGTAAAGTCGAGCGGGAACTGCGTAAAGCCGTTGCCCCACTCAAGGCCGCCCTTCAGCGCCGTCGAAACGGTATCGACCGAAACGCTCTCGGACAGGTTGGCGGTGTTCAGGCGACGCATCACGCCGTAGCCAATCTGCATGCCCACAATCAGCACCAAGATGCCAATGACCACGGCCATCGCGGTCTTCGTAATGGTATGACTCACCTGCGAACCCGAAGGATCATCCTCGGACAGCGGGTCGATATGTTTTGCCTGGCTCGCGCGGTCCTCGCTGCGCAGCTGCGCTAGCGCCGCTTTGTCACCGCGCTTGGCCGCAGCCTCCTTCTCACGCATGCGCTCGGTTCGCTTTTTGGCAAGCGTGGGATCCAAGACACCGGATGCATCGATTTCGGAGAATAACTCCGTCACTTCTTCCGGAGTCAAAGGGTTCTTGTCAGCCATAAACTTCCTGTCATATCAATCAGTCGAGCTCGTGCGCACGCGCACCTTCGAACTGCATTCGATAGTAACGGGCATAGGTGCCGCCACGGGCGAGAAGCTGTTCATGCGTGCCACGTTCCACAACGCGACCATGCTCAACGGTCGCAATCTCATCGGCGTGTTTAATGGTCGAGAGACGGTGGGCGATGATGATTGTGGTACGGCCGCGTGCCAGCTCTTCGAGCGACTCCTGGACCGCCTCCTCGCTCTCGTTATCCAAAGCACTCGTCGCCTCGTCCAAAATCAGGATCTTGGGGTTCTTGAGAAACACGCGCGCAATGGCAACGCGTTGCTTCTGTCCGCCCGAAAGACGGCTGCCACGCTCGCCCACGACCGTGTCATAACCCTGTGGAAGCGACTCGATAAAGGCATCGATGTTGGCGCGACGGGCGGCCTCGGCGATCTCTCCTGCCGTAGCGCCCGGCTTGCCGTAGGCGATGTTCTCGCCAATCGTGCCGTCAAACAGATAGACATCCTGCTGCACCAGGCCGATGGCGCGACGCAGGCTCTGCTGCGTCACATCGCGCACGTCCTGGCCGTCGATGCTAATGGATCCGGCAGCCACGTCATAAAAGCGCGGCAGCAGCGAACAGGTCGTGGACTTGCCGCCGCCCGAAGGGCCAACCAAAGCGATGGTCTGCCCAGGCTTGATGGACAGATTCATATGGTCGATAACGGGACGCTCTTCGGCATCGCCCTCGCCCAGCTCAACGTCCTCGTAGTTAAAGCACACGTCGTGATACTCCACGGCGCCGGCAGTCACCTGCAGATCCGTAGCGCCCGGCTTGTCCTGGATATCCGGCGCGGTCGAGAGCACCTCGTCCATGCGCTTAAAGCCGGCGATGGCCTTCTGATACGTTTCGGCCGAATTGACGAGTGTCTCGAGCGGCGTGCAGAACAGCGAAATATAGAGTGCAAAGGTCGCCATATCGACCGCCTGCAGCTGTCCCTGGGCGACCAGCCAGCCGCCCAGCAGCACCACGATCACATAGAGCACACCCGAGAGCAGGCCATACGTCGCGGTATAGACGCCCATGGCGTGATACATGTTCTCCTTGGACGAAAGATAGCGATTGTTGGAGGCGCGGAACTTGAAGCGTTCGGTCTCCTCATTGGCAAAACTCTTGACCACGCGCATGCCCGCCAGCGAATCCTGCAGCTGCGCATTGATGCCGCTGATCTTTTTGCGGTTGTCGCTAAAGACCTCGCGCATGCGCATGTTCTGCCAAAACATGATGACCGCAAACGCCGCCGTCACCACGGCCATGGCGAGCGCCAGCACCGGGGCGATGGTAAAGAGGATCACAAACGAGCCGATAATCTCGATGCCGCAGATGATGATCCACTCGGGCACGTGGTGCGCCGCCTCGCAGATATCGAACAGGTCGTTGACCACGCGGCTCATCATGTCGCCCGAGCTGTTGCGGTCAAAGTACGCAAAGCTAAAGCGCTCATACTGGTCAAACAGGTCCTCGCGCATCTTGGACTCCATACGCGCGCCCATCACGTGACCCCAATAGCTCACAAAATAGCGGCAGGCGCAGCGGGCGGCATACATCAGCACCAAGCCCACCGCAATCATGCCGAGCGCCTGCATAATGACAGCCTGACCCTGAGTAAAGAGCCCACCGGTCAAATTGCGCAGGATAATGGGGAACGCCAGGTCAATGGCGGCAAGCACCAGAGCACAAACAGTATCAGCAACAAAAAGCCCCATCTGGGGCTTGTAGTACGAAAGAAACCTTTTAAACATGCAATCCTCGAAGAGAAATAAATAGCGTGAGAAATCCGGTTGAACCGGTCAGGCTGAAAACAAAGCGTCCCAACAAGCATAACGCCGATGTTCTGGCAGCGTCAGCGAAAACGTCCCTAAGCGAGCAAGGTGCCTTGAAAGAGGAGCGACGCGTACTTCGGTACGCGAGCGACGATTGAAAGGCAGATTGCCGCTTAGGGGCGTTTGCAGCGTCGACTCGTTACGCGGTTTGGTAAAACCGCGTAACCTAGAGCTCCGCGCCCCCAAGGCGATGCGCGATGCTATCGCAGGCCAAGGCGCCCACGACGGTCTTGGCGTCTTCGATCTTGCCGTCGAGCACGGCGTCGATCAGCTCGTGCAGCGGCACCAGGTCAACGTTGACAAACTCGTCATCGTCGGGGCTGGGCGCATCAAACTCCAGCTTGGTAGCCAAGTAGATGTGAATGATCTCGTCGCAAAAACCGCAGGACGTGACAATCGACGTCAAAAAGCGAATGCGACCGGCCCTAAAGCCCGTCTCCTCGTGTAGCTCGCGCTTAGCGCAATCGAGTGGGTCCTCGCCCGGGTCGAGCTTGCCGGCGGGAATCTCGACCGTCACGCGGTCGATGGCGGTGCGGTACTGACGCACCAGTACGATCTTGCCGCTCTCGGTCAGCGCCACAACGGCCGCCGCACCCGGATGGCGAACGATATCGCGGGCACTGCGGCGACCGTTGGGCAGCTCAACCTCAAGACGGTGGACGTCGAGGATCTTGCCCTTCCAGGCGCACTCCTCCGAAAGAATCTTCTCGTGCAGCTCGGCATCGTGCGGGTCGTCGTCGCCCAGCACCAGCGCCGGCTCGTCAGCGACCTCGCCACCAGGTTCGCCCTCGGCGTGCCCATACATGCGGCTGTCCTCCTCGACGATCTGTGCGTCCACGAGCTCTTCGTTCTTCTCGTCCATCCGTCTCATTCCTCTCGGATTTTAGGCATCCCAGGCGTCGCGGCCGCGCAGCGCACGCAGACCGATGTCGTGGCGCAGGGTCTTACCCTCAAAATCAATCTTCTCGCAGGCCTCGTAGGCAAGGTTGCGAGCGTTCTCGAACGTGTCGCCCAGAGCGGTCACGGCAAGCACGCGGCCACCATTGGTCACGAGCTGGCCGTCCACCACGGCAGTGCCCGCGTGGTACACGGTCACGTTCTCCATGGCCTCGGCATCGGCAATACCGGTGATGACCTTGCCCTTCTCGTAGCTGCCGGGATAGCCCGCACTCGTCAGGACAACGGCCACGGCCCACTCGTCACGCCAGTCGAGCTCAATCTGATCGAGCTCGCAGTTGGCGCAGGCCAGCATGACCTCGACCAGGTCGTTCTTAAGGCGCGGGAGCACGACCTGCGTCTCGGGGTCGCCAAAGCGGGCGTTGAACTCCAGCACCTTGGGGCCGGCGGGGGTGAGCATAAAGCCGCCATACAGGCAGCCGCGGTAGTCGATGCCCTCGGCAGCAAGCTCGGCAACGGTCTGCTCCATGACCGCCACCATGGTGGCGTGCTCCTCGTCGGTCACGATGGGCACCGGGCTGTAGACGCCCATGCCGCCGGTGTTGGGACCCTTGTCGCCCTCGAGCGCGCGCTTGTGGTCCTGCGAGGTGGCCATGGGGCGCACGGTCTTGCCGTCGGTAAAGGCCAAAAGCGAGCACTCGGGGCCGGTCAGCATCTCCTCGATAACCACGGTGTTGCCGGCATCGCCAAAGGTGCCGCCAAAGCACTCGCGCACGGCCTCCTCGGCCTGCTCAAGTTCGATCGCCACGATGACGCCCTTGCCCGCGGCAAGGCCGTCGGCCTTGACGACCAGCGGGGCGCCCTGCTCGCGCACGTAGGCGAGAGCCGAAGCCTCGTCGGTAAACGAGCCGTAGGCTGCCGTCGGAATGCCCGCGCGCTCCATGAGCTGCTTGGAGAACAGCTTGGAGCCCTCCATCTGGGCGCCCTCGGCACCCGGGCCAAAGCAGAGAATACCCGCCGCGCGCACGGCGTCGGCCACACCCGCCACGAGCGGAGCCTCGGGGCCAATTACCACGAGTCCGCATCCGTGGCTCTGCGCAAACGCCGCCACGGCCGCAGGATCGCAGTCGTCGAGAACAACGTTCTCGCCGCAGCTCGCGGTGCCGCCGTTGCCCGGCGCGATGTAGAGCTTGCCGGCGCGCGGTGATGCTGCGAGCTTAGCTGCCAAAGCATGCTCACGGCCGCCGCTGCCCAACAACAGGATGTCGATGGTTTGAGTGTCCGCCTTCAAGGGTGCCTCCTCTATGGATGAATGGCCCGCTCCGCGCGAGCCCTTTGCAAGCAAATATACCCCTCGGCCGCCCGCTTGGGCTGCAAAGGGGTATATCGCAATAACCAAATAGTCCCGATTACTTCCAGAATCGGTTGATGATCTGCTCGCGACCGGCGCCGACGCCAATGAACGTCACGCGGGTGTGTGCCAGATCCTCGATAAACGCCACGTAGTCCTGAGCCTCCTGCGGCAGCTCATCAAAGCTGCGGCAACCGGTGATGTCGCACTTCCAGCCGGGGAGCTCCTCGTAGATGGGCTTGGCATGCTCAAAGCGCACCTGATGCTCGGGCACGCTGGTGTAGCGCTCGCCATCGACGTCGTAGGCCACGCACACCTTGATGGTGTCGAAGGCCGAAAGCACGTCGAGCTTAGTCAGGGCGATATCGGTGAGGCCGTTGACGCGTGAGGCGTAGTTGGCGATGGGGCCGTCGAACCAGCCGCAGCGACGACGGCGACCGGTGGTCACACCGTACTCATAGCCCTCCTCGGTCAGCGTGTGACCGGCCTCGGACTCATAGGAAAGCTCGGTGGGCATGGGGCCCGAACCGACGCGGGTGATATAGGCCTTCATGACGCCCAGCACGCGGTCGACGTTCTTCATGCCCACGCCGGAGCCGGTGATGGCGCCGCCGGCGGTGCAGTTGGAAGACGTCACGTACGGATAGGTGCCGTGGTCGATGTCGAGCAACGTCGCTTGGGCGCCCTCAAACAGCAGGTCCTTGCCCTCATCGATCATGTTGTTGAGCAGCAGGCTCGTCTCGGTGATGTAGGGACGCAGGCGCTCGGCCATGGGCAGGTACTCGTCGCAAATCTGGTCCACGGTGTAGGTGGGCAGGTTGTAGATGAGCTCAAGCTCGGGGTTCACGCGGGCGAGAGCGGTCTCCAGCTTGTCGCGGAACAGCGCCTCGTCCAGCATATCCTGCATGCGCAGGCCAATGCGGGCCATCTTGTCCTGATAGCACGGACCGATACCGCGCTTGGTGGTACCGATGTTCTTCTTGCCGAGCTTCTGCTCAAAGGCGCCATCCAGGTCGATGTGGTACGGCATGATGACATGCGCGTTGCCGCTAATCTTGAGGTTCTTGGTGGTGATGCCGTCGGCCTCGAACATGTCGATCTCCTCAAGGACAACCTTGGGGTTGACGACGCAGCCGTTACCGATCACCGACACATGGTCGGAATACATGATGCCGGAGGGCACCTGGTGCAGGCCGTACTTCTTGCCGTTGACGACGATGGTGTGGCCGGCGTTGTTGCCGCCCGAGTAGCGCACGACGGCATCGAAGTCGCCGGCGACCAGGTCGCAGATCTTACCCTTGCCCTCATCGCCCCACTGGGCACCGACCAAAACGGTTGACGGCATGTTTACTCCTTACATTCATGGACTGTCTACGCGCCACGCCGGCACGCAGAAGCACAAAACATTCCCAGTATACCCGTGCAACGGGCGCCTGTCCTACTCCTCGGCATGTGCCCCATCAAGCTCATAGAACTTGGTGGATGCCGGCAGGAACATCAGGTCGACGTCGCCGATCGGGCCCGAACGGTTCTTGGCCACGACGATACGCGTAACGCCCTCGTCGGGTCGATCGTCGCGCGAGGCTTCGGCCTCGTCGGCGGAGCGGTCCAAGAACATAACGATATCGGCGTCCTGCTCGATGGAGCCCGATTCACGAAGGTCGGAAAGCTGCGGGCGCTTGCCGGTACGGGATTCGACCTGACGCGAGAGCTGCGACAGCGCGATGAGCGGGATCTTGAGTTCCTTGGCCATGATCTTCAGACCACGCGACATCTCGGAGACCTCGACGGTACGGCTCTCGGAGCGGCGTCCCGGCGGAGGACTCACCAGCTGCAGGTAGTCCAGGATGATGATGGCCTTCTCCTTGTTGTGGAGCATGCGGCGGCTCTTGGCGCGAATCTCGGTCACTGTGGTGCCGGGCGTATCGTCAATCAGAATATCGAGCTTGGACAAGGTCTGCGTGGCCTCGTTGATATTGGCCCACTGCTCGGGGCTAATGCGGCCCATGCGGAAGTCACTGATCGAAATCATGGCGTAGGCGCAAATCAGACGCTGGGCAATTTCCTTGCCCGACATCTCCAGCGAGAAGAAGCCGACGGTATAACCGGCCGCGGCAGCGTTGAGCGCCAGATTCAGGGCGAACGACGTCTTACCCACAGCAGGGCGGGCGCCGATGATGATGAGCTGGCCCTCGCGAAAACCCATGAGCATGCGGTCGAGCGACGGGAAGCCCGTGGGCACGCCCGCAGCCTGGCCGCCTGCCTGGCACACTTCCTCGGCCTCGTTATAGGCCTCGACCATAAACTCGGTCAGCGTCTTGTAGCTCGACTTGACCTCGCGCGCCGTGACCTTGAGCAACTTGCTCTCGGCCAGCTCCACGACCTCTTTGGTATCGGTGGGAGCGTTATAGGCCAGCGCGTTGATCTCGTTGGTGGCGCCGATCAGCTCACGCAGCATCGAATCGCGGCGAACGATAGCGGCATGGTGCTGCCAGTTGACGAGCGACAGGGTCTGACCCATCAACTCCAAAATGTAGGCCTCGCCGCCCACGGCATCAAGCTTGTTGATGCTTCGCAGGTAATCGATCAGCGAGATGGAGTCGATGGGAATGCGGCTGTTGTACATATCGACCATCGCGGTATAGATGGTCTTATGAATGGGCCGGTAGAAGTCATCGGGCTGCAGCTCGACCTGGGCCTCTTCGACCACCTCGGGCGATAGCAGCATAGCGGCCAGTACATTGGCCTCTGCATCTTGGTTTTGGGGAAGACCCAACTTGGAGCCGCGGTCCTCAACCGTCAGCCCGGTCTCCCTATCGTCATATGCCATGAGCATCCTCATTCATATCGCTTGCGAGCATCCATAGTATCAGCCACGGTCCCAAAACGCGCCGCGCGCCGCCAATCATCACCGAACCAAACGGATGAACGGTCCTGTATATAGGACTTCGACGCAACGTTCACCATGACACTCACTCAGCGCAAAAAACAAAAGGGCGCCCTGGTTTCCCAGAGCGCCCTTCTTAGAACAAGATTGTTGCGTTGCAGCAAATGCTACTCGGCAGCAGCCTCAGTCTCGACCTCGGCGGTCTCGGCCTCGGCGACCTCAGCGGCCTCCTCGACCTCAGCCTCGGCAGCGAGCTCCTCGGCGGTAACGCCGACGAGAACGACAACCTCGGCCTTGATCTCGCGGTACAGCGAGATGGCAACGGTGTGGGCACCGGCAACCTTGATGGGCTTACCGAGCTCGACGCGCTTGCGGTCGATGTCCATACCGAGCTGAGCCTTGATGGCGTCAGCGATCATAGCGGCGGTAACGGAGCCAAAGAGGATGCCCTCGTCGCCGACCTTGACGTCAACGGTGACCGTCTTGCCCTCAAAGGCAGCCTTGGTCTCGTTGGCGGTAGCCAGACGGACGGCCTCGCGCTTGGCGATGTTGTTGCGACGCTCGTCAAGCTGCTTGAGGTTGCCCTTGGTGGCGGCAACAGCGAGCTTCTTGGGGAACAGGAAGTTCTCAGCGTAACCCTGAGCGACCTCTACGACGTCACCCTCGCCGCCCTTGCCCTTGATCTCATCGAGAAGAATAACCTTCATGATGCGTCTCCCTTCTTAGCCGCGGTCGCGGTTGCCACGAGAGGAAACCACGGGGACGGTGTACGGCAGGAGAGCCATCTCGCGGGCGCGCTTGATGGCGTTGGCGATGTCATGCTGATGCTGCGTGCAAGCGCCAGTGACGCGACGGGGCTTAATCTTGCCACGGTCGGTCATGTACTTACGGAGAAGCTGAGTGTCCTTATAGTCGATGAACTCAGTGTTCTCCTTGCAGAACTGGCAGTACTTACGACGCGGCTGACGTGCAGAAAAATCATTAGCCATGTCAAAATACCTTTCGTTTGGCAACTTCGGCGAACCGAAGCCGCCTCTCACTCAAAAATAGGTGAACAACCCTTAGAACGGGATGTCCTCATCGTAGACGTCGACCGCGGGCGGCGTAGCCACCGGTGCGGCAGGACGTGCTGCGGGCGCGGGAGCTGCGGGGGCGTAACCGCCCTGGTCGTAGCCACCCTGGCCACCACGGGAGCTCATAAACTCGATCTCATCGACGATGACCTCAAGCTTGCTCCGGCGCTGGCCGTCGCGCTCCCAAGAGCTGTAGCGCAGCTTGCCCTCGATCGCGACCTTGTTTCCCTTTGCCAGGAAACGGCTCACGGCCTCGGCGCGGGTGCCGAACATGGTGCAGTCGACAAAGTTGGGATAGTCCTCCCACTCGCCAGTCTGCGCGTTGCGGCGACGATCGTTCACGGCGACGCCAAAGGACAGAACCTGGGTTCCGCCGGCGGTGGCGCGCAGCTCGGGATCGCGGGTGAGGTTACCGGTGATGTTCACTCGATTGATGCTCATAACTCACTACTTCCTCTTGGGGCACAAGCCCAGTCCAAAACGACAGTCTTACTCCTGGTCGTCGCGACGGACGATCATGTGGCGGACCACAGCGTCGGTGATGCGCAGGACGCGATCAAGCTCGGCGATCTGGGTAGGATCTGCGTGGAAGTTGATGAGGGTGTAGTCACCATCGGTGAGGTCGTTGATCTCGTAGGCGAGCTTGCGCTTGCCCCACTCGTCAACGGAGTCGACCTTGCCAGCGCCCTCAGCGATCGTGGTATCGATACGCTTCATAACAGCGAGACGAGTCTCGGGGTCGAGCGACGGGTCAACAAAGAACAGCAGTTCATAAGCCTTCATATTGTCACCTCCTCTGGGCAAATGTGGCTTCAGGTCGTGAAGGTGCGCCTGAAGCAGGAAAAGACTTGGTAATAATATCTTTCAACCTCCTAGGCTGCAAGAATATGCAGCTACAACCTCATGACCTCCACATATGTCCATGCTCACACGGCGTTTCATGCGCATTCCAACCAAATGCTGACCAAATGCTTGACGGATCTGTGTTCAAGATACGGTGCCGTGGGGACAAGCTGAGCCAAGCCGCAGGTCAGCGGGCACAAGGCTGTGGTCGCAAAATGCATACCAGTGGCCCACAGCACCACCCAAAGATTTTTAAATTCATTGCCAAGTCGCTTATGAATACCCTTTTTTGAACAATTGAGTTGATCAACCACGCTGGTCGGAAGCCGTTTTTTGGGACCTCAAGCCCCACTGCAGCGCCAAGCACGGCCAAGCGTTTTAAAAAATGCCAACTTTTCTGTTTGCACTTTGCGATTCCTCGTGTATACTGACTTTCGCATTTAACGGAGAGTTGTCCGAGTGGCCGAAGGAGCACGATTGGAAATCGTGTAGGCGTCAAAAGCGTCTCCAGGGTTCAAATCCCTGACTCTCCGCCAGTTAATTCCAAAGCAGGCCTTCGAGCCTGCTTTGTTTTTACCCCACGCGGAGGGGTGGCAGAGTGGTTGAATGCGGCGGTCTCGAAAACCGTTTGGCCTGTATAAGGTCACGAGGGTTCGAATCCCTCCTCCTCCGCCATTTAGATTGAGAAAGCTCCCAAGAATGGGAGCTTTTTTGTTATCGAAATACGTCTCGATCCCACGCTTCCCCAAACATGTACGTCAGCCTCCAAAAACGACATTTTTCGACATCTTTGGAGGCTGACGTACACGTTTGGATTGAGCTCACGGGAGCGGCACTATTCGGAAGACGCCTCTTCGTCTCGCATGCCTTTCCAGTTTCGGATAAGCGCCTTGCGTAGTTCGTTTTGTTTTCTCTGGTACCCGGTGTCGGTACAGCGAGGCATGCCGAGTGCTTCGCGAATGTTGTTCATGGCGCGGTGAAAGGCGAGCTGGCTGCCGAACTGAGCCGAAGTGAGCGTAACGATTCGATATCCCATTTGGGAGAGAACGGTCTCTCGCTCCGCATCTGCTCCCTTGCGCTCGAGCTCATCGTGAAAACCGCCTTTATATTCGATACCGAGCTCCCTGCGCTTATAGGTCACGAGCGCATCGATTTTGAGTGTTCGAGCTTTGGCGCAATGCCAGAGACGTTGAGGGATCTCGAGCGGTTTGTTGAGTTCGATACCTCGGATGCCAACGCCGCCTTCGCTTGTTGGGAGCGAGAGGGTGATTGCCGAAGCGGTCTCCATAGGCGAGGCCGAGTGATCGTAGATGTGCCTGAGCGCGAGCCGTGCACGTGTGGCACCGGGTTTGCCGGGGTGCCGATCGAGCAGTTCGGTTATTTCATCCTTGGAGGTGGTGGCTGGTTGCTCGGTATAAGGGTCGGCGGGATTGAGCATCATGCGATAATCGCCGCAAACTTCATAGCCATATTCGAGATATTCGATTCTATCCATCCACTCGGCAGCGAGCACGAGGGCGAAGGCTTCGTCGGTGATGAAGATTCCGGGCGTCAACTCGTTAATATGCTCGTAGGGAATATTTTGTCCAAGAATGTGGCAAACGACGCCTTTGGTACGAATTCGCTCAAATTCGAATACAACCGCGATATCGATAGTCTTAAGCATATCGGACGGAATGCCGCAGTCGGTAAGGGCCTGTCGTATGCGCGCAACACGTTGCTGGGTGGAGATGCCTTGTGCGCCTATCTGGTAGTCGTGCCGCGCAAGAGACTGAACCAAATTCTGGGGTGCATGATGGACAAGCCATGCGGTTTTATGCGAAATGAGAACAGGGGTATCCATTGAGGGCCTCTCGCTCTGAGCCGGTATCCAACTCTTATGTCCGTTGAAGTGGGGAAATATACCGGATGTGAGTAAATCAATTCACTCATGCTGTGAGCTCAATCCAAACATGTACGTCAGCCTTCAAAGATGTCGGAAAATGTCGTTTTTGGAGGGTGACGTACATGTTCTGGACCCCTGGCATTCCAGCAACGCTACGCCCCCACCCGGTCCCAACCGTTTGCCGAGCAATAGGGTCGCAATCGGCGCCGAACATGTACTATGTACGGGCATTGTCTAAACCCACAATCCAAAGGACCCCATCTTGCCCGTCGTCGCCGCTATAACCGTTACCTCACATGCCTCGGATGCCATGGTCGCTATCCCCTTTTGGCTCGAGATGTTCGCTGTTGTCGCGGCATCGATCTCGGGTGTGCTGGTCGCGCGCGAGCACAAGCTCGACCTGGTGGGCGCCGTCGCGCTCGCCGTGGTTTGCGGCCTGGGCGGCGGTCTTTTGCGCGACATGACACTCCAGGTGGGCAACGTCTACATCCTCAACCAGCCGATGGCGCTGCCGCTTTCCATTGCCACGGCAGCCATCATCTACATTTTCCCGGCAATCGTCGACAAGCCCGAAAAACTCATTCCCCTGCTCGACATCATCTCGGTGGGTATTTATGCGGCAACCGGAGCGGACAAGGCGCTGGTCTACGGCTTTGCGCCGGCGGTGTGCATCATGATGGGCTTTTTTACCGCGGTGGGCGGCGGCATGCTGCGAGATGGTTTTATGGGTGTGGTGCCAGGTATTTTCCAGCGCACCAACTTCTATGCCATCGCGGCTATCGCCGGATCGGCAAGCTATGTTTGCCTTGTCATGAGCGGCTTGGTCAGCAATGTCGTCGCACTGGTCGTTTGCGTCGTGGTGACCATGGGGCTGCGCTGGCTATCGCTACGCTTTGATATCAAAAGCCCCACCGAGGACGACATCGCACGCTTTTTGCACCGCAAAAAGTAGGTGGCGCGGCACGACCCTTCGAAATGCAACCGAGAGGCTCTTTTAGAGCGCCCGCGCGTTGGGTACCCTGTTAGGTATATGCCAAACACCTAACAAAAGGATCAACCATGGCTTTCAATCAAACCGCGGCGGCGCCGTCACACAAGATGCGTCGCTGCCTGCTTATGGCATTCGCACTCATCGCGCTCGCACTCACCGCTCTTCCCACGGCGTCATTTGCCGGCACGGACACGTCAGGCAACGTACTTGCAACCGACAACGACTCTAATCCGTCCGGTGTCGAAGGCGACCTGTATTGGGCCGGTCAGAGTCTCGAACTGGACGATGTCTCCATCGACCGCGATATCATCGCCGCGAGCGATACCCTCTCGATTCGCGACTGCACGGTGGGCGGCGCCGTCCGTCTGGCGGCACGCACCATCGACATTGCCAAGACCACGGTTGATGGCAGCGTGACCGTTGCTGGCCAGCATGTCGTTCTCAATTCCGACAGCACCGCCAACTGTTTCTACGCGATAGGCGAGACGGTTGCCTTGCGAGGCTCCACCAAGTCGGCAGCGCTTGCGGGCGATACGGTGACCATCGATGGCACCGTCGAGGGCGATGTCGAGGTTTGGGCCGACAAACTCATCCTGGGCAAGAACGCCCACATCACTGGCACCGTGAACGCGCATGTCTCCGAGGACCCCGAGCGCGCCGCGGGAGCCGAGGTCGGCGCGCTCAAGATCGACCGCACCGAGAACGAGGATACTTCCACCGTTAACGATGTCATCGGCGGTATCGTCGCCGCGGCGCTTTCCACCTGCTTTGTCGCTCTGCTGCTCGAGCTCGTCTTTCCGCGTGCGACTGCCAGCGCCGCCGGTATGCTCCACCAGCGCCCCATGTCCCTGTGGGTGAGCGGTCTTCTGGGCACGATTGCTATCGTCCCCGCCGTCCTACTGCTAATTATCTCTATCGCTGGTCTGTCGCTTGCCGGAGCCCTCATGTGCGGTGTTATTGGCATCGCGCTGGTGTCGAGTGCCTTTGCAGGGTGCGCGATCGCGCGCATGGTCGGACACAGCCAGAACCGCTACGCCATGGCAGCCGCTGGTGGCGTAATCGCAGGCGCCCTCACGGGGCTTCCCCTCGTAGGCGGCTTCATCAGCGGCGTGGCCTTTGTCTTTATGCTCGGCTACATCATCCAAATCATCTGGCGAAACGTCCGCCTCAAGCCGCAGCAGGCCGCCAACACCCTGGGTCTTCCCTCCGCCTAGCCGTCGACCCCCCCCCCGCAAAGGGGACAGGCACCTTT